>Ga0209415_10002806_pt1 | contig 32593 bp, 31 predicted proteins | sample PeaSoiSIISIP2007_FD_187696 | JGI IMG/M metagenome (GOLD analysis project Ga0209415, IMG submission 187696) | Peat soil microbial communities from Weissenstadt, Germany - SII-SIP-2007 (SPAdes) (version 2) | ecosystem: Environmental > Terrestrial > Soil > Wetlands > Peat | place: Germany... | reverse complement strand
CCAGTCCCAAGCCGCTCGCGGTCGACGAGGTGCGCAAGCGGCTCGGCGCGGACGAGGCGCTGGTCTTCCTGCTGACGGGCGAGGAGGCGACGCAGGTTTTCGTCGTGACCGATGCGGGGCTGTCCTGGCACACGGTCGGGCTCGGCGGTGCGGCGCTCACCGAAAAAATCTCCGAATTTCGCCGAGGCCTGGAGGTCGGCGCAGTGCGCCGCGGGCTGGCGCGCCTCGAATGCAGCGAGGCCGAGGCGACGAAGCGTGGTCTCTCTCGCGCGCAGTGCGGCGAGGCCGTTGCACGGGACTGCGCGCACAGCAATCCGGACTCGCGTGGCCTCGCTCGCATCGAGTGCGTCCAGGCATCGGCACGGGTCGAGTGCAGCGACGCGGTGGCCAGCGAACGCGGTCTGTCGCGCGTCCAATGCGGTGACGCCATCGTGGCGGATTGCCTCCAGACGGATCAGCGACGGCGCGGGCTCGCCCGTGCCGAATGTGATTCGATCCTCGCCGGCCGTCGCGACCTGTTCGATCTCGCCGGCGCCCATCAGCTCTACGTTACCCTGCTCGGCCCGGTCGAAGCGCTGATCGAAGACAAGCGCCATCTGCTCATCGTGCCCTCCGGCGCGCTCACCGCGCTGCCCTTCCATCTGCTGGTGACCGACAAGCCGGCGCTGCCGACGCCAGCGCTCGATGACCAGTTGACCGCCGAGACCTTTGCGCCCTATCGCGAGGCCGCCTGGCTCCTCAAGCGCCAGGCCGTGTCGGTGCTGCCTTCGGTGCCGAGCCTGCGGGCTCTGCGCGTCCTCGCGCGCGGCGATCGGGCGGCCAAACCGATGATCGGTTTCGCCGATCCTGTGTTCGATCCCGATGCCGAACGCGCGTCCCCGGCGACCGCGATCGCTCCCGGGCGTCAGGTCATCGTCACCCGCGGCTATGCGGAGTTCTGGAAGGGTGGCGCGATCAATCGCGCCGAGCTCGCAAAGGCGCTTCCGCGGCTCCAGGATACCGCCGACGAGGTCAATGCGGTGGCGGCCAGGCTGGGCGCGCAGCCGGCCGACATCTTCCTCAGAGCGGCGGCGAGCGAGACGGAGGTCAAGCGCGCGGCGCTCGCCGACTATCGCGTCGTCTATTTCGCGACCCATGGTCTGGTCGCCGGGGACGTCAACGGACTGGCCGAACCGGCGCTCGCGCTCTCGCTTCCGGCCCGACCGAGCGACACGGATGACGGCCTGTTGACGGCGAGCGAGGTGGCGCACCTCAAGCTCAATGCCGACTGGGTCGTCCTCTCGGCCTGCAATACGATTGCGGGCGACAAGCCGGGCGCCGAGGCCTTGTCGGGGCTCGCCAGGGCCTTCTTCTACGCGGGGGCGCGTGCACTGATGGTCTCGCACTGGGCCGTCGATTCGCGCGCGGCCGTGCGGTTGACCACCTCGACGTTCGAGATCATCCAAAAAACCCCGAGCATCGGCCGGGCCGAAGCGCTGCGTCGGGCCATGCTCGACTACCTCGCGGACCAGTCGACCCCGACGAACGCCTATCCGGCGTTCTGGGCACCGATGGCGATCATCGGCGAGGGGGCCGCCAGATAGACGCCGTGCTCAACGCGAACCGAACAAGGCCCGACTATCCGCAGTTCCAATGCGGGCCGATCGGGGTCTGGGTCCAGCACGGCCCGAAGCCGCCGCCGTTCCAGCGGTTCTGGTAGAAGCGCGGGCCGCCGTAAAAGTTGTAGCCAGGATACCCGTAGAAATAGACGCCGGTGCGGGGCCCGGACCGGTCCCGTGCGAGCTGCTCTGGCGTCCGGTATCCAGGCAGGAAGCCGTAACCTTGCCAGGCAGTTTTCGCGTGCCGCTTGGCAGATCCGAGTGCCGGATCCGCGGCGGCGGCCGGCAGGCACAGCAGGGTGGCGATGAGGATGCTCGAGACGACGCGCAGCATCGAGATGGCCCTTTCCAACTGCGCGACGCACCAGCCCCGCGGCGGCGCCCTCGACGCAGAATCCTCCATCGAGGGTAGGGGAACGGCCGCGGCGCCGCAACCGGACGGCCACCAGGTCTCTCATCCGGGTTCCCACGGTCCATGGCGCACCCTGGACGTGCACATGCGCGGCGGTGTAGACGACGGTCGGCGATTCCACCGCGGTCGATCCGAGCTCACGGCTGGCGTCGGTTTGCGTGCGCCACGAAACTGTGTAATTGAAACAGAGGGTTAGGCGCCAACTTCGACGCCCTCTCCCGATCCCTGTGGTGTGCCGCCCGGAGACGCCGAATGACCATCCGCCTGCACCGCGGCGACCTGCCGGACCTTGCGCGCTATCGCGGCGCGGTCGCGATCGACACCGAGACGATGGGTCTCGATCCGCACCGCGACCGCCTCTGCGTGGTCCAGCTCTCGCCCGGCGACGGCAGCGCCGATGTGGTGCAGATCCCGCCCGGTGCCGCCGCGGCACCGAACCTGACGAGGCTCATGGCGGATTCCTCGGTGCTCAAGATCTTTCATTTCGCCCGCTTCGATCTCGGCATGCTGTTCACGGCCTTCGGCGTCATGCCGGCGCCGGTCTACTGCACCAAGATCGCGTCGCGGCTGACCCGCACCTATACGGACAAGCACGGGCTGAAGGATCTGGTTCGCGACATGCTCGGCGTCGACGTGTCGAAGCAGCAGCAGCTCTCCGACTGGGGCGCGGCCGAGCTCACCGATGCCCAGGTCGCCTATGCGGCGTCCGACGTACTGCACCTGCATGCGCTCAAGGAGAAGCTCGATGCGCTGCTGGCGCGCGAGGGGCGCGAGGCGCTCGCCGCCGCGTGCTTCGGGTTCCTGCCCGATCGCGCACGGCTCGATCTCGCCGGCTGGGCCGGCGAGGACATCTTCGCCCACTCGTGACGCCGGTCACGATCCGGCGAGGCGCCCGCATGGCGACGACGATGCCGCGGCGCGGCCACAATTTCCGGCGATTTTGCCGGCGACGGGGCGTACGGCTATCGGGGCTGGCGGGCGATCCCAGGCCGGACGATGCAGGAGACTGCGGGCGCCGCGGCGAAGGCGCGCGGCAGAATCATTGCGGTCGCGGTCGATTGTAACGATGTGTTAATCAACAGGCATCAGACCGCAATCAGCGGTCAAGACGTCCTCGATCGCGGAGCCGACAGGGTCAAGTCCTGCGCTGCAAGCCTACGCCGGCGACGCGTCCGCCGGCGGCCTGGATCGGATCGTGCAATGACGGCTTGGACTTTTCTGTCGCTGCCCAATATCGCCGCCCTCATGCTGGCGACGGCAGTGGCGTCGGCGGCGGCTGCCCAGCCGGCGGCCCGGAGCGGACCGGCGGCGCCCGCTGCGCAACCGGGGCAGGCGCAGCCGCCGGCGGCGGCGCCGCCCAACGCTCTTCAGGGCTTCTCGCAGAATCGCAACGAGCCGGTGAAGATCGAGTCGACGCGGCTCGAGGTCCGCGACAAGGACAAGAAGGCGACATTCCTCGGCGATGTCCATTTGACGCAGGGCGACACCACGATGACCTGCCGGACCCTGGTGGTCTACTACGAGCAGAATGCCGCGCCCACATCGGCCAATCCGGCCGCGGCGAAGACCGCGACCACGCAGCCGGCCGCCGGCGGCCAGTCGCAGATCAAGAGGCTCGAGGCGCTGGGCGACGTCCTGGTGGTGCAGAAGGACCAGACCGCGAAGGGCAGCAGCGGCATCTTCGACATGAAGGCCAACACGATCACCCTCGAAGGCGACGTGGTGGTCACGCAGGGCCAGAACGTCGTGCGCGGCGAGCGCCTCGTCGTCGACATGACGACCGGAATATCGAAGGTCGAGCCCGCCAAGGGCGGCAACGGCCGGGTCATGGGGCTGTTCCAGCCGGGAAGCGCGAAGGGCCTGCCGGACTCCGGAGCCCCCAAGGATGCCGGAGCTCCCAAGGATGCCGGAGCCCCGAAGGATGCCGGAGCCCCGAAGGACGCCGCCGGGGCGCCGAAGGACGCCGCCAAACCGCCGGGTCCGTTGAAACTGACGGCGCCGCAGTAGCGGATTGTCCCGATCCCTTGGAATCGGGACATGCTGTAGACACCTTTGAGCGGCGTATGCTCTTTGCGGCGAACCGGCATCCACCCGCGGAGCAGGTCCGGGGCGGCTCTCGCCGGGGCATCCGCGAGAGACTGGAGTGGTCAACATTTTCGGATTGTTCAGTCCGCGGCGCGCACCCGCCAGAAGGCCGACGAAGACGCCCGAGGCCTTGCGCATCGACCTGCGCGCCGCAGAGCAGCGGATGCTGCGCGAGCACGTCGACACCGCGATGCCGCGAGCCCGCAACCCCAGCCGCCCCGTCAAGGCGCCGCCGTCGCGGCCAGCCGTCCCATGGGACCCGGAACCGGCGCGGATCGGCATTGGCGGAACCGGTGGCGGCCGCGGCTTTCTCGCGGTCCGCGGGGTGGAGAAGAGCTTTGCCGGCCGCAAGGTCGTCAAGGGCGCGAGCCTCTACGTCGAGCGCGGCGAGGCGGTCGGGCTGCTCGGACCGAACGGAGCCGGCAAGACCACGATCTTCTACATGATCACCGGGCTCATTCCGGCCGATCGCGGTCACATCGAGCTCGAGGGCCACGACATCACCAGCCTGCCGATGTACCAGCGCGCGCGCCTGGGAATCGGCTATCTGCCGCAGGAGGCCTCGATCTTTCGCGGTCTCAATGTGGAGCAGAATATCCGGGCGGTGCTCGAGGTGGTGGAGCCCAATCGGCGCATCCGCGAGGCCGAGCTCGACCAGCTGCTCAACGAGTTCGGGATCACCAGGCTGCGCAAGACCCCCTCGATCGCGCTGTCCGGTGGCGAGCGCCGCCGCGTCGAGATCGCTCGCGCCATGGCGACGCGGCCGTCCTACATGCTGCTCGACGAGCCGTTCGCCGGCATCGATCCCATCGCGGTCGGCGACATCCAGGAGCTGGTGCGCCACCTCACCGAACGCGGCATCGGCGTGCTGATCACCGATCACAACGTCCGCGAGACGCTCGGCCTGACCGACCGCGCCTACATCATCTATTCGGGCGAGGTGCTGCGCGAAGGGACCCGCGAGGACATCGTGTCCGACCCCGAGGTGCGGCGATTGTACCTGGGGACGGAGTTCCGGTTATAGGTGCTTTGGCACCGTCACTTCCGATTTTCATCGATCCCTTACCGAATTCCCCGGATCTGGCCGGCAAGTCCGACAACATGGTGTGATTCTTGCCCTCGCCGAGGTAAAAGATCGGCGGGCCCGGGCGAGAGGACGCGGGCACCGCATCGTGCAGGCCTCGAGCCGGCGCCTTGAACCTGGCGGGGCCCCTCGCCGGGACACGCGCGGAGCAAGGAGTGGACGGGCGTCCGGACCGCAGATCCGGCCGCCTCACGGCCGAGTGATGCCGAAGCAGAGTAACGAAACCCGACCATGGCGCTGACCCAGAAGCTCGAATTCCGGCAAAGCCAGGCGCTCGTCATGACGCCGCAGCTGATGCAGGCCATCAAGCTGCTGCAGCTGTCGAACCTCGATCTTGCCGCCTACGTCGAAGGAGAGCTGGAGCGCAACCCTCTACTCGAGCCGTCGAGCGAGAACGACGGCGAGCCGGCCGGTGCCGAGAACGGGGCCGCGGAGCCGGGCGGCGGCGACGAGGAGCGGAACGCGGCGGACTGGGCGGGCGATGAGCTCAAGACCAGCCGGACGGCGATCGAGGACCAGCTCGGCACCCGTCTCGACAACGTCTTTCCCGACGATGCCGGGGAGGCGGTCTCGCGGCCGGGCGCCGACACGCCGCCGGCGTACTCGGAATGGGCCAGCGTCGGCGCCGGCGGGCGCGACGACGGCTCCTACAACCTCGAGGCTTTCGTCTCCGCCGAGACCACGCTTGCCGACCACCTCGCCGGACAGCTCACCTTGGCGATCTCGGATCCGGCCGAGCGCATCATCGGCCAGCATCTGATCGATCTCGTCGACGAGGCGGGCTACATCGGCGAGGATCTCGCGGCGGTCGCCGACCGGCTCGGGACCTCGGTCGGGCACGTCGAGGCGGTGCTCGCCGTGCTGCAGGGCTTCGATCCATCCGGCGTATGCGCGCGCAATCTCACCGAATGCCTCGCGATCCAGCTGCGCGATCGCGATCGCTTCGATCCGGCGATGCAGGCGCTGGTCGGCCACCTCGACCTGCTGGCGCGACGCGATGCCGCCGGGCTGAAGCGGGTCTGCGGCGTCGACGAGGAAGACCTGGGCGAGATGATCTCGGAGATCCGCCGGCTCAACCCCAAGCCCGGGCTGGCGTTCGGCTCGACCCTGGTGCAGCCGATCGTGCCCGACGTGTTCGTGCGGCCCGGGCCCGACGGCGGCTGGCTGGTCGAGCTCAATTCCGACACGCTGCCGAAAGTCCTGGTCAACCAGCGCTATTACGGCGAGGTGTCGAAGACCACGCGCAACGACAGCGAAAAGGCCTATCTGAGCGAGTGCCTGCAGACCGCGACCTGGCTGATCCGCGCGCTCGACCAGCGCGCCCGCACCATCCTGAAGGTGGCGACCGAGATCGTGCGGCAGCAGGACGGGTTTTTCGCCCGCGGCGTCCAGCATCTGCGGCCGCTCAACCTGAAGACCGTCGCCGATGCCATCAGCATGCACGAGTCGACGGTGTCTCGGGTCACCGCGAACAAGTACATGGCGACCAGCCGCGGCATCTTCGAGCTCAAGTACTTCTTCACCTCGTCGATTGCGTCGTCGGACGGTGGCGAAGCGCATTCGGCGGAGGCCGTGCGCCACCGCATCAAGCAGCTGATCGACGGCGAATCGCCGCGCGCGATCCTGTCCGACGACTCGATCGTCGAGCGCCTCCGCGAAGCCGGGATCGACATTGCCCGCCGGACGGTTGCCAAATACCGCGAGGCCATGCGCATCCCCTCTTCGGTGCAGCGGCGGCGCGACAAGCAGGCGACCGCGGGAGCGGCGTCGTAGTATGTCGCCCGGACGTTGACATCGCCCGGACCGGCCCTAAGTCTCGGGCGCACGAATCCGCTGCTCCGACCAACCAGGATTGGGGGCGCGCCATGTCGTTTCGCGTATCGGGCAAGAACATCGACATCGGTGAGGCCCTGCGTGGCCGCATCGGTGAGCGCGTTGCCGAGGCGCTCGGAAAGTATTTCGACGGCGGCTATTCGGGACACGCCACGGTCGAGCGGGATGGCTTCGGCTTTCGCACCGAATGCGCCCTTCACCTCGATTCGGGGATCACGCTGCAGGCCGAAGCCACCGCGGCCGATGCCTATGCGAGCGCCGACCAGGCGGCGATCCGCATCGAGAAGCGGCTGCGGCGCTATAAGCGGCGCCTGAAGGATCGTCAGGCGGCGCGGCCCGACGGGCCGTCGGACGTCGCCGCCGCGAGCTATGTCATCGAGGCGCCGCAGGACGACGACGAGGAGGCGACCGAGTTCAACGCGGTGATCATCGCCGAATCGACGACCGCGCTCAGACGCCTGTCGGTCAGCGAGGCCGTCATCGAGCTCGATCTCACGGGAACCGCCGTCATGGTCTTCCGCCACGCCGGACACGGCCGTGTCAACATCGTGTATCGCCGGCCCGACGGCCATATCGGCTGGATCGACCCCCCCGCCATGCACGGTCCTGGCGGCCATTGACGCCGGGGCGGGGGGTCCCTATGGTCCGCCGCCTTTGCGCCGTTGGACGCTGCAGACAGGCGCCGCACACCCGTCATTTTCCGGACCGGTATCCATGCCGCTCACCGATCTTGTCGCGCCGAACGCGGTCCTTCCGGCGTTGAAGGTCAACAGCAAGAAGCAGGCGATCCAGGAGCTTGCCGCCAAGGCAGCCAAGCTCACCGGCCACAACGAGCGCGGCATCTTCGATACCCTGATGCAGCGCGAGAAGCTGGGCTCCACCGGCGTCGGCAACGGCATTGCCATCCCGCACGGCAAGCTCGCCAAGCTCGACAAGCTGTTCGGCCTGTTCGCCCGGCTCGAACGCCCGGTCGACTTCGACGCGCTGGACGGCCAGCCGGTGGACTTGATCTTTCTGCTGCTGGCCCCCGAGGCCGCGGGCGCCGACCATCTCAAGGCGCTGGCCCGCGTGGCCCGCCTGCTGCGCGACCCCGACGTCGCCCGAAAGCTACGCGAATCGCGCGACGCCGAAGCGCTGTTTGCAGTGCTGACCTTGCCGCCGACCGCGGCGGCGTGACCGGAAAACGGCCGGAATTTTAGCCCTGATGGAGCAATCGGGGCGTTTACGCCCGTGTGCGGCGGGCCATGGCGAAATCCGGGGCGGCGGTGCCGCATGTCGAGGCCGTTCCCGCATTCCGCTGTATGCGGGCCACGGGACACCACCTTTGCGCCCGGGAAGCCGCCTAGTGCAGGCTCACCGTCTCGAGCTCGTGGTCCCAGGCATTCGCCACCGCGGATTCGCGGCTGTCGGTCACCATGATCGGCGTGCCGTCGGCGGCGTGCAGCGCGAACAGCCGGATCCCCGGCTGCAGCTCGGGCGCTTCGGGGAACAGCCGCCGCACGTCCTCGGAGCGGATCGGCTTGATGTAGGCGATCTTGCCGCCGCCCAGCACCGCGAGTGCTTCGGGCGAGAGGGGAAGATGGCTCTCGCTGGTCTTTTCGTAAGTCATGGCCCTCGACTCCTTGTCTGTCGAGTCCGGATGATGATCCGTCACTCGTGCTGCCGGATGGCGATCGATTTGGCTCTACGCTCCGGCTCGGGACGCGCGAGGTCGATCGACAACAGCCCGTTCCTGAGGTCGGCGCCCAGCACGTCCATGCCGTCTGCGAGCACGAACGTGCGCTGGAACTGGCGCGCCGCGATACCCCGATGGAGGTACTGCCGGGACTTGTCGTCCTGCTGCCGCCCGCGGATGACCAGCTGGTTCTCCTCGATCGTCACGTCGAGCTGATCGCGGGTAAATCCCGCCACCGCCAGCGTGATGCGAAGCCGTTCCGGAACCTCGGCATCCCGGGCCAGCCGCTCGATATTGTAGGGCGGATAGCCGTCGGCTGCCTTGGCAACGCGGTCCAGCGCTCGCTCGATCTCATCGAACCCAAGCAAGAACGGACTGGAAAGCGACGGTACTCTGGACATGCAAAGCCCCTTTTCAGCGACTTTGCCGGGGCCCCACGGGCACCCCGACCGGTCCAATATGGGGGCGCACCATTAACGCTTCAAGAACAGGCCGGGCCGGCGGGCACCCGCCGTGGAACTCGGGATTTTTCAGGAACACGCGCCTTCTGGCGCATGTTCCTGTCGGCGAACCGGTAACCACCCCCGGAACAAGTCCGGGGGCAGGCATTCGCCGGAATATGCGCTACCGGTTGGCGTTCTCGAACCGGCGTAACAGCTCGTTGCCGCGGGCGACCGCCTCGTCGAGCGCAATCTTGGCGGGCTTCTTGCCGGCAAAGGCTTGTTCCATCGCATCCTCGATCACGTCGCGGATCAGCACGAACGAGCCGAGCCGCAGCCCCTTCGAATTCTCGGTGGGCGGATTGAGGGTCAGCTCCCTGATCGAAATGTCGGTGCCAGGATTGCGGTCGTAATATCCCTGCGACCGCGTCAGCTCATAGGCCGCGCGGGTGATCGGCAGATAGCCGGTCGCCTGGTGCCACGCGGCCTGCACCTCCGGCCTCGACAGATAGGCGAAGAACCTGGCGGCGCCCTTGTATTCGGCGTCGGGCCGCCCCTTGAGCACCCATAGGCTGGCGCCGCCGATGATCGAGTTCTGCGGTGCGCCGACGACCGCCGACCAGTAGGGCAGCAGCCCGTAGCCGACCTCGAACTTGGCATTGGCCAGGATATCGGCCCGCGAGGCGGATGAGCCGAGGAAGATCCCGCACTCGCCGAACGAGAATTTGGACTCGGCGCGATCACCGCGGCCGCCGTAGTCGAACAGCTTGCTCTTCTGCCATTCGGCGAGCGCCGCCACGTGCTTCACCACCACCGGATTGTTGATCACGAGCTCGGTATCGAGCCCGGCGAAACCGTCCTGCCGGGTCGCGATCGGCAGGTTGTGGTAGGCGGAAAAGTTCTCGATGTTGACCCATGACGGCCAGTGGGTGGTGAACCCGCACGCCACGCCGGCGGCGCGCAGCTTCTGCGCCGCGCCGTCGAGCTCGGACCAGGTCGTCGGCGGCTTCTGGGCATTGAGACCGGCAATGCGGAACTGATCCTTGTTGTAATACAGGATCGGCGTCGACGCATTGAACGGAAACGACAGCATGTTGCCTTCGCTGTCGGTGTAGTAGCCGGCGACGGCCGGCAGATACGCCGCCGGCTCGAACGGCTCGCCACTGTCGCGCATCAGCTCGAACACCGGATAGACCGCACCCTTGGCGGCCATCATGGTGGCGGTCGCCACCTCGTTGACCTGGACGATCGCCGGGTTCAACCTGCTGCGCAGCGCAAAGATCGCCGCCGTCATGGTTTCGGTGTAATTGCCCTTGTAGACCGGTACGATCTTGTAGTCGGCCTGCGATGCGTTGAAGTCACCGGCGAGTCCTTCCAGCCGGCGGCCGAGTTCGCCCGTCATGGCATGCCACCACTGGATCTCGACGGCCGCCGTTGCCGGCACTGCGAGGGCGAGCAAGAACAGCGGAACCGCGAGGGCCCGACCGAGGAACTTTCCGAGACCTCCCATGACGGCCTAATCCCCGAGTCGTGCTTGTTCTTGCCGGCGAGCCGAGTTTCCTGCATCGGTTTCTTATCACGGCCATGACACCGGGAGGACACCTTTGCGCATTGCCATCATGGGGTCGGGCGGCGTCGGCGGGTATTTCGGCGCCCGGCTCGCCCACGCCGGTGAAGACGTGACGTTCGTCGCCCGTGGGGCGCATCTGGCGGCGATGCGGGAGCTCGGGCTGAGGATCGAGGGAGGCAGCAATCCGCTGCATCTGCCCCAGGTGGCGGTGACCGACGATCCGGGCACGATCGGGCCCGTCGACGTCGTCATCTTCAGCGTCAAGCTGTGGGACACCGACAGCGCCGCCAAGGCCATCAGGCCGACGATCGGGCCGCATACCGCGGTGATCTCGTTTCAGAACGGCGTGCAGAAGGACGACATGCTGCGGCCCATCGTGGGAGCCGACGCGATCGTCGGCGGCATCGCGCAGGTCGCCACCACGATCTCGCGGCCGGGCACGATCCTGCAGACCGGGTCGATGGAGCGGCTGGTGTTCGGCGAGCTCGACGGTCGGCGGTCGGCGCGGGTCGAGGCGTTCCAGGCGGCATGCCGGCACGCCGGCATCAATGCCGAGATCTCGACCGACATCCGCCGCGACATCTGGGAAAAGTACATCTTCCTGGTGGGGATGTCTGCGGTGACCGCCGCGATGCGCCTGCCGATCGGGCCGATCCGGGAGAACCCGCGGACCCGGGCCTTCTGCCTCGATGTCATGAGCGAGGTGGTGGCGGTCGCCCGCGCGCACGGCGCGGCGATCAGCCCGGATTTCGCGGCCGAGCGGCTCGCCTTCGTCGACCGGCTGCCGGGCGACATGGCGGCCTCGATGGCGCACGACCTCGCCCGCGGGAACCGGCTGGAGCTCGAATGGCTGAGCGGCGGCGTGGTCGAGCTCGGTGCCGCCAAGGGCATCCCGACGCCGATGAACCGGGCGGTGCGCGACATCCTGCTGCTGCACGCCCACGGCCGTCCACAGGTGCCGGCAACCTGACGAACCATTCCACCGCGGAACCCATCGATGGGTTTCGCAAGAGCTCAACCCATCCTACGCACCGCTCAGGAGCGCGGTCTGCGGCCGCGCAGCATCGCCAGCGGCTTGAAGCTCTCGAGATGGATCCGGCGGCGGACGCTCCAGGCGAGCACCGGATGCGGCAGCACCGACCGCAGCAGGCCGGCGAGCGCCGCCCCGCGCCCGACCGGGTAGCGCATGCGCGGCCGCGCCGCCGTGGCGGCGCGCCACGCCGCGTCGACCACCCGTGCGACGTCATCGCCTTCGGCGATCGCCCGCCGCAATCCGGACAGTGCGCGCTCGCGGACCCCATCGTAGGCCGGCAGCCGTCTGCTGCCGACGACCGCGGAAGAATCGAGCGCCGTGCGGATGAAGCCGGGCTCGATCAGCGCCACGCGGATTCCAAATTCGCGGACCTCGCCGGCGAGCGCCTCGGAATATCCCTCGAGCGCGTGCTTGCTGGCGCTGTAGATCCCCAAATACGGAACCGCCATCAGCCCGGCCAGCGAGCCCATGTTGATGATGCGGCCCGCGCCTTGCCGGCGCATCACCGGCAGGACCGCGTTGATCATGCGCATCGCGCCGAACAGATTCACGTCAAACTGCGCGCCGGCCTGCTCGAGGGAAATCTCCTCCAGCGGGCCGACCACCGCGAGGCCGGCATTGTTGACCAGGACGTCGATGCGGCCGGCCTCGCGCAGCACCACCGCCACGGCGTCTGCGACCGAGGCGTCGTGGCGGACGTCGAGGACGAGCCCGCGAACCGCGTCATTTGCCGCTGCCGCGGCGTCGTGCGGATCGGTGCCGAAGACCCGTGCGCCGCGCGCGGAAAATCGCTGCGCGGTCGCCCGGCCGATACCCGACGATGCCCCCGTCACCAGAACGACCTGGGACATTCGGCCCTTTCCATCGACGTTGCGATCGAGTCGCAGGACATGGCGGCGGTTCCGGACCGCGCAACGAGATGATAGCCTGTCGGCGAGCCAAGATGGCGGGAGGATCGACATGGCGATCCGGATGAGGAGCGAGGCGACGCCAAGCAACCGCGCGCCGGCGATCGACGTGGTCCCGACCGGAGCGGTGCTCGGGGCCGAGGTTCGCGGGATCGACCTGAAGAGCCTGGACGACGCGCGGTTCGCGGCGATCGAGGCGGCTTGGCACGTCCATCAAATGGTGCTGTTCCGCGGCCAGTCGCTTGGCGACCAGGATCTGATCGCGTTCAGCCGCCGGTTCGGCGACCTCGACTGGGCCCCGGTGCAGGAAAACGGCCGGCGCTTCGTCGAAGGACTGCCGGAGATCTACATCGTCTCCAACGTCAAGGTGGAAGGCGAGGCGATCGGCAGCCTGGGCGCCGGCGAGGCCGCATGGCACACCGACATGTCGTATCTCGACGTGCCGCCGATGGCGAGCATGCTGTACGCCATCGAGGTTCCGCCGGCGGGCGGCAACACCTCGTTCTGCAGCATGTACGCGGTCTACGAGGCGCTGCCTGCCGGGTTGAAGCGCCGGATCGCGGGTCTCCGGATCAAGCACGACGGCACCTACAACAGCGGCGGGTATCTGCGCCAGGGGGTGACGCCGAGCGACGATCCGCGTATGTCGCCGGGCGCCGTCCACCCGCTGGTGTGCACCCATCCGGACACCGGGCGGCGCATGCTCTACCTCGGACGCCGGCGCAACGCCTTCATCGCGGGGCTCGATCTGGCGGCGTCCGAAGCCCTGCTCGACGATTTGTGGGGTTACGTGGCGCGTCCCGAGCTCGTGCTCGAGCATGTCTGGCGGGTCGGCGACCTGGTGCTGTGGGACAACCGCTGCACCATGCACCGCCGCGATCCGTTCGACGACGCGACCCGCCGGGTCATGCACCGCACCCAGATCAAGGGCGCCCGACGCCCGTCCTGACGCGCTGGTCCGGAGTCGTCGTGGTCACCGCATCTTCCGCCGGAGCCCCGGTGCCGGCTGTTCCGGAAAATGCTCCGGCCCGGCGCTGGCCGAGCCGCCGTGGCGTGCTCGGCATGCTGGCTGCGGCGCCGCTGGTCCTGCGGTCGCGACGCGCGGCGGCGGCCGCGATTCGGCGCTGGCTGGTGACCGGCGCGTCCGAGCAGAGGCTCGACGGCCTCGACGCCGCGATGCAGGCGTTCATGCAGCATCACGGCGTCCGGTCGGGCGCGCTGGCGGTCGCACGCGGCGGCACGACGCTGTTCGAGCACGCCTATACCTGGGCCGAGCCGGACTATCCGGTGGTCCAGCCGGACAGCCCGTTCCGCCTGGCCAGCGTCAGCAAGGCGTTCACCGCGGCGCTCGTCCACGAGCTCGTCGAGGCGCGCGAACTCGATCTCGACAGCCCGGTATTTGCCCTCCTCGGCCTCGATCGCCACGCGCTGGCGGACCAGCGGGTCGACTCGCGGCTGGCCGCCATCACGGCGCGGCACCTCATCGATCACCGCGGCGGATGGGACGCCGAGGCGGCGCGCTTCGACCCGGTGTTTCGCATGCGCGACGTCGCTCGCCGGCTCGGCCTGCACCGGGCGCCGACCGCGCGCGACATCGCCCGCTTCATGGTCGGCGAGCCGCTTCAGTTCTCACCGGGCACGCAAGGCCGCTATTGCAACTTCGGCTACCTGTTGCTCGGACTTGCGGCCGGCAAGGCGTTGAACGTCGACTATCCGGCGGCCCTGAAGGCGCGGGTGACGGGACCGCTCGGCATTACCCAGGTCCACCTCGCCCGCACCCGCAAGGACCTCCGGCGCGCCGGCGAAGGCTTCTACGACCAGCCCGGCAGCGGCCTCACGCCGGAGTTCCCCGACCGCGAGGTGCGGGCGGCGCTGCCCTATGGGGGCGGCGGCTGGCTGACCGAGAGCATGGATGCGCCTGCCGGCCTCGCGGCGAGCGCCGGAGCGGTCGCGCGGCTGATCGGCCACTCCGCGGTGTGGGGCTTCGGCCGGCGCCGCAACGGCCAGACCGCCGCCCGCAGCGGGGTGATGTCGGGAACCACCAGCTTCGCGATCTCGCGCGCCGACGGTCTCGATGTCTGCCTGGTGATCAATACGCGCAGCACCGCGCTCGACGCCGCCACACTGGAGATCACCCGGGTGCTGGATGCGGCGGGACTCTAGCTCTAGTGCGGTGGATTTGAAGTTCCTATCAGATGTGCGGCACGCTCGTCATAGGAACTTCAAATCCAAAACCGCACTACAATCATAGGCTTGCTAGTCCACCTCTGGATTCCGAAGTTCGCACCGGAGGATGTCGCCAAGTGATGCGAACTTCGGAATCGGTGCACTAGCCCTACGGATCGGCCGGCTGAGGCCCCGAATAGCCCTCGATGATGATGAGGTCGAAGGTCGCCTTGCCGCGCCGCAGGGCGGCCGCCTGCTGGTACTCGGGCGAGCGGTAGCAGGCCCGCGCGGCGGCGAGATCGGCGAACTCGATCATGATGTTGCGGCTGCGGCTCGCTCCCTCCAGGGTCTCGAACCTGCCGCCGCGCACGAGAAACCGCGCGCCGAATTTCGTGAAGGCCGCGGCGTCGGCCGCCACATAGGCCTGGTAGCCCTCGGGATCGCTGACATCGACGCGCGCCACCCAATATCCCTTCGCCGATGCGCCCCCGGATTGCCCCGCAGGCGGCGCGTCGACGCCCTCCACGGCGATGAGGTCGGCGACCGCCCTGCCGTCGCGCAGCCTGATGGCGGCGGCGTATTCGGGGGAGCGGTAGCAGGCGAGCGCGGTGGCGAGATCGGCGAATTCCAGCACCACGTTGCGGCTGCGGCTCGAGCCCTCGACGGTCTCGGATGTGCCGCCGCGCACCAGGAAGCGCGCGCCATATTTGCGGAACGGCTCGGCATTCGCCGCCACATAGGCCTTGTAGCCCTCCGGGTCGCTGACATCGACGCGCCCGATCCAATATCCCTTCGCCATCGGTTCCTCTAGGTTGCCGCGGTCGCGATCTCGGCGACGATCGCGTTGGCCATTGCGGCGGGATCGGATGCCTCGATGATCGGGCGGCCGACCACCAGATAGTCGACCCCCTCGGTGATCGCGCGCGCCGGCGTGGTCACCCGTTTCTGATCCCCCCTCGCGAGACCGGCGGGCCGGATGCCCGGCGTGACCAGCGTCATGTCGCCGACCAGCAGCCGCAGGGCCGATGCCTCCTCGGCCGAGCAGACCAGGCCGTCCATGCCGATCTCCTGCGCCTGCGCGGCACGCCTGGCGACCAGATCATCGACGCCGATGGTGTAGCCGGCCTCGTTGAGGTCCAGGTCGTCGTAGGAGGTGAGCACGGTGACGGCGAGCAGCCGCAGGGCGGAGCCGGCCCTCGCCTCGGCCGCCGCCCGCATGGTCTGCGGGTAGGCATGGACGGTGAGGAAGGTCGCGCCCATGCGGGCCACGCTCTCGACGCCGCGAGCGACGGTATGGCCGATATCATGGAGCTTCATGTCGAGAAAGATCCGCTTGCCCGACCGGATCAAGGTCTGTGCCAGCTCGAGTCCGCCGGCGAACCCGAGCTGATAGCCGATCTTGTAGAACGTCACGGCGTCCCCGAGCCGTTCGATCATCGCGTCGGCCGCCGCGAGCGACGGCAGATCGAGCGCGACGATCAATCGATCGCGCGGGGCTGGCTTCAGGCTCGGCCTCGCCGGGCTTTGGTCCGGTTGTCGTGGCATCGTCCTCGGCAACACCATCTACCACTCCTGCTCAAAGCGCTTCAACCTTGATACGAGAGCGCGTTCGGACGCAAAACCGGTGCCCACTTTTGCTGAAACGCGCGACCCTATCGCGAGAGCGCGTTCGGACGCAAAACCGGTACCCACTTTTGCTGAACGCGCTCTATGCGAAATGGCGGGCCACCTCGATCAGGCGCTGCGCCGTGGTCCTGAGCAGGCCGGCGAGCTGCGGGTCCTTGATGTCGTCGCGGTCGTCGAATGCCTGGGCGGCGCCGCGCACCGAGATCTGCTCGGGAATCACCAGCGCACCGCAGCCGAGCTCGAGGATCTGGCGCAGCGCCATCAGCGACCGCATGCCACCGTAGCTGCCGTCGGAGGCCGCGCCCAGCGCGAAGGCGCGGTTGCGGTAGGCGGCGAGCGGCGGCTCCTTGCCGTCGCGCACGCGGGACACCCAGTCGATCGCATTCTTCAGCAGCGGCGCCACCGAGGCGTTGTATTCCGGGCTTGCGATGAACACGCCGTGATGGGCGCAGAGCATGCGCTTGAGCTTCACCGCCGCCTCGGGCGGGCCGGACGCGCCTTCACGATCGCCGTCATAGAGCGGCATCGAATAGTCCTGGAGCGAGATCAGGCTCACCTCGACCTCGGTACGGGCGAGTTCCTTGGCGACCAGGGCGGCGAGGCGTGCATTGTACGACCCGGTGCGGATCGAGCCGGCGAAGACCAGGATGCGAGGCGGCACGGCGAGGCTCCCGGAGCCTGTTCGGCGACGAGCGAAGCGGGCCGCCGCGACCGACTACCGTCGGCGGTAGACCCAGACGCGGGCCGGGGGCAGATTCAGCCAGATCCGTTCCGACGCCTCGGCGCGGACTCCCGCCAGCCCCTTGGGGATCGGCGGGACCACCGCGTAGGTGAACTGCACGAAGGGCGCGCCCGGCCGCATCAGCGCAAAGGCGTCACGCAGCAGCCGCAAGCGCATGCGCAGGGGCTTGGTGAACAGCGGCAGACCCGACACCACGGCGGCGGCGGGCTGCCGGATCAGGTGCCCGAGCATGCGCCGCAGCGCATAGGCGTCGCCCTGGACCACCGTGGCGGCGGGGAACCGGGCGCGCAGCAACTGGCAGAACATGGCGTTGAACTCGACCAGGACCAGCCGGCTGGGGTCGACCCCCTGCTCGACCAGCGCTTCGGTCACCGGCCCGGTTCCGGGTCCGAGCTCGATGATCGGGCCGGCCACCGAGGGCTCCACATAGCGCGCCATGGTCCGAGCGAGGATGCGGCTCGACGGCGTCACGGCGCCCATCGACAGCGGCTTCTCCAGCCACGAGCGGATGAAGCGCACCTCGTCGTCGAGCCGGTGGCTCTTCTTCCCGCGCAGTCGGAGGGATTGTGACGGCATGATGAGTACGCGATGACCCGGCCGGCCCGCCGCTGGCCGCGGGCAAAGGATAGGGGTTAGAGCGACCCGCCCCGGGGGTCAAGCTTATCCCGCGATCGGCCTGCGGCTCAAGACGCCGGCTTGCTCCCCAGGCTGTCGAAGAACTCCTTGACCTTGACGAAGAACCCGGCGGATTCCGGATGGGTCGCGGTCGACGACTGCTTGTCGAATTCCGCCAGCAACTCCTTCTGCCGCTTGGTCAGATTCTGCGGGGTTTCGACCACGACCTGGACATACATGTCGCCGGTCTCGCGGGACCGCAGCACCGGCATGCCCTTGCCGGACAGGCGCAGCCGCCGTCCCGACTGCGTCCCTTCTGGAATCCTGACATTGGTCTTGCCGCCGTCGATGGTCGGCACGTCGAAACTGCCGCCGAGCGCCGCCGTCACCATCGAGACGGTCCCGCGGAAATGCAGATCGGCGCCGTCGCGCTGAAAGAACGGGTGCGGCGCGATCGACAGGAAGATGTAGAGATCGCCCGCCGGCCCTCCGCGGGCGCCCGCCTCGCCCTCCCCGGCGAGCCGGATGCGGGTGCCGTCCTCGACGCCGGGCGGCACGTTGACGGACAGCGTGCGCTCGCGCGTCACCCGTCCGGATCCGCTGCATGACGCGCACGGGTCCTCGATCACCTGGCCGCGGCCCTGGCAGTTGAGGCAGGTCCGCTCCAGCGTGAAAAAGCCCTGGGCATGGCGGATCTTGCCGTAGCCGCCGCAGGTCGGACAGGGTTTCGGCTTCGATCCGGCCTTGGCGCCGCTGCCCGAGCACGCCTCGCAGGTGACCGAGGTCGGGATGCGGATCTGCGCGGTCTTGCCGGAGAAGGCCGCCTCGAGCGTGATTTCCATGTTGTAGCGCAGATCGGCGCCGCGCTCGCGTCCGGAGCCGCGGCTGCCGCGCCGGCCGCCCATGCCGAACAGGTCGTCGAAAATATCGGCGAATGTCGAGGCGAACTCGTTGCCGAAGCCGGCCCCGCTGCCCGCGCCCTGCTCGAAGGCCGCGTGGCCGTAGCGGTCATAGGCGGCGCGCTTGTCGCCATCCTTCAGGATGTCGTAGGCCTCGTTGATCTCCTTGAACCGGTGCTCGCTGTCATTGTCTCCGGGATTTCGGTCCGGATGGTATTTCATCGCGAGCTTGCGGAAGGCCGCCTTGAGCTCCGCATCGCTCGCGTTTCGCGCGACACCCAGCACCTCGTAAAAGTCGCGCTTGGCCATCACCGGCATGCCTCGCCTCGATCCTCCTCCCCGCGCGGAGAGGTCATCGCTCACTGCCTATAGGAATTTCGGCGCCGGCGGAAAACGAAAGCCTGTGGATCATCCACCGGGCGAAACGCTGTCGACAAACGAACGGCCCGACACCACCGGCATCGGGCCGCTTGCATTCAAGAGACGCCCGCCATCGTGCCGGTCTCCCGGTCAAGCTCAGGCCGATTTCTTGTTCTTCTTTTCGTCGTCGACCTCGGTGAACTCCGCATCGACGACGTCATCCTTGCCACCCGTCGCGCCGCCGCCGGCGCCGCCCGCGGTCGCGCCGCCGGCCTCGTTCTGGGCCTGCGCGTACATGGCCTCACCGAGCTTCATCGAGGCAGTCGCAAGCGTCGAGGCCTTGGCCTTGATCACCTCGGCATCGTCGCCCTTGACGGCTTCCCGCAGGTCGGCCATCGCGTTCTCGATGGCGCGCCGCTCCGGCTCGGCGACCTTCGCGCCGTGCTCGGCGAGCGCCTTCTCGGTGGCGTGGATCAGGCCTTCGGCGTGGTTCTTCGCCTCGACCATGGACTTGCGCTTCTTGTCCTCGTCGGCGTGCGCCTCGGCATCCTTGACCATCCGCTCGATGTCGCGCTCGCTGAGCCCGCCGGACGCCTGGATGCGGATCTGCTGCTCCTTGCCGGTCGCCTTGTCGCGCGCCGAGACGTTGACGATGCCGTTGGCGTCGATGTCGAAGGTCACCTCGACCTGCGGCACCCCGCGCGGCGCCGGAGGAATGCCGACCAGGTCGAACTGGCCGAGCACCTTGTTGTCGGCCGCCATCTCGCGCTCGCCCTGGAACACCCGAATGGTGACCGCGGTCTGATTGTCCTCCGCGGTGGAGAACACCTGGCTCTTCTTGGTCGGGATGGTGGTGTTGCGGTCGATGATCCGGGTGAACACGCCACCCAGCGTCTCGATGCCGAGTGACAGCGGCGTCACGTCGAGCAGCAGCACATCCTTGACGTCGCCCTGGAGCACGCCGGCCTGGATCGCCGCGCCGATCGCCACCACCTCGTCGGGGTTGACGCCCTTGTGCGGCTCCTTGCCGAAGAACTGCTTCACCACTTCCTGGATCTTGGGCATCCGCGTCATGCCGCCGACCAGGACCACCTCGTTGATCTCGCCCGCGGTCAGACCCGCATCCTTGAGCGCGAGACGGCACGGCTCCACGGTCTTCTGCACCAGGTCGTCGACCAGCGCCTCGAACTTGGCGCGGGTGAGCTTCATGGTCAGATGCTTGGGACCCGACGCATCGGCGGTGATGAACGGCAGGTTGACCTCGGTCTGCGTGGTCGAGGACAGCTCGATCTTGGCCTTCTCGGCGGCCTCCTTCAGGCGCTGCAGCGCGAGCTTGTCGCGACGCAGATCGATCCCCTGCTCCTTCTGGAATTCGTCGGCCAGATAGTTGACCAGCCGCATGTCGAAATCTTCGCCGCCCAGGAAGGTGTCGCCGTTGGTGGACTTGACCTCGAACACGCCGTCGCCGATCTCGAGCACCGAGACGTCGAAGGTGCCGCCGCCGAGATCATAGACCGCGATGGTGCCGGTCTTCTGCTTGTCGAGGCCGTAGGCGAGCGCCGCCGCGGTCGGCTCGTTGATGATGCGCAGCACTTCGAGTCCGGCGATCTTGCCGGCGTCCTTGGTGGCCTGGCGCTGGGCGTCGTTGAAGTAGGCCGGGACCGTGATCACCGCCTGGTCGACCTTCTGGCCGAGGTGGGCCTCGGCGGTCTCCTTCATCTTCTGCAGGATGAAGGCGGAAATCTGCGACGGCGAGTAGCTCTTGCCGTCGGCCTCGACCCAGGCGTCGCCGTTGGAGGCGCGCATGATCTTGTAGGGAACGAGCTTCTTGTCCTTCTCGACCATCGGGTCGTCGTAGCGGCGGCCGATCAGCCGCTTCACGGCGAAGAACGTGCGCTCCGGATTGGTGACCGCCTGGCGCTTGGCCGGCTGGCCGACGAGCCGTTCGCCGTCGTCCGTGAAGGCCACGATCGAGGGCGTGGTGCGCATGCCCTCGGCATTCTCGATGACCTTCGGCGCCGAGCCTTCCATGACGGCAACGCAGGAATTGGTCGTTCCGAGGTCTATGCCGATGACCTTACCCATGTGACATCCTCTCTTTTCCGGCAGGTCGGCCGGGCCCAGTAGCGCCCGGAGGCAAGCATCGGCGGGTCACTCCGGACCCGCGGACCGCCCCTGGTCCAACCCCCTCAAACCTTGCTTCGAGCTGGCCTCGCCGCGGCGTCGTGACCGCCGCAACGTTCGCGGCTGATATAAGGGCGGGCATTTTTGCCCGCAAGACATCGGCTCACGAATTCGGGAGCCACGATCGGCCTTTACCATGTCGAGCAACTCGGCGCCGGGCCACCACGCGCGGCCCTGCGATCGACCCGGCACGGATCGCCGAAACGTCGGATCATCCGTCCGAGCCACCCGTCTTGGCGCCATCCGGCCGCCCCAATCCGGTTTGCGTATCGGGCGCGAATGCAGCTGCCCGTTCGCTTGCAATCGGGACATGCGCTAGGAATTCTGGAGCGGCGTGTGGCTCGATGGCGAACCGGTATCCGGTTCGCCGGACCATGCGCCATCGGAGCCCTGCCATGCTGATCCGCCTCTGCCTCCTGGTCCTCGCCCTGCTCTCCGCCGGCCCCGCCCGCGCCGGCGATCCGATGTTTCCACCCGGCTCGCGCATCGGCCTGGTGCCGCCCCCGGGCATGGTCCAGAGCCCGGCGTTCCCGGGGTTCGTGGATCCGGCGCGCAAGGCCGCCATCCTGATCGGCGAGTTCCCGGCGGAAGCCTACGAGGAGGTCGAGAAGGGCCTGACCGCCAATGCGCAAAAGGCCGGATTCACCCAGGAAAGCCGCGAGGTTCTGACGCTTGCGGAGGGCACCGGCATCCTGGTCGTGGGGCAGCAGGACATGCAGGGGGTCCAGGTTCGGCGATGGATGCTGGTCGCGGCGACCGGCGGCCTCACCGCGCTGGTGAGCGTCGAGATGCAGAGCGCCGCCGCCGAGGCCTCCACCGACGCCACCATCCGGTCCGCGCTCGAAAGCCTGAAGGTGCGGGCCGCCGTCCCGAACGAGGAGCTGCTCGCCCTGCTGCCCTACAACCTGAAGGACCTGGCGGGTTTTCGCATTGTCCAGGCGGCTCCCAACGGCGGCGCCCTGCTGACCGACGGGCCGAAGAATTCGATCGAGCTCGACCAGCAGCCGGTGATGATCATCACGATCATTCCGGGCGTGCCGGAGCAGGGTGCCGATCGCGCCATCTTCGCCCGTCAGGCGCTCGCCGCCGTCCCCGGCGTCAAGGACATGCACATCGAACGCATGGAACCGATGCGCATCGGCGGCCAGCAGGGTCACGAGATGGTTCTGTCGGCAAGGCAGGCCAGGACCGAGACCGAGCTCACCGTGATCCAGTGGCTCCGCTTCGGTTCGTCAAGCTCGGTCCGGGTGCTCGGAATCGCGCGCAAGGACGACTGGCAGAAGATGTTCCCGCGCTTCCGTCTGGTGCGTGACGGTCTGGAGCCGAAGTGAGCGCACGATCGTAGCCCGGATGAAATCCGGGAGGGGCGATGCCTTCTGCACGCCGGCTCCCGCATTTCGCTCTTCATGCGGGCTACGGGACCACCGTCTGTGAAGCTTCTACACCGAATCGTGCGGCGGCTCGCTCAGGTCGTCCGCATTGTCGTTCGCGGGAGGATCCTTGGGAAGCTTCGGGCCGCCCTTGGCGACCGCCACCATGGCGGGACGCAGGACCCGTTCGCCGATCCGGTAGCCGGGCTGTACGACCTGCACCACGGTGCCGTTCGCCACCGAGGGGTCCGGGACCTCGTACATCGCCTGGTGCAGGTTCGGGTCGAACCGCTGGCCAAGCGGCTCGAGTTTGGTGACCCCGTGCTTCTCCAGCGCCTTGAGCAGCTCGCGCTCGGTCAGCTCGACCCCGTCGAGGAAGGCCAGGAGCCCCGGCCCCGCATTGGCACGCGCCTCGCCGCCGACTGCGTCCAGCGCCCGGCGCATGTTGTCGGCCACTGCCAGCAGCTCGCGGGCGAAATTGGCGATCCCATAGCTGCGCACGTCGGCGACCTCGCGCTCGGTACGCCGGCGCAGGTTTTCCATCTCGGCCAGGGCGCGCAACAGCCGATCCTTGTAGTCGGCGGCCTCCTGCCTGGCCTGGGCGGCCTCCTGGGCAAGCGCAGCCACCGGGTCGGACGGGGCCGAGGTCCGGTCGCCCTGCTCTTCGGGAGCAACGTCGGAGGCGCGGGCGGTCGTGTCCGTCATCGCTGGTCGGTCCCCATGTGGAAATTGCATCGCCACGCATATCAGGGCTCGGTCGGCAAAAATCAAGCCGGCTGCAGGCCCGTCAGCCGGCGAGCACTTTTCCGACCACCTTCGACGTATAGTCGACCATCGGGATGATCCGCGCGTAGTTGAGCCGGGTCGGCCCAATCACCCCGATGACGCCGACGATCCGCCCGGTGCCGTCGCGGTAGGGGGCGATGATGGTGGACGAGCCGGACAGCGAGAACAGCTTGTTCTCCGAGCCGATGAAGATGCGCACCCCGTCCGCCGCCTCGGCACGACCGAGCAGATCGATCACGCCGCGCTTGGTCTCCAGCGCATCGAACAGCTGGCGCACGCGCTCGAGGTCATCGAGCGCGGTCAGGTCATCGAGCAGGTTGGCGTGGCCGCGGACGATGAGCTTGCGCTCGTCGCTCTCACCGCCGGACCAGCTGGCGAGCCCGGCCGCCACCACCCGCTGGGTGAGCTGGTCGAGCTCGGCCCTGCCATGCTCGATCGAGCGCTCCAGCTCGGCCTTGGCGTCCGCCAGCGTGCGCCCGCGAATGTGCGCGTTGAGGAAGTTCGTCGCCTCGATGAGCGCCGAGGTCGGCAGGCCCGGCGGCAGGATGAAGACGCGATTCTCCACCTGCCCGTCCTCGGCGACCAGCACGACCAGCGCGCGTTCCGGCTCGAGGCGAACAAACTCGATGTGCTTGAGGCGGATGTTGGATTTGGCCGTGAGCACGACGCCGGCCGCACGGGTGAGGCCGGAGAGCAGCGAGGAGGCCTCGGTCAGCACCGCCTCGATCGATTTCGCCTGGCCGGTGGCCGCGACCTGGGCCTCGATGGAGCGGCGGTCGGCCTCGGTGAGGTCGCCGATCTGCATCAGCGCGTCGACGAAGAAGCGCAGGCCGAGCTCGGTCGGCAACCGTCCGGCCGACGTATGCGGCGCCCAGATGAGACCGAGCTGCTCGAGATCGGACATCACGTTGCGCACCGACGCCGGCGACAGCGTCATCGGGATCAGCCGCGAGATGTTGCGCGACCCGACCGGCTCGCCGGTCGCCAGATAGCTTTCGACGATGCGGCGAAAAATCTCGCGCGAGCGTTCGTTGAGCTGGGCGAGGCTGACCTCGGTTGCGCCGATCGGTACGTCGTGGGACACGTGACGGCATGCTCCACCAGGATGGAGTCCAACACTTGTCCATCCCGGATGTGGAATGCAAGTCGGGCGGTCCGGCGACACGGCCACGCGTCCGGCCCTTGTCGGGGCGGCGCCGCGTTCGTAAAACCATGCCGAAGCGACATCGCGGGAGGACTCATGCGGCCGAGCCGCCGACAGCCGGACGAACTGCGCGCCGTGGCCCTGGAACGCTCGGTGGTGAAATACGCCGAGGGCTCGTGCTTCGTGAAGTTCGGCGACACCCATGTGCTGGTCACCGCCACCCTGGAGGACAAGCTGCCGCCGTGGCTGAAAGGGCAGGCACGCGGCTGGATCACGGCGGAATACGGCATGCTGCCACGCGCGACCCTGGAGCGCACGCGACGCGAGGCGGCGGGCGGGCGGCAGACCGGCCGCACGCAGGAGATCCAGCGCCTGATCGGCCGATCGCTGCGCGCGATCATCGACCTGGCGGCGCTCGGCGAACGACAGATCACGATCGACTGCGACGTCATTCAGGCCGACGGCGGAACCCGCACCGCCTCGATCACCGGGGCATGGATTGCGCTGCACGACTGCCTCGCCTGGATGAAGGCGCGCGACATGCTCCGCCAGGACCCGCTGCGCGGCCATATCGCGGCGGTGTCGTGCGGCATCTGCAACGCCAGCGCTGTGCTCGATCTCGACTATGCGGAAGATTCCGAGGCCGAGACCGACGCCAACTTCGTGATGACGGGGGATGGCCGCCTGGTGGAGATCCAGGCGACCGCCGAGAAGGACCCGTTCAGCGAGGAGCAGCTCGGCCAGCTGCTGGCCCTGGCACGCAAGGGGATCGCCAAGCTGGTCGATCTGCAGAAGATTGCCGTGATGTGAGTCGGCCGTCACGCATGGGAACCGACGACCAGGCCGGGCACCGGCAGATCACCGGGCGGCTGGTCATCGCGACGCACAACCCGGGCAAGCTGATCGAAATGCGCGGCCTGCTGGCGCCCTATCGGGTCGAAGCCGTCTCGGCCCACGATCTCGCGCTCCCCGAGCCCGAGGAAACGGGAACGACCTTTGTGGAGAATGCCAGGTTGAAGGCGGTGGCCGCCGCCGCGGCCTCGGGCCTGCCGTCGTTCGCCGACGATTCAGGCCTCGAGGTCGCGAAGCTCGGCGGAGCGCCCGGCATCTTTTCGGCGCGCTGGGCGGGGCCGCAGCGGGACTTCGATCTGGCGATGGAAAAGGTCGAGCGCGGCTTGCGCGAGCACGGCGCGTCGAGCCCGGCCGACCGGCGCGCCCGGTTCGTCTCGGCGCTGTGCGTCGCCTGGCCGGACGGTCACCTGGAGGCGTTCGTCGCCGACGTCCAGGGCACCCTGATCTGGCCGCCGCGCGGCCCGCAAGGCTTCGGGTACGATCCGATGTTCGTTCCCGACGGATACGACATCACGTTCGGCGAGATGACGGGCGAGCAGAAGCACGGCCTGCCACCCCACGGAAGGGGCCTGTCACACCGCGCGCGCGCCTTCGTCAAGCTCGCAGACGCCTGCCTCGGCGGACTGCTTCCGACGCCGTCCTGAGGCGTCCTCGTGGCTGTCGTCGACCGCGAACCGTCGAGCACGTGGGCGAGCCGGCAACCACGTCGCCATGCGCAGCCGCCCGGACCGTGACGGGCACCGGGGAACCTGCCATACCGTCGTCATGATGACGACAGCTGCTGCCAGCGAGGTCGGGTTCGGCGTCTACGTCCACTGGCCGTTTTGCCTGTCCAAGTGCCCGTATTGCGACTTCAACAGTCACGTCCGTCACGCGCAAGTCGACCAGGCACGATTCGTCCGGGCTTTTTCGGCCGAGATCGCGGCGACCGCGGGCCGGGTGCCGGGACGCACCGTGTCGACCATCTTCTTCGGGGGCGGAACGCCATCGCTGATGGAGCCCGGCACGGTCGCGGATATTCTCGACGGCATTGCCCGGCACTGGACGATCTCGCCGGACGTCGAGGTGACGCTGGAGGCCAATCCGACCTCGGTGGAGGCGACGCGCTTCGCTGGCTTTCGCCGCGCCGGGGTCAACCGGGTGTCGCTCGGCGTGCAGGCCCTCGACGATGCCGCCCTGGGCGCGCTGGGCCGCTTGCATTCGGCCCGCGAAGCGGTCGCCGCCGTCGACATCGCGCGAAGGACTTTTGCCCGGTATTCGTTCGACCTGATCTATGCGCGGCCGGGACAGACGCCGAATGACTGGCGGGCCGAGCTCGAGCGCGCCATTGCGCAGGCCGGCGACCACCTCTCGCTCTATCAGCTGACCATCGAGCCCGACACCCCCTTTGCCGGACTTCATGCGGCCGGGAAGCTCGCCACTCCGGACCAGGACACCGCACGCGCGCTGTTCGATGTCACGCAGGAGATCTGCGGCGCCCACGGCCTGCCGGCCTACGAGGTGTCCAACCACGCGCGGCCTGGCTGCGAATGCCGGCACAATCTTGTCTACTGGCGCTACGGCGAATACGCCGGGATCGGCCCGGGCGCCCATGGTCGGCTCGACATTGCCGGCCGGCGCCACGCCATGGCCACCGAGCGGCACCCCGAGCAGTGGTTGAATCGGGTCGAGGCGGCCGGCCACGGCGTCGTCACCGATGACGTGCTCACGCGCGCCGAGCAGGCCGACGAGCTGCTGCTGATGGGCCTGCGGCTCGCCGAAGGCATCGACCCCGGCCGCTACGCGGCAGTCGCCGGAAAACCGCTCGATGCGAGCCGGATCGCCGACCTGCGTGCCTATGGGTTCGTCGAGATCGACCCGGCCGGCCGGTTGCGCGTGACGCCGGCGGGGTTTCCCGTGCTCGACGCGGTGGTCGCCGACCTCGCGGCGTAGCGCGCGATGATGTCGGATCGGAGCGTGGTCGAGCAAACGTCGAGCGGTCGTCTCACGTTCCCGGCCCGGTGAACGCCTTCGGTGCCGGGCTGATCACCTGCGCGCCCGATGCGGTCACCCGGAACACCGCCAGCCCACGCTGATTGGTGCCGTCGGGCCGGAACCGGAAGATTCCGTCGACGCCGGAAAATCCCGACGGGTTGGTCAGCACCTCTTCGGAAAAGCGCTGGGCCCCTTGCGTCTTCACCAGGGCGGCGACCAGCGACACGGCGTCGTAGGCGAGCGTCGCGGTGCGCACCGGATCCTGACCGTAGCGGGCACGGTAGCGATTGGCGAAGGCGCGGAAGCCGGCGACGTCGGGCCCGGCGTACCAGCCGCCCTGCACCGAGGGATCGGACAGGCTGCGGGCGTCGTCCCACAGCCAGGTTCCGACCAGCTGCACGCGCTTGCCGGCGCCGAGCGCCGCGGCCACGGCCGACGCCGCGTCGACCGGGTCCGGAATGAAGACGGTGTCGGCTTGCCGCGTCGCATCGGCGATGCGTCTGGCGGGCTCCTGGACCTGCTGCTTGTCGGCCGGGTAGCGTTCGAGCGCGACGACGCGTCCGCCCTTGCGCGCCACCACCTGGCGGAACTCGGCTTCGACCGCCGTGCCATAGGCATTGTCGGGGATGAGTGCCGCGAACGAGCGCTTGCCGTTGGCGATCGAATACTCGACCACGCGGTCGACGTCGGCCTCGGGCAGGAAGCTGAGCAGATAAACGCCCTTGCTCGCCACATTGACGTCGTTGGAAAATGCGATGAGGGGAATTCCACGGCCGCGGGCCGCCTGAGCGGCGGCGCCCACCGAGGCTGCCGACACCGGACCGAGAATGATCTCCGCACCTTCCTGGATCGCCTGCTGGGTGGCGATCTGCGCCCCCAGGGCGGTCCCGCCGTCATCCTTCACCAGCAACTGAACGTTGGGCGACTGGAACTCGGCGAGCGCCATGTCGGCGGCATTCTTCATCGCCAGCGCGGCCAGCCCGGCATTCCCAGGCGCCGACAGCGGCAGCACCACGCCGACGCGCACGCTGCCGGCGCCGATCGCGGTCGAGGCCTGGGCCGGCGCCGCGGGCGGCGGCTGGGAGTTGAAAAAATCACTGCCGGGCAATTGCGAGCAGGCACACAGCGAGGCGGCCGCGGCGGCGGCAGCGACGCCGCACCACCAGCGCCGCGACCGCGCCAACCCTCGACCTTGCGACAGCCCGGACACAGCCGTTCTCCTCGGGCCGCGATGCGGCATGGTGCCGGCAATCGACGGCCACGGAACCGCATCATGTGGGCGAACTCCTGATGAGTCAAAAGGTTGGGGGCGCGAACACGCAATGACGCGGGCGCGCCGAGGCGGTAATGTGTCGATCATGAGCAGGATCGACCGGGCATCGACCGAAGTTTTCCACAGCGGCGATCGGGCAGAGCCATCCCGGCGGTATGCGGTTGCCGGACATGACGTGACGGCACCGAAGCTCGCACCGGGGTTGCATCTGGTCGCCACCCCGATCGGCAACTTGGGTGATGTCACGTTGCGGGCGCTCGAATCGCTCGCCGGCGCCGACGTGATCGCCTGCGAGGATACCCGGGTGACGGCGAAGCTCACTGCCCGCTATGGCATCTCGACCGCGCTCACGCCCTATCATGACCATAACGCCACGTCGGCCCGGCCGAAGCTCCTGCGCCGCCTCGCCGACGGCGCCGCCGTGGTGCTGGTGTCCGACGCCGGCACCCCGCTGGTGTCCGACCCCGGATACAAGTTGGTGCGCGCCGCGATCGAGCACGGGCACGCCGTCACGGCGGTGCCCGGGCCGTCCTCGCTGCTGGCCGCCCTGATGGTCGCCGGCCTGCCGAGCGACCGCTTCCTGTTCGACGGCTACCTTCCGGCGAAAGCCGGTCAGCGACGGGCCCGCATCGCCGAGCTCGCCGGCATCCCGGCGACACTGGTGCTGTTCGAGACCGGTCCGCGACTGGCCGATGCCCTTGCCGATCTGGCGGACCGGCTCGGAGCCCGGGACGCGTCAATCTGCCGCGAGCTGACCAAGCTCCACGAGGAGGTGCGGCGCGGCGATCTGGTGACGCTGGCCGCCGAGGCGGCGCAGTCGGCGCCGCCTCCCGGCGAGATCGTCATCGTGGTGGCGCCGCCGGCGGCCGACCAGGATCGCGCCTCGCCCGACGAGGTCGAGGCGCTGTTGCGCGACGCGCTCGCGCGATCCTCGGTGCGGGAGGCGGTGGCCGAGGTGGCCGCGGTCGCGCGCCTGCCGCGCCGCGACGTCTATCGGCGCGCGCTGGCGCTGAAGGAGGGGCGATGACGCGGATCGATCGCGCCGAACCGGGCTTGCGCCGCCGCGCGGAGCTCCGCCGGCAGCGGCGCGCCGCGTTTCGCTTCGGTCTCTCGGCCGAGGCCCGCGCCGCCGTGCTGCTTCTGCTCAAAGGATTTCGCATCGTCGCCCGGCGCTGGCGCGGACCGATCGGCGAGATCGACATCGTGGCGCGGCGCGGCCGGTTGCTGGCCTTCGTCGAGGTCAAGGCGCGCGACACGCTGGACGATGCGGCCGAGGCGGTCGGGCCCGAGCAGCAGCGCCGCATCGCGCTCGCCGCCGCGGCGTGGCTCGCCAGCCATCCGCAGGATCGCGAACGCGACATCCGGTTCGACGTGGTGCTGATCGCGCCGCGGCGCTGGCCGCGCCACCTCCGCGCGGCCTTCGAGGCGGACGATTGAAAACCGGCCAGGCGGCGACCGGCTGGCGGCGCAGCCGACGGTGTAACAGACACTCGAGCCGAGGTTTGGTGGACGGGTCACACATGGCGATGGTGCATAGGACAGGACTCGCCCGATGGGACTGAGCATTGCGGTACAGATGGATCCCATCGAGCGGATCAATATTCGCGGCGATTCGACCTTTGCGTTGCTGCTGGAGGCGCAGCATCGCGGGCATCGGCTCGTCTATTACACGCCGGACAAGCTCGCCATGATCGACGGCCGGATCTTCTCCACCGTCAGGCCGCTCGAAGTGCGCGATCGCGAGGGCGAGCACTATGCGCTCGGCGATCCCAGCCGGATCGAGCTCGGCGATGTCGACGTGGTGCTGATGCGCCAGGACCCGCCATTCGATCTCGCCTACATCACGGCGACCCACCTGCTCGAGCGCATCCACCCGGCAACGCTGGTGGTCAACGATCCCGCACACGTGCGAAACGCCCCGGAAAAGGTGTTCGTCACCGAGTTCGTCGATCTGATGCCGCCGACCCTGATCACCCGCGACCTCGACGAGATCAAGCGCTTTCGCGGCGAGCACCACGACATCGTGATGAAGCCGCTGTACGGCGCCGGCGGCGCCGCAGTATTCCGGCTGGCCCGCGAGGACATGAACTTCGGCTCGCTCTACGACCTGTTCGCGGTGACGTTTCGCGAGCCCTGGGTGGTCCAGCGCTTCATCCCGGGCGTGCGCCAGGGCGACAAGCGGATCATCCTGGTCGACGGCCGGTTCGCCGGCGCCGTCAATCGGGTGCCCCAGGCCGATGACCTGCGCTCCAACATGGTGCGCGGCGGCGCCGCCGAGGCGACCGATCTCACGGAGCGCGAGCGCGAGATCTGCGAGCGGCTCGGTCCGGCGCTGCGGGCGCGCGGGCTCGTCTTCGTCGGCATCGACGTCATCGACGGGTTTCTCACCGAGATCAACGTCACCTCGCCGACCGGCATCCGCGCGGTGCAGCGGTTCGGCGGCCCCGACATCGCGGCGCTGATCTGGGACGTCATCGAGGCGCAGCGGCGCGAGCGGAAGGCCGCGGGATGATGCCGCGCCCGAACAGGCATCGTCCGGGAGGACCAGACGAAAGCACGTCGTCCGCTGATCGCGCCGGCGACGCGGCGCATCGACGCCGAGGTCTGGACTGCAGGCCGCCACTTGTGTTTTTCTTCAAACCGCAAGGAACGAGGCATGACGGTGAAGGCCATTTCGATCGGATTTGCGTTGCTCGCCGCGTCACACGGGATCGCGGCTGCGCAGGACGCCGCGGCCGGCGAAAAGATATTTGCCAGATGCAGGATCTGCCATCAGATCGGCGAAGGGGCGAAAAACGCAGTCGGCCCCGTGCTCAACGGAGTCGTGGGACGCAAATCGGGAACAGTTGAAGGCTACAAATATTCCATCGCCAACACGAGTTCCGGCCTCACCTGGAACGAGGCCACCCTCAAGGAATATCTCAAGAACCCGCACGCCAAGGTGCCCAACACCAAGATGACCTTTCCGGGATTGACGAGCGAAACGGACATCGACAACGTCATCGCCTACCTGAAACGGTTCGGTCCGGACGGCAAGAAGTCCTGATCGCGCTGTCCTTCCATGAGGCGCGTCCCGAGACGTCGCTCGCTATCGCCGGCGAGCCCGTGCGCGCGCCACGCCCACGCCAAGGTGGGCGCCAGTGCTTCGCGAGTTCGCCGGTGGCGAGCGAACGGTAGGCCAGCCAGCAGCAGGCCTACCAGGGCGCCAATTACGGGTGGCAGCAGTTCTTTGCAAACCTGGAGCAGGTCTCGGCGCGGTTAGATTGAAGTCTGCCGGCACAATTCAAAGCTAGGCCCTGTTTACAGAGTTGCGTAGCGTAGGCATCTGCGGATAGCAGCAATACAAAGCGCGTCGAGGAAGGAGCGGGCGAGCTTGTCGTATCGAAAGCCAACCACCAGGAGCAAGGGACCGGCGAAGGCAGGCGCGAAGGCCAAGCCAGGTGCGAGTGAGGCCAAGCCGATCAAGGTGCGAAAAGGCGAGAAGGTCGCCGTCGTCCTCTCGGGCGGCAAACCCGCGCATCGCGAAAGCGGACGGGGCGACCGAGGCTCCGAAAGGCATAAGGGGACGGAACCCATCGAAGGAGCGGTCCTAGTGCGGTGGATTTGAAGTTCCTATCAGACATGCGGCACGCTCGCCATAGGAACTTCAAATCCAAAAACTGCACTAGAATCATAGACTTGCTAGTGCACCGCTGGATTCCGAAGTTCGCACCAGAGGATGTCGCGAAGTGATGCGAACTTCGGAATCGGTGCACTAGCGGGTATGAGGAGCCGTGAGCGAGCGACCGGGAAACCCGCTTCCCGGCTCATCGACCAGCGGATCCGCGACCTGGGGGGATGGCGCGGGGAGACCCTGGCCCGCATGCGGGCGCTGATCCTGGAAGCCGACCCCGAGATGACCGAGGAGTGGAAGTGGATGGGCACTCCGGTCTGGTCGCACCACGGGATTGTCTGCACCGGGGAG
>Ga0209415_10002805_pt1 | contig 32621 bp, 38 predicted proteins | sample PeaSoiSIISIP2007_FD_187696 | JGI IMG/M metagenome (GOLD analysis project Ga0209415, IMG submission 187696) | Peat soil microbial communities from Weissenstadt, Germany - SII-SIP-2007 (SPAdes) (version 2) | ecosystem: Environmental > Terrestrial > Soil > Wetlands > Peat | place: Germany... | reverse complement strand
ATTCCCCCGAACCGAATCCTCCCAGGCGAGTCGGAGCCCGCGGAGTTCGCGAATCGCCGACGCTCCAAACCCCGCTCGGCGGAGATGCTCCGCCGTTCCATACCGCATCTGCTCTGCCGGCGAGACCCCGGTGCACGCTATTAGAACCATGAACTTCACGCTCGCCGATCTAGCGGCCGCCAGAGTAGCAGCCCAAGCCCCTTGACTCCACCCCCACAATCCTAACGGGACCTTGTCGTCATTCGTTTGCAATCTCAGCGTGTCGAGAGCGGCGGTCGCGATGGCTGCCTGAGTCTCGAGGGTTGGAGTCAGATTATCCGTAGTAATTGGCCTGTCATAGCTCAAGATTGCGATTCCCTGGGGCAGAGCAACATCTGCCAAGTGTCGAAAGAGGAACTGATTCCTCGACGGATTGTCGGCTGGGTGAAGCGGAACGATTCCCCCACGGAGGGGACCCGGCGGAAGGAAAACACTGGCCAGAATGGTTCTGCCTCCGCTCTCGACTCGTGTCTTGAGCGAGACCCCACGAAGGACTCGAGTCCTGGGCATCCGAGTGCGGGGAAGGACTGCAGATAATTGACGTCCCGCCCCGTCGAATCGAGAACCGAGACGGCGGGCAAGTCCTACAGCTACGCTCGATGTTTGCTGCCCTCGATGAGACACGCGAGACGTGACCGCGGGCTGCGCGGAGATTGCGATCTGCTCATCGGCCGCGTCGGTCAACACCAAGGTTGCTCATTGGACTGGCAGTCTTTGGCTCAAGTCTCGGGTTCTCGGAGAGGAGGTGCAACCACAATTGCACAGCTTTGGGCAATTCAGTAGCCTTCGACTGTCAGACCCGGCACTTGGAAGAATCCGCGATCACGAGTGAGCAGTCGTTCACTGTGACGCAGGGTGATGGCAGCAATGTACAAATCGGACTGGCCTAACGGGCTCCCCCTCGCTGCCAGTTCCGAACCTAAACGCCCGGCTTCGTGACACGATGCACGATCAAACGGCAGCAGGGTAAGATTGTCAACAAGAGCCTTGGTTCGAGTGAAATACACACCGCCGAGACGGTAGCCCCCGACTAGCACCTCGGCAGCCGCGGGGGCGGTGATAAACCGGGGCTCCCCCGCCTGATCGAGTTGCCTCGCCTTCACGACGGCCCTAGCGTTCCCTGCGAGAAGGTCAATCACAAAGGAGCTGCCCAAGCTGACCATCTTTCACCTTCGATTGACGAGTTTCCGCAACTTCTGCCGTGAAAGGCGGTCCGATCGGTTCAGGAACTGGCGAACCTTCTCCACCTCCGAATCCGGGGCCCCCTTCCAGGCACCGGCAAACGAGGAGAGAAGTATCTGAGAACCTGTCAGTCGTCGAACCACCTCGCTGAAGCTCTCCCCCTCGTTCTTCATAGCAGCGAGAGCGTCGTACGCGTCCTTGGTCAACGTAACTGTCTTGACGACCATCTACGTGTTGATATCAACACACTTACTTAAACACGCAGCTCTGAACCGGAGCCCGTCGGGGTAAGGAGAACGACTATCGCACGCTTTCAGTAGATGACCACCTTCAGACCCGACGCTGCCGCGACGCTCCCCAGCACTTTGTCCCGGGTTACCAGCGTGTGGCCGCCGGCTAGGGCCTGACCCGCGATCATCACATCCGGGGCGCCTGGGGAGCGGCCCTCCCTCCGCAATTCTGCCCTGAGTTCCGCGGCCCTACGGGCAGAGTTCTGGTCGAACGTATCGATCCGAAACCGGGAGAGGAGGGTTTCCAAGCGCGATCGCTCGAGTCTGGACCTCGTGTATTCTACCCCCGAGAGGACCTCGAAGACGGCAACGGTGCTAAGGACAAGGAGGTTACCTTCCCCCTCCAGCAAATCAGTCGCACGAAGGGCCTTCTCATCGCCCCGCAGGACATCGATGAGCGCGCTACTGTCGAGGGTGAGCCCCACGCTGTTTCCCCCACTCGGAGATTCTCAACTTCTCTGCGGGTGCTTCACCGGCCCGCATGCGACCGATAGCGCTCCGGACGCTCTCCGCCTCAGAAGGGGAGAAGTAGCCTGCGAGGTCACGGCACGAAGGTTGGTCGCGCGAAAGAATGCGATTCACGACCTCGGAAAAACTCTCGTTCGGAGCCTTTGCGGCTCTCAGGCGCTCGTAGGCGGAAGCCTCGAGAGAAACTGTCTTGCTGGGCATGCTCTACACATCTACATAGTTATACTAATAGACTTTGATGACGGTGGTGGGTGGAACCTGAAGAGCCGTGGATTTGTCCCACCGGGGCCTTGTGGGTGCAACTACAATCGCACCCAATCCCTGATCGGTTAGGCAATGGCTTGCTGCGATATCCCCCATTGGCTTTCGTAGACGAACTTATCTATCATTAATCATATTCCATACATTATGCCCCTGGTGCAGGCGGTCGTTCCCGAGAGCGAGTACGATCTACTCAGGCAGCGGGCCCGAAAGGAAGGAAAACCGATGAAAACGGTCCTTCGCGAGGCTCTTCGCGCACACCTCGTGCCGGATTCCGTTTATCCCGATGATCCAATCTTCCACATCTTTCCACTTCAGAAAAAGAAAGGGCGGACTCATTGGACCTCTCGTGACCACGACGAGCTGCTCTATCCCGATCGTCCATGATCTTCGTGGATTCGAGCGCCTGGCTTGCCATATCGGATGTCCGTGACGGTAACCACAGGGCCGCGATCGCCTTCCATAGCGAGCTCGTCACGGGAACGGCTGGCCGTCTCATCACTTCAGACTACATTTTGGATGAGACGCTTACACTAATGCGGAAGCGTTCGGGCGGAGACTTAGTCCGGCGATTCGCGTCGGGGTTGGAAACAAGCCCAAGCGTCCAACAGATTTGGGTAACCCCGGCCCACTACCGAATGGCCTTCGACCTCTTCCTTGGGCAGGGCGACCGAACTTGGAGCTTTACAGATTGCACGAGTTTTGCAATCATGCGCGAGCTGGGAATCGTGCAGGCCTTCACGTTTGATTCTGACTTCCGCCAAGCAGGATTCACTCCTCAGCCACGGTGACACGATCCGAACTGTGGGTGCAACTACCATTGCAGCTATTCAGGCCGAACCTCGCCTTCCTCGGGAACTGCGAAGTCACTCACCGGGTGGCCCGCTCGACGACAATCTCGTCACCCTCCATTGCCCCCGACGGAGCGAACCCGAGTCCGCTGTAGAGGTGAGCGGCGCCAGAGTTGGCAGGATGGTAGGAAAGACGCACCATATGGCAATCTGGCTTTGCAAAAAGCCAGGCGACAAGAGTCTCCACTGTGATGCGGCCTACTCCGAGGCCTTGTTCGGACTGATCAACCACCAGGCCGCCCAGCCAATACGAGCCGTCGGTGTCCTTGGCCCACATGATGTGTCCCACCACGCGATCGTCGGCGTAGACGGCGAATGACTTCCACACCCCGTCACGGTCCGAGAGCAGTAGGTAGCGCGCGGCAAGCGCCGGAACGAATGGGCGCTGTTCGTCCTTTGGCGCAATATCGGCGACCTGTCTCCAGTCGTCACCGATCTCACGTAGCGAAATGGATCGGCCTTGTTGGTCCTTCTTCCCGTACTCAATCACTCTGACCGGACCCACTGGGAGTGGCCAACAGCTTGACGGTAATACCTGTTCGGCAAAGAGGTTGCGACTCTCTCGTACCCAAGAGGCCGCCTGGACCACATCTCCGGAGAAAGGTGAGCTTCTACCGGGCTCACAAATCGCTATAACTGCCGGTGAACCATGTGAGCATGGCCCGTGCGGTAACTCGGCGTGTCGTCCTGCCCAAGATTCGAGCGGGAACTTCCCGAGAGAAGTATCCGGTTCCTCCTGTGTTCCGACCTGTCACGGATTCACCGACGGGACGGTGGCCACTCCTCAAGGTGTTCGCCGGACTCGAGAAGACCGTTCCGTTCCGTAAATACCCCGGGGACGACCGTGAAATCCTCGCCATCGCCAAGGGGACCGGGGCTCACGTATTCGACGGCCCTGGTTGGATGTACGTGGCCCCGCCGAAGACACCCCCCGAAGTCCTCGCCGCTGGGTTCCGGATGGTGGAGACCCGGGAGGATGAGATTGTTGTCTCCCGCTCGTACCTCGCCAATGGCACCCGGATGGACGTCTACCTGGACATCATTCACGAGTTCCTGCACATTCTTCAGCGAAAGCAGGGTCGACAGATCTGGCCCAGCCGAAGGATCCCTTACGTGGACCGACCCACGGAGATCGAGGCGTACGCTTACTCTGTGGCAGAAGCCCGCCGGCTCGGGGTTTCCGACAGCTATCTGCGCAAGTACCTTCACGTGACCTGGATCACGAAAGTCGACTATCTTCGTCTCCTTCGGCATCTCGGTGTCGATCCCAATCCGAAGCGCCGTTAGCGGCGTCACGAAACGCCTGGGCCGACCTCGCGAGACGTCCACATTCCAGCTCCCGCCCCAGCGCTGTGGATCAGGAGTCCAGGGCACGCCGTGAGTCAAGTCGGGGGCAAGCCGCCGAGCAGTTGATCGATCTCGCTCGCGAATGCCTCGGGTGCCTCGAGGGAAGGAAGATGTCCCGCAGCGGGGATTCCGACCCCACGACATCCCTTCACCCTCGCGACCATCGATCGAGTTTGGTCTGGGGGGATCAATCGGTCTTCTTCTCCCCAGATCACCAGCGTAGGCACTCGGATGGTGGACAATGTGGGAGTGGCATCGCGGCGTCGGGCGATTGCCTTCAGTGAGCCGATAATGGTCCGTGACGGGACCGCTCGGATGATCCTGCGAATAATATCGGCGAGTTCCCCATCCCGCTCCCACCTCGTGGGCGCCAGAAGGCTGCGGCCGATTTCGTCGACGTCCAGGCCCTGAGTGGGGTCCTCCATGCGTTTTGCAGTGGCGAAACGCTTCTCTTTCACCTCCGCGCTATCCGGTTCAGAGCGCGTGTTCGCCAGCACGAGCGCTGCGAATCGCTCGGGGTGCGTTCGAATCAGTTCGAGGGCAATGTAACCGCCGAACGAATGCCCCACAATAGTCACAGGTTGCGGGAATCCTCGAGTCAACGTCTGGTGCACTTCTTCGGCGAATTCCGAGATAGTGTCAGGAGCGGGCACACCCTGTGCGAGCCCGTAGCCAGGCAGGTCGAGGAGCACGACTCGGTGAGCGGCAGAGAGACTCGTTAGCTGAGGCTCCCATATCGTGTGGCTCAGAGGGTAGCCATGGAGAAACACCACGACATCTCCCGCTCCTCGTTCGATGAAGGGCAGGCGCCCGGTGGATTCCATCGCCATGTTCGTCTCTCGGAATAGGCGTCGAGTTCATCTCACCTGCTAGGGCCGGCCAGCGGACGGGACGTGGCGGGGTTTTCGCCGTCCCACCCACTCGCCCCGATCCGTGTCCGGCGCGGTCCAATGACGTATGAACACCGGGTTTGGGTGCAATGACAATTGCACGCTTTCGGGCCGATTTGGCAATCGGTAGACGGCGGAGGTGCCTCGGAGGGGCGCGAATGAATTGATTCCCTCCTGAGACCCAAGAGTCGACAGTGCCGCTGCCGTTAGGCGAGGTTCATCTTCTTCAACAGCACCTGGAATCTCGAATCCTTTCGAAGGCCCTCGTACCGCGGGTCAAGCCGAACTTGCTGGAGCGGGATTTGGTGACCCCGCACCGACTCTGCCAGCAAGCGGAAACAATCGTCCAGGTCGCCGAGTTCGACGTAAGCCCAGAGGAGGAGCGGGTCAGACGGATGGAAGGCTGGTAACGTCTCCTCTTTCTTGAGGAGTGTTCTCGCCTCCTCCTTCTCCCCCCGGAGCGCATGGCGCAATGCGTGAATCACGGGCTTCCAACGCGGCTCTGTTTGCAGTTCTTCGATCCGCTGGGTCTCCTCGAGGCTTCGGGGGAGATCCGATCGGGCCAGATGATAGCTCGCAAGGGCCACGTGGTAGGATATACCGTCCGGTTCAATCTCCCCGAGCTTCCGCAACTTGACGAGGGCGTCATCGAATCTCCCGAGCCAGATGAGCAAAAGCGCGAAATGGGAGAGGTTGCGGCCCCACAGAGGGTCAGCGGCCTCGGCCATGTCGCGTTCCCGGAGCGCCTCGTCGACCCGGGCCTCATCCTCCAGAAGTCCCGCGTACCAGTCATGCGCCGGGGAGTAGCTTGGGTTGAGCGACAGGGCCAGCTTGAGCTCCTTTTCCGCTGCGACGTATTCGTTGTCGTCCCACAGGATGATCGCCAGGGACGCGTGCGCCTCCGCGAGATTTGGGTCTAGCTCGATTGCGCGAGCGGCGTGACCTCGACTAGTCGCATCCCATCTCTCTCCCGAAACGCGGGGAAAATACCACCCCAGAAGACGAGCCGCGTCGGCGAGCCCAGAGTGAGCGGCGGCGTTCGTGGGGTCCAAGGTGATGGCCAGCTCGAACTGCTGTTTTGCGCCCTCAAGGGAGGTGGTGGCGAAACTGTGGAGGAGAGTTCTTCCTTTCAGATAGGCAAGGTAGGAGTCAGGGCGGACCGGGAGCCTCGTAGCTAGACGAGCTGCCTCGGTGGCTCGCAACTGGATTTTCAAGGCCTCGGCCACTTGCTTTGCAATCTCGGCTTGAACCGCGAAAACGTCGTCGAGCTCCCGGTCGTAGGTCTGGGCCCAGACGTGTCCTTGAGACCCGGGATCAATCAACTGCACTGTTATCCGGAGCCGGTTCCCGGCTTTTCGTACGCTGCCCTCCAGCACGGACGAGACGCCGAGCTCGCTCGCTATCAGGGAGACCGCCTTCGTACTGGACTTGAATTGCATGACTGAGGTTCTCGCGATGACCCGAAGGTCGGGCAACTGAGAAAGCACCGTAATGAGCTCCTCTGTAAGGCCGTCGGCGAAATACTCGTCCTTCGGGTCCGGGCTGATGTTGGTGAAGGGTAGAACGGCGATTCCCGTCATCGCCGAGCTTCCCGGAAGTGCCCCGCGGAGGGTCCACGGCAGGACTACCCGGTAAAGGTCCATCGACGCTTGGAGTCCTTTGAGAGCGGTGGGCGGGAGCTTCTCGAGCTTGTCTGGGATTTTGTTCCAGACCTGCTCGCGGACCGCGCTCGACAAGCAGATGCCCCCCGGCTCGGCGACGGGCTCGATGCGGGCGGCGATGTTCACGGCGTCCCCGAGGATATCGGCATCGCTTTGCACCACATCCCCGAGATGGATTCCGATTCTAATCCGAATGGGAGGAAGTCCCCCTTCGGCGTTCCGCTCGTAGATCCGTCGCTGGATATCAATCGCACATTGGGTTGCCATCAGGGCGCTGTCGAATTCGACTAGGAAGCCATCGCCCGTCGACTTGACTTCTCGGCCGCGGTGAGCCACCAGGAGCGGGCGGACAAGCTTCTGCTGGGAGTGGAGAACCTCGAGCGTCCGGGCCTCGTCGACCTGCGTTGAGGCCGTGTAGCCGACCGTGTCGGTGAACATGATCGCGGCGAGTCGTCGGGTCGAGGCCACGCGGCGAAGAAGGCTTCGGCCAGATTAAGCCGGCGACCTACTGTGGAGCCAAGAGGCCGGACCGTTCGGCGGGAGGGTGGGTGCAATGACACTTGCACCCACTGTGGGAAGCGAGTCCGCGTCGGGTGGAGGAGCGGCAGCCCTCAGCCGGGTCTGACCGCGGTCACGAAAACACATTCCGCGGGTAGCGCGAGACCCGCGGTGACTCTCCACTCTTTCAGGTTCTCTCGCGTGTCTCGCAGTACCTGCTTCTGGACCTCGGGCGACTCTTCGGAAAGGGAGTGGCCGAGGGGGGTTGCTTTCAGGATCGATTGGAGATATCGCTCCTCATTTTCGAATTTCATCGTGTGATTGACTCGCCGTTCGGCGGCCTTCCGGAATCCGGCCGCCTCGAGAAAAGATACCATTTCTCCGGGAGCGCCCAATTCGTAGGGGGTCGGGATGTACCCTGTCTCATCTGGCTCCGCGTGCTTGAGCATCGGACCTACCAGCACATGCAGGAACGGGACCCGTTCGCCCGTGCTCCAGACCGAGACCGCGATCCGTCCGCCGGGCCGAAGTACGCGGAACGCCTCTCGCGAAGCGCGTTCGGGGTCGGGGAATATCTGGAAACCGAAGCAACTGGTGGCGGCATCGAACGACTCATCGGCGAAGGTGAGGGCGGCGCAGTCCATCACGTGGAATTCGGTGTTCGACAGGGAACGGGCGACTGCGACCTGCTGCGCGAGGGCGATCATCTTCTCGGAGAGGTCGACCCCGACCACCCGGCCTCGGCTTCCGAGTCGTTCGGCGATCGTGAGGGCGGGCTCTCCCGGTCCGGTTCCAAGGTCGAGGACCCGTTCTCCGTGGTGAACATTCAAGAGCGCAACCAGGTCCGAGCGGAACGGCGCGAGATTCCGCATCCAATCCAGGTAGTGCTCGGCGCTCTCATTCCAGGTCGTTCGGGTATACTCGCGGTAGTACTCCTCGGTGTACTTCCACGGCATGACCGGCTCCATGCTCCTATGGGGAAGACATTCTTGATGGTTCGCGAAGCTGCTCGGCAACTCCAAGGGTTCGGTTCAGGGCCCGACGTGCGCGGTCGGTCTAAGGAGTTCCCTCCCGTCGGTCGGCTCCGACCGGCGGGAGGTGGTGCTCTCGACCTTGGGGGCAACGGGGGAGCGGGCTACCTCTTGCGGGCGGGCTGGAAGATGGCCTGAACCACACCGCCAGGAATCTCGTAGATCGCGAACCAGCCGATTTTCGGGATCTGCTGCTTGGGCATCAGGATCTTGCCGCCGTGTTTGGTGATCTTCTTCACCGTGGCGTCGATGGACGTGACGAGGAGATAGTTGAGGGTGCCCGTGGGCATGTTCCCCATCGGAGTCGTGAGCCCACCCCTCGGGCCCGCGGCTGCTGTCCACGTCCAGTACTCCATGCCGGCCATGTCGTCCATTTGGGCCTTCTCGAACTTCCAGCCAAAGACGGATTTCATGAAGTTTCGTGTGGCCGGCAGGTCGCTCGATGACAACTCTACGTGCACAATGTCACCAGGCTTCGGCTTGTACATGTTGTTCCCTTCTGTCGGGGTCCTTCCGACGTTCGGACGAGGCAATTGCGTCAGATAAGCAGGAAAGGGGGGTAGTGAAACGGTGAGGGGGGGCCGGTTCCCCCCTGCGGCCCGGGAATGTTCGGGAAGTCGGGTCAGGGCCGTGCTTCGAACACCCGGTTGAAGGGCGTTTCGATCGCCTTACGGACCCGGCTGAAGCCGGCCTCTCGGAATACGCTGTTCAGGCTCGCATCACTGGCCTGCGCGCCGAGGCCTCTTCCGACCTCCTGCGACAGCGATGCCGGGACACAGATCAAGAACGATGCGTTGTAGAAGATCCGTCCCACCGCGTTCATGTTCTCTTCCACACTCTCTTTGGCAAAGGGTTCCACGACCATCAAAGTTCCATCGGGCTTGAGAGACTCTCGCGCATGCTTGGCCGCACCCACCGGGTCTCCCATGTCATGCAAACAGTCGAAGAACGCGATCAGGTCGTAGGCCGGGCCACGGAAGTTCTTGGAAGTGGCTACCTCGAAATCTGTGTTCGAAGTCACGTTCCCAGTGACCGCGTCGTTCTGGGCCCATTCGATCGACTCGAGGTGATAATCGAACCCGATGAACTTGGAGTTCGGGAATGCCTTGGCCATGATAATCGTCGAGGCGCCGAGCCCACACCCCACGTCCGCCACTCGAGCTCCGGCCTGGAGCTTGGGCACGACACCCTCGAGGCTAGGGAGCCAGGAACTGACGAGGTTTGCGAGATACCCCGGTCGGAAGAACTTCTTGGTACCGATGAAGAGGTCGTTCTGATGCTCGTGCCATCCGAAGCCCTTCCCGGATTTGATCGCCTCCGCGATCTTTCGTTGGTCCTTGTAGACGGAGGCGATGGAATAGAACACCCCCGGCATGTAAACGGGGTTGTCCTCGACCGTGAGCGCAAACGCCTGCTCGGGAGTCATTGAGTATTTCTTGGTCGGGGCATCGTACTCGATGTACCCGGAGGCGGCCTGGCTCGCGAGCCACTCTCTCGCATATCGTTCGGGAATCTTCGTCCTATCGGCAAGCCCTTGGGAATCCATGGGACCCCCCGAAGCAAGAGCCTTGTACAGGCCTAGTTGCTCCCCGATCAGAATCGAGGGGCCTTGAATCGCCGCACCCACGTCGCCGAGAAACTTGCCGATGAACTGGTTCAGCTTGTCGGGATTGACCGCCATGGGATTCCCCGCGTGAGGTATCGCTTCTGACGGTTAATCCCTCGCATTTGAGGGAGGCCGAACATGTTCGGGTAGTACTCCTTAGCATGGATTCCGTAGCCGCAGCCTAGTTCCAACCATGTCGGTGCATCTGATCCTCCAGTCGACCAGCCCTATCCGGGAGAAGTGTTGCTACGGGACTCAGCTCGTTCCCGGTGACCGGGTCTACCGCGTCGACTCGGCCTCGTCCCTTTCCCAGACGCTGTTCCGGGACCAACCGTTCTGCTCACCTCGCTGCATCCGTACGTTCTGTCTTGAATCGCTCGAGATGCTCGATGCGCTCGACACGCCCCGCTCGACGATGGTGGTCTCCGACCTTCACGAACTGTACCAAGGGGTCGCCGAGACCTACGCCGCGCTGTTGAGTTGAACGTAACAAGGGGTCTGCTGAGTGCAATTGTGTTTGCACCTACGGACGAAGGATCTAAGACGGCGGTCACTCGCGACATCTCCGACGTCTCGGAGGCCCGACGGCCACCTTTCCCCGGCTAGAATCGACATCCCGCCACGGAGGCTCCATACCAGCCTCCGGCGACGAGCACGAGAGCGGCTAGCGCGAAGGGGATAATCGTGGCCCAGGCTCCCCATCGGAAGAAGAGAATCCCCAGCAACAGGATGGCCGCACCGAAGAGCATCAACGAGTATCCGCCCGCGCACACGGCAGAGATCGCGAGACCGGCGCCCAGGAATGCGAAAGTGCCAACGACGCCGACCGCGTTGATGACGCTCGATGGGACCACGGCGGAGAACCACCCCGGGGTCGTATTTCTCGCCTTCAGCGGCTGGGCCGGCACCGGAGAAGGGCAACTCTACGTAATCCCCAGGGCGTCGGTCTACGAGAGCTATCGCCGACCCGGGCTCAGGAAGATCAGACGCGCCTGGGATTCGAATGCGGTCGGTGCCGCGAAGGCCCCGACCGCTTCGAGAACGGGTTGGACACCGAGGACGAGAGGCCCACCCTTACGGGTGTTTGGCCATCGCCATGACTTCGGCGTGGGAGACGTCCTTCATGTGGCTCTCTTTGACATGCATCTGGACGTGCTTCACGAGTTCGTGTTCGTTTTTGCTGGTCATCTCAAAGCCGTCTTCGCACGCGACCTTCAATCTCCCGCATCCCATGTTCGGCACCACTCGCCGCACGGGCGAGTGTGCTAGCATACACCGAAGGGCCCTTAATGGTGTAGTATGAGGTTTTCCGGACCCATCCGGAGTCTTCGGCCCCCGCTCAGATTCCCCCGATCCTCGCCCGGTTTCCAGGCGGCTTGCCGACCAGGTCGATCCTGCGCGCTGCCCCATGTTCTCCCATTTGGTAGAGCAAGCCGTGAAGGAACTCGTGGGAGATCGTGTCGACGGAGGAAAGCTCGTTCGATGGGTCCGCGAGCCGGTAGAGGCTGATCCGGTTATCCTTGTAGTTGTACCGAGCGTCGACCTGCTTGAAGTCGTCGGCCCCGGCGCCCAGTTCGATGAGGAACTCTCGCAATCGGGCCGCCCACATCGCGTATTCCGCGGGAGAACCGACGGTGATGCGAGGTTGATCTACGAGCACGGGGACCCTCTGCGCTTTCCATTATGTCGAGTGGTCTTGGGGACCCGCTCGACCGATCGTTACGTCTGTCGCGGCGCATCCCAGGAACCGCCCCAGCTCCCGGCCCTCTTCCGAGATCCCCGCCGAAACGGTTCTCGAAATCGAGGAGAAGGGAGTGATGCGAACTCGGAGTCGCCCCCCCTTCTGGTCGTGGGACCACACCCCGCGAGCGCGGCCGTTCACCAACACTACAGGGGCAATCCATCCTTGAGGGCGGTACACTCGCGACAGATGCTCCGCCGCCATCAAGTGGTCCCGCCCCTCGTGGCCCAGCAGGAACGAGTCGAAGTACGGGAGAAGACGCACTGCGGGAGTCTCCAATTCGGCCCGTTCGAGCTCGCGAAGGTCCTCGCGAAGGATCCACGATGCCCTCCCTTCAATGTCCACTCGAGCGAGGTCGGACTGAGCTCGATCCCAAATGGTCCTCGCTTCCGTCAATCCCATCCGTGTCCAAGCGAAGAAATCGGACGCCGTCGCCGGTCCGAAGGCGCGGAGATAGGTCTTCAGGAGCTCGACCTCGGCGCGCTCCACCTCTATGTCGCGCCAATGCGGCAGCCAAGCGTCCGCCCGAACGTAGGTCGGCTCGGTCCCTCGGTTGGGCGCGGAACAGACGACCCCCCGGGCCCCGACAAGATGTAGAAGATATCCGGCGGGGCACGCCAGCTTCCCGATGCGGATTGCTGCCACCTCCCGGTCGCTTCCCCACCCCCCACCGCGCATCTTCACTTGTTTGAGCCCGAGCGCACGACCGACGCGCTCGATCAGCTCCGACTTCGTTAGGGGTTGACCCAGGGCGGAGAGGGCGACCTCGAGGACGCCTTCCAACACCCCCTTCGGGACGCCACGATTCGTCATCCAGCGGACTTCCTTTTCCGCACGCCGCGAAGAACCTCGAACGTAGACGGCCAGGTCTTTGGAAGGGAGGAGGTGGACCGTCCTCCGCATGCACCAGGCCCTGGCCAGGTCCCTTTCCTCCCAGAGGGAAGTTTCGACCGCTCCGGGCTCGAGGTCCTGTGTCCGAGCCCAGATGGCAAGTTCGGCCGCGGAGAGCAACTGGGCTTGTGCGCCGCCCATCGCTCCGACAACCGACACCATCGCCCCGCCGGGCGCCCGGCGGGATAGGGACTGTCGGGCGAGACGAAAGGCGGTCACTTGGTCCCACGAAACGTTCGCACTTGTGGCGTGAGGGTCCGTCGGTTTCATCGGGCCAACGGCGGTCGAACTGTCGACGGGAAAGATAAGCGGCTCCGGGGGAGGTTTCGGGACGTGAAAGCGCGGCCGGGAGACCCTTCGGCTCGACACCCATCGTACCCCCGGCGAAAGTGTGAAACGTCGGATAACCCAAGTCCCGCGCTTCCCTTCCCGGGACCCCTCGGTCGAGCCCGCTTCGTGGCAGATCCAACGACTTTCGAGGAGGGAATGCATCGGACCTCACGCTTGCCTTTCCACCGATTCGGTGGACCCCCGACCCCCTCAGGAGTTATCCGTCACGCGAGCCGGGCCAGTAGGGATATATACGTATTGGCGACAATGTATGTTACCCTAAGACGGGGTTCTCCGGGAGGTTATCCAATGAGCTCGCGAACGCCACAAAGGACCGTATACTTGGTGACTGCGGCGATCGTGGCGGCGATGGTCGGAGGGTTCGCTCTGGCGGCGATCACGACCGGAGGGACGAACACGAGCTATCAGGGTTCTCAGACCACCACGGTGTCCAACATCGCGGGCCTCACCTGGGTCTCCACGAATCTCATTGAATTGGCGGCAACTGTGGCCCCAACCACCTGCACTTCCGGCACCCCCTGCTCCGTCACGGCGGCAGATGCGATCGACTGTGCCGGAGGGTTCACGGGATCGACGGGCTGCGCGCAGAATGATTACGTGGAACAGGTGACCATCAGCACCGTGCCCGGCACCGCGTTCGTGGGCACTGTGACCCTCCAGCTCTATGTCACCGGTACACCGGTGGCCGGCGTTGCGGGCACTTTCACCGGAACTCAGTTCTACTACACCCAAGCTTCGACGTCCAACTCGCTGCACTCGATCGTCATCGACTTCGACGTCGGAACGGCGGGCAGCGGTCCTGGATTGGTCGGAACGGTCAGCGTCATCGCGACCGACTAAGACCCCCGTGGTCCCGGGGGGGCCTCGGGTCCGTCAAGTAGGCCGAGAGCTCTGGGGGGACCCGTGGGGAAGCCAGCCGGAAGTGGGGTCCCTACTCCGAAACCGCGTCGCGGTGGAAACTTCGAGGGAGCGTTCCCCCTCCTTCTGATCGGCAGCGTCCTACTCGTCTACGCCGGGGTCATCGCGAACCAGGCGTCGGCGTCCAACGGTACTCATCTCCCGCTTTGGGGTCTCATCGGAGGGGTCGGGGCCGTCGTCGTCGGCGCGGGCGTTTACTCATCGTTCCTGGAACCCGCCCTGCCCTTTACGCCGGATTCCCCGAACGACTGGGTTACGGTCCCCAAGGCGGAGTGGGAGGCCGTGAGGCCCCGCCGAAGAGTCACCGCTCCTCCGGAGCCCGCGACGGACGAGCCACCCTGGTGGGAGGGGCCGTCCGACGAGTCTCCTCTTCCCCTCGACCGTCTCGACCCACCGAAGGCGGCTCCTAGGGATCCCGAAGGGCCGGCGAGTCCGCGGGTGGTCGTGCCGCCTCGGGTGGCTCTCGCCCGTGCCACCCCGAAACCCATCGCGCGATCTACGAACCCCCCCGCCCCGACGCCCAACGTCATGCCGAATTCGCGGGGTCGGACCCCCAGTCCGGTGATATCTCCCCCGAAACCAAGCCCTCCGGTCCTCCGTGCGGTGCCGACGCCCGCGATCCCTCGAAAGGGCTCGACGAGGGAGTTGAAGGAAGCCATCAGTGAGCTCGAATCCCTAGTCATCGGCGAATTCCAACTGCCGCCCCGGCGCCCCCAAAAGGTCGTCCCCGGCGAGCCCCCACTGTGCGCGGATTGCGACCGCAAGCTTACGGGCGATGTCGCCTCGACTAGTTGCGCCGGATGTGGCCGGGGACTGTGTGTCGACTGCGCCCTCTCCTCGCAGTACGAGGACGGGGATCTGCGCTGCATCGAATGCAGGGTTCGCGCGGAGTGATGGAAGGGCTAGTTCGGCTTGCGAACAGGCCATCTGTGGACCCGGCTAAGTGAGGGGCGTCGAGCCATGGTGCGTGACCCCCTTTCCGAACTCGCCCGCCGAGTGCGTGCGGGGCACCCCGTTCGCGTCGCCGTGGTCGTGACCGAGCTCGCGACCCTGATCGACTTTGCGGGGCCCTGGCAAGCGTTCGTCCAGTTGAATCGCGTGAACGGCGTACGCCCCTTCGAAGTCTATACGGTCTCCACCTCGAGGAAGCCGGTCACGCTGAGCGGTGGGCTCATCATCGTCCCCGAGTACACGCTCACCACGGCCCCCAACGCGGATATTGTCCTGGTCCCGGCCCTGGGGATCGGGAAGTACACGGCCATCGTCAAGTGGATCCAGCGCGAGCATCAACGCGGCAAGGTGATTGTCTCGGTGTGCACGGGCGCGTTCCAGCTGGCGCGAGCGGGAATCCTCGACGGTCGGACGGCGACCACGAACCACGAGGCGCTCGACATGTTGCGCGAAGGGTACCCTGCCATCCGTGTCGTGGGGGGGTTCCGGTTCGTGAGGAGCTCGCCGAACATCTACACGGCAGGCGGGTTGACCGCCGGCATCGACCTCGCGATCTATCTGGTGGGTCGCATTCTGGGCACGCCCACGGCCCGCGCTCTGGTCGAGCGGCTGGAGTACGAAGGTCAGGGTTGGGCGTCCCACAACAGCCGCGCGAGACCGTCGTAGGCTAGAACCCCCCGGGGCACGCACTCGCAGAGGCGAGATGCGATTCCCTAAGGATGAATGAACGCGCTCGGAGAGTAGGTGGCACCGGGGGGCACGCTGGGAAAGCGGCCTACCGTCCGGACCCCCTCGCACACCACGGTCGCCGGGCCTCGCGCGTCGTCGCGGGGTCCTTCCACCCGGAGCAACAGGTCGAGGTCATGCTTGTTTTCTCGAGGACGACTGCACGCCGTGACGAGGACCGTCACCCCAAGCTGGTTCAGGGCCTCGATGTACGGGCGCAAGGATCCAGAGGAAGCGTCGAACGCCGCACTCGCTCGTTCGGCGTTCGTCAGTAAGATGACCTTTGGCACGCCGTCCGGCTCGCCCGTCAGAGCGGCTCTCCGGATGCTCTCGGGAATCCGCGATAGGTCGTCCAACAGCCCCGGAGAAGGTGCCGCGGGCGGGTTGAATACCGTTCCGGCGCTCTCACGGTCCGCCCCCTCGCTATCGAGACGCATTTCGGGTACGTCGATGAGATGGAGGCGAGTGGACGATAGGTCGGACTCGAGGGCGAGCTGCCACGGGGGAGCCTGCGACCGGTGGTCGCGAATGTCGAACCAGAGGAACTCGGGGTTGAGATGACCGGCGAGACCCACGGCGACCTGCGTCAGGAGGACTCGGTTCTGACCGGTCAGGGCGACGGAGGTGGGCTGCAGCCGGAGTGCCTCGATCATCGGGGCGATGTAGGTCGACGAGGGAGGCGCCGGCACGGACCCCGGTTCGCGTCCCCGGTCCCTTGAAGCATCAGTCAAGCGGATTCGACCCTTTCCCACCGGACGCGAACCAATCTCACCCGTGAACGAGCGTCATCGGACCGGCACCGCTCACCCGAGAAACCCGCTGGTCAGGGAACGCGATCGAACGACGGAATCGCATCAGTCCAGGTCATAGCCGGGGTTGCGGCCGTTGGCTAGCAACCAGTCGAAGACTTCGGGGGTTCGCCGCTCGTACAGGCTGAGGTGACCCTCACCGTCGAAGCTCCGAAACTCCGATTCCGGTGCCTTGGAGGCGAGCCAGATGCCGTGCGCGAACGGAACGAACAGGTCCTGCTTTCCGTGCCAGATCGAAACGGGGGCGCGGATCGCGCTGAGCTCGAATCCCCACGGTGCGACGAACGCCAGGTCGTCGTCGACCCAGCCGGCGGGACCGAGAGCCGTTCCCTCCTTTGTTCCGGACTCGAGGTACGGACCGAGGGCTCCGGAAAGCACCTGCCGGTCCACGGGCGACAGCATGCTCCTGAGCTCGGGCGAGATCTCCGGGGACGGACTCATCGCGAGTCGAAGCTGCTTCTCGACGAACCGGGAGAGCGGGTCGCGTCCCGCAAGGGCCGACCGGAGCTCCGCGATGTTCCCTTCTCCCATCCCCTGAAGCCAGTTCAATCCCGTGACCCCGTACGGGGCGATGGAGGAAGCGGTGGCGACGCACGTGACCCGATCGGTGAGCACGGCGGCACACGCCAGGGCATGAGGACCGCCCCCCGACCAACCGGAGACGGCGAAGTGCGAAATCTGAAGAGCATCAGCGATGGCCGCCACATCGGCCGCTGCATCGACGACCCTCCTTCCGGGGAGGGGGTCCGAGCTCCCATACCCCGGCCGATCGTATCCGATCAAACGGAGCCCTCGCTCCAAGGCCGCTTGGAGGTGCGGAGGATAGAATCGACCCGATAGCGGGGTTCCGTGGAGATAGAACACCGGCGTTCCATTAGGATCTCCACCCTCGGTCACGGCGAGGGTCCGACCGTCCGAAACAGGGACGAGCATGCGGGCTGTCACCAGGTTCGAACGCCTCCGCCGGTTTCACACACCCCACCTACCTAAAGGAGGCTCGACCGCCGCAGTTTTCGAGTTCGATGTCCGGGGGCCGAAGAGTCCTCGGTCGTGAATTCCGATGCGTTAAACCCCCCGACTCAACGGACGCTACCGCACCGCTTTGTAGACCGGATCTACTCGCGGGGAGTGGCCCGCTCTACCACGCCCGCACCGGAACACGTTCGTTCGCTTCCCAAGGCGGTCCTGTTCGACATGGACGACACGATCTTCGACCATGCGCTGACCTGTCGGCGAGCTCTCGGGCGGTTGCGCGCCCATGAAGTGTCCTTGCGCCCCCGTTCGCTCGACGAGGTGTGGCGGGAGTACTCTCGCCTCCTCGATGCGGTCCAAGCGGACGTCTTCACCGGTCGAATCACGGTCGAGGCCGCTCGAATCGAGCGGTTTCGGCAGTTGGCCCGGTTCTGTGGTTCCGAGGTCTCCGAGGGAGATGCAGCAGAACTTTCTCGACAGTATCGAGCCTACTACCAGGAACTCCGGCGGTCGATCCCGGGCGTGCGGCGAGTGCTTGAGCGGTTAACCGGTCGAGCGGTCGTGGGCGTGGTGACGAACAACCAGGTCGCGGAGCAGGAGGAGAAACTCGACTACCTCGGATTCCGTCGCTTGATCGATTTCATGATCGTCTCCGAGGGAGCCGGAGTGGCGAAACCGGATCCTGCGATCTTCCTTCTGGCACTCTCCAAGGCGAACGCACGTCCCGACGAGGCCGTGATGATCGGTGACTCCTGGAGGAGCGACGTCGCTGGGGCGCGGAACGTGGGGATCCGACCCGTGTGGTTCAATCGTTTTCATCTCGCCCGTCCCGACCCGTGGCCGGTGGCCGAGCTCGACTCGTTTCGTTCCCCGGCCCACACGGAATCCGTGCTCACGGGAAACGAACCTCTTTTGCGTCGATAGCCCCGCTTCCGCGCGCATTATATCGGACGCTCGGTTGCGCGGGGCGATGGGCGGAGCCCGCGAGTCGTGGCTCTCCGCCGCCCGCCGAACGCTTCCGGCCATGCGGGCGTGGCGGATGGCGTTCCATCTCGAACCGGAACTCTCCCTCGAGGAGGAACGGACCCAGGAGAAGGTCGTGGCCGCGCTGAAGGAGCTCGGGATCCCGTTCCGGACCTACGACGATTTCCATGGGGTCGTGGGGACGATCGGGGGGGACCGGTCCGGCCCGGTCGTGGCCCTGCGGGCCGATATGGACGCGCTCCCCGTGACCGAGCAGACGGGGCTACCGTTCGGGTCCCGCTATCCCGGAAAAATGCACGCGTGCGGACACGACGTCCACATGTCCGCCCTCCTCGGGGCCGCCGCCATGGTCCTGCGGTGCCCCCGCTCGACCGGCGGTCCGGTGAAGCTGATCTTCCAGCCTGCCGAGGAGGAGGGTCACCGGGGCGGGGCGCTCCCTCTGATCGAGCGAGGTTGCCTCGAGAACCCCAAGGTCGACTACGTGGTCGGGCAGCACGTTGACCCGGCCCTCCCTCTCGGGTCCATCGGCTGGCGGGTCGGACCGACCATGGCGGCGGCGGACGATTTCCGGATCACCGTCGTGGGGAAGGGAGGTCACGCCTCGACCCCTCAGCAGGGCCCGGACGCGATCGTCATCGCGAGCGAGATCGTGACCGGCCTTCAGACGTTGGTCAGCCGGGTCCGCGAGCCGTTCGACCCGGTCGTCGTGAGCGTCGGGTCGATCCACGGCGGAACGCGGAACAACATCTTGCCGAACGAGGTGGTCTTGGAGGGAACCGTGCGAACGCTCAAAGCGAGCACCCAGGACCTGATCGAGACCAGCCTTAAGCGTCGGGTCCGCGCCATCGCGGCGGGCCATGGAGCGAAGGCCCGAGTGGTCTACCGACGCGGATACCCGCCGCTGGTCAATTCCCCGGAGGCGACCCGCGTGGTCGCTGAGGGACTCGCCGTCGAGTTCGGTCGCACGAACCTGATCGAGGTCGACCACGCTCTCATGGGCGCCGAGGATTTCTCACGGTACCTCGAACGCGTCCCGGGCACGTTCCTTCGCCTCGGCGTCGGTGTTCCGAACCGGCCGGCGAGCCTCCACAGTTCCACGTTCGCCCCGGACGAGCGGGCGCTCGTCCTCGGGGCGGCGGCACTCGTCACGGCCGCCGAGAGCCTTCAGCGGGCCGCCCCATGAACGTCTCCCAGGTCCGAGCCGAGTTCCCCGCCCTCCAACCGCGAAGCGACCGACGGACCCCGGTCTACCTCGACTCCGCCTGCATGTCGCTCGTGCCGTCCGTGGTCCTCGAGGCCATGGCGGAATACTATCGGGATTTCCCCGGCTGCGCCGGCCGTAGCCTCCATCGGTTCTCCGAGGAGGTAGGCCGCCGGTACGAGGCGGCCCGGGGAGCCTTCGCCCGCTTCCTCGGGCGCTCCGACCCGCGCGGGGTCGTCTTCCTGCGGAACGCGACGGAGGCGATCAACTTGGTCGGTCAGGGGCTCCCCTGGAAGGCCGGCGACCGGGTCCTCGTGTCCGACCGGGAACATAATTCGAACCTCATCGTCTGGCAGCGGCTTGCCGCGGAGCGAGGGATCCGCATCGAGGTTCTCCCGCTCCCGGACGACGGGAGCTTCGACCCGGCCGAGTTGGAGAAGCGGCTTGCGCTCGGGGTCCGTCTGGTGAGCCTGTTCCATACCTCGAACCTGGACGGTCACACGCTTCCGATCCGGGAGATCACCGAACGGGCGCACGACCGCGGGGCCCTGGTCCTGTTCGACGGCTGTCAGGCCGCGCCCCATCAGAAGGTTGAGCTCGACCGGGTGGGAGTGGACTTCTACGCGGTGTCGGCCCACAAAATGCTCGGCCCGACCGGGACCGGGGTGCTGGCGGGTTCCCTCGAACCGCTCACGCAACTGCGACCGCTCCTCCTCGGAGGGGAAACGGTGGAGTGGTCTACGCTCGAGGCTCATGCGCTGCGACCCCCGCCCCACCGGTTCGAGGCGGGCCTCCAGAATTACGCCGGGGTCATCGGCGCCCATGCCGGTCTCGACTACCTCTCGCGGATTGGGTTCGACGCGGTCCAGTCCCAACAGTACGCGGTCAACTCCCGCGTGACGGCGGCGTTCGCGGGGGAGCCCCGCGTCCACCTCCTCGGCCCCGCCGACCCCCGGGTGCGCTCGAGCATCTTCGCGTTCACCGTGGATGGGGTGGACCCGCACGACATCGCGGTGTTCCTCGACGAGGGACACGACGTGATGGTCCGCTCCGGGATGCACTGCGTCCACTCGTTCTACTCCCGGCGCGGGCTCCCAGGGAACGCCCGGGCGTCGTTCTACTTTTACAACGACCGCGCCGACAGCGACCGGCTCATCGGTGGGCTGCGGGAACTGCTCGAGAAGATCCCGGCGCCATCCCCTACCGGTACATCGGCTGGGACGGTTGCGTCGAGGTATCCGTCCGGCCCCGGTCGGCGGCGTGCTTCTGGATCGAGAGCAGCTGTTGCTCGATCCGTTCGGCCTCGGCATAGAGGGGCACGGGGTCGAGCGGCGTCCGGAGCAGGATCCGGTTGATCGTCTCGATCACCTTGGCGGCGGCTCGTGCGTCCGGGTAGTCGGGCTGAGCCTCGGCGAGGAACGTGAGCACGTCGAACCCCCGGCGGCGGCCCTCGTTGAGGAGGACCCCGGCGATGCCCGTGATGACGCCCTCCGCGAACGGGATCATGTTCGGCTCGATGTAGAGCTCGCGCGCCTTGCGCGTGCTCGCGACGCCGTAGACCTTGACGTCGTTCAATCGGGGAGCGCGGCTCCCATGTCCCGCATGGGAGGGAGCGGCTTCGACCACCAACCCCTCGGGGGAGACGAGCAGCGAACACCGCTGCTCCTGGACCCAATCGAGGATGGCGGTGGCGAGAGGATGGATGATCGTCGGCGCCGGGTGGAACTCAGAGACGAACGCGACCAGCTTGTCCGCGCCACGGCCCGCGCGGTCGGCGGGGGGGTGGCCGGCGTAGATCCGGACCGGGTGTTGCGGAACTCCGTTGCGCACGAGAGATACCGTGGGGAAGGCGGGCGACTCGACGATCCCGATCTGCTCCATCTCGAGCGTGTCGATGAGATAGTTCGCGACGATCGAGCTGACGAGACCGACCGAGGGGAAGCCGTCGATGACGATGGCGCCCTCTACGTCGACGCGCTTGATCTCGTAGATCCGGACCTGGTCCTGCGCCATCGGCATGGCGTTACAGGGACCTCTCGGCGATCTGGCTGAGCTCCTTCGAGATCAGGTCCACGATGTCCTTGGTGAGGGCCCGTCGAACTTCCGGCGGCAGCGCGGAGAGTCCGAGCCGGGCGGTCGTCGTGCCGACGCGTACCAGCGCGGCGTACTCGGTCGCGCGCGCGGCGAGCAGATCCTTCACCGCGTCCTTGAGGTCCTGGGCAAGCTTCGGGTCGTCCCGGAGCGTCTTCTCGAGGTGCCGGCGGATCTCGTCCTTGACGAGGTCCCGCGTCGCCTCTCGGACCAGCTCCTCGGGGCGCAGTAGGTCCCGGGTGCTCTTCACGAGCACGTCGATCGGTTCACCGGAGGACGAGCCTTCGGCCATCGGGCGGCGGAGTCGGGTCGCATGCATAAGGGTTTGGCCGGACCCCCGAACCGACCGAGGGCCGCGGCGCGAGGGGACGGGCCGTGAACGCGGATGGGGATCCGAGGACGGCGATGGAGGAAGGGTTTATCCTGACCCGGACCTCGACCCGGCCGGCGTGGGCCGGTAGATCAGCGGAAGATCGCTACCTTGGCAAGGTAGAGGTCGCGAGTTCAAATGGCCGGGTCGCGAAGAACGGCCCCGCCGGAGATTCTCGCCCGGTCCATTCCCTCTTTTTCTCTCCTTCCTTTCGGCAGGTGTCGACTGTGACCACCGACACGAAGAGCAGCGATTTATACCGGGTTTTGGTTGGCCGGGTCCGTGGAAGCCGATATCCGGGAGAAGATCGCGGGAGAGGTCGTGCTCTCGCCGCATCCCGGGCGCACGCTTCGCAAGTGGAGGGAGGATTTCGGCATCTCCCAGAGGGACCTCGCCCGCCGGCTCGCGACCGTCCCTTCGGTCATCAGCGACTATGAGTCCGAGCGCCGCTTGAGTCCGGGCGCTGGCTTCATCCGTCGGTACGTAGAAGGCCTGCTCGCCCTCGACACGGCGAATGGCGGGAAGGTCGGCGAGCGACTCGGGATCCGCCCCCACTCGGAGGGGATCCTCGGGATGCGGGAGTTCGCGGTCGCGATCCCGCTCAAGACCCTGGGCGACCGCTTGGAAGCTCACCCGGTGAGCCGGGTCGACCTTCACCGGGACATCCACGGGTTCACGGTCCTCGACGCCCCCCGCGCCATCCTGTCGATCGATTCCTCCCATTTCGTCGAGGTCTATGGGTGGACCACCCAGCGGGCGCTGATCTTCTCGAACGTCAAGTACGGTCGTTCGCCGATGGTGGCCATCCGAGCCCACCCGTTGAAACCGGCCGCGGTCTTCTTCGCGAATCCGGGTCGCGTCGACCCGCTCGCGATCCGGCTCTCGGAGGTCGAGAACATCCCCCTCCTCACGACGGCGCTGAACGCGCCGGCGGTGCTCGAGAAACTCGAGGAGCTCTAGAACAGGAAGGAATCAACGATGGAAGCAGGGATCGTGAGCTACGGAGCGTACGTGCCGCGGTACCGGATCACGCCCACCGAGATCGGTCGCGTCTGGGGCGTCGACGGCGAAGCCATGGGCCAGGGGCTGAATGTGCGTCGCAAGAGCGTGCCGTCCCCAGACGAGGACACGATCACGATATCCACCGAGGCGTTGCGAACCGCGCTCGTGCGCGGCGCCATCGACCCCCAGACGATCGGTGCGCTCTACGTTGGCTCGGAATCCCACCCGTACGCCGTGAAACCCACGGCGACCGTCGTCGCCCAGGCGGTCGGCGCGACCCCGAACCTCACGGCCGCCGATTTCGAATTCGCGTGCAAGGCCGGCACTGCGGCGATCCAGACATGCCTCGGCCTCGTCGGGGCCGGGATGATCCGCTACGGCGTCGCGATCGGGACCGATACGTCTCAGGGGGCCCCGGGCGATGCCCTCGAGTATTCCGCGAGCGCCGGCGGGGCCGCGTTCGTGATCGGACGGGAACGCGTCATCTGCAAGGTCGAGCGCACCGTCTCCTACACGACCGACACCCCGGACTTCTGGCGGCGGGAGGGACAGCGGTACCCGAGCCACGGAGGCCGGTTCACGGGCGAGCCGGCGTACTTCCGTCACGTGACGGAGTGCGCGCACCGCATCATGGAAGCATCGGGAACTACCCCGAAGGACTACGCGCACGTCGTCTTCCATCAGCCGAACGGCAAGTTCCCGCAACGCGTCGGAAAGCAGCTCGGTTTCTCGGAGCAGCAGATGCGCTACGGCCTCGTGACGCCCTCGATCGGGAACACGTACTCCGGGGCGGCGCTGATCGGACTCGCCAACGTCCTCGACCACGCCGGTCCGGGAGAACGGATCCTCATGGTGGGGTACGGTTCGGGCGCCGGGTCGGACGCCTTCGACCTCGAGACGACGGACGCCATCTCCTCGTACGAGAAGGCCTACGGCCACTCGGTCGACTACTTCCTGGAGGGAGGCGTCGAGATGTCGTACGCGATGTACGCGAAATTCCGCGGCAAGATTCACATGGGAGGTGCCTAGAGATGCGCGAAGTGGCGGTGCTGGGCGTCGGCCAGACGAAGTTCGGCGAGCTCTGGGACCGATCCTTCCGCGAGATCGGCATCGAAGCCGGTCTTCAGGCCCTCGTCGACGCGAAACTCTCCTCGGCGGACCTGGGCGGCCTCTTCCTCGGAAACATGGCGTCCGGAGCGCTCATCGACCAGGAGCAGATCGCGCCGCTCATCCTGGACACGGCCGGCCTCGGCCGTCGCCATCTGCCGGCGGTGCGCGTCGAGGGCGGAGGCGCCTCCGGGGCGCTCGCGCTTCACGCGGGCTATCTCGCCGTGGCGAGCGGGCTCTACGACTTCGTCGTCGTCGGCGGCGCGGAGAAGCTCACCGACGTGCCCGACGCCACCGCGGCGGAGATCACGAGCTCGGCCGCCGACCAGGAGTGGGAGGTCGTGTTTGGGGCGACCCTCCCCGCCCTTTGGGCGTTGATCGCCCGCCGGCACATGCATGAGTATGGGACCACTCGGGAGGACCTCGCGCGTGTCGCGGTCCACGCGCACGAGATGGGCTCGAAGAACCCGAACGCCCACTACCGCAACAAGCTCACGCTCGCCCAGGTTCTGGACGCCGGAGCCATCGCCGAACCGCTCGGCGTGCTCGACTGCGCGCCCCTATCGGACGGCGCGGCCGCAGTCGTGCTTGGCCCAATGGACCTCGCCCGAAAGCACACGGACACCCCCGTCCGGATCGCCGCGAGCCAGATCGCCTGCGACACGATGGCGGTGCATCACCGCGCGGATATCACCCGCCTCGAATCCACGGCGGTCGCCGCCCGCCGGGCGTTCGACCAGGCGCGACGCGCTCCGGCCGACGTCCAGGTCGCCGAAATCCACGACGCCTACACGATCAGCGCGCTCGTCTCCCTCGAGGACCTCGGGTTCGTCGAGAAGGGGCGCGCCGGCCCGGAGTTCGCGAGCGGACGGTTCGGACCCGGGGGCAAGACGGTCGTGAACCCATCCGGCGGTCTCAAGGCGCAGGGCCGGCCGTTCGGCGCGGTCGGAGTCGCCCAGGTCGTCGAGCTGGTCCGCCAGCTCCGCGGCGAGGCGAAGGAGCGGCAAGTGGCGGGCGCGACGCTCGGTCTCGCCCAAGACGTGGGGGGCACCGGGGCCACCACGGTCGTCACTCTTCTAGAGAGGGCCAACTAGGAGGCATCGATGTCGGTAGCACGATTCTGGCGCGAAACCCCTCGGCGGTACAACCTCGGCGGTTCGAAATGCACCACGTGCGGGACGGTCTACTTCCCGCCCCGGGCGGTCTGCCCGGAGTGCACGCACCACCGTCAGTCGATCGAGAAGATGGTGCCGTTCCAGCTCTCGGGGGAAGGCGAGGTGATCTCCTACACGGTCGTCCACGACGCCGCCGAAGGGTTCGAGATGCAGGTGCCGTACGCCCTCGGCCTCGTCCGAACGCCCGAAGGTCCGGTGCTCACCGGACAGATCGTCGACATCGACCCGAGCGCGGTCGCGATCGGGCTCAAGGTCCGGGCGACGTTCCGCAAGCTGCGGGAGGAGGGCGCCTCGGGTGTCATCCACTACGGCTACAAGTTCACCCCCCTCGACGAATCCGGGATCCTGCCGTCCGCGCGGGGACCGGTCGGGCCGGTGCCCGTGAGCGAGCCTTCGAGCGCGGACCGGGCTTCCGCGTGAGCGCGCCCGGACGGCGGAACGACGCGTCGCCCCCGCCCGGCGAGACCCCACCGGCGGACGAAGAGTACGCCCGCGCCTACGCCGCCGGATACGAGGAGGGGGCCCGGGGAGCGCTGCGCGAGACGATCGAACACATTTCGCACGGCCACACTCCTCAGGAGATCCGCATGCTCACGGCGAGCCGCCTCGCGCGGCTTCCGGAGGAGGTCGAGTTCAAGCGCAAGAGCCTGCTCGCGCCGCCGCGGCGCCCAGCCTGGGGGTCCCTCCTCCGACCTCCGGCGCCGACCCGCGCCTGGGCCGGACCCGCCCCGGCGAGCTCCGCCCCCGCGCTCCGGCTGCTCCCCGGCCGCTCGGTTCTCGTCCGAGAGGAACGGCCGACGCGAGCGGTCGAGATCCTTCGCGCCAACGCCGGCGCGTTTCCGCGGGTAGCCATCATCTCGCTGCGACCTCCCGAGGTGCCCGGGCTCGCTGCGAGCCACCGGCTCGACATCACGGTGGGCGGTGCCGGAACGCCCGACGACCCCGAGCAAGGTCGGTTGACTCCCGGCGAGATCAGCGGTAGGCTGCGGGACCCCACCGAAGCGGTCGGGGGCGCTCTCGTGTACGTCGACGCGCTCGAGTTCCTCGCGACCGAACATTCCCTCGAGACGACCCTCAAGTTCGTCCACTGGTTGGTGACGCAAGCGCAGGAGACCGGCTCGGCCCTCCTTGTCTCGTTCGACCCCCGCTCCCTCGACCTCCGGGACGTCAGTCGGCTCGAACGGGCGTTCGAGAGCGTCGTCTAGGTCGTCCTACCAGACCATCCGACCCCGCGCGGCGCGAGGCAGCTCGGAGGGCCGCCGCTTGCGGACGACGCGCCATCCGAGGAAGACCGAGCGGACCCGACCGGACCGGTCCCGAAGGAAGCGGATCGAGCCGGCTTGGCCGGAGCGCCGGACGACGAACTCGTCGTTCCCCGCCGGCCGCAGGCGAATGTTCTTCGCGATCGCCTCGATCCCGCGGTAGTCGAAGCGCAGATGGTCCTTGCGGGCCCGGACCTCCGCCCAGATCCCTTCGCCCGAGCAGTACCATCCCGCGTAGGCTCCCGTCGGAACCGGGGTGGAGATCGGCTGGGGGATCTCCTCGAACGGGGTCTTCGCCGGCAGACCGATCGAGAGGTTGATCCCGGCGGCGAGGAGCGGTCCGCTGGGCGCGCCCTCCGCGTTCGAAAGGACGGCGCCCGCGACGCCTTTCCGCGGAACCGCCGCGATGAGCGAGCTGACCCCCTTCAGGCCCCCACTGTGGGAGACGAGCAGAGTGCCGTGATAGTCCGGTTGCACCGCGAGCCCGTACCCGTAGTGAACCCCGTGGGCGATCGGGACGTGGGGCGTCATCATCTGGGCGACCGAGTCCGCCGAGACGATCCGCTCTCGGCCCACTCGTCCCGCGGAGAGGAAGATCTGCAGGTACTCCATCAGGTCGAGCACGTTCGAGCGCAACGCTCCGGCCGCGCGCAACGAGGTGTCCTCCCACCACTCCTCGGAAGGGACGAGCGAGTGTCGCTTGCCGGTCCAACGGGGCGAGTAGAGGGTCGTGACCTCGGGCTGCCGAAAGAGGATGCCCGTGTCGAAGGTGGTCGAGGTCATGCCGGCCGGGCGCAGCAGCTCCTCCGCGACGAACCCCTCGTAGGTCCGACCGGACGCCCGTTCGATGACCGCGCCCAACAAGCCGAACGCTTCGTTCGAATAGCTGAAGACGCGGCCGGGCGGGCCGAGAAGAGCGTACTTCTCTTCCGAAAGGTACCGCATGAGTTGCTCGTAGGTATCGATCGGCGCGTGTTCGGGATCGACGCCGACGCGTCGCGCGATACGGGGGTCGTACGGCGGGGCGCGTCGGACGCTGCGCATCGACGTGTAGTAGATCGAGGGCAACGGGGGGAGCCCCGAGCTGTGGGTCAGAAAATGATGGAGCGTGATCGGCCGGCGCGTGCTCGCTCCGCGGAGGCGAAGTTCGGGCAGGTGGCGGACCACCGGATCGGTCACTCGCAACCGTCCGTGCTCGGCGAGCCGGAGGATCGCGAGCGCGGTGAACGACTTCGTGACCGAGGCGATCCCGTAAACCGTGCGCGGGGTGGCCGGGAGCTTCGCCTCCCGATCGCGGTAGCCGTACCCGCGGACGAACTTGGGATGGCTTGGGCGCAGCAGTCCGAGGGAGACGCCCGGGGTCTTCGCCCGGGCCATCCCGCGTTCCACGATCCGCGCGAGAGGTGCAAGGTCCGTCATGTCGAGATTCACCTCGCCCCCTCAGGACGAGTCGACCCATAAGCATAGGAACCCCGGAAGCCCGTCGTTGCGCGGGGAGCCGATCGATGGAGGTCGCGTTCTTCACCGAATCATACCCGCCGATCCACGACGGGGTGTCGGCGATCACGGAGGGCCTCGCCCGGACGCTTTCACGCCTCGGTCATACCGTACGGGTCTATGCTCCGAATCCGAAGCCGGGAGCCTCCTCGGAGGAGACCCGAAACGGGATCGCAGTACGCCGGCTTCGAACGGTCCCCGTCCCGCTGTATGGACAGTACCGATGGCCGATCTGGCCGTACGGGTTGATCCGCAGCATCCACGGCCTCAAGGACGCAGACGTGCTCCATCTCCACACCCCCGGACCTCTGGGGAGCATGGCGTTCCTCGCGTCGCGACGCTTCGGCCGACCGCTGGTCGGCACGTTCCACACCAACATCCGGGAGATGCAAGATAGCGTCCCCTCGAAGTTCCTGGTCCCGACCTTCTTCCGTGTAGCGTGGTGGTACAACCTGGGGACGTACTACCGATGCGACGCAACCACGGCGCCGTCCTCGGCCGCGGCCGACGCGCTTATGGCCGGGTCCCGCAAGCCCTTTCATCGACCGGTCGAGGTGATCCCGAACGGGATCGATGTCGACCGGTTCCGCCCCGACTCCCGCGTGCCCGACTGGCGGACCCGCTGCGGGCTCTCCTCGGCCCCCCTCGTCACGTTCCTTGGGCGTCTGACGGTCGACAAGGGGGTTCATCGCTTCCTCGACGCGGTCGAGGCCACGATCCCGAAGACCGACCTCGTCGCCATCATCGGTGGACAGGGACCGGAGGAAGCCCGCGTTCGCGAACGCCTGACGGCCGACCCTGCGCTCGCAGCCCACGTTCGATACGTGGGACCGGTCGCCGAGTCGGAGAAGGCGGCGCTCCTCTCGCAAACCGACGTCTTCGTGCTTCCTTCGACCAGCGACACCTCGAGCGTCGCCCTGCTCGAGGCGATGGCGTGCGGAACGCCGGTAGTCGCGCCGTCCTCCGGCGGCGCTTCGGAGATGGTGGAGGAGGGGGTCACCGGCTGGAGGGTTCCCGTCACGAACCCCGGAGCCCTCGCCGCCGCCCTCGAGCGCATCCTCGACACTCCCCAGGACCGACTGAGAATGGGGGTCCGGGCCACGGAATTCGTCCGCCAGACCGCTTCGCTCGACACCATGGCCCGTCGCTTTATCTCCCTCTACCGGCTAGTGGAGGAGGGGAGGCCGCTCCGTGACGTCCGTAACCCTGCCTGAGCTCGATTCGCTCGCCCGGCAGCTCGCCCCGGGCCGCCACGACGCGTTCAGTGAACGCGCCCTCGCCCGAGCGTACGAAGAGTACGTTTCTCGTCACCGACGGTCGCTGACCCCGGTCGTGGTGACCGGCGACGGCACGGATTATCCGACCATTTACGCGCTCCTCGCCGACCCCAAGGCCCACCCGGCCACGCTCGAGATCCACCCAGAACCGGTTCCGCCGGTCGACGACTGGGGGTTCTTGCGACCGTTCCAGCGGCTCGTGCTCCGCCCCGACGGCTCCGCCGACATCCATCCCGTGGCGCCGGGGCCTCCGGAGCGGGGGATCGCGCGGATCCTCTTGCGCGAGCATTACCTTCCTCGCTCGCGGGACGAGGAGGACCGCGGCGCTTCCGGCGGCGCGCGCGTCGAACTGCCCGTCGTCATTGGCACCCTGGACCGGGGGCTCACCGTCTACCGGGAGCAGAGCCTGCTGCCGTTCTCCGTCGCGATCTTGGTGTACCTCGCCGAGGAGCGGGTGCGCTACGAGTTCGACCTCCTCGAGACGAGCCTGCTGCCCGACCCGCGGTCCGGCCGCCTTCCCCCCGCGCGCCGGGTGCACCGACCCTCGCGGGTGAGCTACGCGGTCGACAAGGCGATCGGTCGAGGCGACCTCTCCCTCTTGGCCGCCCGTTGCCTCGAGGTGCTGAGCGAATCCCAGGGCCTGACTTCCGTCGAGCTCGCCCACATCTTCGGAGGGGTCCGCGAGCTGGTCGACTCGGCCCTCCAGGGTCTCGTCGCACGACAGTTCATCACGTTCGATCGCCGTACGGGCGTGTATCGACCCCGGCTCGAGACCTTCGTGCCGACCGGCACCTCGACGCAGTTCCCCGTCGGTGGGGGGATGGGCGGGTCGGACACGATGCTCCGGACGAGCGTGCAGGAGCTGATCGCGGCGGCGGACGCACGAGCCTCGTGTCCGCTCTGCGGTTCCCCGCTCCCGAGCGGCTGGACCGGCATCCTCTGCGAGAGCTGCACCGCGAAGGTGGACGCCCCCGCTTGAACGGGCGGGCCTGTCGGGAGTTTCCGCCCCGAACGGTCGACGTTCGAGACCTTTGAACCCGAGTTCACTGGCTTAGAAGGCCAGGACTTTGTCCATGCTAAGCTACAGGCCCGTCCGCCCGACGGCGTCGGAACCGCTTAATCCTTCTCTCGGCGGCGAACGCGTCGGGCGCCGGCCGAAGCGATGAGGTGCGCGAGCCGCAGCGGCTCGGGCCAATGGCCCCGGACGGTCGCGCGCCAGACGAGATGGGCCGCGTCCCGGCGGGAGCAACCGACCGCGGCGGCGAGGATTGGCTTCCCGTCGGTCGGTACCGGATATAATCGGTGGGCGCGCAGAAGCGCCCACCGCGCGCTCGCCGTCCGGGGAAACCACTTTCGGAGGGCGGCGCGGATCCGTGCGAATTCCGGCGGACGCCGGGTGACCGCGACCACAGGCACGCCGAGCTCCCGGTGGAGGAGGTCCAGGTCGAGGACGTTGAATCCGCCCACGACCGCCCCGTCGAGCATCACGGCCCGCAGCCCTTCCACCGGTCCGAGGCTTCGAACGAGCGCGATCACCCGTCGCGTGCCATCGGTCCCGTCGACGCGGACGCGACCCGTTCGGGTCGCTTCGAGATGCTCCGGAAGCGATAGAGTGACCGCGGCGATCGGGGCGTAGCGGTCGTCCCGGTCGAACGCACCGTCATCAACCCCGACGACGCGCGGGTGGGCCTTTCCGAGGGAACGCCGCAACGCTATGACCCCCGACGGGGTCCGGCGGGGACGATGGGAGCCCCGTCGGTCTCGGTCCGCTGCCCGGCGTGCGGGACGGACCTTCGCGTCGTTCTCGCGCCGTCGCCCCCGACGCAATGGTTCCCGTGTCCCCAATGCCGTGCGCCGGTGCCCGTGGTGGTGCCCCGGGACCCTCCGCCCCTCTACTCTTGGGAGGTCCTTCCGGGGCTATATCCCACGCTCCCGCCCCCCCGGCGCCCCCGGGTACGGATGCGACGGCTGGCCCAGGGCGCCCTCGTGGGCGTCGTCGTGGTGGCGGTCGTCCTCGGCGGTATCCTCGCCGTCCTCGGCGCCGAGGCACTCTCGCCCGGATCCTACCTCGTTGCCGGCACGGTGATGGAGGAGACCGGCGGCGGTGGAACGATCCCGGCCCTGGGCGCGACCATCGTCCTCACCACGGACTCGGGCCATCGCATCACCACGCTGGCGGGGGGCTCCGGAGCATTCTCTTTCCCGAATGTTCCGGTCGGCGGGATCTCACTGAACGTCAGCGCCCCGGGGTATGCCCCGGTGAACGTGGTCACCTTCGCTTCGACGATCTACAACACCGGCACCACGGGGCTCTCGATCGTCCTCGTCCGGGGAGGTACCTCCAACGCAACGACCGTGGCGCTCTCGCCGTTCTCGGACCTCGAGAGCCTTCTCGCCTCGATCGGGACAGCGGTGGCCCTGCTCGGGATCGTGGCGGTCCTCGGTGGCTTCGCCGCGCTCGTCACAGCCCGCACCGATCGCCCCGCGGTCGGCGTGGTCGGGGGAGCGGGGGGACTGCTCGCTCCGTTCGCTCTCTATTTGCTCGCGCTCGGAGGGGTGTTCCCGACCATACTCCTCGCCGGAACGGCCTTGCTCGGGGCGCTCGGCGCCTTCGCAACGACGACGCGAACGATCGATGTCTTCCAGGCGGGACCGGAATCCCGGACCGACGAGAAGGGACCCTAGGTTCGAGGCGACGTGGCTCGGTGCGGGCTGCTGATCGGACGGCGGGTCCGATAGCCCCCCGAGAGGGGATGGAAGAAGCCGACCGAGGATTCGCCCCGCTGCCAACAAAGGAAGACGACCTCGCCGTCCTGGACCGCGTAGAAATCCACGAGCCCGCTCGAGAGGTCCTTCACCTCGATCCCCTCAGCGCGCAGCGAGCCGACGGCCTCTTCGAGACGTCGGCTCAGATGACGCCACTCGTTGTCGAGCCGGGCTTTGAGCTCGTGGTCGGGTTGGTCCTCGGCATCGGCCTCCGAGCCCCAGAAGTCGGAAAGTCGCTCGCGCTCCTCGTGGACCTCTCCCAGGCGACCGACCCAGCCCCGAAGCCTGGGCAGGAGCTCCTCGAGGTCGGACAGGCGGGCGTTCGCCTCCGCCACGGTCCACAACCGGGGGGGCTCGACCGGCGGCGAATCGCGGGGACGCTCGGGATGTTCCATCCGTGCCTACG
>Ga0209415_10002804_pt1 | contig 32622 bp, 33 predicted proteins | sample PeaSoiSIISIP2007_FD_187696 | JGI IMG/M metagenome (GOLD analysis project Ga0209415, IMG submission 187696) | Peat soil microbial communities from Weissenstadt, Germany - SII-SIP-2007 (SPAdes) (version 2) | ecosystem: Environmental > Terrestrial > Soil > Wetlands > Peat | place: Germany... | reverse complement strand
CCCAGTAGCGCCCCCTTCGTTTTATTGAAAAGCGTTGTGGATCAATGGGTTGCGCTTCTAGGAAAAAGGAAGTTCAGGCTAGGAAGACATGTCCGTGGCGAAAAGAACTTTGATTGTCGGCTATGGGAATACCCTGCGGCGTGATGACGGCATCGGCGTGGTGGCCGCCCTACATCTTTTCGACACGCTCCCCGCCGATACCGTCACGGTCGTCCACTGTCGGCAACTGATGCCGGAACTGGCGGAATCCCTCGCGGACGTGGATATTGCCGTGTTCATCGACGCGTCGGCCGGCGCACCGCCCGGCCGGGTCGCCGTCATCGCCTTGGAGCGCAACGACGCGCTGCCGGAGGGTTTCACGCACCGATTCGAGCCCCCCGCTCTACTGGCGCTTGCCCACCAACTCTATGGCCGCCGCCCGCGCGCGTTCCTGATTTCCGTTTGCGGCCAGTCCTTCGATTTGGGAGAAGGACTCTCCGACGTCGTCACCGCCGCCCTGCCCCAAGTGATGCACGAGGTTCAGCGGCTGATCGGCTAATTGCTCATCCGGTCGAGCACCGTTCCATCGGCGTCGATAAGATCGATCACCAAGGGGATTTGGCCATCCGCGTGCGTCGAGCAGCTCAGACAGGGATCATAGGCCCTGACCACCGCCGAAACCCGGTTGAGCATGCCTTCCTGCAACCGCTTTCCCTTGATGAAATGGCGACTCACTTGGTCGATGCTGCGGCTGATCGCCAGATTGTTATGACCGGTGGCGATGATGAGATTGGCCCAGGTCACCGAACCTTCCTCATTGACCTTGTAATGATGTATGAGGATGCCGCGCGGTGCTTCGGCGATGCCGACGCCTTCGAGGGCATTGACCCCGGCTTGGGCGCGGACATGCCGGTCCAGAATGCCGGGGTCGCCGAGCAAGCTCTCCAGACGTTCCAGGGCGTAGACGATCTCGATCAGGCGCGCGTAGTGGTAATGGAACGCGCTCTGCACAACGGGACCAAAGCGCTGATGATACTCGTCGAATTCCGCATCGGCGCCGACGGTTCCCATGCAGCGGGCCGCATTCAGACGGGCCAGCGGGCCAACCCGGTAGATACCGTCCGGATAACCGAGCGGCTTGTAATAGGGGGCCTTCAGATAGGAGGTGGGAATGGCCGCCTCACCGATATAACGAGCATAATCGGCTGGCGCGATTTGATCGGCGACGAGGCCGCCCGCAGAATCGATGAAGCGGAGTCCGCCGTCGTAGAGTTGCAGGGCCCCGCCAGCGTCGACCAGTCCGCCATACAGGGTCGGAACATTGCCGAAGGTAGCGATCTCGTCAGGAAAGCGATCCAAAATCCCTTTGAAAAACGCCAATGTCCGCAGCGCGATGGCCTTGGCGTCCGGCAGCCCTTTGAGGATGCGGTCGCGAACGGGACGACGGAGCGGCGCGTTGACGCCGCCGGGAACGATCCAGGACGGATGAATGCGCTCCTTGGCCAAACCTTCGATCACCTGCTGGCCGAACTTACGCAAGCCAATGCCGTCGCGGGCCATCTCGGGATGATCTTGCAGAACGCCGATGATGTTGCGCCGTTCCGGGGCTGAGTCGAGACCAAGCAGGAGATCGGGGGCCGAAAGGTGGAAGAAGCTGAGAGCGTGCGATTGGATGAATTGCCCGCAATGCAGGATCTCACGCAAATGAGCCGCCGTTTCCGGGATCCGCACGGCCATGATGGCGTCACAGGCTTTGGAGGCGGCGAGAAGATGACTGATCGGACAAATACCGCAGATCCGCGCGGTAATGGCCGGCATCTCGTAATAGGGACGGCCCTCGACGAATTTCTCGAAGCCCCGCACCTGGGTGACGTGAAAGGTCGTGTCGGCGACTTTGCCGTCATTGTCCAGTTGGATGGTGATTTTCGCATGGCCTTCGATGCGCGTCACGGGATCGATGACGATTGTCTTCATGACGGACTCCTCAGCCGAATCTTACCTTGGACTTCAGATCGGGGACGCGGCCATCCAGGAGTTCGCTTAGGACGAACAGAATGGCGGAGGCGGACGGAGGGCAGCCGGGCACATGCAGATCGACTTTGACGACCTCCTGCAGAGGCAGGGCGTGCCGCAACAAGGCCGGCACCCCATCCGTCGGAATTCCCGGATTGACGTCAACGCCTTCGATATAGATCCGTTCGAGGATCTGTTTGACCGGAATGGGATTGCGCATCGCAGGAACATTGCCCGTCGTGGCGCAATCGCCAAGAGCCACCACGAGCCGGCTTCTTTGACGAACCAACTGAATCTTTTCAAGATCGTCATGGCTGCTGACGGCGCCTTCGACAATGGTCACGTCGACGTCATCGGGAAAGACCTGGGCATCGACCAGCGGGCCGTAAACCAGATCGGCCTTTTCGGCAACGATGGCAATGGCCTCGTCGATATCGAGAATGGACATATGGCATCCGGAACAGCCATCCAGCCACACGGTGGCAAGCCTCGCCTTTTTCATGCGTGAACCCCTCTCTTCGCGGCAAGCTGCTTCACCGAATCGTTCCGCTTGTCCATCTCCTCGACCGCGAATCCTTTTTCCACCAGAGCGCCGGTCGGGCAAACCTTGACGCATTTGCCACAACCCGTGCAGGACTCGGACGTGCCCCAGGGACGGTTCAAATCCGACACCAAACGCGCGTTGATGCCACGGAATCCGATGTCCCAGACATGCGCCCCTTCGATCTCGGCACAGACACGCACGCAGCGAGTGCATAGGACGCACCGATTGTGGTCGAGGACGAAGCGGGGATGGCTGACGTCCATCGGCAGCCGCGGAAAGCTATAAGAAAAGCGGACATGGGTCATGCCCAGGGTCTTGGCGAGAGTCTGAAGTTCGCAATAGCCGTTGGAAACGCAGACGGCACAGATATGGTTGCGTTCGACGAACAACAGTTCCAGGGCCATCAGACGATGGTTGGCCAGACGATCCGAGTTGGTCATCACCGACATCCCGCCCTGAACGGGGGTGGTGCAGGCCGGCAGCAGACGGCCCACCCCCGACACCTCGACCAGGCATAAGCGGCAGGAGCCGGCGGCGCTTAAGCCCTCCATATGGCAGAGCGACGGAATATATTTTCCGTTGGCCTTCGCCACGTCGAAGATGGTTTGGCCTTCGTCGGCCGTGCAAAGCTCGCCATCGATGCGCAGGGACAATTGTTGAGACACGGGCGTCGCCTCCTTACCGATGCATGACGGCGTCGCCGCCGGATTCGCGAATGTCGCAGCGCAGGCAACGGCAGGCCTCGGCAAGAGCTTCCTCGGGTCCAAGCCCCAAAACCGATTCCTGGAACGTCTTGGCTCTGTCCTTCGCGGGAAGGTCCCGTGGAAGGTGGCGGCGGCTGTCAGCCGGCGAGACGGGCGCCTTCAAGTCGTAAGTGAACGTCGGGAAGATGCTTTGATAGTGTCCCTCGCCGGTCAAAAACTGGTCGATGGCGCGCGCCGCCTCCTTGCCGTGGCTCATCGCGTTGGACACCGCCGAGGCCCCGGTCACCAGATCGCCGCCGGCATAGAACTTCGCCCGGCTGGTTCCCAGGGTGTAACGGTCGACTTCGAGCATCCCGCTCTCCTTGATGGTCAGACCGGACGCCGCACAGAAATCGCGATCGACCGTCTCGCCGACGGCGAGAACGACGCTGTCGCATTTGATCATCTGCACTTCGTTCGTCTCCTCCGGCCGACGGCGGCCCGAGGAATCGAACGCGCCGAGCCGGGTCTTCACCACTTCGATCGCCTTGACGACGCCGCCTTCGCCGATGATGCGATGCGGCGCCGCCAGAAAGATGAATTGCACCCCTTCCTGTTCGGCGGCATCGACGTCTTCGCGAATGGCGGGCATATCTTTGCGCTCGCGCCGATAGACGACGGTGGCCGAACTGCCCATGCGCAAGGCTGAACGCGCCGAATCGATGGCGGAATTGTCGCCGCCGACGATCACCATGCGGCGTCCGCCCTCGACGGCCTGTCCACTGGCCACCGCGTCAAGGAAGGTCAGCGCCGGAATGACCCCCTTCAATTCGGTGCCCGGCAAATAGACCCAGGATGGCTTCCAGGTGCCGATGGAGAGGAAGATCGCATCGAACGCGGCGTCGAGATCGTTCAAGGACACATCGACGCTTATTCTCGTGTTGAAGACGAAGGTGACGCCGAGACGCCGGATGATCTCGATTTCCCGGTCCAGCACCGCCTTCGGCAGACGAAATTCCGGCAACGCGTAGCGCAACATCCCCCCCGCTTCGGCATGCGATTCGAAAATCGTCACCTCATGGCCCAAAAGGGCCAGATAAAACGCTGCCGTCAGGCCGGTCGGCCCGGCGCCGGCCACCGCCACTTTGCGCGTGGAAGCAGGCAGTCGACGCGCGAGGATGCGGGCGAGCGCCGTTTCAAAGCGGTCGGACAACAAGACGGAATCGGCGATCGTGCGATGGACGTCGCGCATATTGACGGTTTCGTCCAGAGCGCCACGCCGGCACCGATTGTCGCAAGGATGCAGGCAGATGCGACCGGTGGAGGCCGGCAGCGGATTGTCCATGATCACCGAATCGAAGGCGTCCTCCAGCCGCCCTTCCTTGTACAACTGCAGGTACCGCGGGATGTTCATATGCAGCGGGCAACTATTCTCACAAGGCGACAAGGCGAGATCGCGGCACACCCCGGCATGGCAGCGATGAGCGCGGATATGATCTTCCAACTCGTCGTGGAAATGACGGAGCGTGGTGAGAATGGAATTCGGCGCCGTCTGTCCCAACCCGCACAGCGAGGTATCGCGAATCATGCGCCCCAATTCGTCGAGGTCGATCAGGTCCTGATCGCGCCCCTGTCCCTCGGTGATGCGGCCGAGGATGCGCAAGGCCTTGTCCAGGCCAACCCGGCAGGGCGTGCATTTTCCGCAGGATTCGGAATGAGTGAATTCGATGAAGTAACGGGCGACGTCGACCATGCAATTGTCTTCATCCATCACCACCATGCCGCCCGACCCCATGATCGAGCCGAGTTTGCCGAGGCTCTCGTAGTCGACCGGCGTGTCGAACATCTCACGCGGAATGCAGCCGCCGGACGGACCGCCGGTCTGCACCGCCTTGACCGTGTGGCCGGTGTTGCTGCCGTCGCCGGCGTCGAAGACGAAGGCGCTGAGCGGGGTGCCGAACGGCATTTCGACCAAGCCGGTGTTCTTGACCTTGCCGACCAGGGAAAACACCTTGGTGCCGGCACTGGCGACCGTTCCGGTTTCACAAAACCAGGCGGGACCCTTGGCGATGATCGGCGTGATGTTGAACCAGGTTTCGACGTTGTTGATATTCGTCGGAAACCCCCACAGCCCCTTCTGCGCCGGGAACGGCGGCCTGGGCCGCGGCCGGCCGGCATGACCCTCGAGAGAACTGATCAGCGCCGTCTCTTCACCGCAGACGAACGCGCCGGCGCCTTCGACCAAATTGATGTCGAAGCTGAAGCCGCGACCGAGAATATCGTCGCCGAGAACACCATATCGCTTGGCCTGATTGATGGCTTCGCTGATGCGATGAACGGCGAGCGGATACTCGGCGCGAACGTAGATGACGCCCCGACTGGCGCCGGTGACGAAACCGCCGATGATCATGCCTTCGAGCAGCGCATGCGGGTCGCTCTCGATTTCATTGCGGTTCATATAGGCCCCGGGATCGCCCTCGTCGGCATTGCAGATCAAGAACTTCCGATCGGCGACCGCCTTGCGGAGAAATTCCCATTTGGTGCCGGTGGAAAAGCCCGCGCCACCGCGCCCGCGCAATTTCGAGGCCTTGATTTGCTCGATCACCACCTCGGGGGTGCCGTCGATCAGGACCTTGTACAACGTCTGATAGCCGCCGATGGCGATATATTCCTCGATATCGCTCGGGTTGATCAAACCGCAGTTGCGCAAGACGATCTTTTTCTGCCCTCTGAAAAAAGGAACGTCGCGCCAGTCGGGAATGGACGGAAAGCCCGTCCCGTAATTGACCTGCGCGGTCAGATGGTCCCACGACTCGATCTTGCACAGAGCGAGGTGAGCCGGGAGGGTCTTGGTGGCCATCTCGTCCAGGATTCGCTGAACCTGATCGGTGCGCACCCGGTGCAAAATGACCAGCGGCAAACCGGGAATCCACACATTGACCAATGGTTCTTCGGCGCAAAAGCCGAAGCAGCCGGTCCGAACCAGATCGATATCGAAGCCCCGGCGGTCGATGGCCTCGGCAAAAGCGTGATAGACCCCTTCGGCACCATTGCCAGCGCCGCAGGTGCCCATGCCGACGGCGATTCGCGGCCTGGTCGGCTGAAACTTCGCCATGCCCGCGCTGCGAACCTCATTGAACGTGTTCAAGTCACGGATGCGAGTCATTTTCTCAGCTCTCCAGCGCTTCCAATTCGCGCAGCAAAGTCCGCTCGTTCACATGGCCGAAGATCTCGTGATTGATCTCGACGACCGGGGCAAGAGCACATTGGCCGATGCAGGCGACCGTACGCAGGGTCGTTTTACCGTCCGCCGTCGTCAGGGGCTTGTCCGCCTGTCCGTCCCGCGATGGCTGGAGGCCAAGAGTCATCACCAGCTTCTCAAGCAGATCGCGTGAGCCGCGCGTGTGGCAGGCGGTCCCGCGACAGATCGAGACCGTGTTCTTGCCCTGGGGATCGAGACTGAAAAGAGCGTAAAAGGTAACGACGCTATAGACTTGTGACAGCGGTATCCCCGCCCTTGCCGATATATATTCGAGCGTTTCCTTGGGAAGATACTTGTTGGGATGTTCGTTACGGACATTTTTCAGGATGCCGAGCAAGGCGCCGGGGCAACCGTCCTGGCTTGCGACAATCTTGTCGATGACCTTGTGATCGACGGTCAAAGTCTCGACAACATTGAGATCGACGACCGGCAAAGGGTGAGAAGCGACATTCTCCATCGGTCAACTCCATGGCTGACTCTGATCAACACTGACTCAGTGTTTCCTTGGGGTTGCCCCAAGTCGATACAGACCGGTTTGGCGACTCGCGAGACGATGACGAACGACGTCGCCCCCTTTTTCCCGCACCCGATCGTCGCGAAAACCGTCGAGCGTCACGGAATGTTTGCTATGGTAATCCTCAGTTGGGAGGGTGTCAAAAACCATAAGTTAAATGTGCTTTTCCAGGCGCCGGGCTGAGGCTTCCATGCGCCCCCCCGACCACGCTATGATCCCAGCTCCGCCGAGGACGAGCGGCACCGGCTCGGTGTTTCGTCTCTGTCGGATACATCCCTGTCCGAGAGAACCGGAGCACGAATGGCGTGATTCAAGAAATTCGGCGACGCCTCGGTCTCGGCGGAAAAATCCAACTGTGGAGCGGTTGTCTGCTGGCCGCCGCCATCATCATGGTGTCCCACCACGCCGCCGCCATCGAAGACAACAGATGCCGGGGCGACTCCATTCTGGTGGGACACCCCGCCTTGCCGCGCACCTTGACCGCCTTGCGTCGCCATGGCCCGCTGACCGTGGTCGCCATCGGATCCTCCTCCACCCAGGGTTATGGATCCACGACCCCGAGCCAAGCCTATCCGGCGCAACTGGCGGCGCAACTGAAGCTGCGCTTTCCGCAGTCTGCCATCCATGTCCACAACAAGGGCGTCGGCGGCGAAAATATCGGCGACATGATCAATCGTTTTTCCAAAGACGTCTTCGCCGAAAAGCCGGATCTGGTGATCTGGCAGACCGGAACCAATGACGCCATCAACCAAGTGCCGATCGCCCAATTCCGCACATTGTTGATCCACGGCCTGCGCGAACTGCGCTCACGCCGAATCGACGTCATCCTGATGACACCTCAATATGCGCCACAATTCACCGAAGCCGTCGGCTATGCCGATTATCTGACCGTCATGGCCGCGAGTGCGGCCGCCGCGAAGGTCGCCGTCTTCGACCGTTTCGAACCGACGAAACGTTGGTATGGCGACCAGCATTTCGCCGAGAGGCCGATCTTGACCAAGGATGGCCTGCACCTGTCCGACATGGGCTATCACTGCACGGCTTTGGTGCTGGCCGACCGCCTGGCCGCCCTGGCGGCCAAACGCTAAATCCATCACTCCGGCTGCTGCTGGGCGGCCGTCAGAATCATCCGCGCCAAGTGCTTGGCCAGACAGGCGTGGACGAAATTGGCGTTTTTCATCTGGTCCTCCGCGCCCATCGTGGTGGGATCGAAACGCCCGTCGTCGGTATAAGCGCGCATGATATCGAAGCGACGCAAAACATTGACGTCCTCCGCCTCGCCGACACGCCACAGATACTCCAGATAGGGGCGAAAGTCGTAAATCGAATCGGTTTGCGGACTGTATTGAATGTCGATCAGCGCCACGTCGACGTCTTGTTCATGCAGTCTGCGCAATCCATCGGCCAAAACATCGCCGAAGATATTGACGTCCAGACGCTTCACCGCATCCGTGGTTCCCGCTTCCCAAACCACCAGATCGGGTCTTGTCTGCAGTAGAGCGCTGTCCAGTTGGGCCGCCACCATCGGCACGGTCTGCCCGGCCACAGCCTTGTCCAAAACGACCACCTTTAACCCCGGCAGACGGGCCGTCATCTCCCCCTCCAGCAATCGAGGATAAGCTTTGAAAGCCGCCGCCGGACCTCTGCTGGCCCAAATGGGCGCCGCCACGGACGAGGTTGATCCAACGACGAGAATCCTCAGCGGTTCCTTGGCCTTGAGGCGCGCATAGACGCGATCGAGCGGATAATGGACGATCGCGAGATCGTCCTGGACCATGCAGTCCGGCTCCTTGGCAAACAACGAACGATTGGGACAAAGCAACACCATGCCCAGCATCGCCAAGACCAAGAGTCGCGAAGAGGCTCCCCCCCCAGGGCATATCGTCGATCTATCTCTTTTCCGCATCGATCCCCCGACTCATCGCCGCCGATTTTTCCAATTTCCGATACCAGTCCAGATAATAGGCCGCGCCGACCATCCCGATGATCCCCAGAAGACTGACAGCGGCTTGCGCCGCCAGGGAGCCGCTCAACTCGACCAGCAGTATATGGCTGGCAAAAGAGAGAAAAATGCTCAGGCAAAAGATTTCCAGCGGGTGGCGCCCGCAGCAAATGACCGGTCGCAACGCTTTCCAGCGGAGCAGGCGGCTGTCGGCCGGCACCAGCAGAATGACCAGATAGGCCAAGGCGAAAAAATGAACGAGCCTTAAGAGGGACAGATTGGTCTTGTCGATCGGATAGATGACGGCTTGCACCCGATCCGACAGATAGGTCTCCAGCGCCGGAAAATGCCACGTCAATACGACGAAGAGAGCGAACATCAGATAAAGAACGGCAACGGGGACCAGCAGTTTCTGAAAGCGCGCCATCCAGGGGCGACCGTGAGCGAGACCGGCGGCGACGCCCAAAACAAAGAGGATCTGCCAGGCGAAGGGATTGAACAACCAAGTACCATCCGGCCAAGTCGGCAGATTCCAGTCGAAATGATAGGCGGCGAAGTAGCACAACCCCGAAATCATAAAAACCAATTTTGGCGCGCGGCGCAGCCCTATAATAATAAATGGAAACATTAAAAGTATAACGATGTATAGAGGCAATATATCCATGTTTGTTGGTCTAAATTTCAGAAGCATCGCCTCCCACAGGGTGACATGAGGCTGGCTAAAGAAATTCACTATTCCCATTTCCTCGCTATACATCGGATTGTTGAATGTTGCCGCCGTATAGGCAACTTGCGCCGTAAAGACCATGAACAACAGCAATTGCGCCACGTAAAGCTGCCAACAGCGCTTGTAAATTCGCGCCATGACGAACACGAAGCCATTGGCGTCGAGGCGTCGGCCATAGGCGAGAACCGCCGAATAACCGGCGATAAAGACAAAAGCCTCCGAGGCGTCGGAAAAGCCGAAATTGCGGATCGTCAGCCAATTCAAGGCGTTGGAGGGGATATGATCCAGAAAGATGAAAATCAGGGCGAGGCCGCGAAACAAATCGAGCCGCACCTCGCGCCGGCGCGTCGGCGGGTTGGGGGTCGTCACGGAGCCGGACGCTAAATCCGTCATCATCTCGCCGGTTCGCCTTCGAACGGCGAAGGCCGCCGTTCCCGAAGATCAACGCTTTCGAAGCGGGACACTAGAGCACGAACGCTTCCGACGGAAGCGATTTACGCCCGGCCTCGGATCGGGGCTGTTCAGCGACGCGCGTCCGTCGCCATCCGAACAGCCAGTCCCGCCAGAACCGTTCCCATGCACCACCGCTGAACGACCAGCCAACCCGGCTTGACCGCCTGCCACGCGAGATAAAGCAGATAGACCGCGCCACCGAACCGCAGCGCATCATAGGCGTAAGGCACCGCCAGCAAGAGCGCTGTAATGCCGAACGCCGCGCAAAACATGTAAAAGACGAAACCGAGCGCCACGCCGCCGAGAGAAATAAGACCGGCCGCCCGCCCCTGACAGATCGAGCGGGAGATGAGATAGACCATGTTCGGGCCGGGTGTCAGGACCATGCCGAGAGCGACAAACCCAAAAGCGATCAGCGTGTACAGTTCGGGCATGGCGGATGTTCCGACGCGTGACGTTCCGATAGGGACGTCCGGTATTTCAACGACAGGCGGCTCGTCCGCCCCTCTCTAAAGGCAAATGGCCATCCCGGCAACGTTCGACAAGGGACAACATTGCGATTCTTGCGGATCTATACACACTCGACGGTTATATTAAGATCACGATGCGTTCCAAAGATGGCATAATCCTTATCTTCCGTTAAAATATGATTGAAAAGCCACCGAGCCAGCGAGTTCAGCTCATTATCACTGATCTGATACAGGTCATCTTCTTTCATATTATTTTCGATAATTTTTATTTTTTCCAAAAACGCACCATGCGTTTCAATATGCTCCGGCAATTCACTAAAACCAATATTATTCATATAAAGTTCTTCATTGGAAAAATGCTCAATAGCATGACGAACCATCAACGAAATATAATCTTGCAACTCTTTCCGGGAGTGACTTTTTCTGAAAGCATAAAGGTTGCTTATTTCGGTTATCATCGACTTGTGCTCATCATCTAAACTATGAACACCGACACTCATATTATCAGACCATGATATTAGTGATTTTAACCTCATCATCCCCTCTCAATAACAACCTCCGGTCACGCCCCGAACGCCTCGGGAAGACGCCACCGCGCGGTGATCGCTCGCGTGCGCAATCCGGCGGCCGGCCGCCAAAGCGCGGAAAGTCAGCCAATTTTGGCCACCGACCATAGTCCGTGTCGACATTAATATTCAAAAAGTAGGGATTTGTTTCTTTTAACGTGATCGCCGTCAAAAAAGCGTCATTAGATCGTTTGGCCGGATCAGTCCATTTTGTCGGAATCATTCGCCCCCAATCCGACAAGGAGGGACTCTTGCTGCGACGACTGCTCTTCGGGCTTATTCTGGCGCTGGCCGGAACCGCCCCTCTGGCTGGACCGGCCCAGGCTCAAACGGCCATCTGCTATAACTGCCCGCCCGAGTGGGCCGACTGGGCCGCGCAGATCAAGGCGATCAAGGAGCGCACAGGCGTCACCGTGCCGTTCGACAACAAGAATTCCGGGCAGTCCCTGGCGCAAATCCTGGCCGAAAAAGCCAGCCCGGTCGCCGACGTCGCCTATCTGGGCGTCACTTTCGGTATTCAAGCCAAGAAGGAAGGCGTCACCGCCAGCTACCGGCCGGCCAAGATCGAGGATATTCCCGCCGGCCTCAAGGATGCCGACGGTCAATGGTTCACCATCCACTCCGGAACGCTGGGCCTCCTGGTCAATGTCGAAGCGTTGGGCGGCAAGCCGGTGCCGCAATCCTGGGCCGACCTTTTGAAGCCGGAGTACAAGGGCATGGTCGGGTATCTCGATCCGACCTCGGCCTTCGTCGGCTATGTCGGCGCCGTGGCGATCAATCAGGCCCGCGGCGGCAGTCTCGACGATTTCGGACCCGGCATCGCCTTTTTCCAGGCTCTGGCGAAGAACGATCCGATCGTGCCGAAACAAACGTCCTATGCCCGCGCGCTGTCCGGCGAAATCCCGATCCTCATCGACTACGACTTCAATGCTTATCGCGCCAAATACAAGGACAACGCCAATATCGCCTTCGTCATCCCGGCGGAAGGCACGCTGACGGTGCCCTATGTGATGGTCTTGACCAAGGGAGCGCCGCATGAGGCCGAAGCGCGCAAGGTGCTCGACTTCACCTTGTCCGACGAAGGCCAGGCGCTGTGGGCGAAAGCGTTCTTGAGGCCGGTTCGCAGCACGGTCCTCCCCGCCGAGGTGGCGGCGAAATTCTTGCCGGACAGCGACTATGCGCGGGCCCACACGATCGACTACGGCCATATGGCCGAGGTCGAAAAGACCTTCACCAACCGTTATCAGGCGGAGGTCCATTGAGCGGATCGGTTCTTGGAAGGGACCACCGCATTTTGGTGGTCTTGCTGGGCGCCCCCGCGGTCACGGTGTTCTCCGCCTTCTGGCTGCTGCCGATGGCCCGTCTCGCGGTCTTCGCCGGGACGGGCCCCAGCGGCTGGAACGCCTATCTCGCCGTACTGACCCATCCACAGTATCTGGAGAGCCTGATCTCGACGGTGCTGCTGTCGGTGGCCGTCACCGCGGCGACCTTAGGCATCGGCGGCGTCACCGGTTTTTTCCTCAGCCGGAATGAGTTCCGGGGCCGCAGCGCCTTGGTCGGCATGTTGACATTGCCGTTGGCCTTTCCCGGCGTGGTGGTCGGTTTCATGGTCATTTTGTTGGCCGGACGCCAGGGCTTGATCGGCTTGCTGACCCAGGCCCTGGGCGCTGGCAAGCTGGTGTTCGCCTATTCGATGGGCGGATTGTTCCTCGGTTATCTGTATTTTTCCATCCCCCGGGTTCTCTTGACCGTGATGGCCGCCGCCGAAAAATTGGACCCCGCTCTGGAGGAGGCGGCCCGTTCGCTGGGCGCGTCGCCGGCTCGCGTGCTGCGCGATGTCTTGCTGCCCGGTTTGAAACCCGCCTTGATCGGCGCCGGGGCGCTTTGTTTCGCCACCGCCATGGGCGCGTTCGGCACGGCCTTCACCCTGGCCACACGGATTTCCGTCCTGCCGATGACCATCTATACCGAATTCACCCTTTACGCCGACATGGCGAGCGCCGCCGCGATGAGCATCGTGCTCGGCGCCGTCACCTGGGCGGCGCTGGCCTTGGCCCGCAATGCCACCGGGGCCAGCGTGGCCGCCGCCGCATGACGCCGCGCCGGAGTGCACTCTTCTGGCCGCAGATGGCCTTTACCATCGCCGTCTGCAGCTTTCTCGTACTGCCCGTCGTCCTGTCGATGACGGCCGGGCTCAGCGTCAACTGGCAACGCGGTCCGGCCGGCGGTCTGACGTTCCATTGGATCGCCGAGGTCTGGGCGCTCTACGCCGAGACGGTGGCCCGCTCACTGGCCATCGCCCTGGCCTGTCTTGCCGGCGATCTCCTGCTCGGCGTGCCCTTGGCCTATGTGCTGGCGCGTCATCCCTGTCGCCGGACCCGCCTGATCGAGGAAATGATCATGTTACCGGTGGCGGTCCCGGGACTGGCCACCGCGCTCGCCCTGATCATTCTTTACGGAAGCCTGCAAGGATTCCGCAGCAGTTCGCTCTTCATCCTGGTCGGGCATGTCTTGTTCACCCTGCCCTTTATGGTCCGGTCGGTCCTGGCGGTGTTGTCCGCCCTCGACATCCAGACCCTGGAGGAGGGCGCCGCCAGTTTGGGCGCCGGGCCTTTGCGCCGCCTGGCAACCGTCATCCTGCCCAACGCCCGACCGGGCATTCTGGCCGGATCGCTGATGGTGGTCACCTTGTCGATCGGCGAGTTCAACATGACCTGGATGCTGCATACGCCGCTGACCCAGACGCTCCCCGTCGGCCTCGCCGACGCCTACGCCTCCATGCGCCTGGAAATCGCCAGCGCCTATACCGTGGTGTTCCTGCTGATGATCGTTCCTCTGTTGATCGTCATGCAACTGGCGGCGCCCGGGTCCTCCAACCAATCGAAAGGCAAGCGATGACGACAAATGACCAAGCCTTGTCGGTGCGTCTGGAGGGCTGCGCCAAGACCTTCGCCGACGGCACGAAAGCGCTGCTGCCACTCGATCTGACGATCGGCGCCGGTGAGACATTGGCCTTTCTCGGCCCCTCGGGCTGCGGCAAGACGACGCTGCTGCGCCTGATCGCCGGGCTCGACAGCCCCGATCCCGGCGGTCGGGTGTGCTTCGACGAGCAGGACGTCACGAAGGACCCCATCGAGCGGCGCAAGGTCGGCATGGTCTTTCAAAGCTACGCCCTGTTCCCCAACATGACGGTGGCCGAGAATATCGCCTATGGCCTCAAGGTCCGCGGCGTGCCCAAGGATCAGCAACGAACGCGAGTCGATGAGTTGCTGACGATGATGCGCATCATTCCCTTGGCCGACCGGGCCATCGATCAATTGTCGGGAGGCCAAAAGCAACGCGTGGCTTTGGCCCGCGCCATCGCGCCCCGCCCTCGGTTGCTGCTGTTCGACGAGCCGTTGACGGCGTTGGACGCGAAACTGCGCGAATCGCTCCGCCTCGAGATCGACACCCTGCTCCGGCAATTGGGGACCACCGCCGTCTATGTCACGCATGATCAGGCCGAAGCGATGGCTTTGGGGGACCGCGTCGTCGTCATGAACCATGGCCGGATCGCCCAGATCGGATCGCCGCATGAGATCTACCACGCTCCGGCCGATCGCTTCGTCGCCGACTTCGTCGGACTGATGAACCGGGTGAGCGGGGATCGACGAGACGGTTGGCTGCATTGCCCCGGCGGCCGTATTCCGACCGGCGCCGGCACCCCCGATGGACCCGCCGACGCCCTATTCCGACCCGAGCAGGTGCGCCTGGCCGATCGCGCCCAGGCCCATGTCCGGGGAACGCTGGCCGCCTCCTTCTTCTTGGGCGACCGCACCCGCGTGCTGGTCGACGGAATCGGTGAACGGCCGGTGATCGTCGATCTGGTGGGCGCGGTCGATCTGGCCATCGGCGATCCGATTGCGCTGGAAATCCTCTCGGTCACCAGCACGCCCGTCGGAGCCGACTGATGCTCATCGCCCAGATCTCCGACACCCATATCAAGACGCCCGGACGGTTGGCCTACCGCCGGGTCGACACCGCGGCGGCGCTCAAGGCCTGCGTCGCCAACATCATGCGACAGACCGTGCGCCCGGATCTGGTGCTGTTCACCGGCGATCTCGCCGATTTCGGAACGGCGGACGAATATGCCCATATCAAGACGTTGCTGGCGCCGCTCGATATGCCGGTCCATCTGCTGCCCGGCAATCACGATAACCGCGACGCCATGCGAGCCGCCTGGCCGAACGCTCCCTGGGCACATCAGAGGGGCGCGTTGCATTATGTCCTCGAAGAGAACGGGCTGCGCATCGTCTGCCTGGATACCGTCATTCCGGGATCCGGCGGTGGACGCCTGGAGGACCAGGACCTCGCCTGGTTGGACGCCACTTTGGCGGAAGCGCCATCGCGTCCGACCATCGTCGCCATGCACCATCCGCCTTTTTTGACCGGCATCGGCCATATGGACGCCCTCGGCCTTGACGGCGCGGACGCCTTCGCCGCCGTGGTCGGCCGCCATCCGCAGATCGAACGGATTCTGTGCGGCCACCTGCACCGGCCGATCCAGGCCCTGGTCGGCGGCCGGTTGGCGATGAGCGCTCCCAGCCCAGCCCATCAAGTCGCCCTTGATCTGGCGCCCGGCGCGCCATCGCAGTTCGTCCAGGAACCCGGCGGCTATCTTCTGCATCTGTGGCATCCAACCGGCGGCTTGATCAGCCATCTGGCGGTAATCGGCGATTTCGGCGGCTGCCATCCCTTCTTCAAAGATGGCGTCCTGATCGATTAGCGAACCCAGGGCAATCGGTTTTTCACCCGATTGCCCTGTTAGCGACCTCGACCCGTCGCGCCTTATGCTGTATCACGGCCTGCGCTTCCCCGACTGACGCCCTGGCGCCTGCCTGGGACGCATCCGATGCACAGACTGGATGCCCAAATGGACTTCATCATCCAAGGCGACACCCTCGCCTTGTTGTTTTTCGTCGCTTTGACCGCCGGCTTCGTTGACGCCATGGCCGGGGGCGGCGGCTTGATCACCATTCCCGTTCTGCTGCTGATCCAACTGCCGCCGATCATGGCGCTCGGCACCAACAAATTGCAGGGGTGCTCGGGCAGCCTGACCGCCGCCATCGCCATGCTGCGGAAAAAGCAAGTCCGCCTGGCCGATGTGTGGAAACCGTTCGTCGCCGCTTTTTTGGGAGCGGGGTTGGGAACGCTCGCCGTTCAGCAAATCAATCCGAAAGCGTTGGATGCCGTGATTCCGCTGATTCTGTTTGGGATCGGCTTTTATTTTCTGCTCGCCCCGAATGCCGGCGACATCGTCAGCAAGCCACGATTGGGCAACCGGCTTTACCGTTATGTCCTGGTGCCGATCATCGGCTTTTATGACGGCTTCTTTGGACCGGGAACCGGATCCTTCTTCTCCCTGATCGGCGTCAGCTTGCGCGGCCAGACCCTGATCAGCGCGACCGCCGTCGCCAAAGTGCTGAATTTCGCCACCAACATCGCTTCGCTGATTTTGTTCGTCATCAGCGGCAAGGTGATCTGGCTGATCGGTCTGGTGATGGTCTGCGGCCAAGTGATCGGTGCCTATGCCGGCGCGCATGCCGCCATCAAGGGCGGCGCTCGCGTGATCCGGCCGGTGATTGTCGTCGTCTGCTTCGCCATGGTCGGCCGCTACTTCTGGCAGAAGGGATTCTTGCCCTTCTGAGTTAGCCGGGCTCCTGACCATCCACCACGCCGGAAATCAGATTGAGCCCCAGCAAAAGCTCCGACGGGAATGCCGTGCGAATCAACGGTATCAAGGCGATTTTAGCGGCCAAGCCGTCTTCGATCCGCCGACGGGCGGCAACCGCATCGGCCACCGGCACCACCTCGAAATGGACGATTGCCCCGGCCTGGAGTTGAGCCATCCGCCCCAAATCGGCACTGATGATGGTGGCGATTTTGGGATATCCCCCAGTAGGCTGCCGATCCGCCATCAGCACGAAGGGCAATCCCGACCCGGGGATTTGGATGGCGCCATGGGCGATGCCGTCGGAAACGATGTCGTGGCCCTTGGCATGCACCAGCGGCACGCCGGTCAAGCCATAAGCCATGCGGTCGGAGCGCGACGACAGCGTCCAGCCCTGAGTCAAGAACGCCTGGATCTGCTCGGGCGCGAAGTAATCGTCCTGCGGTCCCAGCACCACGCGGATGGACGCGGCATTTTGCGCCAACCACGGTGCATGGATCGCCATCAGGCCGACGGCGGAGTCGTCCGCCTCGACCACCGGCACCGAATCGCCCGCGACCAACCCTCGCCCGGCCAACCCGCCCAGTCCGGACCTTGTATGGGTGGACAGCGATCCCAGCACGGCGGGCAAATCGATGCGCCCCGCCACAGCGACATAAGCCCAGGCGCCGATCTCGCTGGCCCTGATCGAAAGCCGCGTCCCCGGCTCCAAGCGCAAGACCACCGCCGACGGCAACCGGGTCGAGCCCAAGCGAATGTCGAAGGCGCCGCCGCAAATGGCCAAGGTCAAGCCGCAGCCCACGGCTTCGACCTCCAGGCCGCTTAAAGAGACCTCGATGACGGCGGCGTCGCGCGGCCGCCCCAAGGCCAAATTGGCGGTGGCCAAGGCGAAGGGATCCATCGGACCGGCCGCCGTCACGCCGTAGCGCAAATAGCCCCGCCGCCCGCCATCCTGAACGGTCGTTCCCGGGCCGACCTGTAGAATGCGAAGAGCGCCGCCGCTCATAACGCCTCCGCTCTGGCGAGGGTTTCCCCCGCCGCCGCGCGCGCCTCGAGACGATCGAAGCTCTCGGCGTCGACGGCATCGAAGCGAATTTCATCGCCGACCGACACCAGGAACTCCGGCACCCGCCCTGGCGCGTACATGCGTTCCGGGGTGCGGCCGATCACCCACCAGCCGGTGGGCATGGCGACGGTCCCGATGAGCGACATGCCGCCGGCCATCAGAACCGCATTGACGGGATGTGGTGGCCGCGGCTGGGCGCGACGCGGAATGGCCAACGCCTCGGGCAAGCCCCCCAAATAAGCAAATCCCGGGGCAAATCCATACATATAGACGCGGAACACCGCCTTGGAATGCAAGTCGACGACCTGGTCCGGCGACAAATTCAGGCGCGACGCCACTTCGGCCAAATCCTCGCCATGGGGAAGATCGTAGCAGCAAGGGATTGTCCAACGCCGCAAGGCGCGCGCGGCAACCGTCGTCTGCGATTGCAATTCCAAGGTTCGCGCGACCAATGCCGCCCGATCGATCCGCAGCGGATCGTAGTGGATCATCAAGGAGCGGAAGGTCGGCGTCAATTCGACCACGCCCGGAATGTCCGCCGCGCTCAGGGCGGCGTCCAATGCCAGAACCCGTTCGTTCACCGCCTGATCGATGGCCGCGCCGAACTCAACCACCAAAGCCGTGTCGCCGGAATCCAAAAATCGCACGGGCGCGCCCATCGCCTCACCCGGCCGCGAAAGGAGCGATGACAACACCGGCAGAGGTCAGACATTGACGCAACCGGCGCGCCGAGTCCACCGCGTGAATGCTGTCGCCATGCACGCAAATCGATCCGATCGCCGTCTTCAGACGACGCCCCGACACCGTGATGATCGCCCCCTCCTCGACCATGGCCAGAGCGCGGGTGGCGGCCTGTTCGGGATCATCGATCATGGCGCCCGGCAGTCCGCGCCGCACCAATTGCCCGTCCTCGGCATAACCGCGATCGGCGAAAATTTCCGCGACCGTGGTCAATCCCGCCGCTTCCCCCGCCGCGACCTGTTCAGAGACGGCAATCGCCAGATAAACCAGCGACGGATCGACGGTCTTGATCGCGCGTGCGATGGCGTCTGCGACAGGTCGTTCGGCGGAGGCGACATTGGCCAGGGCGCCATGCGGCTTCACATAGGTCAGACGATGGCCGGCCAAGGTCGCCATCGCTTGCGCCGCGCCGATTTGATAGGCGACGATTCGCTCGATGCCGGCGACGCTCATGGGAATAGGGCGGCGCCCGAACCCCTGCAGATCGGCATAACCGGGATGAGCGCCCACCGCCACGCCCTTTTGCCGCGCCAGTCGGAAGGTTTCCGCCATCACGTCGGGATCGCCGGCATGGAAGCCACACGCGACATTGGCCGAGGACACGATTCCCAACATGGCGGCGTCATCGCCACAGGCGTAAGTCCCGAAGCCTTCCCCAAGATCGGAATTCAGATCCACCACCGCCATCATTCACACCTCTTGACACACAGCTCATACAATCATCATGAAATCCGAATCTCAATTCAATTCTTTGTCAGAGTTGGGAAAATAATGTTATTGGTTGCGATAAGAAAAATTTATCAGGATAAATATAGTAATTATAATAGGAAGGTATGGATAAATTCACATTTTTCGAAATAACACTTTTTGATATCAACTAAGATTATAAGACATGCAATTTTAAAAAATTAAGAAACAATATCAGTTACCAATATTACATTAATGATGTACTGAAATACATATCGCAGAAATGGCTTATCGCCATCATTCCGGTGCGACAAAAAATAGGAACGACCACCAAGGCACCAAGAGCACGAAGCGGCCTTAAGCGGTGATAACGCGCGTTGGCCGCTATCTGCGGACATCCGCGTCATCTGCGGATCGGCGTTCTTCCAAGACCAGGCAATGCGCCAGCGTTAGCGAGGCGATTGCTGAAACAGCCTCGCCGCCATCATGCCGACCACCATCGCGATGACGAACGGCAGAACCCTGATGTCGACGGCAAGGTCGGCGATGGCCGGTCCCGGACACAAACCGGCCGTTCCCCAGCCGATCCCAAACACTGCGGCGCCGCCGATCAGTTTCGCGTCGATGACCCGCGAGGGCGGGCCCGAAAGGCTCGCTCCGGACAGAGAGACGCCACGACGTTTGGCGACGAAATAAAACAAGGCCGTCACCGGAATAGCCGCGGCCATGACGCCCCCCAGGCTGGGGTCCCAGTGTCCGGTGATATCGAGAAATCCGAGAACTTTGGCGGGATCGATCATCCGCGAAAGCGCCAGACCGGCGCCGAAAAGCAGTCCGGCCAGCAGCGACAGGAGAACGCGCAGCATGATCATAATAACGTCAGCAGAGCGACGGTCATCATTGCCGTCGCCATGAAAACCAGGGTCGCGACCAAGGATCGCGTGGCCCCCCTGGCCAGACCGCAGACGGCATGACCGCTGGTGCAGCCGTTGGCCAAGCGCACGCCGATACCGACCAGAAGTCCGGCGACCGCCAGTCTCGGAGCGGACGCCAGGGACAGCGTCCTGGTGGAATCGGCAAACCACGCGGCGCCAATCAGCAATCCGGCAAAAAACAGCAACGCCTCGGCGGTTTGCGGGATCCACCGAACGAACAGGGACTGGGCAAGACCGCTGATCCCGAGGATGCGTCCATTGACCAGGAAGAACAGACCGGCGGCCAAGCCGATCAGGCCGCCGCCGATCAGGGCGAACAAGATGTCACGCAGCATATCGTTCCTTCAGTTTTTCGGCCGGGGACAGGTCCGCACCCCCAGCAGAGTATAGGCGGGACAGAAGGAAAACGCCGCCGTCGCCAAAGGCACAATACCGATCCAGGCCCAGACCGGACCTCCCAGCGCAGCCCACGCCATCAGAGCAAGGCCAATCAGAGCCCGTGCCGCACGGTCAATCGTTCCGACATTCTTTCCAATCATCAGGCGAACTCCTTAAGGGGGCCATTTACCGGAACAGGGAAACACACGCACCGCAGGCTCGTCTGTAACCTAGTCACAGCCGGCTCGGGTCTCCCACTTTCGCGATCGCCTCCGGCCGCAACAAGACGATGGAGCCGCGCCCCAACCGCAGCCACCCCCGGCGCTCGAAGTCCTTCAATTGGCGACTGACCACCTCGCGGGCGGTTCCCAATTCGGTGGCCAGAGTCTGATGCGTGGCTTCGATCGCCCCTTGCCTGGCGGGCATCGCCAACAGGATCTGGGCGAGACGCCTGTCGATTCGCTCAAACGCCACATCTTGAAGCAGGCACAGCAGATCGGCCAGACGCTGTCCGCAAGCCCCGAAAACAAACCGCCGAAACACCGCCGAGCGACCCAGCAAATCGTGAAACAGGGCATCGCCGACAATGGCGGCCCGCACATCGGTCTCGGCGATGCCTTCAGCGCTATAAGCTTCGCTGGCCATCAGGCAGGAGGTCGTCAGAATGCAGCTTTCCCCGGGTTCCACCCGGTAAAGAACGATCTCGCGTCCCGAGGATGCGACCTTCTGGACACGGACGCGCCCCTCCAGCAGCAACAGAAAATTGTCGCAAAGCTGTCCCTCGCGAAACAACACCGTCCCGGCCGGCAGGGACATCAGGCGGACACCGTCGCTCAAGGCCCGCGCCGCAGCGGATTCCAAAGCCGAAAGCTGGGGAAAGGACGCCAGCCAATTCGAGTCCACGCTCATCATGCGGGAAATATGCGCCTTTGCCCTGTTTTCCGCCAGACCGCCGGCGCATCCGTCGCAGGTCTCGTGATCCTTGTATTGATCCTTCTCCCCGAAGGTCTTGTGAGTTTGAGGCTTTCAGGGACCAGAAGATGAACACAGATGCCGCTTCGCGGCTCACAGATGAGGGTTGCAGGGCGTCCATCAGGCAATCGAGACAATCTAAGACCTGACAAGCGGGATCGGATGCCTGCGGCGCACTTTCTCTTATCTGCGCCCATCTGTGAGCCGCGAAGCGGCATCGGTGTTCATCTGTGACCCATAATATCCTCTGCACCAGCCAAATTGCTTGAAAGGGGGGGAGGATTTAAACTTCTTTCGTCATCAGATCAGCCCAGCGTCAGCTCGTAACGGGCCATGCCCCCCTCGGCATCGCCGGCGTCCGAGATGGACGGGTGATCGGCGAGAAACTTGCGGGCTGCCGGAGAACTGATGAAGCTCGCTCTGAGCGGTCGATCCGGCGCATGAAACCGCCAAGTGCCCAGCGGGCGCGGATCGATCGTGCCCAAGGCCTCGACATAGCGGACGATGGCGTCCCGATTGGAATCGGGTCCTTCGAGCACGATCGAGCGACCGTCAAGGCCCGGAAAACCGCCACCGCCGGCGGCCCGGTAGTTGTTGGTCACCACGATAACCTCTTGCGCGTCGGTCAAAGGCTGCCCGTCCAGACGAAGATCGACGATACGCCAGGCCGTGGAGTCCAGCAATTTGCCGGCACCGTCATACCGGGGCGGACGCGTCAGATCGATCGCATAGGTCACACCGGCGATGACATCGAAATTATAGGCGGGCCGATGGCCGGCGAGCAGCGGCTGCGGCGCGGCATTGGCGGGGTCGAGGCGATTGAAAAAAGCGGCGGAACGCTCCAGCCACTCGCGCACGCCGGCGCCATTGACGCGCACCGCCGTCACCACATTCGGATAGATATAAAGATCGGCGACGTTGCGCAAAACGAGCGGCCCGGCGGGGATCTCGGTAAAGGCGTCGGGCGAACCGCCCACCTTCATGGGGGACGCCGCCGAAAGCACCGGCAATCCGCTATGTGGCGTTCCGGCCAACAAGGGCGTCGCGTACCACCGTTGGGCCTGATTGACCAAAGCGACCGACGGATCATCGCCGACGAAGGAGAAATAACTGGTAATCGGCGCGCTCAAGGTGCCGATCGGACGCGCGACGAAGGCGATGGTGGCTCGATGTTCCGGCGCCGCGGCCGCCAGCACGGTCGCATCGGCTCCCACCAAAGCGGTGACCTTGCCGGCCTCTCGACGATAGATCGGTCGAGCTTCGACGTCGAAGGCGGCGACCGACCAGCTTTTTCCCTTTTTCGATAGGGTCAGATCGATGACGCCCAGATGACTTCCCCAAAACCCCGGCATCACCGCCGGGACGCCGGCCAAGGTGCCTTTCTCGACGTCGACGCCGGACACGCCGGCATAGTCGGGTCCCGGAAAAACCCGATGCGAATGGCCGGTAAAAATGGCGTCGATCCCCGGAACGGCAGCCAGGTGCAAGGCGGCGTTCTCGGTCTTACCACCCGATGACGTGGCGGAACCGATCCCCGAATGGCAAAGAGCGATCAGAACGTCGCATTGACGGCGCAGCACCGGCACATGCCGCAACGCCGCTTCGACGATGCCTTCGGTGCGCACTTTGTCTTGCAGCCGCACCTTGTCCCATGTCGTCACCTGCGGCGGCAGAAAGCCGATCACGCCGATGCGCAAGCGGTGGGACGTCCCGTCGCGTGCCACCAGATCCCGCTGAAGAACGGCGAACGGCGGCGCATAGGACCGGCCGTCCGCCCACTCCAGATTGGCCGACAGCACCGGAAACGTCGCCCCGGCGGTCGCCCGCCCCAAAAAATCGAGACCATAATTGAATTCGTGATTGCCCAAGGCGGCGGCATCGTAACGCAACAAATTCATCACCCGGAACATCGGATGAACACCGTCGTTCCACACCGTCTGACCGCTGGCGACGCAATCGCTCAACGGATTGCCTTGAATGGTGTCGCCATTGTCGAACAGCAGGCAATTGGGCGCTTCGCCTCGCGCCGCGGCGATCAGTTGCGCCGTCTTGGCGAAGCCCAAGGTGGCATCGGGACGATCCCGGTAATAGTCGTAGTCATAAATGAACATATGAAGATCGGACGTCTCCAGAAGGCGCAAGCGGACGACGTCGTCGCCTTGCGGCAAGCCGGGAAGCGCCGCATAGGCGGCGAAGCCGCCGGCGCCTTGCAGCAAGGAGCGCCGGCTCAACAGATATCGTTCGATCGCCGTCATAAGGCAGTTCTCCTGGAGGGGCGTCTCGTCACGCCGGATGACCGGCCAAGACCAGATTTTGCCCGGAGACAGAAACACGCTCCTCTTCCGCGCCACCGATTCCGGCGCGCAGCAGCAGAATCTTCAAGTGATCATTGATGGCGTTGATTCGCACCTGAAACAGATTGTGGAACAACAGACCGTAAAGCGCCACGCTGATGCCGAGCGCGGTCGCATAAAGCGCCGTCCCGATTCCCTGGCTGACGGCCGCCGGATCGGACGTGCCCGATGACGCCAGCGCCGCGAAGGTATCGATGATGCCAAGAATGGTTCCCAGCAAGCCGAGCAAGGGCGCCGCCGTCACCACCGTATCGAGAATCCACACATGCCGATGCAGCTTGGCCTTCATGGCGATATAGAGGGATTCGGCGAAATCCTCGATATCGGAACGCTTCCCAAGACTGCCCTTGGTCTGCAGCATCCGGCGGACGGCCTCGGCCGGCAGGCTGTCGCGGTCGATCAGATTGGACGGCAAGTCGCCGACATGTTGAATTTCCGGCGTCAGAACCGCCTCCAGGAGGCGGGCGTCGCGCAGCGTCACCCAATAGAAAATCATCCGTTCGACGACAACGAAGGTCGCAGAGGCGGCAGCGGCATACAGCACATAGAAAATGGCGGTGTGCAGCAATTGCATATTGAAGGTCATGGCATTCTCTCGGTCAAAATGGGGGGAGGAACCTCCTCCCCCCGGTCTTGGAACCGTCGGCCGCTCAGAAGCCGGTCGACAAGGTTACGCTGATGGTCCTGGGCGCGCCGACCTGGTAGGTCGGGGATGCGCCGGCAACGGCGGTGGCGCCGCTGCCATAGGTCGTGGCGTTGTTCTTGTAGGACGAGACATAGGACAGATAGTTTTTGTCGAAGAGGTTGGTGACGTTGATGCGAATCGTCGGATCCTTGAGATGGGGAATTTCGCCGGTCGCCTCGGTCAGATGATAACCCGCGTTGAGATCGACGGTGGCCAGCGGGGCGACGGTTTCATCATTCATCAACGTCGCATAACGCAAACCGGTGTATTTGAGCTGCCCGCCGGCAAAGAAGCCTCTGTGGGCCCATTGCGCGCTGAGCGCCCCCATATATTCCGGGATGTCGTAATAGGCCTTGCCTTTGGTCGGCAGATAGATCGTCTGACCGTTGACATAAGCCGCCGGGAAATTGTTGCGCATCACGGAATTGTTATAGGTGAACGATCCGAACAGGCTCCACTCGTCGGTCACCTTCATCCCCGACTGCAATTCCGCGCCCTTGGTCCGCGTCGCGCCGACATTGGTGTCGGTCGAAACATTGGTGTTGGGATCGACCGCTGTGGCGATCCGATTGTAAAAGTCGACCCAGAACAGTGACGCCTGAACGATGTAACGATCGGTCTGGAAGCGATAGCCGAGATCGTAATTGTAGCTGGTCTCGGCCTTTTGCAGAGAGGTCTGCGGCGGGTTGTCATAGAGCGGGTAGTTCTGCGGCGCGCGGAAATTTTTGGTAAAATCGACATAGGTGCTGTGCGACGGGTAGAATTCATAGTTGGCCGCAATGGTCGGCAACACGTCGGAATAGGTCTTTTCCTGGTTGACCGATGACGGTGTCACCCCAAGCTCTTTGTTGAGGCCGGAGCGGGACAGCCACGGCACCCGCACGCCCACCGTGGTTTTCACCTTGTCGCTGAACCACTGCGCGTTGTCCTGGAAGAAAACCTGTTTGGCGTCGTTGGTGGTCACCCAGTTGCGATATTCGACCGGATTGCCGGTGGAGGGGTCGATCAGGAGATTCGTGTCACCCCAAATATTGGACGGCACGCCGGTGCTGCTCACCGTGGACGCCGGTCCGGTTTGGATATGACGGGCATGCTCGTACCACAAGCCGGTCGACAACATGTGGTTGTTCAACTGGTAATCGGCCTGAGTCTGAATGCCGGGACGATACGTCTCGGTGATCGACGGCGTGTAATACAGGATGGAATCCTTGGTCGACCCATTGCCGTTCAGATCGATGGCCTTGCTGGTGCCGGTGGCGAATTCGCCGCCCCACGCATTGTTATTGGCCGGTGGTGATGACTCCTTGAAGACGGTGCCGCCGCCGCCATTGCCATAGCCGTACCAGAGGTAAGGCTCGACGGTGAATCGCAGGTTGTCGGTGGCCTGCATATGCGCCGTCGTCTCGGCGATGACGTTCTGGAAGGGATTGCGCTTCAACTGATAGAAATTGGTGTCGTTCGCATAATAATTGGTGTCCCAATCATATTTGCGGCCATACGTCCGCCAATCGCCCTTGCTGATCGCGCGGTAGGAGTAATTTTCGGCGTTATTGAACAGCACGGAGCCGGTAATGTCGCTCTGGTCGTTGACCTTCTGCTCGATCTTGAAGTCCGAATGCTGACGGGAATCATAGCCGGCGCCCCGGAATTTTTCGGCGAAAGAGTTGGACCCCGAGAGATAAAATTTGGTCCCGCTCGACAGCAATCCGGATTCAAGACGGAGAAATTCGCGGTTCATGCCGAACTGACCGAGCGACTGCGCGAAATAGCCGCCGCGTTCGTCGGACGGCGAGCGCAACACCATGCCGAGATTACCGCCGCTGGCGCCGACGTGCGGCGCGTTCAGATCGACGGCACCTTGCGTCACAAAAACTTCGTCAAGATTTTCAATGTCGAGGAATTCCTGCGGATAGACGGCGTAGTTGCCCGAATCATTGAGCGGAACGCCTTCGATCGTGAAGCCCATCTGCGAACTGTCGAAGCCGCGAACATTGAGCTTGCCACCCGACAAACCGTAGGCATCGTCTTGTCCGGTGTTCACGCCGGGCAGAAGCATCATCATCTGGAACGGATTGGATGTCGGACGTTGTCCCTCGATGTAAGCCCGGGTCACCGTGCTTTTCGCTTTCGGCGTCTCTTCCGGAATGAGCAGACCGACACCCGGCGTCGCAACGGCCTCCGCCCCGACACCCTGAACATTGATACGCCCCACATTCGACGTGTCGCCGCCATCCGCCGCCCAGGCGCCGGTGGCGAACAAGGCACCGGCAAAAACGCCGGCGAGAAGCTGTGCCCTACGCATTGTATTCCCCTTGGTTAAATGCAACGACTAGTTGTGATCGACCGTGAAATTGAGCCGTGCGGTGAAGCGATGCTCGGACTTGCCCTCCCAAGTCGCCGCCGGGAACGGGTGATATTCGCCGCGCCGCACCGTCGATAGCGCCGCCTGATCGAGCAACATGGAACCTGAACTATGTTCAATACCGGAGTCGACCAACCCGCCGTCACGACTCAAGACGAACCACACGGCGGCCTCGCCACTCGGGTGCTCCAACCGGGCCTCCCGACTGGTCGGGTAGCGCTTGATGGATTCAAGATATTGGTGCAGCCCGGCGACGTAGATTTCCTCGGGCGTCTTGGCCACAGGACCTGTCGCCACAGGCGGCGGCGTCGGTTGCGGCGTCACGGCCGGCCGGGCTTCGGCGGCCTCCGTCGCAGGAGCCGCCGACGGCATCGCGACCTGCCTCGCCGCATAAGGCGCCAACGCCGGTTGCTTGACTTTCTGCGGCTTCGGCACCTCGCGCGGCATGACGGCCGGTTGCACCTGCGGCTGCGCCGGCGGAACGACCTTGGGCGGCGCGAGCTCCGGCGGCTTCTCGGGCTCGGGCTCGGGCACAGCTTCGAGTGTCACCTGCATCAACTGTTCTTCCGGCAGCCGTGGGGCCTGCAAATGCGGAACCGGAGCGAACGCCAACGCCAACATCGCGGCCACCGCATAACCGCTTGCCAACCAGCCGCGATGGCGAAAAACCGCGTTCATCGCTCAACCCAGCTTTTTCTTGGTCGCGATCGACAAGGCTTCGAAGCCATGGCCTTTCAAGGCATCCATGACGCCGATCAATTGCTGCAACGTCGAAGCCTCGTCCCCGTTGACGACAATCACCAGGCGGCCTTGCGCTTCTTGCTGCATCACCTTGAGACGCGCCGGCAATTCGGAAAGGCTGACCAGTTTTCCTTCCAACTGCAGCACGCCGTCGGCCGCGATGGTCACCACGGCGCGCTTGCTGGCGGAGCGCAGATCGTCAGACTGCGACGCCTCGGGAAGCTTGGTTTTCACCCCAAGAGCCGGAATGACGTTCTGACTGATCAACACGAAGAAGACCAAAAGGAACATCATCACGTCGATCATTGGGATGATCTCGATTCGTGCCTTCGACTGGGCAACATCGTCCCACTTGCGCATAGCGTCCAACCCCGTCCAAACTGATCGTCGAGCGGGGCGGATCCTATTGCGCGGCAAACCTATTACATAGTGACAATATAGTTACATATGAACAACGTTCATATTATTTGTGACACAATATTTAAACAAAAATCTTTGTGACAGTTTGGTTTCAAATTTATCTCAAAGACCTCTTCCTGCGTCTTTTCCTACAAAAGATACAGGACTAGACTCAACAAAGCCAAAAACATTTAGCACGATATTGATGTGCCGCTCTGATATTCATCCCTCTGTGGTTGTCTTGGCGAAAGTCGCGGATACCCCCCCGAATGCCATAGAGATCGGCATTTCCTCCTCAAAAACATATATGCTATGTTATTAACGATAAATACACTGTATTTGACTGTTTAATGATGACGGTAGCGCCCCCGCACATCCGACCCGCGCCGGCAAATTCCGACGCCCGCCGCACCTTGTGGAATCACTTCATCCTCGCCCGCGCCCTGGGCCGGATGGCAAGAATGACCGCCACCAAAGCCACCGATGGCGCCATCCCCTTCTGCTATGTGGACACCCATGCGGGAACCGGACGCGTTCCAAAACCAAGCCTGTTTCTCGATCGGATTGTCGAGCGTCGTCAAGACTTCGTCGGTGATGACTATTTCGTCGGCCTGACGCCAGCCGTGGAAGATGATCAGCATCCGGGATCCTGGGTCTTGGCCGGCCGGGTGATCGAGGCGGCGGGCGGCGAGCGTCTGGTGATCGAAATCGACGTCAACGACATCGATTCGACTCTGGCGTCGCAGGCACGTCACAATCGCGAGGGCACCTGGGTCCGTTTCTGGAGCCTCGATTGGTTCTCCTTTCTGCGGTCCCATCTGTCGCTGACCGCGCCGCCCAATTTCGTCTTCATCGACCCGCCGCCGAATGACGCCCGCGGACCGGCCTATGCCATTGACGCCGCGTTGCTGCTGGAAACGCTGAAGGTCCCCTATATGATCAGTTATGCGGCGGACGCCCGGCAGGAACCGATCGACCAAATCGGCCGCACCGGCCTGGAATTGATCACCGCCGAGGGAAACGCCGGCGTTTTGCTGGGCGGCGGTGGCGAAACACTGCTGCTCGATATCCTACCCGACCTGCGGCTTCTGGCCGGGCTTCTGGGCGGAACCTTTCTGGCCCGCTTGCCTCGTCACGACGATTACAGCATCTAAATGGCCATCGAAAATCCTTACAGAATTCTAACGGCAATCCCTCTCGAGATTTTACGGAAGAACGCCTTACACTTGCGCACAGTTTAAATCGAAAGGCGGGGAGGACGGCTATGTCCGGCGACGGCTGGCGGCAAATTCGCGGCATGCTAAGCCAATATCGAATGGCCTTGTTGATCGCGGCCAGCGTCATGGCTCTTGGCTCGCTCTTCGGTCAGCATATCAACAGCAACGACGAAGCCTCCCACGCGCTTGGCCAAGTTTATGGCAGCACGCCGCATTTCGAATTGCGCCTCATGGAAATACCCCATCCGACGCGGTAGATGAAACGTCCTGGAGCCGGCTGCATCGTGTCGCAACCGGCTCCCATGGAAGATCTCGTCTGTAATTCTCAAAGAAAGCCGATCGAAATCCACGGAATGGCGGCGACCAGAATCAACCCGAGCAACAGTGCGATCATATAGCCAATGATCGGCTTGATGCCTTCGTCGGGATTGACCTGAGCGATCGCCGTCGCGCAGTAGTAACCGACTCCGAACGGAGGAGCGAACAACCCCATCCCCATGGAGAGAATCACCACCATCGAATAGTGGACTTCATTGATGCCGACGGCACGGGCGATCGGGAAGAGCAAGGGCCCGAACAGCACGATCGACGGAATGCCTTCGAGAACGCTGCCCAGGATCATGAAGGCCAAGATGGACACCGCCATGAAACTGACCTTGCCGCCCGGCAGGGCCGCCATGGCCGCCGCCAAATCCCGCGAGAAACCGGACTGAGTCAGGGACCAGGCCATTCCGGTCGCCGCCCCGATGATCAAAAGAATGGCCCCCGACAGCGCCGCCGTTTCAATCAGCATCGGCCGCAGCCGATCCCAAGCGAATTGCCGGTAAACACACAATCCCATGGCGACGGAATAAACGATGCCGATGGTTGACACTTCGGTCGCCGTCGCCACTCCCTTGACCACCGCAAAACGGATGACGAAAGGTAGCGCAATGGCCGGAAAGGCGATCACGAAACTGCGGAAGATCTCTTTCGGCGACGCCTTGCTCACCTGGGAGAGATCCTCATGGCGGTAGCGCCAGCCGACCACCACGCAAAGCGTCAGGCCAAGGACGACACCGGGCAACATGCCGCCGGTAAACAAGGCGGCGATCGAAACGCCGGTGACCGCCCCGATGGTCAACAAAACGAGACTGGGAGGAATGGTTTCAGTCTGGGCGCCGGTGGCCGCCAAAAGCGCCACCAGATCGCCGGGCTTGGCCCCGCGCTTGATCATCTCGGGGAACAGAACCGGCGTGATGGCCGCCATATCCGCCGCCTTCGACCCCGAAATGCCGGAGACCAGATACATGGCGCCGACCAGCACATAGGACAATCCGCCACGAACATGGCCGAGAAGACTGGCAAGAAAAGCCACCATGACCTTCGCCATCCCCGTCATCTCGATCAATTGCCCCAGAAAGACGAAGAGGGGGACGGCCAACAAAATGAGGTGGGACATCCCCTCGTCCATGCGGCCGACCACCACCATCAACGGAACATGCGTGGTCAATGTCAGATAACCGAGCGTGGCGATGCCGAAGGAAAAGGCGATCGGCACGCCCGAAAAAACCGACAATCCGACAATGCCGATGAAGAAGATGATCAGATTGAGATTGCCAAGGCTTTGGAACAGCGGACGCGACAGTATGGCCAGTCCCATCACCGCCACGACGGCGGCGAGTGCGCCTAAGACGATCCGCCAGGACCCAATCCGAGCGAGACGCAAAATGGCGACCAGGATCATCAATCCCGACCCCACCGGTAACGCCGCCGCTCGCCAGGAATTGGCGATATCCAGCGCCGGCATGGTGACGAAGGCTTCTTCGGACGCGTAATCGAAGGCCGGCGCAATGATGATCAAGACGAAGGCCAGCGAGGCCGCGATAGCCACCACATCGAGAAAGGCGCGCAACCGGGGCGAGGCCATGCTAACGACGGCGGTCATCCGCATATGCTCTCCCCGGCGCAGAGCGACGACGGCGCCCAACATGGCGAGCCATATGAAAATCATCGAAGCCAGTTCGTCGGACCAGACAAACGGATGATCGAAAATATAGCGGGCGCTCACCCCGACCAGCAGCACCACGATTTCGGCCACGACAAGGAGAGCCGCCACCGACTCGACCACGAAACCGAGCCCCTTGTCCAAGGCCCCGATGATGACTTTGGGATGAAGGGCGGAGCTTGCGCCCCGCGCCTCCACGCATGTGAAGATCCCGTTCATGACCGCCTACGCCAACTTGCCGACACTTGCCTCAAGCAATCCCCAGGCTTCGTCGCCATATTTGCCCTTCCATTCCTGATAGAAGGGCGTCTTGCGCAACACCTCTTGAAAGGCGGTGCGATCGACATCGTTGAACAGGAGGCCTTTCGCCGTGAGATCTTGGCGCAGCGAGAGACTCAATTTGGCGATGTCGCCCCGCTGATCTTCGCTCGATCCATTGATTTCCTTGGTCACGACAGCCTTAAGATCATCGGGCAGAGTGCTCCAGGCGCGGCGATTGGCGAGCATCAGATAGCCGTCCCACACATGGCCGGTCATCGAGCAATATTTCTGCACTTCGTAAAGTTTGGTCGTTGCGATGATCGCCAGCGGATTTTCCTGACCTTCGACGATCTTGGTCTGCAAGGCGGAATAGAGCTCATTGAAATTGATGGGTGTCGGAGAGGCGCCAAGCGACTGGAACACCGACGTCAGCATGGGCGCCGGCGGCACTCTGAGTTTCAGCCCTTTGATATCCGCCGGCGTTTGGATGCTGCGCGTCGAGGTCGTCACATGGCGAAAGCCATTATCCCAGAACCGGAATTCGGCCAAAATACCGGCCTTGGCGATTTGCCCGCGGATGTAATTGCCCAAGGCGCCATCCATGGCCGACCAAACCGTCTTGTAGTCCGGGAAGGCAAAGCCGGTATTGACGATGCCGGCGGCGGGAACCAATTCGGGCGCGTGGTGTCCAATTGAACAGGAATCAGTTGAGGATGGCCGGCCGCCTCCAGAAAAACATGAGGAGGTGGATATGTTCGAGCAGAGTTTGGTGGAAGCGCGTGGACTCGCGGCACGGCCTTGGAGCCTGGCCGCGTCATTGACCATGCAGACGGCGCTGGTAAGCGTCGCGATCGTGTTCCCGTTGGTACATCCGGAAATGCTGCAGAAGGTAGCGGTGTGGATACCTGTGGTGTCGCCGCCGCATGGGTATCATCGGCCGGCGGTGCAGAGGGCGGAGACGACCCGGGCGGCGA
>Ga0209415_10002803_pt1 | contig 32624 bp, 26 predicted proteins | sample PeaSoiSIISIP2007_FD_187696 | JGI IMG/M metagenome (GOLD analysis project Ga0209415, IMG submission 187696) | Peat soil microbial communities from Weissenstadt, Germany - SII-SIP-2007 (SPAdes) (version 2) | ecosystem: Environmental > Terrestrial > Soil > Wetlands > Peat | place: Germany... | reverse complement strand
GCAACAGCCGATGTTCGAGGTTGTAAAATTCCGTGCCGACTTCTTCCTTGGTGAACTTCGGCGAATCGCCGCCGGCCAGCGCCTCGAGCAGCACGTTCTTGATTTCACCGATCCTGGTGTGACGCTGCTGCTTCTCGGTGATGGCATATGCCGCCGCCAGATCCTTCTCGGCAATAGAGCTGACCGCCAGCTTCAGATCGCCGATCTCCAAGGGCATGGTCCAATTCCATTTGGGCTTGCCGGCCTCGGCCGCAAGCTCCTTGATCGCCCTGATCGCGGTCTGCATCTGTTCGTGGCCGAACATGACCGCACCGAGCATGATTTCCTCGTCCAAACCGCTCGCTTCGGACTCGACCATCAGCACGCCTTCTTCAGTGCCTGCAACCACCAGATCGAGCTTGGATGTGTCGAGCTGCGTCGCCGTCGGATTGAGGATGTACTTGCCGTCCTGGTACCCGACACGGGCGGCGCCGATCGGTCCCATAAAAGGCATGCCGGAAATCGCCAGCGCCGCCGAGGCGCCGATCAACGACGCGATGTCCGGGTCCACTTCGGAGTTGACCGAGAGCACCGAGGCGACGACTTGCACGTCGTTGGTGAAACCGTCCGGGAACAGCGGCCGAATGGGCCGATCGATCAATCGCGAAGTGAGGGTTTCCTTTTCGGTCGGTCGGCCTTCACGCTTAAAGAAGCCGCCCGGAATGCGTCCCGCCGCGTAGGTCTTTTCCTGATAGTTGACCGTCAGGGGAAAAAAATCGCGGCCCGGTGTCGGCTTCTTGAGACCCACCGCGGTCACCAGCACCACGGTGTCGCTCATGGTTACCAGTACGGCACCGTCCGCCTGACGCGCGAGTTCGCCGGTTTCGATCGTTACGGTATGGTCGCCGTATTGAAAACTTTTCTTAGGATGGCTCACATAGGCCCCTTAGTCGGAAAAAAATGAAATGCACCAGCCCTCGCCTTGTCAGCAAGAGCAGGCGGCGGCGCCTGTTAGCGGCGTAACCCTAGTCGTTCGACCAATTGCGTGTATTTGTCCGGCGTCGTGCTCTTGAGATAGTCGAGCAGCTTACGCCGCTGATTGACCATCTTGAGCAATCCGCGACGCGACGCATGATCGGCTTTGTGGGTGGTGAAATGCTGACTCAAGCCGTTGATGCGCTCGGACAACAAGGCAATTTGAACTTCGGGTGAGCCGGTATCGTGCGCACTGCGCTGGAATTTACCGACGACGCCCGATTTTTCTTCGCGAGTAAGTGGCATAGAAATAATCAAACCTCAATCAATAACTTAGACCTTTTACGAAGCCGCGCATTGTACGCGTCGCGACAGTCGCCCTCAAGCTCGATTCTAGGCCGATGAAATAAGCCGCAGCGGCACCAATCGGCCCGCCGGCTCGACCACCCCCAATCCCAAAAATCCGACCCCGGCGGCATATATTCGTACATTTTCGGGCACGTTTTCGGGCCCATTCACCCGCGCATGTGGCGGTGGTTGGGCCGGTAGCGATACCGCCTGGCCCTGCCGAAACGCACTGACGCCCTCCGCCGGCAAATCCAATCGCCGCCAGTCGGTCAAGGCCGCATCGACGGGCAGCAACGCCGCCAAACGTTGCGCGAGCGGCATGGCCGCCAGGGTCTCGAAAGTCCATTGCGGCTCGCTTGCGAAGGGCGCGACCCCCAACCGGCGCAGGCCGACGACATGGCCGATGGTCTGCAGGCGCGCCGCCAGATCCTCCGCCAAAACCCGTACGTACGCGCCCTTCGTGCAGCGCACATCGAACGACAGGTCGGGCGAGCGCCAGTCGATCAAGCACATCTCGCGAATCACTATCGCGCGCGGCAGCCGCTCTCGCCACTGCCCGGCCCGCGCATATTCGTACAGGGGCCTGCCGTCCTGCTTGATTGCCGAGTGCATCGGCGGAATCTGCGCATATTCGCGCGGAAATTCCTCGAGCGCCTGAAGCATCCGCTGCAGGGAAAAGTCCGGCAGCTCGCGCCGTTCGATCACCGCCGACTCCTGATCGGCGCTCGCGGTTCGCTCTCCGAGGCGCACCGTGACGCGATAGCTCTTGTCCGCATCGAGCAGTTGTGCCCCGAATTTGGTCGCTTCGCCGAAGCAAATCGGCAGCATACCGGAGGCGAGCGGGTCGAGCGAGCCGGTGTGACCCGCCTTGCGCGCATTGAATAGCCGCTTGATGCGCGCCACCGCGCCCGCCGAGCTCACTCCGAGCGGCTTATCGAGCAATAGGATGCCGTGAATATCCTCGGGCATCACTCCGCTCCGCTGCCCGGTTCGCGCTTATTGGCCGCGTCGATCAACTGAGTCAAGCGCACTCCATGCTCGATCGAGGTATCGAGCGAAAAGCTCAATGTGGGCGTGTATCTGATCATCAGCGATCGCGACAATGCATTGCGCAAAAAACCCGCCGCACTCTCCAATCCGCGCTGCACTTTCGGATCCGGGCCCTCTTTGCCGAACACCAGATAGTGGACCCGCGCCGTGCGCAAATCCCCGGTGACGTCGACCGCCGTGATCGTGACGTTGCCGATGCGCTCGTCCTTTACGTCGCGCCGCAAAAGCTCGGTGAGTTCCCGCTGGATCTGCTCACCCAGGCGTCGAGCGCGCGGATTGTCCTTCGCCATGGTTCTTACCCGAGTTGCGGCACCCTACAGCGAGCGCGCCACTTCCACCCGCGAATAACATTCGATCTGGTCGCCTTCATGCACGTCGTTGTAGTTCTTCACGCCGATACCGCATTCGGTCCCGGCGCGCACTTCGTTGACGTCGTCCTTGAAGCGTTTCAACGACTCCAAGGCGCCTTCGAATATCACAACATTGTCGCGCAATACCCGAATCGGAAAGTTTCGCCGCACGTAGCCGTCGATCACCATGCAACCGGCGACCGTGCCGAATTTGCTCGAGCGGAAGACGCTGCGAACCTCGGCCAGGCCGACGATTTGCTCCTTCACCTCGGGCGCCAACATGCCGGTGAGGACCGCGCGAATATCGTCGATCGCTTCGTAGATGATGCTGTAATAGCGCACGTCGACGCCGTGGTCCTTGATCGCGGTACGCGCCGCGGCATCGCCGCGCACGTTGAATGCGATGATCCGGGCCTTGGATGCCGCGGCCAAGGTGACGTCCGATTCGGTGAGCCCGCCGACGCCGGAGGCCACCACGTTGACCGCGACCTCGGGGGTCGACAGGGCGTTCAGAGCATCGCGCAATGCCTCGACGCTGCCCTGCACGTCCGCCTTGACCAGCAACTGCACCACATTGGGTTTGTTCTCGCCCATGCTCGAGAACACGTCCTGCATGTTCGCGCTCTTTTTCGCGAGCATGACGTCGCGCGATTTGGCCTGGCGATGCATCGCCACTTCGCGCGCCTTACGTTCGCTCTCGACCACCAACAGCTCATCGCCCGCGTTCGGCGCCCCCGAAAGGCCCAACACCACGACCGGAATCGAGGGCCCGGCCGAATCGACCGGCTTCCCGGCCTCGTCGAACAGCGCCCGCACCCGGCCGAATTCCTGGCCGATCAGGATCGGATCGCCGAGCTTCAAGGTGCCCCGCAGCACCAGCACCGTGGCGACCGCGCCGCGGCCTTTCTCGAGACTCGACTCGATCACATAGCCCGCGGCGAGACCCGCCGTGGGCGCCTTCAATTCGAGCACCTCGGCCTGCAGCAGAATGCTGTCGAGCAGTTGATCGACGCCCTGCCCGGTGCGCGCCGACACCGGCACGAAGATAGTCTCTCCGCCCCATTCCTCGGGTATCACGCCGTGCTTGGTGAGCTCCTGCTTGACCCGCTCGGGATCCGCCTCCGGTTTGTCCATCTTGTTGAGCGCCACCACGATCGGCACTTTGGCCGCCTGAGCGTGTTGGATGGCCTCGATCGTCTGCGGCATGACGCCGTCGTCGGCGCCCACCACCAGGATGACGATATCCGTCACCTGCGCGCCGCGCGCGCGCATGGAGGTGAATGCGGCGTGGCCGGGGGTATCGAGAAAGGTGACCATCCCCTTCGCGGTTTCCACGTGATACGCGCCGATATGCTGGGTGATCCCGCCCGCCTCGCCCGCCGCCACTTTGGTGCGTCGAATGTAGTCGAGCAATGAAGTCTTGCCGTGGTCGACGTGTCCCATCACGGTCACCACCGGCGGCCGCGGCAACACCTCGAGGGACGAATCCGCCTCGCCCTGCAGATGATCCTCGATGACATTTTCCTTGCGCAGTACCGGGGTGTGTCCCATCTCCTCGACCACCAGCACGGCCGTGTCCTGCTCGATCATTTGATTGATCGTGGCCATCACGCCCATATTCATCATGACCTTGATGACTTCGGTGGCCTTCACCGCCATCTTTTGCGCGAGTTCGCCCACCGTCATGGCTTCGCCGATCGGGACTTCGCGCACCACGCGCGCCGTCGGCATTTCGAAGCCGTGCTTGGTATCGGCCTCGCCGCCCACCGAACGGCGCCGGCCGTCGCGCGACTTCTTCTTTTTGTGGCGCGAACTGACGTCGCCGACGATGTGCAGTTCCTGCCGCCCGTAGCGGGTGGTCTTGTCGTCGGGGACTTCGCGCACCGCCTTGCCGGGCTTGGCCGCAGCCGCCGATTTGCGCTCGCGCTCGGCTTGTTCCCTCGCCTGCAGTTCCGCCTGGCGCCGCGCTTCTTCCTCCGCCGTCCGCTTGCGATTCTCCTCGTCGCTGCGGCGCCGGCTCTCCTCCTCGAGCCGTTCGCGGTCGATCCGCTCCTTTTCCAGCCGCTCGCGTTCGGCACGCTCGAGCGCGGCTTTCGCCTGTTCTTCGGTTTCGCGCTGACGCTCGATCTCCTCCTGCTGGTGCCGCGCCTGGTCCTCGAGCACTTCGCGCTTCACGTACGTGCGTTTGCTGCGCACCTCGACGTTCACGGTTCGCGCGCGCCCCTGTGGACTCGCAAGCTTCAATTCCGACTGCGATTTGCGCCGCAAAGTGATCTTTCGCGGCGCCGTATCCGCCTGCACGTCGTCATGTCCGTGGCTGCGGCGCAGGTGCGTGAGCAACTCGTGCTTCGCGTCCTCGCTGATCATGTCTTCCGCACTGTCGACTTTGATCCCGGCCTGATCGAGCTGTTGCAGCAGCCGATCGACAGGCACCTTCAGCACCTCGGCGAATTGCGCGACTGTTACATCTGCCATTGTGCTGCTCCTAAACCTTTACTTCTTCCGCGAACCAGTGTTTTCGGGCATCCATGATCAATTCCGCGGCTTTCTTCTCGTCGATACCGCCTATCTCGACCAATTCATCGACGGCCAGATCGGCCAAGTCGTCGCGCGTACGAACCCCCTTGCGAGCCAAGGTCTTGCTCAAAGGCTCGCCCGCCAATTCCACCAAGTCCTCGGACGGCTCGGCGCCGTCCATCGATTCCTCGCTGGCGATGGCTTGCGTCAACAGCACGTCGCGCGCCCGGGTGCGCAATTCCTTGACGATTTCCTCGTCGAACTCCTCGATGGCATTGAGCTCGCTCGCCGGAACGTAGGCAATCTCCTCGATGGTCGAAAAGCCTTCCTGCACCAAGATGCTCGCGACATCCGCGTCGACGTCGAGCTGCTTCATGAAGGTTTCGCGAAGCGCCAGGGACTCCGTCTCGCTCTTCGCCTCCGCCTGCGATTCGCTCATCACGTTCAATTCCCAGCCGGTGAGTTCGCTCGCCAGGCGGATGTTCTGCCCGCCGCGTCCAATGGCCTGCGAGAGCTTGTCTTCGGAAACGGCGATGTCCATCGAGTGCGAATCCTCATCGACGACGATCGAAGTGACTTCGGCCGGCGCCATGGCATTGATGACGAATTGCGCGGCATTCTCATCGAACGGAATGATGTCCACGCGCTCGCCCGCGATTTCGTTCGAGACGGCCTGCACTCTCGATCCGCGCATGCCGACGCATGCGCCCACCGGATCGACGCGCGGATCGTTGCTGCGCACAGCGATCTTGGCGCGCACACCGGCGTCGCGCGCGGCCGCCAGAATGTTGATGAGGCCCTGGCCCACTTCGGGCACTTCCAGCTTGAACAGCTCGATCAGGAACTCGGGCGCGGTGCGCGACAAAAACAGCTGCGGGCCTCGCGGTTCGCTGCGCACTTCCTTCAGGTACGCCTTGATCCGGTCCTGCGAACGCACGGGTTCGCGCGGAATCAATTCCTCGCGCGGGATGAATCCCTCGGCGTTCGCCCCGAGATCGACGAACACGCCGTTGCGGTCGACGCGCTTGACGATGCCACTCACCAGAGTGCCCGCGCGATCCTTGTACGCGTCCACCACTTGCGCCCTCTCCGCCTCGCGCACCTTCTGCACGATCACCTGTTTGGCGGTTTGCGCGAGAATTCGGCCGAACGGCACCGATTCCATCGGCTGTTCGACGTACCCGCCCGGCTCCACGTCCTTATCGATGTCGCGCGCATCGTCCATGCGCAACTCGCGCTCGGGCACTTCGAGCTCGGTGGAATCGTCGGCAAATACCTTCCAGCGGCGGAAAGTGTCGTAAGCACCGGTCTTTCGATTGATCGATACCCGTACGTCCAATTCTTCGCCGTACTTTTTGCGCGTCGCCGAGGCGAGCGCCGCCTCGAGCGCGTCGAAAATGATTTCCTTCTCGACGCCCTTCTCGTTGGAAACCGCGTCGACCGCCATCAATATCTCTTTGTTCATAGTCCGGACTCCTAGTCACACAGGCCGCAATCTTGCCTTCTGTATCCGATCGAGCGGCAAGCTGTGCGCCTGCCCGTCCACTTCAACCACAATCGAGTCGCCTGCGATCGATTTCAACAACCCGACGAAGCGCCGGCGCCCGTCGATGGGGAGCTTCAGCTCGGCGAATATCCTCGCGCCAACGAACCGCTCGAAATGCGCACGCGTGCGCAAGATCCGATCGAATCCCGGCGAAGAAACCTCCAAGGTGTAATGACCCTTGATCGGATCTTCGGCCTCGAGCACTCGACTGACCGCGTGACTCACCGTCGCGCAGTCATCCACCGTAATATTCGGCTCCGTGCCGCCGCCGGCGCCCGCGTTGCGGTCGATGTAAATCCGTAAAACTCCGCCGCGCCCCGCCTGCGCAAACTCGACGTCGACCAATTCAAAGCCGAGCGCCTCTATCGTCGGCTCCAACATACCCATCAAGGCTTCACGCATTCGTCTAAAACCCTTCGCAAACGACGCTTCGCCGAGAAGCGCTGGTCCAAACAAAAAAGGGGACCATCGGCCCCCTGACTCTTCAATGAAAAAGCCCCTCCGAGGGGCCCATTGCGCAACAAGCGTACATTCGTACGGTCCCTCTAGAACCGTCCGCTTATCCAAAACCTACGGGGCCGGGATTATAGGCAAACCCGACTGGAGCGTAAACCCTGATTACAGGATCCGTCGCCCGAGAAACGACTGGGGCCGCATCGCTGCGGCCCCAGTGCTCGCTCAATCGAAAAAGCGTGTTACCAGCGCTTCGGACCCCGCGATCCGCCGCCGCCGCCACCGCCACCGGTGCGCTCCTGAGCCTCATTCACCTTCAGCGCACGCCCGTCTACGTCGTGGCCATTCAAGGCCTGCATGGCGCGCGCGGCATCCGCGCTTGCCATTTCAACGAAGCCGAAGCCGCGGGGCCGACCGGTGTCGCGATCATTGATCAACGCCACCGACTGTACCGGACCATGCTTTTCGAACAGCGCGCGTACCGCGGATTCGTCCATCGAGAACGGGAGATTGCCAACATACATTTTCGTCATGTGAAGAATACCTACTACAAAAGAAACTATCGGCCGGTCACGCGTGCTCCAAAAGTTGAGCGGAATGCCGGCCACCTGGGTCGAAGAAACCTGCTTTGTGGGTTGTGGCCAAGGTGACGCCGGAGCGGCGCGCTGACCATAAACAGACCAAGTAGAAATTCACGAACCGCGGCGGATTCTACAGCAAATTATTGATTAGCACGAATATTTCGCAAGATCAGGGGTTACGCCAAGCCCGCGGCCACTCTTTAATTTACCCGATTGCCGCAGGGCCTCGGTGCTGCAAAGCAGCATGCCGCAGCACGCTATCAACACGCTAAACACGCCGCCCGATCCGCTTGGCAAGCGCCCCTCCTCATCGTACAAGCGATTGGCGCTGCGCCTGGTAACGGCTGCGCAACGCGGCTATTCTTTGCGCGCATTCGCGCGCCCACTCGCGCCCATTCGTAGGATTGCACTCATTCGCATCAACGGGTTCGAAATCGCTGCAACCAGGCATTCACGCGTGAACCGTCGTTCCGATCGGGCGGCGTCGAGGGCGCCGGGCTTGCGATGCGGCTAGAGTTTCTGAGACCGCGATACTGGCCGACATGGGTGGGCTTGTCGCTGATGCGCGGCGTCGAGCTGCTGCCTGTCTCGCTGCAAAGCTGGGTGGGCGCGGGATTCGGGCTCCTGATCCGGCGCCTGCCGCTCGCTTACGTACGCATCGCTCGGCGCAATATCGAACTGTGCCTGCCGAATCTCTCGGCGACCGAGCGCGAACGGCTGCTCGATCGGCACTGCCGTAGCTTGGGTCTGGCGATGTGCGAAACGGCGATGACCTGGTGGAGCAAGGATGCACGGGTGAGCGGGTTCGCCGAAGTGCAGGGGCTCGAACATCTTCAGGCGGCGCTCGAGCAGGGGCACGGCGCCATTCTGCTCGGCGGCCATTTCACCACCTTGGAACTCACCACCCGCATGCTCGGCACCGTGGTGCCGCTCAACATTATTTTTCGGCCGAGCAAAAATGCATTGCTCACCCACATCATGTACCGCAATTTCTGCCGCCACGGCAAGCCGATCGCCTACGATGACATCCGATCGATGATCCGCGCGCTCAAGCGCAATGAACCCGTGTGGTACGCGGCGGACCAGAGCTATCGCAACAAGGGCGCGGCGATGGTGAATTTCTTCGGCATCCCGGCAGCCACCAACACCGCCACCTCTCGCCTGGCGCGCATCTCCGGAGCCCGGGTGATGACCTACTTTCCCGAACGGCTGGCTAGCGGCCGCTACCGGGTCGTCATCAGCGCGCCGCTCGAGAATTTTCCCGGCCCCGACCCTGTCGCGGACACCCAGCGATTGAACGCGTTACTCGAGCAGCAGATTCTCAAAGCGCCGGAACAATATCTATGGGTGCACCGGCGCTTCAAGGGTTTGAGCGCCGATTACCCCAACTATTACGGGCGCGACGCGCGCAGGCCGGCGCCCCTACCCGCTCAACCGAACATTTGATGCAATGAGCGGCGCCGCGAAGCGATCGACCGGCCTAGTCGCGCACGAGCGCTATTTTTGGCACGACACGGGCAGCGGCGGCCTTGGTACGGCTTATACCGGCCGGCCATTGATTCCCGCCGGGTGCCCACCGCCTCACAAGGGCACCCGCAATTCCTCCCGATGCTTCGCCTTGAGCAGCGCGCCGTAGAGCAGGCCTGCGCAGAGCCACAGGCATCCGACCTTGACGGCGAGCGCACTCATCCCGGAGAACACCGCGAGTACGACGGCGATCCCGCAGACGGGAACCAGCCAATGCGTTGCCCAGGCGCGCGAGCGCAGCTTGAATGCAAAGCGCGCCAGCACCGACACGTGCAAGAACAGAAACCCGCTCAATGCGCCGAAATTCACGATCGAGGCAAGATCGTCCAGCCGATTTTTCATGTAAAGGGCCACAGCCAGCGAAATCGCCGCGGTCACCAGCATGCCGACATACGGCGTGTGATAGCGCGGATGGATGCGCGCCAGCCCACTCGGCAGCTGACGATCGCGCCCCATGGCGAAGACCACGCGCGCCACGCCGACCTGCATGGGCAGCGCGTTCGACAGGCCGACGACGGCCGCATAAGTCCACGCCAGTACCACCGCCGTCCAGTGGCCGGTGGCCCATGTGGCGAGTTCATAGACCGCCGCCGCCGGATCCTTGATCGCGATACCGGGCAACAGGTCGCCGAGAACCCAGGTGAGGGCGACGAAAAAGACCGCCGACAGCAGCAGTACCGCGATGATCGCGCGCCCGACCACGCGCCGATTGCCGCCCTCGACCTCTTCGGCCAGCGTCGAAACCGCATCGAACCCGAGGAACGACATGATGCAAATCGAGGTCGCGGTGAAAATCTTGCCGGCATCGAATTTCGCGGGGTCGAACACCGGCCCGAAGGTCAATCCGGCATTGCCCTTGCCGGCGTACAGAGCGAACACGCCCAGCACCATGAAGCCGAGCAACACCACGGTCTGTATGGCGACCGAGGCGAAATTGGCGCGCGCGGTCACCGTGATGCCGAACCAATTCACGCCGGTGGTGGCCGCCACCAACAACAGGATCCAAACCGCCCGGTCAATCCCGGGCAGCAGCGTTTCCAGCGCCACCGCGATCAGCACGTAGACGAAGCTGGGAATCAACAGATAATCGAGCAGGATCATCCAGCCGGCGATGAATCCTGGTAAAGGCCCCAAACACTGACGCGCGAATCCGTACACCGAGCCCGCCGTCGGCAACTGCTCGGTCATGGTGGCATAGCTCTGCGCGGTGAAGTACATGCACACGCCGCCCAACAGGTAGGCGAGCACGATCAGACCGTTCGATTCGTTCCAGACGAACCCGAGCGTGCTCAACGGCGCGAACGGCGCGATATAGGCCAATCCGTACAGCACCAGATCCCAATACTTGAGCGAGCGCTTCAGGCCCAACGCGGCGCCGCTCTCGGTGCTCATCGCGAGGCCGGTAGCTGGGACGCGCGTTGCACCGTGACTTGCACGCTGTGCACCGCGCTGCTCTCGCCCATGTCGCTCTTGCTTCCCGGATTCAACACGTTGACATTCGCCTGCGCGGGATCGGTCGCGAGCCATCGGCCCTTGTGCGCGAGCGCGACGCCGCGGGGAGTCTGATCCGAGATCGTGACCTGCAACTCAAGCCGCCCGCAGCCGTTGTGCACGAGTGCGGTATCCCCGTCCGCCAAGTGCCGCTCGGCGGCATCCGCCGGGTGCAGCGCAATGCTCGCCGGCCCCAGCCGGGCGCGGATTCTGCTCACGTTGCCGAAGCTCGTGTTGAGCAGCCATGCGTGCGCCGGGGTCAGCAAACGCAGCAATCCCGCCTGCGGACGCGGTTCGCACGCGCATTGCGCAAGCCGCGGCAGACCGTCCGCTACGGCGCGTGCGCTCGCGATTTCGATGCGCCCGCTCGGCGTGTCGAAGACCCGATCGGCGAACTGCACCATCGTCTCCTCCGGGATCCAAATCGTGCCCTTCGCCTTGAGCGACGCGAAATCATGTCCAAGCCCGCTGCGAGCCAACAGCGAGAACAGGATCTCGGCATCGCTCTCGTGCAGCGGCGGCTCCGAAAAATCCATGGCGCGCGCCAAACGGCGGAAGATCTCCTGGTTCGGCAGCGCATTTCCGCAGGGCTGCATCACCTTGACCTGCGCCGACAGCGTCACATGAAAATACGAAGCGATCAGATCATCGAATTCCAGGAAGCTCGCCGCGGGCAGGACGTAATCGGCGAGTGCGGTCGTGTCGGTGGGAAAGAGGTCGAGGGCGACGGTCAACAGGTCCTCGCGCTCGAGAGCGCGGCGCAGGCGCCCCTGCTGCGGACACGAGGCCAATGGATTCATGTTCCACACGAAAAGGGCGCGCGCTCGCGCCGGATCTTCCAGGACTTCGGCGAAATCCATGTGGCTCACAGAAGCCGCCCCGCCGGTCGCCAAGTGAGCGCCGGTCAGGTACTCCTCATCGATGCCCCGCTGCCGCAAATTGCCGTTCAAGTACAAAAGCCCCGTCCCCGGCTTGCACAGATTGCCGGTAACCGCCGGCAACAGCGCGCAGGCCCTCATGACGTTGCCCCCAGTCGCCTGTCGCTGCAGGCCCTGGCCCAACCAAAGCAGTGACGGTCCTTCGCCGTACAGGTGGGCCGCTTGCTCGACGAGTGCCGCCGGAACACCGGTGAGCGCGCTCAATTTCGCGAGATCGCACGCCGCAACCTTGGGCTCGATCTCTTCCCAACCCAGCACATGAGCGGCGATGAATTCCTCGTCGATGAGTCCGTCGCGATGGATCACGTGCAGCATCGCAAACGCCAGCGCCGCGTCGCTGCCGGGAAAGGGCTGCAGATGCATATCCGCCTGTGCCGCGGTCGGCGTTCGGATCGGATCGACGACGATCACCTTACCCGGCGCCTCCGGCAACCAATGCTCGTGGGCATGCGGCGCCGAGGCGTGCGGGTTCGCGCCCCACACGACGATGCAGGCCGCATCTTGTGCCGTACGCGGATCGAAGCCGTCGACCGATGTGCCATACACATAGCGCAGCGCTACGTGGCCCGCCATGTTGCAAATGGTGTCGGGCGTCACTTCGGTCGCGCCCAATCGATTGAAGAAGCGCATCGGCGCCATGCCGGCCAGAAGAGAAATCGTCCCCGTGTAATGCGCATTCAAGATCGTCCGCGCACCGTGCGATTCGACGATGCGCGTGAGTCGTGCGGCGATCTCGCCGATCGCCGTCTCCCAGGATACCGCTTCGAACCCGCCGTGGCCCTTGGGACCCGCGCGCCGCAGCGGCCCGGTCAAGCGCCGTGCCGGGTCGCGCCACTCCCGGTTGTATGCGGTCGAACACTTGCCGCACAGGGTTCCCCGGCTCACCGGGTGCTGCGGATTGCCGCGAACCGCCGTGACCACTCCGTCGCGCCGGTTCACCGTGATACCGCAGGTGTCGTAGCAGTCCCGCGGACAAGCGGTGGTGAGCACCTCCTCGCGAGGCTCGATCCGCTTCACGGTCGCCCTGATTCTTCGGCCTTCTTCAATAAATCATTGCGCACCTGAGAAGCCTCCATACGCAGCGGCCGGGCGCGCAATTGGCCGATTTCGGCGGCGGTGAACGGTTGAAAATTCGACGGCAGATTTTGCCGATCGAATCTCCACAACATCCAATTCATCAGTTCGGCCAATTCGGCGTCCGGCAGCGGCGAATTCGCGACTCCCGGGACGCGGCCGAGATACTCGCGCCCGCCGGAAAGCCACAAGAATTTGGCGACCGTGCCCGCGAGCCGCGGGGCTGCGTTGGCCGAACCGGTGCCGTCGGGCTGATGGCATCCCTGACAGTTCAAGGTCCAGTTCTGCCAGGCGAGCTGGGAATTCATGACGCCCGCCGGCGCATCGGTCGGTGGCGTCGATTCAGACGCTTCGCCGATTCGGGCCAAGTGCGCAAGCGGTGCCATCGACAACGCGCCGGCCGCCAACAGCGCCGATCGACTCCGCGCCAGGGAGCGCCGCGGCGCTCGCAGCAACCCTCTATTTCTTCTCAATCGCCACACCCAGGATCAGGGCGACCGTGCAGGTGTAGGACTGGCTCTTGGTGCCGAAACACCAGGTAATCTCATTGTTGGTTTGCGGGCGCACCAGCGGCCGGTCGCCCTGGTTGTTTTGGCAGGCGCATCGCCCCCAGGCGACCCCGCCGCAACAATCGTTGTACGAAATGATGTAATTGCGCTGATCCGCCGGATTGCGGCAGGTACCGATCCAGGTAATGGGGGACATCTCGGTTCCGGGCGGACAGGAGGTGACGCTGCCGCCATAGCAGGAACACAGCGATCCGTCGATGGCGCAGTAGCGCCAATAATCGCATTTGGTCCGATCGCCGGGATCTTGCGGGTTACCCGAGTATTGCGGCGGAACCAGTCCGGAATTCGGATCGTCGGAATTGGCGGCGCCCTCCGCGCCCCGCGCCACCGGCAATAGAGGCAGCGTCGCAGCACCTGCGAGCAATCCGCCGAGAATGCTGAACACGCTGCGTCGCGACGTGCGGCTCGCAAAGCCGCGCAACGCCCTTTCCGTCAAACGATCGAATTGCGCCACATTATTCTCCCGAAGAGGCACGCCTCTGGTCACGCTGACCGAGGTACTGCTGGATGTTGCTGACACCGCTTTCCTTGGCTACGAACAAACTTTCCAAATGCTCTCGCGTATTGACCAAACCGGTCGCCGACAGTCGGCCCGCTTCGTCGATCAACACCGCGTACGGCAGCTTCGCGACACCGTAGCTGCGCCCCAGGTGTTCCGACAACACATAAGGAAATTTCGTCAAACCCTTGTCGCGGACGAACTCGGCATGCTGCACGGGTTCGCCGTCGCTCGCCAACACCATGTCGAGCCAGTCGCGTTCGGCGCCGTACGCCGAGCGCAGCGCGGGCAGTAGCGCCTCACAGACCTCGCAGTCCGGCGCAAGAAACAGCACGAGCTGGCTGCGTCCGCCGCGCACGCCGCCGATCTTCACAGGCGCCCCATCCAAGCCGGTCAACGTCATTTCAGGCGTCATTTCCCCGAGCTTCAGCGGCTGACGCAGCGCCAACGCGCCGGCCGGCGCGATGCGCTGATGCAATACCCCGATCTGCCTGGCGAGCGCCATGCACACCACGCCGAGCACGAGCAGCGCCACCCAAAGGGCAATCTGCGAGGCAATCACGAAACTCATGCCGCGGCTCCGCGGCGCAGCGGCCGCACGGCCATCACTTGTTCGAGCGCCCCGTACAGCGCCAAGAGCGCGCACGCCGCCAATACCTGAGAGGCGGCCACCGGCGCCGCGCCACTCGCCGCCGATACGCCGAGGAGCACGGCAAACGCCACGAGCACCGCATTTCGCACCACCTCGAAGGCTCCGAGCGGATGCGGCCTGGGCCCGAAGCTGCAGCCGCAATCCGCATCGCGTCGGCCCTGCCCGATGGCGCGCAGAATCAGCGCGAGATAGGCGCCCCAGATCAGCGCGGCCAGCGACGCGCCGGCCAGACGATAGGCCGGCACGAGCGCCGCCGCCGCCGCCAGCAGCTCACCGAGAACTGCGGCGAAAGCGACCGCCGCCGCTGCCGGGCGCGGCACGCCCACGAAATCCTGCACCACCTTGCGGGTGTGCGCAAAGCGCATCCCTTTGTGCGCTGCCGACGCCAGCAGCAGGATGGCCAGAAATGCCGCCAGCTGAGCGGCGAGCAGCCGCGCCACCTCGGGCAATGTGCCCTCGCCCATCGTCAACGCACCGGCTCGATCTGCATACGGGTACTGTTCCATCGAGGCAATTCCAGACTCCGGATCAGATTGCCGTATTGAGGGTCGTAGACGTCGAGCCGATCCCCCGCTTGCACCAACAGCAGCGGCGTCGCGCCGTGACTCAGCGCGACCGAGGAGCCCGGCCGCGCCAGCCGCAGGCGCCGTACCCGCGCCTTGGTGGCCGGGTTGAACACCCACACCTCGTTGGCCGGATCCTTGTGCGTGCCCTCCTCGGCATTGACCTGCATCAACACATACAAAAGCTTTTGCTCGTCGCTGGCGATGACCTGCCAGCCGCTCGGCCGCCAGTGAGCCGCCTGTTCGGCCGCGGACACGAGCGGCCAGTCGGGCAGCACCTTGACATCGTCGGTCTTCATGTCGATCGGCTGAACCCGGCCGTGCAAGCTCGGAAAGTAGCGAACTCCGCCCAGCACGGCGCTCGAAGTGAACAACGGATCCGTATCGAGCGGATTGAAAGCCTTGGATTCGCTGCGGCCCGCCACCGCGCCTTTCTCATCGAGCCGCACCGAGAGCAAGGTGCCGCTTGAACACAGCGTCGAAAAGCCGCGCACACCGGACGGGTACACGAGCGAACAGCCGGGAATATCAATGTCACCGAGCACCCGGCGCTTCACCAAATCGACCACGGTCACCGAGGAGGCTGGAGTGAAATCGAACACCAGCGCCATGCGTTGATCGTCGGTGAAGGCGAACATCCCTTCCATCGCCGTCATGAGGCCTCGTTTGCCGCCCGGCAATACGATTTCATCCGCGGCATTCAGCGTCTGGGCATCGTAAATGGTGATGAAGTCGGTGCGCGTACCGCGCACGCCGCGCGACCAGACTGTATCGGCCACGTAAAGCTCGGGACGCTTGTCGGAAACCAGCAGCGTGGCCGAATCATGCGCCTGTAATTCGGCCTTGACCTCGCGGGTATCGCTGCCCACATCGCGCAATTCGATCTGAGCGCTCGCGTAATTGAGGAACGCCCAACTCGTCGGATACTTCGCAGGCAGGTTCTCGACCTTGTGCCCGGTGTCCGCCGGCAAGGGTGTCGGGAACTCGGAGGCGCCGGCGGCCAAGGCGGCCAGGGTCGCTCCGATCAGGATGGGCGACGCACGAAAAATGATGCTCTTTGTCATTTAGTTAGGCCTCTTTAGCGCGTTCGGATCGCTACCTTCGCTTACGTACACCGGATTGCCCATGAACCAGGTCCCGAGTACCCCGGTGTTGCGGATATCGTCCGCGTGACCTTGGTCGGCCGAGCTCAGGATATCCTGATTGAGCACAATGAAGTCGGCAGATTTGCCCACCTCGATCGACCCGGCCTCCCGCTCGATCCCGAGAAACCGCGCGCCGTTGATCGTATAGGCATCGATCACATCGCGGATCGAGATCGCCTGGCTCGGATTGAGCGCATGGCCGCCGGGCAAGCGGCGTGTGACGGCCCTGCTCATGTTGACGAAGGGCCGCGGATCGGGGGTGTCGACCGGCGCATCGGAGCCTGCGACCAGAACGGCGCCGGCCTTCAAGCTGGTGCGGAACGGGTAGGCATTCGATTCATAATAGCTGCCCGGCCGGTGCAGTGCCGCGTAGCTATTGCCGCGGACCGGCTGGATGAACGGAATCACCGTGATGTCGTAGTCCGGATCGGTATCCGCCCAGGCGTAGGTGTACGCGATATAAAGGTGATCGCGTCCGATGCGGGCGACATCGGCCGGATGCCCCAACTGCAGATGCGCGATGCCGTCGCGCGTCGTGCTAACCCCGTCGGCGGCCCGCGCCGCCTCGATGGCATCGACCGCCGCCCGCACCGCCGCATCGCCGATGGCGTGGATGTGCAGGTTGAAGCCCGCCAGATGAAAGCGCCGGGCGAATTCGAGTATCACGGCGCGATCGTGCTGCAGCTGGCCGCTCGAGATGGCGCACTGGCCGGGATGATAGCCGTGCTGATTTTGAAAGGCGTCGACGCCGGCCGCCGACTCGTACGTCGCCGGATCCGCACGCACATCGGCACACGGCTTCGCATGCAAATCCACGTACCCGGTCACGGTGGCCCTACCCGACTTATCCCTGCCGAAGATCGGCTGTAGATAAGGCTTGAGGCTGGGGCTGTCCGGCAGGGTCGGCGGCACTGCGTACGGATCGCCTTCGAGCACCCCGTCGGCGAACAATTTTACCGTATCGGCCTTGATCAGCGGGTTTCCCGAGTACTTGTCGCGCACGGCCGTGGCTTTGGCAATCATGGAATCGTAATCGACTTGACCGCTCGGCAGCCGGAAGGCCTCGGGATCGTATAACTGCGCGAGCGTCGCCCGCACCGTCAACTGGTGCCGTTCGAGCAGCCTGTCGTAAACCGCGAGACCTTCGGGTGCGACCTTGGCGTCGAGCACGGCGGTGATGCCGCAGCCCGCCAGGCGCTGCGGGATGCGTTCCGCGACCTTCAGCGTCTCTTCCAGATGTTTGTACGCGGCGAAGTCTCTTCCCATGAGGTAGCGCGCATCCTCGTTCACCGCGCCGTTGGGTTCGCCCCTCTCGTCGACGCCGATCAGCAGGCGGTAGCCGGCGAAGTCCTTGGCCAGCGTCTGTTTCGACAAGCCCACTTGCTCGCCGCTTTGGTTCTTGGCCATTGCGAGCGCGAGACTGTTGAACGCACCGTGGTGGCCGTCATTGCCGAAGAGTTGGATCGGGTTCGAAGAGGACGCCTTGTCGAGCGCCGCCCGCACGGTGGGATATTCAGGGTCCGGCTGATTACCGCTTGCGTAATTCCATTCATCCACCGTCAGCCATTTGCCGGGAGGCAAATGGTATTTCGCGGCGCAGGCACTCACGAATGCGGACAGCTCGCGCAGCGTCGTTTGGGTACGGCTTTCGAAATTGCAGACATCGAGGTCGGCGATGCCGAGCGCGTGAATGTGCGAATCGACGAGACCCGGCAGTACCAGCTTGCCGGCGAGATGCTCGACTCGGGTTCGCGGACCGACCCAGGAGCCCACATCGGCCGCGCGCCCGACGAAGAGGATCTTGCCGTCCTTGACCGCCAAGGCTTCGGCCATGGCCCGCTGCGGGCCGGCCGTGTAGATACGCGCATCGGTCACCACCAAATCCGCCGCTTGCTCCCCCGCCGCCAGGCAATCATGGTCAATGAGCAAGATAAGCGCCGCCGCCGCGCAGCGGACCTGTACACGCACTCCCAATTATCCGACTCCCCCATTTGGCCCGAGCGCGTTTGCCCTTGCGGCAGCGAGCTCGCCCCGGAGTGTACGTGAAGCACCGAGTGGTGAATACTCCGGCTATGAATACCGCACTCATCGCTCTCTACATTGCCCTCGGCCTCGCCGCAGTTGCCTTCGTCATCGGTGCGATTCGAGCTGCGCGACGCCGCAAGGACCGGCGCTGGCCGACCCCGGCCGAAATCCTGGTAGGGTTCGTCACCGATTTTTTCGACACTTTGGGCATAGGCTCCTTCGCCCCGACGACGGCGATCTACAAACTACGGCGCATGGTCCCCGACGAGTTGATACCCGGCACCCTGAACGTCGGACACACGCCTTCCGCGTTCACCGAGTCGGTGATATTCGTCACCGCCATCGTCGTCGATCCCATCTTGCTCGTCACCGTGATCGTCAGCGCGGCCGCGGGCGCTTGGTTGGGCGCCGGGATCGTGGCGCGGCTGCCGCGCCGTGCGATCCAGATCACCATGGGGATCGCGCTGCTCATCGCCGGATCGGTCTTCACGGCCGTCAATTTGGGCGCACTGCCGGGCGGCGGGACCGCCATGACGCTGGTGGGGTGGAAATTCGCTCTGGCGGTCGGCATCAACTTTGTGCTCGGCGCCCTGATGAGCGCCGGCATCGGGCTTTACGCTCCCTGCATGATCACACTCGCCCTCTTGGGTATGCACCCGATCGCCGCCTTTCCGATCATGATGGGTGCGTGCGCGCTGCTGCAGCCGGTCGCGAGTCTGCGTTTTTTTCAGACCGGCGCTTTTGCCTGGGGTCCGTCCCTCGGTCTTGCCTTCGGCGGCGTCGTCGGGGTATTGGTAGCGGCCTACATCGTCAAATCCCTGCCGCTGATCGCGCTGCGATGGTTGGTAATCGTGGTGATCACGTATGCGGCCTTCGCCATGCTGCGTTCAGCCGCGCGCGAGCGTGGCGGCGCCGTGAGTGCCGTGAGCGCCGCGAGCGCCGCCCCGGTCGATTGAGGTGCGCGCGCTAATCGCTCCACAGTTTTCGCCAACCTTCGTGGCCCAACGCGCCGAGGGTGCGGATATTTCGCCGGTAGATCTCGTCCGGATCGGGCACCGCGGCAAGCGCGCGCTCGATGCTCGCTTCGCGCAGCACATGCAGCGTGGGGTAAGGCGAGCGGTTGGTGTAGTTCTCGATGTCCTCGGGCTGCGTTCCGGCAAAGCGATATTGGGGATGAAAACTGGCGATTTGCAGCTCTCCCTCGAGACCGAGATCGACGATCTGGCGTTCGCAAACCGCCAGGAAATCGTTGAATTCGATGAAATCGGTCAATACCCAAGGATGTATCAGCAGCGTCGTCTCGCAGGCACCGGCATCTTGCTCATTCAAAAATATCAGCTCCGAACGAAGATCGTCGAGTAGACCAGCCGCCGATCGATGTTCGCTGACCCGATAGCGGACCCGGCCGCTTTTGTGGACGCTGTCCGCAAATGGGCACAATTTGAGGCCGATCACCGATCGTTCCAGCCAACGGCGGGTCGCGCCGACGATCTCATCGATAACGGCGTGTTCATCGTGGACGATCGGATCATCTCGATTAATGAGTGTATTCCTTGAGTTCGAGTATCCTAATCCTATGCCCGCAAAGAATCCCGCGACGATTCCCGCGACCCTGATCCCCGGGGACGGGATCGGCCCCGAGATCATGGATGCCACGCTTGCCGCCCTCGATGCGCTCGGGGCGCCGTTCCAATGGGACCGGCAGGTTGCCGGCCTGGAAGGCGTGAAGACCGCGGGAGACCCGTTGCCGGCCCACACGATCGACAGCATTCGCCGCACGCGATTGGCCTTGAAGGGGCCGCTCGAGACCCCCTCGGGCGGCAGCTATCGGTCCTCGAACGTGCGCTTGCGCGAAGAGTTCCAGCTGTACGCCAACCTGCGCCCCGCTCGAACGCTCATCCCCGGCGGCCGCTTCGACAACATCGATCTGGTGGTGGTGCGGGAAAATCTCGAAGGACTGTACATAGGCCACGAGCATTACATCCAAATCGACGACGATCCGCACGCGGTCGCCATGGCCACCGGTGTCAATACCCGCCAAGGCAGCCGGCGCTTGTTGGAATTCGCGTTCGAGCATGCCGTCGCGACCGGACGCAAGAAAGTGGCGATCGTGCACAAAGCCAACATCATGAAGGCGCTCACCGGGATTTTTCTGGAAACCGGACTGGAATTGTACGAGCGCCAATACAAGGGCCGCTTCGCATTGGAGACGGTGATCATCGACGCCTGCGCCATGAGGTTGGTGCTGAATCCCTGGCAATTCGACGTGCTTGTGACGACCAATCTGTTCGGCGACATTCTCTCCGACCTGGTGGCGGGCCTCGTCGGCGGGTTGGGCATGACGCCAGGCGCCAACATCGGCGCGAATGCGGCGATATTCGAGGCAGTCCATGGCTCCGCACCGGACATCGCCGGCATGGGCGTCGCCAATCCGACCGCTTTGCTGCTGGCGGCCGCCATGATGCTCGAGTACTGCAAGCTACCCGATCTGGCGCGGCGCTTGCGCACCGCAATCGGCGAAACCCTCAATGCGGATCGGATACGCACCGGCGATCTCGGCGGCAACGCCACCACGGCGCAATTTACCCGAGCCCTGATCAAGCGGATCGAGAATGCCCCCAATCATCTCGATTGAGAACGTCACCAAGTCTTACGCATCCGGCTTGCAGGCGCTGAAGCCCATCAATCTCACCATCGAGAAGGGCGAGATTTTCGCCTTGCTCGGACCGAACGGGGCCGGCAAGACGACGCTCATCAATATCATTTGCGGCATCGTCACCCCGAGCGGCGGCCGCGTCATCGCCGACGGTCACGATATCGTTCGCGACTACCGCGCGGCGCGCGCCAAGATCGGTTTGGTGCCCCAGGAGCTGACCACCACCGCCTACGAAACGGTTTGGGCGACGGTCAATTTCAGCCGCGGATTATTCGGCCGCGCGCCGAAGCCGGACTACGTGACGCGCCTGCTGCGCGATTTGTCGCTGTCGGACAAGCGCGATAGCAAAGTCATGGAGCTGTCGGGCGGCATGAAACGGCGCGTGATGATCGCCAAAGCGCTGTCGCACGAACCCGATATTCTATTCCTGGATGAGCCGACCGCCGGCGTCGATGTCGAATTGCGGCGCGACATGTGGAATCTCGTGCTTGATTTGCGCGCGCGCGGCGTGACCGTCATCTTGACCACGCACTACATCGAGGAGGCCGAGGAGATGGCCGACAGAATCGGCGTGATGAACAAGGGCGGACTCATTCTGGTGGAGGACAAGGAAGCACTGATGAGGACCTTCGGCAAAAAGCAACTCACGCTGCACCTCAAGAACCCTATGACGCATATACCGGCCGAGCTCGCGCCCTGGAGCTTGAAGCTCGAGAGTGCCCACGATCTGGTCTTGACGGTCGGCTCGGGCGGTACGGACATTCCCGCGCTGCTCGAGCGCATGAGCGAACTGGCGATCGTGATCAAGGATCTACAGACCCATCAAAGCTCCCTGGAAGACATCTTCGTCAAGCTGGTGAGCGAGCGCGCATGAATACGCCCAAAGCTCTCCTTCCCAAGGCTCGCTTCGAGTTCAACCGCCACGGCGTCTGGGCCATCTACAAATTCGAGATCGCCCGGGCGCTGCGCACCCTGGTGCAAACGCTGGTGACGCCGGTGATCACCACATCGCTCTATTTTGTGGTCTTCGGGTCGGCCATCGGGTCGCGGATGAGCGCCGTGGACGGCGTGCCCTACGGGGCCTTCATCGTACCGGGACTGATGATGCTCGCGCTGTTCACCGAAAGCCTGTCCAACGCCTCCTTTGGAATCTTCTTCCCCAAGTTCATCGGCACGATCTATGAAGTGCTGTCCGCGCCGATATCCTCCATGGAAATAGTCACCGCCTACGTCGGGGCGGCGGCATCCAAATCCGTGGTGCTCGGCCTGGTGATTCTCGCCACGGCGTCCTTTTTCGTGCCGATCACCATCCTGCATCCCTTGCTCATGATCACGTTCTTGGTGATGACCGCGGCAGCGTTCAGCTTGTTCGGGTTCGTTCTCGGAATCTGGGCGACCGGGTGGGAACAACTGCAGTTCATACCGATGCTCATCGTTACGCCGCTCACCTTTCTGGGAGGCGCGTTTTATTCGATCCGCATGCTGCCGCCGGCGTGGCGCGCCTTCAGCCTGTTCAATCCCGTGGTGTACTTGATCAGCGGCTTTCGCTGGTGCTTTTATGGGACGGCGGACGTGAACGTCGCCGTCAGCTTCGGCATGATCTTGGCGTTCTTCGCCGCTTGTCTGGCGGTCGTCGCATGGGTATTCAAGACCGGGTACCGGCTGAAGAACTAGTTGCGCTTCACGCTAGTTATGGATCGTGACGATCGGATCCAGGAGGCGCAGCGCATCGCCGACAGTCATCGCCCCCGTGCGGCCGATGTCAGCGCCGGAGTAGGTACTGCCGAATCCCGAGCAGGCAGTATCCTTGACCGGGATTCGGGTCCCGGTTTGAGTTGGGCATATGGGATTTTGCACAACCGCTGCGGATTCTGCAGCCGTTGGCTTTGTATTCTGATCCGTCGCCGCGCACGCGGCGACGATTACCATCGATGCGAATGCACCTGCTATGCGTATGTAAGCGGCCATGCGACACCTCCTGTATATGTACTATTATACTCCTCATAGCGCCGATCAGCGCATAGATCCTGCGCGATCCCCGCAGATCGACGCCTAGCGCTTGGCGTAGTTGCTCGCCCCAAACCAGTCGACTACGACGACCGGCTCATTACCGACGACCCACGCATCGTGCCCCTTCGGCAGTGAGGTGATGTCCCCGGGACCGGCCACGAACTCGGTGCCGTCGTCCATGAGAATCGCCAGGCGCCGAGAGTGAGCGCGGTGCGACGCCGTACTTGACGGATAACCCTAAGTCTTCCCCACGTCGGGATCGAGTCCGAGGTCCGCCGCTTCGGCGCGGCGCCGGTCGGCTTCGACATCGAAGGAACGGCACGCCCACAAATAGACGATCGTCGATACCGGCAGCCCCACCAGCATCGCAATGTCCGCACCGCCGAGGGCGCTCGCGACCGGGCCAACGTAGAGGCCGTTGACGCTGAAGAACGGCACCATCGCGACGAATCCCGCGGCGTATGCCGACAAGCCGCGCCAATTCCAGCGTCCGTACATGCCGCGGGGGTTGAATATTTCGCGCACCGAATAGTGGCCCTTGCGCACCCAGTAAAAATCCACCAGATTGATCGCCGTCCAGGGAGTGAACAAGTACAAGAGGACGGCCAGGAATTCGCCGAATTTCTCGACGAAGTTCTCGGTCGAGGCGAGAGCGATGCTGCTCGCGGCCGCGGTTGAGATCATCAAGGTGAACACGCGTTTCCCAAGGGTGAGGCGGCTTGGTTTCAGGGAATCGGCGACGCTCAACAAGGTCAACGACGCGCCATAGAAATTCAGAGTCGTGATCGTGAGGAGCCCGAGAAGCGAGCACAGCAACAGCGGCTTGCCGAATCCCGGAATCACCGCATCCGCCGCGGCGCCCACCGCGGTGGCAAACTCCATTTTCGGATGCAGTGCGGCAGCCACGGTGCCAACCAGCATGGTCCACGAGCCGCCGACGAACGCGCCCAGATAGGTCCACCAGAAGGAGGCGCTCACCCCGACGTCGCGCGGCAAATAGCGCGAATAATCCGACACGTAAATGGACCACGCGACCTGGTAGGAGGCGGCCGCAAACAGCTGCGCCAGAAACGGCACGGAGCGAAAATCGCTCCACGCAAGCTGTGCGGCCGGCAGCGGCGCCTTCGACAGGACGGCCACGGAGAAAATCAGCAGCGCGACGATCAACACATAGGCGATCCAACGCTGCGCGAGATGGATCAGGTCGTAGCCGGCTATCGCGAGGGACACCGCCAACAGCGCGAATATCAGCACCGCGGGCGCGGATGGCACCCCATACAGAGAGTGCAGGGTCTGTGCGGCGAGGATCTGATTGAAGGCATTGAATCCGATGTAGGCAAAGAGGGCCACGCCCCACACCAGCAATGCGCCCACGTAGCCGAACTGAGGCCGCGATTGAATCATTTGCGGCAATCCGAGCTGCGGGCCCTGAGTCGAATGAAACGCCATGAAGAAGGTCCCGAGCGCCGAGCCGAGAATCACCGCGACGGCCATCCAAACGAGATTGCCGCCGAGGGCGACGCCGACGACTCCGGTGGCCACCGTCGCAAGATGCGCATCACCCGAAAACCACACCGGCCAAAGGTGCCACACCTTGCCGTGACGCTCGGCGATCGGCACGTAGTCAATCGATCGCTTCTCGATCAGGACGTCGCCGAATTGTGTTTGCATCTGCCTTGACTCTTGCGGTAGGTGCGCAAAATACTAACATCGGCGTGCACCCTACGCCGGGCAATATTGACGGGCCTGCGATCGCGAAGAGTCTGCGATCGCAATTCAATATTCGAATTGATAGGAGAGCCCGATGCTGCTGCCGGGATCATTCTCGGGCGTGACGCCCTGCGTGATCGCGGTGCCGTTGCCGAGCCGCGTTTGCAATTTCAAGTGATTGGTGAGATCGATATTGACCTGCACCTGACTCGATCCGGTGGTGCTTTGCTTGGCTTCCACGTATACCCGTTTGGCGATGTAGCGCCCGGCTTCGATGGCGGTGCCCGAACTCTCCGCGGTGCCGGTCGCGGTGGTGGTCGTGCCCGAACTCACGTTCAGTCGATCCAGCCCTAGGCTTTTTTGCAGCTTCACCAGCGGATTGACGCCGCTGCCGACGCCGCTCAGCGTCGCCAACGCCGCGCCGATTTGCGCCGCCTGCAGGGCGGTGAGTTGTGAAGCGTTCTCGCCAAACAGGAGCCGCGCCATGATTTCATCCTGCGGCAGCGGCGGCGTGCTGCTGAAGTCGAACCTCGGCGCATCCGCGTAGCCGGTGATTCGCAGCGTCGCCGTCGCATCGGTTAGGGTGGTTTGTGCGGTGAAGTCCAAAGTCGGATCGACCTTGTTCTTCTTGAGTCCGGCGCCGTCGAAGCTCACGCGCCCGGCGGTAAAACTGAGCTTGCTGCCCGCGATAGTGAAGCTGCCTCGCTCCAGGTCGAAGCCGCCGCTGAACAGCGGCGCATCCGAGGTGCCGCCGACGTGCAATTGGCCGCCCAATTCCGCATCGAGACCGCGGCCCTGCACCAGAATCTCCCGCGGAGCTTGAATCGCCACATCGAATCCGAACAAGAACAGCCTTTCCGGCGGTGCCGGCGTGTTCTGCCCACGCCGCCGCACATCGAGCACCACGACCTCCGGCGGCAAGGAGTCTGGAATGCCGATCACGGCGCGATTCACGTGGATGGTGCCGGCGAGGTCGAGCCGCTCGAGCGCGTGGCCCGTGACGCGGATGTCGGCATTGAGATTCGCGGTGACGATGTTGCTCGCGATCGGCTGCGCCTTGGTCGCGATCACTCGCAGATCCACGGGTACGCCGGGCTGCAGCACCCCGATGGACCCCGTCATGGTCACCGCGCCCGAGGCGGCGGTGGCCTTGAAGCTCTTGATCTGCAACCTGCCTTCGCTGCCCGCGACCTCCGCGCCGATGTCGGTCAAATTGATGCCGCGCGCGTAATCGCGCCAATTGCCCTTGGCGAGCTTGATGTCGCCGAGAATCTGCGGTGCCGACATGCTGCCGGCCACCGTTGCGTTCACCTCGAGTTCACCCGCGGCACGCATGCCGCGCGCTTCGAGCAGCGGGCTGATCACCGCGATATCCAATTTGCCGAGAATCTTGAGATCGAACGTGCCGGCGGCGTTCAGAGGCGCGCTGCCCGAAAGCTTGAGCGTCGACTCGCTACCCGCACTGAAGCGCGCATCAATCGCCGCGGCGTTGTCGGCCAGCACTGCGCCGGAGCGCAGATCGAGCGCCGGAAGACCGGCGGCGGCGGCGCTCGCGAAGCGCATGCCCGTGGCGTTGAGGCTCAACTCGCCGGTCGGCGCAGAGAGAGTTCCGCGCAGGCGCGCCTCGCCCTCTATCGCACCGTCGGCCAAGAGACCGGGCACGAACACATTGACGAGCCGCGGTTTAACTTGCCGCAGCGATGCGTGCACATCGAGATTCGGCGACAGCGCTCCGGCGACCTCGAATTCCGCGTCCTGCACGCCGAGCCTCACCCGGTCGACGGACCATCCGTTCGCATACGACACCCGGGCCGGCGCCAACAGCCGCAATTCCTCACCGCCGTAATGCGCGACGGTGGTCGCCACTCGCAGCTCGCGGGCGCCGGTATTCCAGATCGCGCTCGAGGATACGCTCCCCGCCGCGCCATAGAGGTCGGGCAATTGCGCGCCGAACTCCACCGCCAGCTCGTCCATGGTGCCCTCGCCCGACAGGTGCGCGCTGCCGGAGAGCGGTCCCGCCACGAGGTCTCGGCCCGCCAGCCGGAACCGTGCGCGAATGCGGCCGCTCATCGGCGTAAGACTCGCCTCGCCTTCCAAGGTGCCGAGCAAATGTACTCCGAGGATTCGGTCCAGATCGCCCAATTGACCCAGCCGCAGACGCGCCTGGCCGCTGCCGCCGGCCGTGCTCCCGGCAAATGACATCGATCCCTCCAAGTGAGCGCTCTTCCAATCGGCTGTGCGGATGACCGCATGCACGTCGTGATGCGCGTCGCGATCGACCACTGCGTCGATATCAACGGGTGCCCCGTCTACCATTCCGTGCACCTGGACAGTGCCGCTCGGTGCCGACGGCAATCCCCGCGCGTGCAGCTCGGCGGACAGCGCACCTCGCGGCGACCCGCGTATCGAAAGCATGCCGGTGAGGCCGGCATCGCCGGCGAGCGAGCTCGGCGGTCCGCTCAAGCGGCCCGACGCCTGTAGCTCGCCGCTGAGCTCGGAGCTTAAGAGTCCGAGGTCCGCAATCTCGAGGTTCCAGCGAGCCTGCAGCGTGTCGATGTAGTCCGCGATGCTCCCGCCCGGTGCGGCACTCGAGGCAGGTACGGCGCCGTCTCGTCGATTCGCGCTGCCGCTCAAGGCGAACGTCACGGCACGGCCGGTCAGGCGCATGCGCTCCACGTTGATGGTATCGGCGGAAACCGCCGCAGATACTTGCAGCACCAAGCGATCACCCAACCCAGCCAACCAGCCCGTCGCACTCGTCGCACCCTCCCAGTCGGCATCGATCGTCACGCGGAGATCGCTGCGCCGCCTGAGAAGCTGCGCCTTGATCGTCGCCGCGCCGCGCGCATCCTGCCCCGCGAGCGCCGCGAACGGCGCCACATCCGGCAGGCGCAGATCGAGCGTGGCGCCTTGTTGGCCGACCGAAGCGACCTGCGCTTGAAGAGAAAACAAGCGGTGCGTTGCAGACAGGGTGACCGGCCGAGTCGCCTCGTTCAAGCGAACCGCGGCGTCGAGTTGCAATGGATCTGCCGCAAGCAACCTCGGCTTCGGTCCCGGGATCTCGAGCCCATTGACGAGCGCCTGCGCCGCGGCGTTGCCGCCGCTCGCCTTTAGACTGGCGCTCAAACTCGCGATGCCAATGCCGCCCGCAAGGCGCAGTCCCGCGATTTCCAATCGTCCATCGGCATCGGGCGCCGTAGCATCGCCGCGCCAGCGGCCGTGCAGTGCGAGCCGCTCCCAAGCGATGCCGGCGTTCGGCCTCATTGCGGGCGCATCGAGCGAATACTGCAAATCCGCCGTGTACTTCTCGAGATTGACGCTGCCTTGCGCCCGCACACGCATGTCGCCGGCGTCGAGCACCAGCATCACGCGCTCCGCATTGCGCGGACCGTTCAGGTTAAGGTTGGCCGACAGCGCTCCCAAGCCGGGCAACTGCAGGATATTCTCCAACGGCCCGCTCGCCGGCTCATGCGCCTCGAGCGTCGCATCCATATGAGTGGGATCGAATCGCAGATGCAGCTTGTAGTCGCCGTCGCCATCCGTGCGACGGGCCTCGAGGTCCGCGCTGGCGTCCTGAAGCGTGCGCAAGCGCGCGTTGCCGCGCACCCACAAGGTGGCGGGTGTACCGGCCAGCTCCGCACCGAGCTTGAGCACATCGATCGAAAACCCCTCGATCTCGATGCGCGGCATCGAGGCGTCGCCCGCCGTCCGCTCTGGAGCCGCGGTACGTTGTGGCGATGGACGCCGTTCGATGTTGAGCCGCGCGACTTCGAGCGCACTGACTTGCACCCGCCAATCGAGCAGCGCGAGCGGCGACCAACTCACCGCAATTTGCTCGGCGGTCAGCCACACGCCCCGGTTGTCGAGCAGCTGCAACCGCGCGAGCGTCAAATGCGCCGGGAAAGCGCCGCCCAATCCGGACATTCTCACGTGGCCAGCCGTGAGCCGATAGGTTGCGCGCTCGATCAGGGTCCTGCCCGGGCCACTGTTGCCGGCCACGAACAACACCGCCCCCAGCATCACCGCGATTGCCGTCGCGAAGCCAATCACCCACGCCGATTTCTTGAGCACGCCGCGCATCAAAACGCCTGGCCGAGTCCAACGTAAATTTCGAAGGGATCGCCGTTGCTGATGTAGTGTTTCATCGGCACCGCAATATCGAATCGCACGGGACCTATGGGCGTGTAATACCGGATGCCGGCTCCCAAGCCGGTGTAAAACGAGCTCGCCAACGGCCGCAAACTGGCGCTCACCTGGCCGCCGTCGGCGAACACGGCAAAACCATAATTCCTGCCGATCCGCTGGCGAAACTCCACGCTGCCGGCGGTGATCGCAGTGCCTCCTTCGGGAGTGCCGTCGGGAAATTGCGGTCCCACCGCTTGATAACGATAACCGCGGATGGTGCCGCTGCCGCCGCCGTAGAAGCGCTGATCAGGTGGCAGACTGAATGTGGCGGCACCCTGCGCGAAACCCGCCAGCGCGCGCGCCGCGAGCACGCTGCGTCCGGCGCCGGTGTTGAGCAAACGCTCGAAGTCATAATACGTCGCGAATTTTATCTGACTGATGATGAAAGTGGCGCTCGTTTGGCCGAGCGAACGCGTCGGCGCAACGCTCACCGAATCGCGCATCCCTTGCCGCGGATCGTCCAATGGCGAGTTCAAGTCGGTGGAATCGTAGCTGACGCTGAGCGGCAGCGCGACCAAGGTGTAATCGTGCGTCGCGCCTTCTTGAATGATTTGCTCATCCGCGGTGGTCACGCCCGCATTGACGGTCCAGTAGTTGTTCAGCTTGCGGCTGACCGTCACCCCGCTCGTGAGCGCGGTTTGATCGTACGCCTGCAAGAATTGTTTCAGCGCCCCCACGGCGACTTGCAGCGACTGGTCGGGCCGCAAGAAATCAGGCTGGATGAACTTGGCACCGGTGTCGTAGCCCAGTCCCGTGGTGGCGCTGCCGCCCACGTTGATGACGGAGGCCGAGACGTTGAGCTGCTGAGCATTGCCGAAGAGGTTGCGGTCGCTCCAGGTGAGGCCGCCGCTGCCGCCCAAATCGCTCGAATAAGCGACATTGATGGTCGCGGCGTGGCCGGGACGTTCGCGAAACTGAAACGTGAGCGGCACCCCCCCGGAGTCATCGACCGCGGTTCCCACCTGCACGGTGATGGCGGCGAACACGCCCATCGACAACAAATCGCGGCGCGCCCGCTCGACGGCGCTGGTGCTGTACTGATCTCCCGTATGCAGCACGAGTTTGCGCCGCACCGCCTTCGGACGAACGCGCTGCAGACCCTCCAATCGGATCTCCCCGATCCGCACCCGGGGTCCGGTCTCGACGTGAAAGGTGACGTCGAGTACGGAATCCACTTGATCTTGGTAGGCGATCGGAGGATCGACTTTCGCGAATGCATAACCCCGCTCCTCGAGCGCCGCGAGCAGCTGCGCACCCGCGCCCACAACGCTCGCCGCCACGGCCGGCGCTCCCGCTTTGAGCGGCAGGAGGTTCTGCGCCGAGGCCGGCAGCTCGCCATCGATCGTCACCGCGCGTACGTGATAAAGAGGACCCAGCATGAAGCCGATCGTGACCCGGGCATCGCTATTGGCGGGCAGCGACGCCAGGGTCTCCGCGAGTCCCGGGTCGGTGAGAGCCAAGCCGTTGATCTGGATCGTGACGCTCGACTGATAATAGCCGAAGCTCTCCAATGCGGTTTTCAGCCGATCGATGTCGCCACGAGCTCTCGCGATCAACCCAAACGGGCTGACCGGTGCATTGCTTTGCAGCGTCAGAAGATCGGAAGTGGCGCGCAATATCGCATCCTGCGATGCATCGCCGGTCGAGACGATATCGACTCGATAGGGCTGCGGATCGGCCGCGCGGACCGATGGTATGCAGCACAACGCCGTCAGCGCGAAGAGTAAAATTCCCGGGATATGAATGCGCATCGCACCGAGAATCCTAAAGTGATTTACCGCCCGTAGCCATCAAGCCGCCGCGCCGTCGTGACATGATGTCTCAAGTCCGCCCCCGAACGCTCACTAATCGTTTGTCATGCCGCTCCTACCCACGGCGCATTAAGATGTGACAATGCCGAGACTCATCGCCGCGCTATTGTCGATTTGGACCGCATGCGTCCTCGCATCCGCGAGTGCCCCGCCGCAGCAGCCGTCGGCAGCCGAAGAGTTCACGGCGGCGATGCGGCGGGTGCGAACCCATGCGCCGGAGCCGCCGGATTCATCCGCACTCAAGGAATATCCGATCTACGAGTATTTAATCGCGGCGCGGCTGCGCCGCGATCTGGCGACCTCGCCCGGCGAGGAGATCGACAGTGCCATTGACGGCTTTATGCGAGCCCATAGCGCTCAGCCCGTCACTCACGCCTTGCGGCATCAATGGTTGGCGAGCCTGGCCGAGCGCCGCCGCTGGGATTGGTTTCTGCCGCGTTCGGCCGCCCTCACCGATCCGCCGTTGATCTGCGACCGTCTCGCGGGTCGCCTCGCCACTGGCGATACGGACGAGCTGGCGGACGATGCGCTGGTGCGATGGAGCTTACCGCAACCACCGCCGCAAGAATGCGCCGGCGTGTTCGCATGGCTGCGGACTCAGGGGCTGCTGACGCCGGCGCTCGAGGAGGCGCGGGTGCGAGCGGCGCTCCTGGCAGGCAATGCGCCGCTCGCGCGCGAATTCGCCGCCGACGTGCCTGCGCAGCGCCGAGCGCCGTTGCTGCAATGGATTGGGCTGCTCGAAGCCCCAAAAGAGAGCCTCGGCCAGCTGGCGGCGACGCCCGGACTGCCGGTGGAACCGGAGGCGTTGGTGGCTGGATTCACGAGTTTGGCGCATGCCGATTCCGCCGCCGCGTCGGATTTGTTGCCGCCGCTGTTGGCTCGCTCCGACATGGGGCCGATGTTGCAGGGTCGATTGCGCCGGGCAGCGGCGCTCGGCGCCGCCTACGCCCGCCAACCGGGAGCAGTCGCCGCGCTCAGCCTATTGTCGGGTGACTCGATCGACACGCCGGTGCAGGAATGGCGCGTACGCGCTGCGCTATGGGCCGGGGACTACGACACGGCGCTCGAGTGGATCGAGCAGATGCCGCCAAGCCTAGCCGCGCAACTGCGCTGGCGCTACTGGCGAGCGCGGGCGGTTGGCGAGATTCGAGGGCCCGAGGCGGCGGCGGAGCTGTTCGCTGAAATCGCCGGCATGCGCGATTATTACGGTTATCTGGCGGCGGACCACCTGCATCGAGGCTATGACTTGAACATTCGTCCTTCGCCCAATGACGAGGCAGCGCAGACCGCGCTAGCGATGGAACCCGGAATGATCCGCGCACATGCGCTCATCGACTGCGGAATGCTCGACGAGGCGGGCGCGGAATGGAGCGCGGTTCTTGCCACCGCCAAGCCGGCACAGAAGGTGCAAGCCGCCCATCTTGCATCCCGCTGGGGCTGGTATCCCCAGACCATCGCGACTCTGGCGCAGGCGGACGAATGGGCCGACGTGCCCTTGCGCTATCCGCGCCCGTACATGTCCGAGATAACGAACGCCAGCAAATTGACCCGGGTACCCCCCGACTGGATCCTCGCGGTCATGCGGCAGGAGAGCTTATTTCGCAAGGACGCGGTATCGCGCGCCGATGCCTGCGGACTCATGCAGATGCTGCCCGCCACCGCCACCCTGGTCGCCCGGCGCTGGCATTTGCCCGCGCCGCACCGCGATGATCTATTCGATCCGGCGATAGCGGTGCCGCTCGGGGCGGCTTATGTACGAGAGCTGCTCGACCGTTACGGCGATCAATTGAGCTTGGGCCTCGCGGCGTACAATGCCGGTCCCGCGGCGGTCGCGCGCTGGATGCCGCTGCGGCCCATCGAAGCCGACATTTGGATCGAAAATATCCCGTTCAGCGAAACCCGCAGCTACGTGCAGCACGTGCTCGAGCACATCGTCGCCTTTGCCGTGGTGCGCGATGCCGAACCGCCGC
>Ga0209415_10002802_pt1 | contig 32642 bp, 26 predicted proteins | sample PeaSoiSIISIP2007_FD_187696 | JGI IMG/M metagenome (GOLD analysis project Ga0209415, IMG submission 187696) | Peat soil microbial communities from Weissenstadt, Germany - SII-SIP-2007 (SPAdes) (version 2) | ecosystem: Environmental > Terrestrial > Soil > Wetlands > Peat | place: Germany... | reverse complement strand
TCGCCTGATGACCAAGCCGCGAAAGAAGCTCAAAGCCCTCATCCTGAAACAACATGCGCACTAACCGAATGGCATTCCATTCCGTTGCCGTAGAAATAGAGTAGGGCCGGCTTCGCCGCGGCCGCGCCGAGTGTCGGGGCGTTGCCGAACAAGGCGACTATTTTCGTTCCATCGGGCGCGTGCAACGTGAGCAGATCGCAGCCGGCCATCGGCCGCACGACCGCGTCGGGTTGCCCACGAGAAGAAGACCCCGGAAATACAATCTGAGTTTCCAAGGAACTGATGACCGGTTTTGTCGTAGCCGAGTCTCGTTCCAGCGCTGGCCAATTCGTCGCCGTCGGTTTGGGTTTGCTCGTGGGGCTGGCGCGACGCGAGGCGATCCGCACGGCGATTTCCCCATCGGGCGCCGATTCGATTTGCGCCCTTTCTGCCATGGCGTCTTGCAGCCCCCGGTTGATTTCGCTTTGGGTTCGCTGTTCGACTGGGATCTCGTCAAGCAAAGCCCGTAGCGAGGTGATGTGTTGGTCAATCGTATGGAGCATGGCCTGACGTGCCGCCGCAATCGCATCCGCACCGAACGCCACAGGTACGGTGGTTGGCGGAGCCGCCGAGGGGTCCGATGCCAGCGTATCGCTTCCAGCCGCATCGGCGACCATCCAGAGAAACACAGCTCCAAGGATTAAGAATGAAACCGGAGTATCGATCCGAAGATGGAATCGGGACGGGAGCGAGTTCATGGTTCGTGCACCACCCTCCTTCGCTCGAGCCGGCCCCAGGATTCGCGGAAGCAGCCACTCAGTCCAAATTTAGCGGCCATTTCCTGCTGCCACGCCGCGTCGCCAAGCGGGCGGTTTTACTTGATCCTGATTTGCATCGCCTCCTGCTCCGCCGGACAACAGCCTCGGCCTACGACGCGGCCGGTGCGGCAGAGTCGGTAGAGGTTAATCCCCACTTTATGTGGATTTCCTCGGCGATCCAGTTCAGTTCGGCGGGATCGAGACCGGACAGGATGCAAACCGGCGGTTTTCCATCGCTGAAATGAAGGCTCAAACTCGGGGGCTTTGAGTCGGATTCGGGATCGACGCGGATATCGGTCACCGCTGATCGCGCCCATTGTTGGCGCTGAGGAGCGTTGGCGGGGCCGGTGATCTTGGCAAGCTGGTCGGGGGTGATTTGGAGCTTGGTATGCCCGGATTTCCCGGCCGGCAGGCCGCGCAGGGCGATCATCTGCCAGCCGGTGAGGAAAAGGCAGAAAAATCCCGCCGCGCACCACAGCATGTTTCCGCTGAGGAGTCCCTGGGACATGAAAGTCACGGTGAGGAAGGCAAAAGCGGCGGCTGCGGCCCAGCTTCCGCCGGAGGACGAGCCGGCAGGCTTCGGGATGGTGATGGTCATTCCGTTGCGTTCAATCCGCAGGGAAATTCGACTATGTGGAGGCAGTTCCGCCATTGCCCGTTTTTTCGCCCTTCCTTATGGCCGCCATCTTACCGCAAGGCCGCCATCTTACCGTCCGATGTCTTCATTCCAAAGCTCCGGATGCTCGCGGATGAATTGGGCCATCATTTCGATGCATTCCTGATCGTGCACGTCCAGGACTTCGATGCCCTTGGATCGCATGAATTCAGGGGCTCCGGCAAAATTGACGCTTTCGCCGACGATGACTTTGGGAATACCGAACTGAACCACCGCTCCGCTGCAAAGATGGCACGGCATGAGGGTGGAATAGAGAACGGTGTCGCCATAGTTCTTTTGCCGTCCGGCGTTGGTAAGGCAGTCGATTTCCGCATGGGCCATGGGATCGCCGCGTTGCACGCGCCGGTTATGGCCGCGAGCGATGATCTGCTGGTTTCGCACCAGGACTGACCCGATAGGCAAACCGCCCTCCCTCAGCCCGACGCGGGCTTCGTCTATCGCGGCCAGTAGAAAAGGGTCTCTGGTTTCATTTTCGTTTTTGTTTTCGTTCTTGTTCTCGTTCCCCTCCGCCAAACGGGGGAACGGGCCGTCGGGCTGCTCCAGAAACCTCGGCGCGGGTGGAACTGCCGGAACATTGGCCAGGTCTTGTTGCTTCATCTGGGCCGCGGCTTGGTTCTCCGCGCGGATGTGGTCATACACTTCTTTGCGGTGAACCGACACGCTTCGGGGCGCATTGATCCCCAGCCGCACCTTGTCCCCGCGAATGTCGACGACCGTGACCTCAACGTCGTCACCAATCATGATGGTCTGGTCTCGCTGGCGCGTCAGCACGAGCATATGGCAACCTTCCTGGGCAACGGATTTGAGCGCAAGCTCAATGGCGACCTGTCAATTATATCCATTCATTGCCCGCTTAGCCCACGCCATAACGGCTATATCGGCACGCCTTTGGCCACGGAAGGCCGGCGGGGAAACCGCGCCTGGGTTCGGGCGATTTTGGGGATTTTGACGATCAAATGCCCCGCTGCCTGCGGCAAATCCACGCCAAATGCCTCAGGCTGGCCTCCGCCAAGCGATTTTATCGCCCGTTGAGCCTGCTTCATTTCCTCGACCGCCTTCGGCCCCTTCATCGCCAGCGCCCAGCCGCCAACCTTCACCAGCGGCAGTAGCCATTCCACCAAAATCGGCAATAGCGCCACCGCACGGGCGACGACCACGTCGAAAGATTCGCGCTGCGGCGACCATGCCAGGTCCTCGGCCCGCGTCGGCTCCACAGTAACGTTAGGCAACTTCAACTCGTTTGCCGCCGCCAGCAGGAAATCCGCCTTCTTTCGCGTGGATTCGATCAGCACCACCTGAACGTCCGGCCTGGCGATGGCCAGGACAATCCCCGGAACCCCGCCGCCGCTGCCCACATCCGCAAGACGATGCCCCTTTGGCGGCAGATGCGGCAAAACCGTCAGCGCATCCGCGACATGAAGGATCTCAGCCTGGCCACGATCGGTGATGCGCGTCAGGTTCATCCGCTGGTTGGCGGCCAGCAGAAGATCCAGATAAGCGTTGAACTGGCCGGTCTGTTGCGGATCGAGGCCAAGGCCCGCCTTGCGCGCCAGGGTGTTCCACAGTTCCTGCGACATTTCATTCGCCGGGGATGTAGCTGATGACGCCGTCAAACGGGCTGCTGGCGGTGGCGTAGCGTTTCTTGGCGATTCGCCCGGCCTCGTAGGCCAGGCGCCCGGCATCAATCGCCTGGCGCATCGCCGCGGCCATCTTCACCGGGTCGCGCGCATGGGCGACCCCCGTATTGAGCAGCACTCCATCCGCGCCCAGTTCCATCGCCACGGTCACGTCGCTGGCCGTGCCGACGCCGGCATCCACGATCACGGGATAACTCGCATCGCCCTGTTTCAGTGTTTCCAGACAAAGCGAGATATTCAGCGGATTCAGCACGCCCTGGCCCGATCCGATGGGGCTGCCGGCCGGCATCACACTGGCCGCGCCCGCTTCCTTGATTCGCCGCGCCGCTATGGGATCGTCGCTGGTATAGCACAGGACGGTGAACCCTTCCTTGACCAGTTGCCGCGTGGCCTCCAGCGAACCCATGGGATCGGGCAACAGCGTTTTCTTATCGCCCAGAACTTCCAACTTCACCCAGTTGGCCCCGGGGTTCTTCTGCTTTTCCAGCAAATCCCGCCCCAGCAGCGCCACGCGGATCGCATCCTCGGCGCTGAAGCATCCGGCCGTATTCGGCAGAATGACGTATTTGCCCAGATCGAGGAAATCCAGAATGCTTCGTCCCTGCTGATCGATCAGCCGCTCGCGCCGAACGGCGACGGTCACAACCTGGCACCCGCTGGCCTCCAGGGCCTGTTGCATGATTTCATAAGTGGAATATTTCCCCGTGCCCACAAAGAGCCGGCTGCGGAGGTCGAATTTGCCGATGCGAAGCATTACAACTCCAATTTAATCATCAATGGCGGCCGTTGTCACGAAGAGAACGGCGTCGAGCGGTGTCATTTGGATCAAAGCGTTCCAAATGGTTCATCAAAACTGGACACGAACCCTGACGATTTGCTAACCTTATAGGAATGCGGCTTGCTTGGAATGTTCCTCATCCCATACCGTACCAGGGAAGCAAGCGGGGTTTAGCGCCTCGAATTCTCCAGTATATTCCGCAGGGAACCCAGCGTCTTGTGGAACCGTTTGCAGGCTCGGCGGCGATCTCCCTCGCCGCTGCTTGGTCGTCGAAAACGAGCGAATTCTGGCTTAATGATTTGAACGAACCCCTAATCCTATTGTGGCGAGAAATCTTAAATGATCCCGAAGGCCTTGCACGAAAGTACCGGAGCCTTTGGGAAGCTCAATCCGGACGCGTAAGAGATTTTTACGACACCGTTCGCAGAAGATTCAATCAACATCCCAACGCCGCGGATTTCCTTTATTTGCTTGCGCGCTGCGTGAAGGCTTGCGTCAGATACAACAGCCATGGGGAATTCAACAATAGCCCGGACAACCGTCGCTTGGGGGCCAGGCCCGAGGTGATGGCCGACAGAATTACTGGAGCGAACCGCCTCTTGGCAAGACGCACGAAACTGACTCACGTCGACTATAAGGAGATTTTGGAGGAGTGTTTACCGTCTGACGTCATCTACCTCGATCCGCCGTATCAGGGTGTCTGCAAAGAGCGCGACGCGCGCTACATTACGGGAATTTCCCACCAATGTTTTATTGCCGCCGTTGAGCGATTGATCGAACGTGGGTGCCGCGTCATCATAAGTTATGATGGCCGTACGGGCGAGAAAAGGCACGGGGCCGCACTTCCCCACGCGCTGGGACTCGTGCATGAGGAGCTCGCGGCTGGCAGGTCGACGCAGGCAACCCTGCTCGGAAGAAGTCACGAGACGTTCGAATCGCTGTACGTCTCTCCGTCGCTGGCTTGCCGGCCAAGCGTTAACATAGCCGTGCCCAGAGTTCAACAGCAACAGATGGCGCTTTTTGCTATATGAGCAAAGCGGTTTTGCCACCGGAACTTCTGGCCAAGTTGGCGCTTATTAAAGCCAAGCGCGCAAAGACGGTGATAGACCATCTTCTGAAAAACGGCCAAATCACCACCGAGGAACTAAAAAATGTCTACGGGTATAGCCATCCGCCACGCGCCGCCCGCGACGTGCGAGAACTGGGGGTGGTGCTCGAACGTATCTCGGTGAAGGATGCATCCGGTCGTTCGATAGCGGCTTATCAATTCGGAGATCCGAAACTCTGGCGCCTCGACGTCCTGGCCGGGCGAAAGAATTTTCCCAAAGGATTCAAAGACGCGGTCGCTCGAGCTGCGGGCGGTTGCCGATGCGCCGTTTGCCTTGCGGATTATGACGCCCGGTATCTCCAAGTTGATCATCGCATCCCATTTCAAGTCGCGGGGGAACCAACCGGGAAGGAGCGGGACCCGAAAGACTACATGCTGCTCTGCGGGTCGTGCAATCGAGCCAAGTCATGGTCGTGCGAGCACTGTCAGAACTACCTCGTTCAACATGACGCGTCGACGTGCCGGACTTGCTATTGGGGCTCGCCCGACTCATACAGTCATATTGCCCTCCGACGGATTCGGCGACTCGATCTTGTCTGGACCGATGCGGAGGTGAGTACGTTCGTGCGAATCAAACGGTTGGCAAAGAACAGAAAAATCGAACTCCCCGACTTCGTCAAAGCGTTGGTTGGTGATTACCTCGAGTCTCTCTCACTTTGCGGCTTACCCTCCCCCCACAAACGTGACAATCTCCACCTCATCCCCCTCTTTCAGCACGGTATCGTATTTCTCCCCTTTTATCAGCTGCCGGTTTAGCTCGACCGCCACCTTGTCCGGCGTGAGCTTGTGCGCCGCCAGAAGCCCATGGATGTCGGAGCCGTCGGGCAGTTCGTAATCGTGTTCGTTCACTTTGATTCGCATGATGATTTTGGGACAAACCGCGGCTCGGTTCCCGCGCGCAGGCGGGCGATGTTGCCGCGGTGCTTATAAATGATCAGCACCGGAATCGCGATCGCGAAGCACAAAAGCGGAACCTGGGCGCCGGTCATCGGCCAAGGGCGAAGTAGTCCGACGGCGACGTACGCCGCGGGAAACGACAGCGCCGCGAGGATCGAGGCGACGCTCACGTACCGCATGGCGCCAAACGCGATCAGAAAAACCAGCAGCGCCGGAACCAGCGCCAGCGTGTAATAGGGGAAAATGCCCAGCATGACCCCCGCACTGGTGGCAACGCCCTTGCCCCCCTTGAATTTCAGAAAAACGCTGCAAGCGTGTCCCAGCAGCGCCGCCGCCGCCGTCGCGATCCACAGCAGGCACGTCTGGCGATCCTCGACGTGAAATCCAATGACCGCCCCGGCCGAGAGTGTCGGCAGCGCCCCTTTGAGCAGATCAAGCCCAAAGACCAGGGCAAAATATTTTCCGCCCAGGAGCCGGCCGAGATTGGTCGCGCCGATATTCCCGCTTCCCGCCGTGCGCGGGTCGATGCCTTTGGCCTTTCCCACGATCAGGCCGAAGGGGATCGACCCGACCAGGTACGCCAGCGGAATGATGCAAAGCAGGATCTGATCGCGGGACATAGGGGCATTGTCATTCGTAAATTGTCATTTGTCATTAGTCGCTGGGCAATACAAATGACAAGTGACAAATTGCTAATGACTAATGACAATGCCCCAATGAAGATTTACACCAAGGCAGGCGACGACGGCTCGACGGGATTGATCGGGGGCGAGCGTGTTTCCAAATCTGATGCGCGAATCGAGTGCATCGGGGCGGTGGACGAACTGAATGCCGTGATCGGCTGGGCAGCCGTCGGAGCCGATGACTTGCTCCAAAGCCTGCGGGCGGTGCAGAACGAGTTGTTTGTGATCGGCTCGCAATTGGCCTATTCCGGCGAACAGCCGCCGGCGAAATTGCCGTCGCTGGAAGAATCGAGCATTGGCCGGCTGGAAATGGAAATCGACGCCGCCACCGCCGCTCTGGAGCCGTTGCGGAACTTCATTCTGCCGGGCGGAAGCGAAACCAGTGCCCGGCTTCACGTTGCCCGCGCCGTTTGCCGCCGCGCCGAGCGCGTCGTGGTCGCGTTTTCCCACGACCGCCCCGTGCCGCCGAGCGTCGTCACCTATTTGAATCGGCTGAGTGATTGGCTTTTCGTGCAGGCCCGGCGGGCGAATAAGCGCGATGGTGTGGAGGACGTATTGTGGGGGAAGGAGGGAACTTGAAACCCGAAATCCGAAATCCGAATGACGAATCAAACTCGAGATCAGAATGACGAAACAGCCATCGTTTCGGATTTCGAATTTCGAATCTGATTCGTCATTCGAGTTTCGGATTTCGAATTTTTCGCCTCGCACCATTTACAGGAACATTCGCCGTTGTGTCGCACGGCGGCTTGGTGATGGCCATCTATCGGGCAGTGTTCCGCGGCGCTCTTCGCCTTGTCGTGACACGGGCATCCGCAGCCGTCGATGGTCGGGTCGCGGTCGATCTGCCGAAGCAGGGGGGTTCCGCAATACGATACGCCGCAGCGGATGACGCGAAGCGGACAGCGTTCGCAAACCGCCGCCCGGGCTTCCCAATGCGGATAATCCCGCAAGGCCCCGACCTGCCGCAGGCGGGCCGTCGCGAATTTGCCCAGGGCCTCTAGAAAAAACCGGGTTACGCCCGTCGCTGTTGCTGATGCGGCCATGTCAGTTTTTATCGGTCCGTCGGTTCCAGTTGCATCAACCCCTCGGGACCAAAAATGGACACGGGGATCGATTTTTCCGGCATTTGACTGCCCAAGGATTTGTAAAGATGGGGAGTTTTAGAGGATTGCCGATGATTTGTCCATGGCGGGGGTTGACGCCAACGGCGGGAACGATAGCGTACCGATTGTTCAACAAGCGGTTACAACAGTGTCCAATAAAACGGTGGTTGGCGCCACAGGTAAAACGGATTTGACCCCTGGTGCAACGGGAACCTTGTCTTCCGCCCCGGGTCAATCCCCGTCTGGGGGAACAAATCCATCCAATCACACGTTGCTGCGATGGATGTTTCGTTTCATCCGTCCGGTGGTGCCGCTCGTATTGTTAGCCTGCTGGTGGGTTGCCGCCGCGACGGGGACCGAAACGCTCACCCTCGGCGTGGCGCGCAAAGCCGTCAACGCCATCCAAAGCATCCATCAATTCGACAAGGGCCAGTCCCTTGCCTTCCGCTATTGGCTCCACCGGGCCGATCCCGGCACGGGGCAATTGCTCGGAACGCTGAAAATTCTTGGCGGCCTGGTGCTGCTCATGCTCGTGATCCGCTATTTCAAGGAAACGGCCAACACGCGGATGAGCATGAACATGGTCTTCTACATCCGCGAGGCCGTGTACGACAAAGTGCAGCGGGTGGGGTTTGGGTTCCACGATGTCCACAGCTCGGGGCAATTGATTAACCGCGCCCTTTCCGACTTGCAAAATGTCCGCGCGTTCATTCAGACCGCCGTACTGGTGACGCTCGACATCATGCTGGCGGTGGCGTTCAACATCCTGTTGATCTGGACGGTGAATAAATGGGTGGCGGCGCTGTCGCTGATTCCACTGCCCATCTGGACGTATTACATCCTGCGATTCAGCCGCAAGGTGCAGCCCGTGGCCCGCGGCGTGATGGAGGCCGAGGACCGCAACGTCTCGATCATCACGGAAAACATCGCCGGCGTTCACGTCGTGAAGGCGTTCGCGACCGAGGGGCAGGAGATCGAGAAATATCAGGCCAATTGCGACGCGTTCAAAGGCCGGGTCCTGACGCGCATCCGCATGTTCGCCAATTTCCAGCCGGTGATCCGCTCAATCGCGATGGCGTCGCACCTGTCGCTGTTTCTGGTGGCGGGGATTCTGATGATCCGCGGCAAAATGGGCGCGGGCGATCTGTTCATGCTCGGCGGGGCGATGGGGACGATCCTGGGCCGGCTCCAGCAGGTCGCCACGATCAACGAACAATATCAAAACGCCATGGTTTCCTCCCGGCGGCTTTACGAGGTGCTGATGGCCAAGCCCACGGTGCCGGAAAAACCGGGGGCGCTGCCGCTGCCCCAAGGCCCGGGCACCGTCACGTTCGAGAACGTGACCTTCGGGTACGACCCCCACAAGCCCGTGCTCCACGACGTGAGTTTTTCCATCCAGGGCGGAAGCGTCGTCGCCATTGTCGGACCCACCGGCTCGGGCAAATCCACCGTCGTCAACCTCATCGCCCGATATTACGACGTGCAGCGGGGACGCGTGCTCATCGACGGCGTGGACGTGCGCGATCTGACTCTGGCCAGCCTGCGCACCCAGGTGGCGACCGTGTTTCAGGAAACCTATCTCTTCAGCGACACCGTTTCCGGGAACATCGCCTACGGCAGGCCGAACATCAACCAGCGAGACATCGAGGCGGCGGCGCGGCTGGCACAGGCGCACGATTTTGTCCAGGCCATGCCCCGCGGCTATCGGGCGATGCTGGGCGAGCGGGGCGCGTCCCTTTCCGGAGGCCAGCGCCAGCGCCTGGCGATCGCCCGCGCCATCGTCACCAATCCGCGCGTCCTGATCCTCGACGACGCCACCGCCGCCGTCGATCCCGAGACCGAGGACCTCATCCGCCGCGGCATGCGGTCCGTCATGAAGGGCCGCACTACGTTCATCATCGCCCATCGCATCAGCACCGTGAAGCAGGCCGATCTGGTCGTGGTGATCGAGCGCGGTGCCATTGCCCAGATCGGCACCCACGAGGAACTGATGGCCCGCGAGGGGCATTACCGCCAGATCGCCGAGGCCCAACTTTTCGGCGACGAATCGTCCGGCGAGGATTTGGCCGCCGCCCCCTCGCACATGAAGCGCGTGCAGGCGGAAGGCGAAGTCGCCGCCGCCCTCGCCGCGGCCGAGAAAGAAGGATGAACCCGTTATTCGGATTCAATTTTCGATTGAAGAAGCGGCCTTCCGTGTCGGCGGCGGCGCTGCGCGCCTCGCAGATCGAATCGGAAGACGAAGACCGCTATCGCCCCATCCAATGGCCGCTGGTCCGGCGGCTGCTGGCGTCGCTGGCGCCTTTCAAACGCCTGTATTTCGCGGCGACCGCGCTGGGCCTTTGCCACGTACTGCTGGATATGCAGGGCCCGCAGTTCATGAAACACATCATCAACTACGGCGCCGATTATTCCGGGGGCAAACTCCAGGGTGTTTCGGCGACGGCGGCCTCCTGGCACATCGTTCACGTCATTGCGGCGTGGACGGCCGTGTTCGTCGGCTCCGTCGTCCTACAGAGATTCACCATCCTCCTCATGACCCGCGCGGGCGAGAGCGTGCAATTCGACTTCCGACGCAAAATCTTCGCGCAGCTTCAACGCATGTCGATGAGTTTTTACGACCGGACCAAACTGGGCCGGATCATCAGCCGCTGCACCACCGACGTGAACAGCCTGCGCGAAGTGAACGTCTGGGGCATCTTTCAGTTGGTGGCCAACGGCACGGTCATGGTCGTCGCGGCGGCCTATATGTTCCACGAGGACTCGCGGCTGTTTCTGGGGATCTGCTGGCTGGGGCCGGTCCTGTATGTGTTGACCCGCGTCTACCACCGCAAATCGGCCACCCTCTATCAAATCGCGCGCGAGGGGTTCACCCGCGTCAGCACGAATCTGGCCGAGAACATCACCGGCATGCGGGTCGTCACCGCCTTCAACCGGCAGGACCCAAATCTCGACGTTTTCAACGGCCTGCAACAGATCAACACCACCAACAACATGGCTGTCGCCCGGGTCAACGGGATTTATCAGCCGCTCCTGGAAGTCGTGCGTTACTTCGGCCGGGTGACGATCCTGCTTTACGGCGGATACATGGTGGCGATCGGCGCCAAGGGGGTCGGATCAGTGGTGGCCTTTTGGCAGTATTGGGATTGGTTCATGGGCCCGGTGATTACCCTCGGGGCGTTCTACAACCAATTGATGATGGCCATGGCCGGCGCCGAGCGCGTCTTCGGGCTTTTGGACATGAAGCCCGAGGTTTGCGATGAGCCGGCCGCCCGGCCGTTGCCGCGGTTGCAGGGCCGCGTCAGTTTTGAGGACGTGGTCTTCGGCTACGCCGCCGACCGGCCGGTCCTGCACGAGATCAACTTCGAAACGCAGCCGGGACAGATGGTGGCGCTGGTCGGCCCGACCGGCGGGGGCAAGAGCAGCATCGTCTCCCTGATCGCCCGCTTCTATCAGCCGCAAAAGGGCCGCGTTCTCGTGGACGGCCTGGACATCCGGCACGTCACGGGCGATTCGCTGCACAAGCAAATGGGCCTCGTGCTGCAAGTGAATTACCTGTTCACCGGAACCGTGATAGAGAACATCCGCTATGCCAGGCCCCAGGCCACCGAGCGGGATGTGGTCGAAGCGGCCCGTGCGATCGGTTCCTACGATTCCATCATGAGCTTGGCCCGGGGATTCGAAACGGAGGTCGGCGAACGCGGCGCCAGCTTGTCCGTGGGGCAGCGCCAGCTCATCTGCTTTACCCGCGCGTTCCTGGCCGATCCGCGAATCTTCATGCTCGACGAAGCCACCAGCGCCGTGGATACCGCCACCGAATTGCTCTTGCAGCAATCACTTGAAAAGCTGCTGGAGGGTCGCACGACCTTCATCGTCGCCCATCGGCTCAGCACCATCCTGCGCGCCGACCAGATTCTCGTGATCGACGGCGGCCGAATCGTTGAACGCGGCACCCACCGCGAACTGCTGGCGGCGGAGGGGAAATACGCTCGCCTCTATCGGCAGTTTGTGACCCAGGGACAGGAACCCTAATCCTTGATGTTGATGGTGAACTTGAATTTCCCGTCGTTTTGCTCGCCGCTGGGCGTGGTCACGTTCCAGATAACGGTGTACTGGCCGTCATAGAGCCTCGTGGGGATGGATATGATGAGCCCCTTCTTATCGTTGGGGTCTTGATGGGTGTCTTGGTTGTCGACCTTGTTTCCCTGGCCGTCGTCCACTTCCAGCGAACTGAAATTGAAATCGACCTCTTCCGAGAACCAAACTTTGACCACGGTGGGTGGAACTTCGACCTCCGATCCGATCTTCGGCTCGGCGTGGTCCAGGGTCGGCTTGGCCAGAGCTGCTCGCGGGATCGCAAGCAGAATTCCGGTCAGCAGGCTCGTCACGATGAGTGTTGAACGTTTCATGTTGGCAAGACCGTAATGACATCCCGATGATCGTCCGCCGCCCGTCGCAGCTTAATTCGTGGAACCACGGGTCATTTAGCGCTCACCGCCCGATAACGTGCCTTCGGCGCACTCGTTGCGACCGTTAGAGCCCGCATGGGAGCGTTAAGCGGCCGCCCGGGGGCCGCAATTGTCGCAAAAAAGTGGTTAATCGCCCATCACGCGTGTCCGATTCAATTCGATATCTGTGTGATGAGGAAAGTCATGAAAAACCCTGGCAACCGGTCGCGGCGGCGCGGAATAGCGATAATCTACGTCATCATCGCGCTCATCGCGATGCTTGGATTCTGCTCCCTGGCCGTGGACCTGGGCCGCGTGCAGACCGCCAAGACGGAACTGCGCCGAGCCGCCGACGCCGCCGCCCGCGCCGGCGCGGCGTACATTCCGCAGGGAACTTCCGCCGTGCAGAGCGCCGCGATTGCCATCGCCGCCCAGAACAAATGCGACGGCGCCAACGTCGTCCTCACCAATTCCAACATTTCGGTCGGCTTCTGGAACAAAAGCACCAACACCTTCAGCACCAGCGGCTCGGCGGACAACGTCACCACGTTCAACGCCGTGCAAATCAGCGCGCTCCGCACCAAGGCCAACGGCAACCCCATTCCGCTGCTTTTCGGTTCGATTCTTGGGGCTTCCACCTGCAACGTGACGGCGACCTCGGTCGCGGCGCTGGTGGCGGTTTCCGCGCCACTCACCGACTATGTTTCCGCGCACGGCAATCCCTGGCTCGCCGGGGAACCCAAGGGCACATTGGGCAGCGTGCCGGACAACGGATACCAGCCGAGCAACAATGACCATCCTTGGAAATATGACATCGCCAATCCGGGAAAGGTTGCCACGGCCGTTGCCAACGCCGGCTCCTCGGGTTCCTACACACCGCCCACCGACTCGTCGAAAGTTGAATCCTCGGACTACTCCACTGGCGAGCCCTATGGCTCTCCGGTCGCCTTCAACGTCACCCCGGGCTCGGTCATTCAAATTCAGGTTCCGACAAGCGGTACGGGTAGTACGGCGACGAATTCCGGCCTTCTTGACAACACTGGCAGCGGAATCTCTACTACCGCCGACGGCAACAACGGTGGTTCGTACGCAATCTACAGCGACGACGCCGCCAATCCGAATCTTTCCCAGGGCACCGTCACCACCAGCGGCTCGGAGCATGGCATCTCGAACATCGCCACGCCGCTCAATTCCCTGAACGGTGTTTTCTTGGATCAGAACGGCGCCACCTATGGCGCGGATAGCACTCAGGAAACCAGCGAATCCAACTCGCCAGGCACGCCCAGCGGCCTGGATTTCAGCACCCAGACCGCCCGGGATTACACGGCGATCCAGCCGCAACTCAACCAGTCGTTTTTTATCGGCAACGGCCAAACCAGTTCGGGCGTTCAGCAAACCATCATCGTTCCCAACAACGCGTATACATTGTTCCTGGGTACCATGGACGGACACGAGTGGAGCAACAACCAGGGCGGCTTCAACGCCACCATCACCGAGTTTAACGTCGAACTCGTTCACTGAACGGTGACGCGAATTAGGGTCCTCCGAGCCCCGGATATGCATCCGGGGCTTTTTTCTGCTCGCTGCGCGAGTCTGAAATTCCGCCCTCACCGCCCGATAACGCACGCCTGAATTTCCCCTCCCGACGATGCAGACGTTGCCCGCCTCACCGGCGGATCGCCGACGGTGGGGCAAAACTTCAAAACCGCTTGCATTCTCCTTCAGGATTTCAATCCGGTGACATAATCCGGGCATGAGAACACGTGTGGAAAATCTCGCCAGGCATTCCCGCCGGCGCGGCATCGCGGTCATTTACGTCATCGTCGCACTCATCGTCATGTTGGGATTCTGCTCGCTGGCCGTTGATCTGGGCCGCGTTCAGACCGCCAAGACCGAGCTTCGCCGCGCCGTCGATGCGGCGGCGCGGTCGGGCGCGGCGTTTCTGCCGCAGGGAACCAGCGCCGTGCAGAATGCCGCCCTGGGGATCGCCTCGAAAAACAAGGTCGACAACCTGTTTCTCAAACTAAACTCCGCCGACGTTCAAATCGGCGTATGGAATAGGAGCAGCCAGACTTTCAGCACCAGCGGCTCGGTGGACAACGTTACGACCTTCAATGCCGTTCAGGTCACGGGCCGGCGAACCAAGGCCAACGGGAATCCCATCCCCCTGGTTTTCGGCTCGATCCTGGGCGCCTCAACCTGCGATGTGAAGGCGACCGCCGTTGCCGCCCTTATATCCATCGGGACGCCTCAGTCCGTCTATGTTTCCGCGCACGGCAACCCCTGGCTCGCCGGCGAGCCCGCCGGCACACTGGGCAGCGTACCGGACAATGGATATGACAAGCCGAAGGCAAACAACGACCACCCGTGGAAGTATGACATCGCCAATCCCACGGACGTGGACACCTCCTCCACGATCTACTCCGACTCGTCGAAAGTCGAATCCACGGACTATTCCACCGGCGAGCCCTACGGCTCTCCAGCCGAATTCAAGCTGACCGTCACGCCAGGCTCCGTCCTTCAGGTTTCCATTCCGCAGGATTCAAGCAACGTTGCGACGAACCACGGCTATCTCGACTCCCCCGGCAGTGGAGTTACCTATAATGCCGACGGTTCCAGCAACGGTTCGGTGGCCATCTACAGCGACGATGCCGCCAACCCGAATCTCCCGCAGGGCAGCGTGACCACCAGCGGTTCCGAACACGGGATTTCCAACATTGCCACGCCGATCAATTCCGTCGTCGGCGTCTTTCTGAACACAAGCGGCGGGCAAGTCCCCGATGACCAGGGCACCCCGCCCAAAGGCCTCGATTTCAGCACGCAATCCGCGCGGGATTACACCTCGATCGAGCCGGACCTTCGCCAATCGTTCTACGTCGGCAGCGGCGAAACCTCGACCGGCGTCCAGCAAACCATCGTCGTGCCCCCCAATGCCAGCACCTTATTCCTCGGCACCATGGACGGCCACGAATGGAGCAACAACCAGGGCGGATTCCACGCCACGATCACCGAATTCCAGATCGAACTGGTCCATTGAATCGAAGGACGTAACGCCTCGTCGTGGCAGACCTTGGCCGATTGCCAATTGCCTATTGCCGATTGAAAGGAGGGGAGACGTCTGCCATCTCCCCCTCTTCCAATTGGCAATCGGCAATCGGCAATCCCCACCCCTCCTTTCTCCCCGACATTGCTACAATACGCCCATGCCCCTCGCCTGGTATTTTCCCCGCTGGCGGCAACTGCTCGTGCAGATGGTCATGTGGATCGTTCTGGGCGCGACCGTCGTCCTGGCGGCGATCCTGGATCGCCATCTCCGCCTCGGACAGATCGTCGAGTTGTCCGCTCCCATCAGCGATGGACCGCTGAGCTTCAGCCTTCCGGCCGGCTGGAAAAATTGGACCCGGCAGGCCGAAGGCGACGGCTCCGCCCACGTCGCCACCGATACCGCCGCTGGCGTTACCCGCACCCTGATCATTTCCCGCCGGCGCGTCCCCCATTCGATTCCGCCCGCCGAATTCATCCTCCGCGCCGAGTCCGTGCCCGGCGACCGCGGCGGCGTCGGATTCCAGCCTGTCACCATCGACCATTGGCCCGGACAAAGCACCCGCTGGGCGGCGCCACGCGGACCCCTGGACGCCGGCGGGGAACTGATATTCTCCGCCTGTTCGGCCGTCGTACTGCCCGGCGACGACGGGATCATGATCCGCCTGGACAAGAATGCCCCCTTCGATGCCGCCGATCAGCGCATTTTTCACCAGATCCTCGATCAGATACGAATCTCCACCACGCCCCCCACTGAAGGCGGACCCGTTCAACTGGGGGCGAACGTCACGGTAACCATTCCAACCGACCTGCTCGTGTATCCCCAGTCCGATCCGCTTCGGACCGAACGCCTGGCGGCGGCCATTACCGACGGAGGAGGCTGGATCTCCGCCGAGTTCGTTCCCGTCGCCATTCCGACCATTCCGGAATACCAGCCGATAGCCTCTCTCCTGGCGGGACTAGCGGCGCGCGAGCAGCTTGACCTGCGCGACCCGGCGCTGGCGGCTGCCTGGATTGACGCCCAGGTGACGTCTGGCGAACCGAATCACTGGACGCTCACTCCGCACAATCCGGCCAACGACGCCCCCGCACCGCGCAGAATCGCTCATCTGATCGCGGGGGATGGCGGCTGGGGTTTGATCGTCGTGCTCTCGGCCGAACCCCCGGCGGGGACCGCGGATCTGGACCACCTCTGGGACGAGCTTTCCGCCAACGTTCACGTCGGCAAATCGCCGTCGCTGATTGCCGCATTGCAGACGGGCGCCGCGTTGGTCCCGCCGGCAACGCCTCCGGCGCCGGGCGACGCCTGGGGGATTTGGACGCGCGGTTCCGTCCCGATCGGTTTTACCCACGAGTTTTCCGACCATGACGCCAAGTACCTCTTCCGTTACACCGTCCGCAGAAACTGGAACGCCACCGCCACCGCTGTCCTCCAGCAATGGGGGACCAGCGGCGACTCCGGGCCGTGGGCCAGCATGAAACGCTCGGATGCCGAATCCAATCTTGACGATCCGCTGCTTCCGTTGTTCGAGCAATCCACGAACGTTTCCGACTGGATCACCACGATCGTCCGCGACCGCGGCGGGAGCGAGCCGCCCTCCAACATTCCCTTCACTCCCGCGTTTGTCCTGAGCCGGTATCTGCCCGGCCTGCTGGCGCGCGTGAGCGCCAGGCCGACCGCATTCTGGACCGACCGATTTCCCGCCGTCGAGGCCGAGTTGTTCCCCTCCCCGTTGCTTCTCCTGGCGCGCCGCGTTGACGAGGGGCACGGACTTCGTTGCGTTGAAGCGCAGGTCAATGGGGTCGGCTGGGTGAGCCGATGGTATTTCCAGGCCGACGCGACGCTGGACCACGCGGATTTCGCGGGCGATATGCACCTTCGCCCCAGCAGCCAAGCCGAGGTTGAGGCCGCTTTCGCCGGCGATCGCCGCTTGACGATCCAGCCACGGTAGCCGACCATGGATAAATGCTTGGCATGCGTTGGTTCACAGGGATTTTCCTGCTGGTTTTTGCCGTCCCGCTGATCGCCCGGGCGCAGACGGCGCCGGCCGGTCCGACGCCTGCCACCGAGCCTTCGGTTCCTAAAACCGATCTCCTCGGCCCGAAATTCACCAGCCACGTTCATGGCATCGAATTCCAACCGCCGCTGAATTGCACCCGCATCGACAAGACCGCGCCGGATTCCATCGTCGAATTCGACCGCGACGATTACAACTGGCAGCTCAAGGTCTGGAGCGCCCGTCTCGAGCGATCGTTATCCCTGTCGGTGCACAAGGACCAGTTTGGAACCGAGCGGGATGGCGTGATGGAAATCACGCTGGCCAACATCAAGCGGCAATCGCCCGACGTCGAGGTGCTTCGCGATGAAGTCATCAACGTCGGGCGCGTCCGGGTGGGGATGATCGCCGTTCGTTATGAAACCGCCGCCCACGACCGCCGATTTACCCAGCAGGCCATCGTCGAGGCCCCCGATGCCGACGACAGGCTCTATTATTTCCTGGACTTGACCGGCCCCGGAAAGCCGCGGCTCGAGGCCAATGACGTTGTTAATCCCGCCGAAAAGCTTGCCTACGACACGTTCGGCCAAGTCGTCGATTCGATCGTATTGCTGGACCGCACGAACCTGGTGGATTTTCAGCGGCAATCGCTTTACGGCACCATGGGGCTGTTCGTGCTCTGGACCGCGGACAATTCCGCCATGGTCAGGTCCGCTCTCCTGCCCGAGCAGTATCAGCGGATCATCAAGGACGGCCAGGACGTCGGCTACGAGCACGTCGTCGAGGAATTTGAACCGAATACGAAATCCCCCGAAAGCTCCATCCTGAAGATCGGCGTGCGCTCGCACTTGTCCTCGCGGCAGTCGTCGGGGCAAGCCCTTGGCTCGCCAGGGCAACCCCTTTATTGGGACACGGAAACCTGGATGTTCAGTTCGGCCGACCGCAAGCACGAGCACTGGAAGACCGCCGCCCGCTGCACCGACGAGCGCGGGCGGTTGATCGATAGTTTCTCGCAGGTCGGTGTCAGCGACGAACAGACCAAAGCCTTTGCCATTGAACCGCGGGCAACGCCCGACGGTTCGCTTCTTCCACAGGAGGGTGCAAACAACACCCTGCGCTCCGGGCCGCTGGGGCAGGGGAACGTCGACATCGAGAACCGCCGAACCCTCGAGGTCAATACCACTCACCAGACCACCCAACTCAATCCCTTCCATCTCGACGTCCCCGTGTTTTACGTTCCCCAGGCTTTTGGCTTTCTCCTTCCGGAAATTCTCCCGCTCAAGCCCAAGACCTACATGTTCGCCACCTTCGTCCCCAATAATCCGGACAGCTCCCCGTCCGCCGCCATCGGAAACGTCATGGCGCGCTACGTCGAGGTTTTGCCGATTCGCCACATCAAGTTCCGCGGCCAGGAGTTCGACGCCGTCCCCATTACCGACAAAATCACCCTCGATGGCCCGGTGACCACCTTTTATCTGAGTATCGACGGCAAATTCCTCGGCAGCACCGCATCGATCCCAGCGGGAGACCTGACCACGACGCTTGAAGTCGTTCCGACTGATGCCCAGACCCTGGGCCACATCTGGAACCGCCCCGATCTATCGGCTCCGAACGAGCCGCTGCCGCCCCAGGACGACAACCCCCTGCCCCATTCCCCACCGTAAGCGCCAGGAAATTTCTTCTTCCCGCACCCCGCTTTGGACCGATAATCTTTTACGGAAGGCTCATGGTGCGCGCACTGGCCAAAACTCTGTCTCTGGCGCTTCTGGTCCTGGTCGGATCGGGAGGCCTGTTTTACTATTACACCCACAACGCCGCCCAGCGGCAGATCGAGCAGCTCCAGCAGAAGAATCAGCAGCTTCAGCAGATTCGCCAACGCCTGGAAACCGACCGTCGCGTCGCCAGGATCCTGGTCACCGACCAGAAAACCGTCGGCGATCAAACGAAGACGACGCTGCTGTTCCAGGAAAACGCCCCCGACGGCACGGCCTTCCCGGCCAAGCAATTCATCATCCACGGCAACGAAGCCCACTTCGATGCCCAGGTCATTAAGTTCAAGGATCAGTACGTCGAGGCCGGCGACCCCTTCCGCGGCCAGGCCGTCTTGCTTTTCGTCCGCGTGTACGGCGCCGACCAGGCCCCCGACGCCGGATTTCCCATCGACGCCCCCGGCTCCATCCCCGACTTTTACCGCGGATTAGATCCGCAGGTCTCGAATTTCCAGCAGGATTTGTGGAACAATTTCTGGAAGCTCTACAACGACCGCGATGCCCGTGACGCCCGCGGAATCCGTGGAATGAACGGCGAAGGACTCTACGGCCAATTCAACCCCGGCCACGTCTACACGATCACCCTGCGCTCCGACGGCGACGGCACCATCAACGAAGAGTCGCTGGACCCGATGTACAAACAGGCAATGGGACAATAAACCCCTGTCCGTCAATGTGAAGCTTTTTCCCCAAGCCGCGGGATTGCCATCCCGCGGTCTTCGAATTCTAGATATGTCATCTTTGGGTCGACGATTCATCCATCGTCGTCAGGATATGTCCGAGATCGCCAAGTGCCGCAGACGCGTTGCCCACGGATTGCATGATGATTTTCTCGATCAGCAAGTCGGCCTCCTTGGCCGCCCGCGCGGTTTGCCCCTTCTGGCCGATCTCGGCTTTCAGGCTCTCCCGCAAGCGCTCGATCCGGGCATAAATCTCCACAAGCTCGGCTGAATCCAGCTCCTCTCCCCGCTCGACATGCCGCGCCAGTTCTTCGATAAGCTTTGCTGCATCAGACATTTGGATTCCATCTGTAAGCAAGTTAACTAAGTAAACAACTTAACAAAGAATCGGACGCAGGCTCAGAACAACTTGATTATTCTTCCATTAAGCTGCGTCCGGCGCCCCATCCCAGGCCCAAAGCACGATGTTCTTCATCAATTGCAGGGCATAATCCGACTGATACCCGGCAATCCCCCAGGCATCGGTTCCCAGCAGTCCGCTGGTCATGTCCAGCGGCAAAATGATGACCCGGCCCTGTCCGGCCTTCACCATCATCGGCCGCCAGTCCGTCACGTCCGTGTAGGAGCGGACAAACTGTCGAACCTCCGGGTTCGACACGTCGGTCATTCCGTTTCCGCCGGCGGTGACCAGCGGATTCGATTGGCCCACCGGCTCGATCCGGGCGGCCGGGAACATGCGCAGCAGAAGATCGTCGTGCACGCTTTGGAGGAATTCATCCGGCATCCCGCACGGCTCGATCACCAGCACGCCGCCGCCTTCGACGTATTTCTTCACCGACCGAATCTGCGCCTCGTCGAGATTCAACTTTTTGGTACCGATGAGATGCGCGATGGGGGCCTTGCAATCGCCGAGGTTTTCCATGGCGACGGGCTGCGGATCGATATCGAGGCTGCTCTGTTGCCGGAACCACCGGCGCGCCCGCGGCCACGCCGCCGGTTCGGGATCCCAGTTCCCATTATAACCGATGCGTGCCAGCGTGATGGATGCCGCCGGCTCGTCCGCGGGCATCGCCACGTAATCCGACTCCAACCGGTTTTTCAGCTCGCTTTTTCCCGCCGCATACAGCGAAAGGTTCACCCCAAGCTCGAACGCCGCTCGCGCCACGCGATCATGCCGAAGCTGCCAGGATATCGTCACGTCCGTCGGCCAATGCATCATCAGGATGCGCGACCCGTTGGTGATCGCGCGGATTTTCGGCTGGTCCGAGAGACGATACGACACCGAGAACAGCACGTGATCCGCCGGCAAGTCAATCCACGAGTATTGCGGAAAAAGCTCCTTCCCCAGCTTCTCCACGAACCGCGAAAACCGCTCTTCTCCTCCATCCGCTTGCGTCAGCAGCATTCCGCCGTTTTCGACGTACTGCTTAATTTTCCCCTTGTCGTCGTCGCTCAGATTTGGCGGCGTGTCGCCGGCCAGGTAAAGGATCGGGCTGTCCGTCCAATCGAGCCAGTCGTGGTCCAGCGGCACCACCTGCCAGTTCAACGGCCGCTCCAGTTCCGCGCTGGCTAAGCGAGCCAGGTTGGCGACGTCGCGGGGGCGATTGGCCCAATGGCCGTCGTATCGCAGCTTGTTCATCAGGATCGGATGCCGCCCGCGAGCCAGGAACAGCAGCGAGAACGACGTATCGACGACGGTGTCGAACGGATCGCCGGATCTTCCCCACGATCCGTCGGCGCTCTGCGCCGCGATGATGTCCGCCGCACCCTGCCGATACCAGTCGTTCGAGCCGTAATATTTGAATCCCGACGCCAGCCCCGTCCGCTCCAGGCCGTAGAGCGCGTAATAGGTATAGAAGTCCGCCGACTGCGGCAGCGCGATCACGCTGTTGTCCCCCGATTCCAGCCATTTCAGGGCCTTGGCCAACGCCGCGCTGAACGGCGCTCGTCCCACCCGGTCTCCGAACTCCTGCCCGTCCAGATAGTCCTGCGCCACGAACAGCGATGCGATCCCCGCCAAGGTCATCGACCGGCTCGGATCGGTCTGGTCCGCGCGATAGCACCATTCACCGTCGCCCAGTTGATATTTCGTCCAATGGGCCCGCACGTCGCGCCAGAATTCCGAGGGAACCTGGATTCCCACTTCCGCTCCCGACCATACCCCCAGCAGGCCATACTGCGAATTTGAATTGTCCCAGAACGAAAAATTCGTCCCGCGCGGAAAGTCGTTGTTGTAAGTGAATTCCCCGCCCTGCTGCGACTTCAAGAGCCATTCCACGTCTTCCCGGATCATCGCATGATCCTGCGGCCGGTCGTTCAGCGCCAGCGCCGTCGCCCGCAGCGCGCGGGCATACGTCACGTAATCGGTGGACATGGGAAACTTCTTCATCGCGTCGATCGCGGCGATCATGAACGCGTTGTGGATATCCAGCCGCTTGTCGTGCGTCGCCAACTCCGCCTGCATCAGCGCGTAGACCGCCAGCGTGTCCAACCCCTCGTAATGTTCGTAAGTCCCAGAAAGCTCCGGGCCGCTGAATCGGCCCAGAAGATAATCCACGCCCTTGGAGATGGCCCCGCCGATCTGGGCATCCGTCAGCCCGCTCGACTGTGGGATATCCGGCCGGATCGGCGGATGCCGGTTCACCACGCGCCTGGGAGCCGCCGGCGGCGCGGGGATCGGCGCCGGCGGCGGCGCCGGCGTTGGAAGCAGCCAAATGCTCTGACTCGGCTCCGTCGTTGTCGGGATCTCCGTTTCGGGCGCGGGCGCCGTTGACGGCGCGGTGGCCGGAGCTTCCGCCAAATTGGGGCCGGGGCTTGTTCGGTGCGCCGCCGTCAACTGCTCGAACAGCGCATCCCGCCGAAGCCACGATCGGGCCAATTCCTGTTGCAAAAACGGATCGGTGATCGTCTGCCCGGCAACCAAATGCTCCAGTTCCTGGTATTTGTTGTAGGCCTGCCGGTTGTCGCCGGCGACGGCCAGTTGCTCCGCCGTGTCCTTCAGCGACAGGATCTCTTCGCGATGCGCTTGTTCCCAGGTGACGGCCGCCGTCTGGCCCCGAAGCAGCCACAGCACGCCGATGATCATCGCCACCACCAGCGTCGCCCCGACTCCCCAGATGATGGTTCGCCGGCGAATTTCCTCTTGCTCGAGGGTCAGACCCGGTGAGCGGCGCATCAGCGAATCGATTCGAGACCCCATTGGCGGGGGGATCCATACCAAATCCCGGCTTGCGGCTTGCGGCGGAAGCATCTGATCGGAAAGCGGCGTGGGCGACCAAACCGGCGGCGTCGCGGGCGGCGGGGCCGGCTGCTGGGGCGATTCCTGATGCGCCGTCCACTGCACCAGGTCCGATTCGTCCATCTCCACGTGCACTTCCCCCGCCGCCGCCGCTGCCGCCTGGTGGGTCAGGTACGTCTGTTCCACCGCCTCGGGGGCCTGCTCCACATCCTCCGGTTGAATTTGGTCGAATGGCGAAGCGGGCGGCGCCGCCGGCGGCGCTTCAGCCGCCGGTGCGATCGCCGTGTCGTCCGCCGCCGCCGCCAGCGCATCCGGCGGGGCCGCCGGCACATCCGGTGGGGTAGCCGGGACGTCCGGCGGCGGTGTCAGCCGATTCACCGCCCCGCACGCCGGGCAGATCGTCAGCTTCCCTGCCAGGTTGCTGGCAAACCACAGGACCTTCCCGCATTGTGGACATTGATAAGTGAAAACCATGCGATGTCACGCCCCCAGGAGTTTTTTGGGGAGCGGCCATTGTAAGCGCCCGCATCCTCCCCTGAAAACATCCCGGACCTTGGCAGATTGCCGATTGCCAATTGCCGATTGGAAGAGGGGACGGCGCAATTGTCGGTCTCGGTTGGCCCTTCTTTCAATCGGCAATTGGCAATCGGCAATCGGCAATCGGCAATTCTCTTGCCCTTCTCCCACCCGCTTTGCCAAATCCGGCCGAATCGCTATCGTTTCCTCAGGAGCCTTTTGTGATCAAAGTTGCCATGATCGGCGCGGGCAGCGTCGTCTTTTCCAAGAATCTTACCGGCGATATTCTCTCCTATCCCGAGTTCCGCGATGCCACCCTCAGCTACATGGACATCGACTCCGACCGCCTGGACGTCGGCATGGACCTTTGCCGGAAGGTGGCCCAGTCCCTGGGTGCCAGCCCGAAGATCGAGGGAACCCTGGACCGCCGCCAAGCCCTCCGCGACGCGGATTTCGTCATCAACATGGTCCAGATCGGCGGATTTGATTCCACCCTGGTGGACTTTGAAATCCCCCGCAAGTACGGCCTGCGCTTCACGATCGCCGACACCACCGGCCCCGGCGGACTCTTCCGGGCGCTGCGCACCTATCCCATGCTCACCGGTCTTTGCCGCGACATGGCCGAACTTTGCCCCCACGCCCTGCTCCTGAATTATTCCAATCCCATGTCCATGAACATGCAGACCATCTATCGCACCAGCGCCGTCCGCGCCGTCGGGCTCTGCCACAGCGTTCAGGGAACGTTTCTGCAACTGATGGAATACCTCGGCGAAAAGCCCCAGGAGGTCAGTTTCATCTGCGCCGGCATCAATCACATGGCGTTCTATCTCAAGCTGGAAAAAAATGGAGTGGATTTATATCCCCGGCTTTTCCAGGCGATGGAGAACCCCGAAATCTTCAAGGGCAACGCCGTCCGGTTCGAACTGATGAAACGGCTCGGATATTTCGTCACCGAAAGCTCCGAGCACAACGCCGAGTACAACGCCCATTTCATCCCCCACGGCTCGGACGTCGTCCAGCGCTTCGCCGTGCCGCTGGACGAATATCCCCGCCGCTGCGATGCCATCATCGACGAATTCGAGCGCATGAAAACCATCGGCAAAAGCACGGAGAAAATGGAAGTCCATCGCAGCCAGGAGTACGGAAGCACGATCATCCATTCGGTCGCCACCGGCAAGCCGAGCGTGGTCTACGGCAACATGCCCAATCGCGGAGCGATTACGAATCTGCCCGCCTCCGCCATCACCGAGGTCCCCACCCTCGTGGACGGCAACGGCCCGCAGTTCACCACTGTCGGCGAGCTGCCCCCGCAACTGGCCGGCTACCTCCAGCCGCACCTCACCCAGCACGAGCTTTTCATCCGTGCCGCCATGGAAGGCCGCCGCGATCACGTTTATCAGGCCGCCATGTTCGATCCGTTGACCGCCGCCGTATTGCCGTTGGACAAGATCGTCCAGATGTGCGACGAACTGATCGCCGCCCATGGGGATTTGCTGCCCAAGCTCCCCGCGAAAACGCTCGTGCCCACCAGTGGAAGGAAATATCCCTCGGCCGACATGAAGGCGTATCGGCAGAGCTGGGAGAACGTCAAGGCCGCCGCCAAGCATTCTGTTTAGCCGCCGCACTTGTGCGGCGCGTCCGATCGGGAATCACGGATGTACCGACCCAAACATTGGCAAATCGATTCGCCGAATGCCGGGGCCGCGGAGTTGGCGGAGCGGCTGAAGGTCTCGCCGCTGATCGGGCAGATGTTGTTCAATCGCGGAATCTCCGGTTTTGAAGAGGCGCAAGCGTTTTTGCACCCGAGTTTGAAGACGTTGGCCGAGCCGGATTTGTTGCCCGGTCTGACCGCGGCGGCCCAACGACTGGCCACGGCTATTCGAGACGGGGAAAAGATTGTCATCTACGGCGATTATGACGTGGACGGCATCACGGCCACGAGCATTCTCTGGCACGCCATTACACTGCTGGGAGGGAAGGTGGATGCGTATATTCCGCATCGCATCGACGAAGGGTATGGGCTGAATTCCGAGGCGCTGGAACAGATCATCGACAACGGGGCCAAGCTGATCGTGACCGTGGATTGCGGGATCACCGCGCTGGAACCCGCCGGCGTGGCCCGTCGGCGCGGAGTCGATTTGATCATCACCGATCACCATCATTGGCATGGCGATCCGCCGGTGTTTCCGGATTGTTACGCGATCGTGCATCCGCGGCTGCCGGGGACGGCATATCCCAATCCGAATCTCTGCGGGGCGGGGGTGGCGTTCAAGGTGGCATGGGGAATCGGGCTGGCGACGCTGGGCGCTTCCCGCGTCAGCGAATCCTTCCGCGGGTTTCTCATCGAAGCCACCGCCCTGGCGGCGCTGGGAACCATCGCCGACGTCGTGCCCCTCGTCGGCGAGAATCGCGCGCTGGCCCATTTCGGCCTGAGCGGACTTCAACAAAGCAAGTTGACCGGCATCCGAGCGCTGATCGAATCGGCCGCCCTGACCGGTAAAAATCTCGACGCCTACGATGTGGGGTTTCTGCTCGCCCCGCGATTGAACGCCTGCGGCCGGCTCGGCCATGCGGCGCTGGCCGTGGAAATGCTCACCTCCGCCGGTGAAGCGCGCGCCCGGGAGATCGCGCTTTATCTTGAAGCGCAGAACCGAGCCCGCCAGGCCGTGGAAAAACAAATCCTCGACCAGGCCCTGGCCCAGATCGAATCCAACGGATGGGCAAAGGATGGACATCGGGCGTTGGTGTTGGCCGCCGAAGGCTGGCACGCGGGGGTCATCGGGATTGTCGCCTCGCGCATCGTCGACCGCTTTTGCAGACCGACCGTCATGATCGCCCTCGGCAACGGCCAGGGTCAGGGCAGCGCCCGTTCGATTCCCGGATTCCATCTGGCCCGGGCCTTGGAATCGTGCGCGGCTCATCTGGTTGCCTACGGCGGACATGAGATGGCCGCGGGATTGAAAATCGAACCGGCCCATCTTGAGGACTTCCGCCGGGCGTTTTGCCGGGTCGCCGATTCCCTCGTGACCGATGAGATGCTCGTTCCCCGGCTTCGCGTGGAATGCGTGGCCGATCTGTCGCAGGTGACCGAGGGGCTGATCAACGATTTGCAGCGCCTCGGCCCTTTCGGGCACGGAAATCGCCGCCCGCTGCTCTGCATCGAGAACGCGACGGTTGCCGGCCCGGCCCGGCGGGTGGGCAAGACCGGCGATCATCTGCAACTGACCGTCAAACAGAACCGCCGCACCATGCGCTGCATCGCCTTCGGGGCCGGCGACCTGATCGATCGGCTGACGCCCGATACCGCCCTGCGCCTGGCGGTCGAGCCGTCGATCAACGAATTCAACGGCCGCCGCAACGTCGAACTGGCCGTGAAGGATTTTCAACTGGCGTCGGAGCGGGCGGTGGAGGCTGGATGAACCGCCATGGTGAATCCGGGGCATCCTCGAGCGCGCCGCGCGGGGCGAGATTTGCGCGGCGATTCGAGATCGGGACGGCGTTGCTGCTGACGGCGGCTGCGGCGGCGCTTCACGTACGCTATTTTCTTTCCGCCGCAGCCCTTTGGCGCGACGAGGTCAACAGCCTCCACATCGCGGCGTCCAAGACGTTCGCCGAGGTGCTGGCGAACCTGCACAACGATTCGTTTCCCGTGCTCTGGCTGAGCCTCTTGCGATTCTGGGAATGGAGCGGGCTTGCCCGGACGGACCGGAGCATCCGCGTGCTGGGACTTACCGCGGGCCTGGCGACCGTGGCGGCGCTGTGGCGAAACGCCCGGAAATTCGGTTTCGGCACGCCGGTCGTTTCCCTGGCGCTGCTGACCTTCACCAGCTCGACCATCTGTTTCGGGGATTCCATCCGAGCGTACGGAATGGGGATGTTCCTGGGCGTTTTGACGATCGGCTGCATCTGGGACCTCACCCAGACCGCAACGCGATGGCGAATGGCCGCGGCGCTGATCGCGGCGCTGCTGAGCGTCCACATGCTGTTTTACAACTGCGTGGTGCTGCTGGCGGCGTGCGCCGGGGCGGCTGCGGTCACGGCCGCAAAACGGCAAGCGAAACAAACCGGAATGGTGGTTGCCATCGCGTTGATCTGCGCGGTGTCCATGCTCGCGTACGTCCCGATGATCCAGCGCACGCGCGAATTGAAAATGTTTCAGCAGCGGCACGACTCCGCGTGGATGGCGGCGCGCCTGCGCGACGCGCTGCGATTCCAACCCGACGGAAACGTGACGTCCGGGGTCAACGACATCGTCTGGGGCGCCGCGGCGGCCGCGGGGATTCTCATTGCGGCGACGGCCCGGTTCTCGGGGGCGATGAAACACTCATCGCAGCGCCGGCGCGAACTGGCCGCGTTCTGCGGCGTCGGATTGATCGTTGGACTCGCCGGATATTGGGCCTTTCTTCGGGTTCTGGGCTATCTCATGCAGCCGTGGTATTTCCTGGCCGCGATGGCGATGGCCGCGACGTTTCTGGACGGGCTGTTCTGCGCCGTCGACTCAGCGCATTTTCGCATACTCCTGACGGCCTACGCCGCCGGCCTGGGCGTGTACTCGGCGCAACCCGTCTGGCAGAACGTCGGCGCCCGGCGAACTAACATCGACGTGGTGGCGACCGAGCTTCAGCGCCGGGCGAAACAAGGCGACATGATCCTGCTCGCTCCCTGGTACGACGCCGTTTCATTTCATCGGTACTACCACGGCGCCGTGCAATGGACGACGGTTCCGCCCCTTCCCTTCGTGGATTTTCAGCGATACGAATTGCTGGTCCCTTTTATCCGCGATCCACGCGCGATCGATCCGTTGATGGCGGTTCTATTTGGCGCTTTGAAGACCGGCCATCGCGTGTGGGTCGTGGGAGATGACTGGTTTCCGCTAACCCCCCCGAGCGGGCGGAGTTTTCAAACGGAACCGGATCCGCGGGAGGGATGGCGGCCAACCTATTACCAAGAGGAATGGGACGAGCAGGTTTGCTACGCCCTGCGACACAAATCGACGAACTTGTGGATGCCGCCGATCCGAATCGATCAGCCGGTCAGCGAGTTTGAATCGGTCAACTTGACGGCCATCTGGGGATGGAAAGGGGATTGATCTGTCAGGGCCGGCCCGCTTTTAGAGGCAATAGGCCCTAAGTTTCCAGGCGTCTTGACTTGCCAAATCACCTGTTGTCGGCACAATGCCGTCGTTGCGGTATGCGAGGGATTCGTCTCTTTCCATCAGGAGGCTGTCTTGAAAAATAATTTCCGGCCGACTTGTTTTCTGGCTGTGTTGGCGATGGTTTTAGGGCGCTCGGCGGTTCGGGCCGATAGCGTCATCAGCCCGTTCGTCGACTCGCAGACCAACGCCGTGATCTATCTCGACTTTTCCTCCATCGACATGGCAACTGTCGACGCCTGGCAGCAGAAGGTGATAGCGGCGATTCCCGATCCGGCGGATCGCGCCAAGCAACAGGCCGATGCGCAGAAAGGAATCACGCGCGCGAAAAAATGGATTTCCGATTTCAAAACCGCCGGGGGAAAGGATTTGTACGTCGTGGTCTCGCTGGCGGGGATGATGCAGGGAGCGCCGGGGGGATTGGTGATCCCGCTCAACGGGGCCGACCCCGAGGTTCTGGCGAAGGTTTTTCCGCAGAGCAACGCTCCACCGCCCGATCCGAACAATCCGAACGCCGCGCAGATCTCGCGCATGCAGCCGAAGACCGCGGTGGTCGGAACCGCCATGGTTTTTTCCACCGGAGCCGGGGTGGAGAAGCTCCAGACCCCATCGACCGAGCCGCGCCCCGATTTGACCGATGCGTTGACGGCCGGCGGCGCCTCGCCCGTGCGGATCGCGCTGACGCCCGGCACGCTGAAGAACAATCCGTTTTTCGCCATGATGATGAACGCCGGGAGGCGCGGGGCCGGCGCCAATCCGCCGGGCGCTTCCGACGTCCCGTTCAGTGAGCCGCAGTGGGATTCCGTCACCTGGATGAGCGTTTCCATCAGTCTCCCCCCGAAGGAATCGGCCTCCTGCACGATCCAGTGCAAGGGCGCGGATTCTGCCAGCGCCATGGCTGACCTCATCAATCAGAAAATGCAGGATGGGAAGGCCGACCCCGCTAAGCGAGGCAACATCACCCCCGACGACTACGATAAGCTGATCTCCGCGGTGAAGCCGACCGTGACGGGCGATCAGGTGGTGATCGCGGTCGATCAGGACACCATCGACAACGTCATCGGCCCGATCATGATGCGCGCGATGCGGCGCGGCGGGCCCGGCCCGGCCGCCCCCGGCCCAGCCGCCGCGCCCCCGGCTGACAACAACGGGATGTGATCGGGGTAAAGGGCGCTGGTATTTTATTGCCCCTTTTCACAACCGGCGCCGAGGGCCTACAATCACCGGACCGCCGCCCAGGCTGGAATTAATACGCTTATTGGAGGATTTGCCCATGTCGCTTCAATCACTCATCGCCACCGGAACCAAGCTCTGGCTCGATTCCATCGAGCCGCAACTCGTGCGCAAGAACCGCGCCCTGGGCACCACCGGCGCCACCTCCAATCCGATCATCATTTCCGGCATTCTCGAGTCCGGCTCGCAGGACGATGCGATGACCGCACTGATGGACGGCGGCGGCAACGATGAGACCGTCGCATGGTCCATGACCGACAAACTGGTCTCCGAGGCCCAGTCGGTCTTTTTCCCGGTTTGGGAGCAGACCCACGGCAACAACGGGTACGTCAGCTTCGAGCTCGATCCGCTGCTGGAGGATTTGCAGTTGGCCCCCAAGTCCATCGCCGAGCGGACCCGGCGGTACGTCGAACTCGGCAAGAAATGGGCCGCGGGACAGAAAAACCGGATGATCAAGGTCCCGGCCACCCCCGCGGGCCTGGGCGCGCTCGAGGAGTTGGCCGCCGCCGGCGTGACCCTGAACGTCACGCTGATCTTTTCCGAACGCCAATACAAGATCGCTCGCGACAACGTCTGGCGCGGCGCGCAACGCCGCAAAAACGGCACGGACGCCTTCAAGAGCGTCTACAGCATCTTCGTCAGCCGCGTGGACGTCTACACCGAAAAATACGTCCCAACCCTTTCGCCCGCCGCACAGGGGTTGGTCGGAATCGTCAACGCCAAGCGGCTCTGGCAACTCAACCAGCAGTTTTGGAAAGACAAGAACCTGCCGTTGCAGCAGGAGATCATTTTCGCCAGCACCGGCACCAAGAAACCCTCCGATCCGCCGGATAAGTACGTTGAGGCCCTGGCCGGCAGCGACATTCAGACCAATCCACCCGCTACCAACGACGCGGTCGAGAAGCTGAACAAAACCTATACGCGAACGGTGGACCAGATGCCGCCCAAGGCCGTGCTCGACGAAATCGATGCCAAGGTGGATCAGCAGAAGATGGAAGACAAGCTGATGGAAGAGGGGGCCGCCAAGTTCGCCGATCCGCACAAGGCGCTTCTGAAATTGATCGACCAGAAGCGATCGCAGTTGGCGGCGGCGAAATGAGCAAGCCCGATACCGGCGACCGGACGCCGAATAAATCCCGTCGGCTGGCCGTGGTCGCGGGGGTTTTGGACCAGGATTTTCGCGTCGCCGCAAGAATAGCCCGCGCCGCCGGATTCGCCGCACTTCAACTCGATTCCCGCGTGGGCGATCTGGATACCCTGTCCCTCTCCCAAAGCGGAAAGCGCGAATTGCAATCCATCCTGCGATCCAACGAACTGGACTTGGTTGGATTGCGTCTGGACCTCGGCGGCAAGGGTTTGACCGCCGATGCCGACGCCGCCTTGGACCGCATCGAAAAGCTCCTGGCCGCCGCCGCCGGATTGCAATCCCCGCTCCTCTGCCTCGATCTCGGCCCGATTCCCACCGATCAACTTGTCGATGCCGCGCTATCCGAACTCGGCCGCCGCGCCGATCGGCATGGCGTGACGATCGCTTTCCGCAGCGAATTGGCCTCCTTCGCCGCCCTCGACCGCGCGTTGAAAACCGCCGCCTGTCCCTGGTTCGGCCTCGATCTCGATCCGGTCGCCATTCTCAAGGACGATTGGAGCGCGGACGAAATCTTTTCCCATCTCGGCGGATTGATCCGCCACGTCCGAGCCCGCGACGCCATCGCCGGTCCCGACCACCGCACCAAGCCCGCGACGGTTGGCAACGGCTCCGTGGAATGGCCGCGATTGCTGTCGGATTTAGACGGTGCCGGCTATCACGGCTGGATCACTCTAGATCCGGCGGAGTTGCCCAATCGCCGCGCCGCCGCCGTGTCCGGCGCCGCCGCCCTCCGGCGAGCATAAAGGGGACATACAAGATTTCGGCGGAAATGGCTTGGCAGGCAGAAATCTTGAATGTCTCCTTTAATTCGTCCGGTCTTTGGCGGGTCGCATTCTTTGCACGTGCCGCTATATTTGGATTGTCCGGAAAAGCGGGATGTCGCGGATGGCGCAACTTACGATCGATCAGGCGATGCAACTGGCCGTCCAGCATCACCAGGCGGGAAGGCTGGCCGAGGCGGAAAAGCTTTATCGCCAGGTGCTGTCGCAGCAACCAGGACATCCGGATGCGCTTCATTTGCTTGGAGCAGCCGCTTGTCAGCTTGGCCGATTCGAGGCGGCCGTCGAATTGATCCGGCGTGCCATCGCGTTAAATCCCGCAATCGCCGACTATCATTACAGCTTGGGCAATGCCTTGCGCGGTGAAGGAGCCCTCGACGACGCCATTGCCGCATATCGGCAAGCCTGCCGACTCAAGCCTGACTATTTCGAGGCTCAGATCAACTTGGGCAACGCGCTGCAAGAGAAAAAATCTTTTGATGAAGCGATTACCGCCTACCAGCAGGCCGTGGCGCTCAAGCCCGAAATTGCCGAAAGTCACTACAACCTTGGGGTCGCGCTATTCGATGCGCTTCGCGTCGATGATTCAATCGCCGCTTTGCGCCGCGCCTTGGAACTCAAGCCCGAGTATGCCGAGGCTTACAATAACCTTGGCATTGCCTTCGGCGACAAAGGGCTCCATGTAGAAGCCATCGCGGCCTATGAGCAAGCCGTGCGGCTCAAGCCGGACTTTGCCGAAGCCCATAACAATCTGGGCATTGCTCTCGGCAACAAGGGGCTGCACGATCAAGCGGTCGTTGCATTCCAGCGCGCGCTCCAGTTGAACCCGCGCTATGTCGAGGCCCAAATAAATCTCGGAAATGCGCTGCGCGATCAGGGGCTGGTCGATCAGGCGATTTCCGCATACCAACAAGCCCTTCGGCTCGGCCCCGGCGTTGCCGAAGGCCACCTTGCCCAGGATC
>Ga0209415_10002801_pt1 | contig 32657 bp, 35 predicted proteins | sample PeaSoiSIISIP2007_FD_187696 | JGI IMG/M metagenome (GOLD analysis project Ga0209415, IMG submission 187696) | Peat soil microbial communities from Weissenstadt, Germany - SII-SIP-2007 (SPAdes) (version 2) | ecosystem: Environmental > Terrestrial > Soil > Wetlands > Peat | place: Germany... | reverse complement strand
GGTCGTCCGCCGAGGATGACGTGAGGACAACCCCGGTGTCCGACACCCCCAGCCGGGGTCAGACCCCGGAGAGGGCGTGCGCCTACCGTGAGGGAGGTCGTTACGGCTGGGGAATATTCTTCCCGCCCGGACCCCCGTCGCGCCCGGGCTCCGGGGGGTTCACCATATACCCTCGGACCGGTCCCTCGCGGGAGGGAGCAGTTTGAACCCGACCGACGCCCGGGCGCTCGCCGACCGGATCCGCGAGGCGGTGCACACCGCGGTCGTGGGTCGAGAGGTCGCGCTCGAGCAGGTGCTCACCGCGCTCGTCTCGGACGGTCACATTCTACTCGAGGACCTGCCCGGTCTCGGAAAGACGCTGCTCGCCAAGTCGTTCGCCGCCGCGCTCGGACTCGACTTCCAGCGCGTGCAATTCACCGCCGACCTCCTTCCGCACGACATCACGGGCGGGGAAGTGCTGGACACGGAGAAGGGAGGGTTCTCCTTCCGCCAGGGTCCCATCTTCACGAACGTGTTGCTCGCCGACGAGATCAACCGCGCGCCGCCGAAGGTGCAATCCTCGTTGCTCGAAGCGATGCAGGAGTACCAGGTAACGAGCGAGCGCTCGACGTACCCGCTGCTGCGACCGTTCCTCGTCCTCGCAACCGAGAACCCGCTCGAGCTCGAGGGGACGTACCCGCTTCCCGAGGCGCAGGTGGACCGGTTCCTGATCCGCCTGCAGATCGGCTACCCCACCCCCGAGGAGGAGCGGACGATCCTTGAGCGGCGCCGGGTCCGCAAGGTGGAGAACGTCGACGTCCCGAAGGTCGCGGACGCAGAAACGTTCCTCGGGCTCCAGCACGCGGTCGAGGAGATCACCCTCGACCCGAGCCTCACCGAGTACATCGTGGAGCTCGTCCGCGCGACCCGGCGCGACGCGCGCGCCGAGGTCGGAGCCTCCCCCCGGGGTTCGCTCGCCCTGCAGAAGCTCTCCCGGGCCCGGGCGTTGCTCGACGGGCGGGACTTCGTAGTCCCCGACGACGTCAAGGGGTATGCGATCCCCGCGCTCGCGCATCGGGTGATCGTGAAGCCGGAGCCGTGGATCCGCGGCGTGCGCGGGACGGACATCGTTCGGAGCGCGCTCGATGCGACGCCCGTCCCCAAGGTCCGCTGACCTCGGGGGGAGCGCAAAGGGTTTTCAGGGCGACCCCGGTCGGTCGCGCGATGCCGACGCAGCGGCTGGTCGTCGTCGCAGACCCCATCGACCCGGAGGCCCTCGAGCGACTCGGGGCCGGCCCCTGTCGTATGGTCGATGCGAGCGCGGACCCGGCTTCCTTGCCCGGCCATCTCGCCGAAGCTTGGGGCCTCATCGTCCGCAGCCGAACGAAGGTCACGGCCGAGCTGCTCGCGAAAGCGCCGCGCCTCGAGCTCGTGGCCCGCGCGGGCGTCGGGGTCGACAACGTCGACCTCGCCGCGACTTCGGCGCGAGGGATCCGAGTGGTCAACGCACCGGCGGCGGCCACCACGAGCGTGGCGGAGCTGACGGTCACGCTCTACTTGCTCTTGGTCCGAGAACTCTATCCGTCGATCACCTCGGTCAAAGCCGGCAAGTGGGAACGGGGCACGCACGGCCACGAACTCTCCGGCCGAACGGTCGGGTTCGTCGGATACGGTCGGATCGCGCGCGAGGTCGCGCGTCGGGTGACGCCCTTCGGGGTCCGCACCATGGCGTTCGACCCGTTCGTCCGCAAGGCGGTCGACGCCACCGAGATCGTCCCGCTCGAGCAGCTCCTCCCGGTCTCGGACATCGTGAGCGTCCATGCGGCGCTGACGCCCGAGAACCACCACCTGCTCGACGCGCGGGCGTTCGCTCGAATGAAGCCCGGTGCCTGGCTGGTCAATGTCGCGCGCGGCGCCCTCGTCGACGAGGCCGCCCTGCTCTCCGCCCTCGCCTCGGGACACCTCGGCGGGGCCGCGCTCGACGTCTTTGAGGTGGAACCTCCGATGAACCGAGAACTCCTGGCGCGTCCGAACGTGATCCCGACTCCGCACCTGGGCGCTTCCACGCACGAGGCCCAGCAACGCGCGGGCACCGACACCGTGGACGAGGTGCTCCGAGCGCTGCGCGGAGAACCCCTGACGGCGCTCGTCCCGGCCCCGGGAGGTGCGCGATGACGTTCGACCCCGAGACGACGACGTTCCTCATCGCCGGTCCGGTGCGGATCCACCCCCGGGTCCTGCGCGCGATGTCGATGCCCTCCCTCAATCACCGAGGGGACTACTTTCACGGGATCGTCGCCGAGATCCGAGAGCTCCTGCCGGTGCTCTTCGCCGCGAAGGGCCATCAATTGATCCTTTCGGGCAGCGGAACCGCCGGCCTCGAGGCCGTCTACTCCTCGCTCGTGCCCAAGGAAGGTCGGACCCTCGTCCTCACGAACGGGAACTTCGGGGAACGGACGGACCAGATCGTCCGAAGGTACTCGAGCTCCGTGACCACGCTCTCCGCCCCGTGGGGCCAACCGATCTCCATCGATTCCGTCAACAGCGAGCTCGCGAAGGGGGACGTGCGCGCGGTCTGCGTCGTGCACAACGAGACGAGTGTCGGGATGGCGAACGACCTTCGGTCGCTCGCACCGGCGATCCGGGCCTCGGGCGCTCTGTTCCTCGTGGACGGCATCAGCGCGGTCGCTGGGATCCCGATGCCGATCGACGAATGGGGGGTCGATGCCGTCGTCGCGGGCAGCCAGAAGGGACTCGCGGCGCCCGCCGGGCTCGCGCTCGTGCACTTGTCCGACCGGGCGGTCGCGGCGCTCCACCCGGGGTCGTTCTACCTCGACCTGGCCGCCCACCTCAAATCGCTCGAGAAGAACGACACGCCCTGGACCCCCGCGGTACCGCTCTTCCTTGCGCTGCGCGAAGCGCTGCTTCTCCTCAAGGAAGAGGGGCTCGAAAACCGCCTCCAGAAGACGCACCGTCTTGCCGAGGCGTCGCGCGCCGCGGTGGATGTGCTCCGCCTCGAGCTCTACCCGGACCGACGGCACGCTTCGGACACGGTCACCGCGGTGAAGAATCCCACGGGAATGGGCGACCCCGAGTTCCGCAAGGTGCTCGAGAAGCAGTACAACATCCTGGTCCAGGGAGGGCAAGGCGCGCTCGCCGGCAAGATCTTCCGGATCGGCCATATGGGGATCGCGGATTGGCCGGACCTCCTCGTCACGTTCGCCGCGATCGAGCGGATCCTGGGGAAGGCGGGTCGTCTCCCGACCCCCGGCGCCGCGCTGCGCGAGGTTGTCGAGCGGATGCCGTAGGGGTTCCCGAACCGCCTAGATATCGACGATCACCCGGGCCCGGCCGCCGCCGACGTCGAAGACCAGGTCGTGGAAGGTCACCGCCTTCACCTCGGTCCGAGACGTGTGGCGCTCGGGGTCGAACCGCTCCCCCGAGACGCTCGCGACGATCGCGGTGGGCGGGTTCCCGACCGGGTGCGCCCGGATCTCGCGTCCGATGAACTGCTCGGTCTGCTCCAAATTGAGAAGCTCGGTCAGGAACGCGACCACGAGCCCCGTGGTGTCCTCGCCCGAGGCGCTCACCGCCCGTTCCTCGGTCCGACGGACCTTCCTCAGGTCCGTCATGAGGGAGTAGAGCCCGAGACCCAACGCTTCGAAGAGGGCGGCGGCCGACTCGCCGCTCGCCCAGACCCCGACGTCGGCGGTGGTCGGGAAGCTTCCCCACCGGCGGGAGCGCTTTTTGCGGCGGTCGTTCGCCTTCGTGCTGTCGGGGACGCCGGAAGGAACTTTAAGCGGCCGGGCACTCCTCTTCTTTCTTCCCATGCGCGCGACCTTCGTCCTGCCTACGCTCAACGAAGCGCCGTCCATCGCGCACGTGCTGCGTCTCTTCCGCTCCGCCGCCCTCGAAGCGAACGAGACGATCTTTCGGAACCAGCCGTTGGAGTGGGAGATCCTCGTCGTCGACGGGGCGTCCGAGGACGGGACCGCGGCGATCGCGGAGGCCGAGGGCGCCCGGGTCCTGATCGAGCGTCGTCCGGGGTACGGGCGAGCCTACCAGACCGGGTTCGCCGCGGCGCGAGGGGAGGTGCTGGCGACCTCGGACGGGGACGCGACCTACCCCGTGGAAACGATCCCCGGTCTCGTCAAGAAGCTCCTCGACGAGCATCTCGACTTCCTCACGGGGAACCGCTTCGCGTATCTCGACCGAAAGTCGATGACGACCGAGCATCGCATCGGGAACCAGGTCCTGAACCTCTTTCTCGGGCTCGCCTACCATCGGTACCTCAAGGAGATCCCGGGGCAGACTCTCGAAGACAGCCAGAGCGGCTTCTGGGTCCTGCGCCGAGACGCCCTCGCGAAATTCCACCTCGCGGAAGAAGGGATGGCGTTCAGCGAGGAGCTGAAGCTCGAGGCGATCCTGCGCGGCGTGCGCTTCCTCGAGGTGCCCATCCAGTATCGGGAACGCTGGGGACCCCCGAAGTTGTCGAGTTGGCGGGATGGGAGTCGGAACCTCCTCTTCCTCGCGCGGAAGCGTCTCGCGGTCGCCCTCGAAGCGAGGAAGGCCGCCCCCATGTCGCTCGCGAACGGCAAAAAGGACCGAGCCGCGCCGTAGGCGCGCCTTCGGACTACGCCGTCTTCCCCGAGCGTTCCCGCGACTTCACGCGCAGGCCCTTGTAGCCGCACCGGCGGCACTGCACGGCCTTCGGCGGGTTCCGGGCCGAGCAGTTCATGCAGATCTTCTTGTTGAGCAGGCGCTCGACCGCCTCGGGAAACGGCATGGAGAGGAGGCCGCTGACGCGACCTCGGATATAAATCGTCAGCGCCGCCGCGGCCGAAGAGGCTTTCCGCGAGGGCCGCGCTTTTGCCCTCGTGCTCTCGATCGAAGAGGGAACGGCCGCCGTCCGGGTCGCCCGACGAGCGCTCGAGGAGGCGTTGAGCGCGCCTCGGAGCCGGGACCTCCCGAAGGAGGCCACGAGCGTGAGCCTACCGAGCGTCTTCGACGAACCCCGGGGAGCTTTCGTGACCCTGAAACGATACCCGGACGACGCACTCCGAGGCTGCATCGGCTACCCATTGCCGGTCCTGCCCCTCGGCACCGCGATCGCTCGAGCGGCGGTCTCGGCGGCCGTGGAGGATTACCGGTTCCGGCCCATCCGGGCGCCCGAACTCCCCCGTCTCACGGTAGAGGTCTCGGTGCTGACGGTCCCGGTCCCGCTCCGTTTCACGACCCCGGAGGAAGCGATCCGAGCGGTGGTCGTCGGCCGGGATGGATTGATCGTCGAGGGCCTCGGGTCAAGCGGCCTCCTGCTGCCCCAGGTCGCGCCGGAGCAGGGCTGGTCGTCCGTCGAGTTGCTGGAGGGAACGTGCGAGAAGGCCGGCTTGCCCGCCCACGCTTGGCGGGACCCGCGCGTGACGGTCCGGCGGTTCGAGGCCGAGATATTCCGCGAACTGGCGCCCGCCGGTGACGTCGTCCGAGAGGTTCCGACGGGAGCTACGGTCGACGGACCATCCGCGCCGAGAACGTGACTCCATCGAGATCCCACTCCCGAACGTTGGTACCGGGGGGCAACGGAGTCTCGACGAGTTCGAACGGTTCCGCGAGAAGGTCGTGGGCCAGCGCGCTCCGCCGTGCGTCGAGAGCACGGTAGAGCGCTCCGGTGGCCGCGACGGTGACCGCGACCTTCTCCGTGTACTGAAGACCGAGGTCTTTGCGGGATTGCTGCAGGCGACGGGCGACCTCGCGCGCCAAACCCTCGGCGGCCAGCTCCTCGGTCGGCTGCCGAGGGAGCGCGGCCACCCACTTCTCGCCGTCTTCCCGGACGACCCAGGCCGAGTCGGGAAAGCGTGCCCGGTCGCCAGCGGGAACCCGGCGCACGCCCTTCACGTTGAGTTCTTCTGCGAGCAGTTCCACCCCGGCCGGACCGAGCGCGACGAAGGCGGGGGAGGGTTCCCCGAAGAGCACGAGCTCCGCGAGGGGGATCCGGGACTTCACTCCCGCGCGATGGCGGAGCTCGCGACCGATTTCGACGAGAGTGCGCAGTTCGGCCATCGCGAGCTCGAGAGGTTCGTCCCGAGGGGCGAGCGATCGGGGCCACTCGGTCCGGTGCACCGAGCCGTCCCGGTCCCGGTAGGCGCGCTCGCCGACCTCCTGGTAGAGCCACTCGGCCGTGTACGGAAGCAGCGGCGCGACCGTCCGGGCGAGACCGACCAGGCTGTAGGAAAGGGTCGCGTGAGCGGCGGTTCGGTCGGCCGACGCCGCATCGGCCCAGAATCGGGGCCGAGACCGACGCAGGTACCACGTCGAGAGGTCATCGACGAACGTCCCGACGGCCCGCGCGCCGTTCCCGATTTCGTAGTTCTCGAGGGCCCGCTCGACCTCGGATCGCGTCGCCTCGAGCCGGGAGAGCAGCCAGCGGTCGAGGAGACCCGAGGGAGCGGGTCGCTCCGCGACCGGCGCGAGCCCGTCGGCCCGGGCGTTGCCGAGATGGAACGCCACGACGTTGCCGAGCGTCCCGAGCGTGCGGGCGGACGTCTTGCGGATCGTGTTCTCGTCGCCCCGCATCGCCTCCGTGTAATCGTACGAGAGGAACGTCCAGCGCAGCGCGTCCGCGCCGTAGCGCTCGAGCAGCGACATCGGTTCGAGCGCATTGCCCTTGGACTTCGACATCTTCCGCCCTCCTTCGTCGAGCAGGAGGCCCGTCGTGAGGCACGTCTTGTAGGCGGGACGGTCGAAGAGGAGCGTCGCGATGACGAGGAGCGCGTAGAACCAGCCCCGGGTCTGGTCGAGGCCTTCGGCGATGTAGTCGAGTGGGGCCTTCGGGTCGAACGGACCGGGCTCGAACGGGTAGTGGAACTGCGCGAACGGAGCCGAACCGCTGTCGTACCACGCGTCGATCGTGTACGGTTCCCGTCGGGTCGCCCCCCCGCAGGTCGAGCATCGCACCACGAGACGGTCGACCGTCACCCGGTGCGGGTCGAACGGTGTCGGGAGCGGGCTTCCCGCGAGCTTCTCGAGCTCCGCGAAGCTCCCGACGCACGTGGCGTGGCCCGCGGTGCAGAGCCAGATCGGGAGCGGCGTCCCCCAGTATCGGCTCCGGGAGAGCGCCCAATCCTTGGCCTCCGTCAAGAAATTCCCGAACCGCCCCTCCCGCAGATACGGCGGCACCCACTGGACCGTCGCGTTGTACCGGACCAGTCGGTCGGTGGCCCGCGAAGTGCGCACGAACCAGGAATCGATCGCCCGGTAGAGGAGCGCCGAGTCGCAGCGCCAGCAGAACGGGTACGTGTGGCGGAGGGTCGTATGACCGTAGAGCCGGCCCCGGGTCTCGAGGTCCTTCAAGAGGATCGGGTCGGCGACCTTGAACGACTTCCCCCGGACGAGCGGGACCGCGTCGGTAAAGGCCCCTCGACTATCGAGCGGGTCGAACACCCCTACTTTCTCGCGCGCTCCGATCCGAAGGTCGTCCGGTCCGAAACTCGGGGCGATGTGGACGAGGCCGGTACCTTCCTCGGTCGTCACGAAGTCGTCGAGGACGATCCGGTACCGTCCGGGCCCGGGTCCAGGAGTGTCGAACGGCGGCTCGTACGTTCGGCCCGCGAGGGCCGTCCCCGGGAGGCGCTCGAGGACTTTCGCACCTTCGGGGAAGTACCGGGGAATGGCGACGGAGGCGAGCACCACGCTCCGGCCGTCGGCCGTCCGCACGACCGAGTATTCGAGGTCGGCGCGGGCCGCGACGAGCAGGTTGGCAGGAAGGGTCCACGGCGTGGTCGTCCAAACCAGGAGCTCCCTCGGGTCTCCGGAGGATCCGACGAGGGGGAAGCGGACGGTCAGCGAGGGGTCCGTCGTTTCGTGGTAGCCCTGGGCGACCTCGTGCGAAGAGAGCGGGGTCTCGCAGCGAGGACAGTACGGGAGAACGTAGTGACCCTTTTCGAGCAGACCCCGTTCGAAGAGCGTCTTCAGCGACCACCAGACGCTCTCCACGTACGACGGGTCCATCGTCCGATAGGCGTGTTCGTAGTCGAGCCAGTAGCCGAGCTGGCGGCTCATCTCCTGCCAGACCGACGCGACCTCGAGGGTCCCGGTCCGGCACTCCTCGCAGAACCGTTCCACACCGTACGCCTCGATCTCCTTCTTCGACTTGAGGCCGTGGCGCTTCTCGATCTCGAGCTCCACGGGAAGTCCGTGGCAGTCCCAGCCGGCCATCGGGCTCACGATGCGCATCCCGCGCATCCGGCGGTAGCGCAGTTCGGCGTCCTTGAGCACCCGGGCGATGAGATGGCCGAGGTGCGGAGCCCCGTTCGCCGTGGGCGGCCCTTCGGTGAACCGGAAGACGGGCCCGTCCGGTTGGCCCGCGAGCACCGACCGGGGGACGCCGGTCGCTTCCCAGTATGCGAGAACCCGGGCCTGCACCGTGAGCGGCGACGGCGCCTCCGAGGACTCCCCACCGACCGTCATGGGCGGCCGCGACGAGGCCGGGAAAGATAAAGGCGAGCGACCCGGCGCAGACTAGCGGGTCAGGCCGTACGGCCGCGGGCTCCGCGACTCGAATCCCACTCGGCTCGAGGGGTGTCGCCGTACGATCGTTCCTTCGTACTCGGTCACGTGCGCGGCGCGGCCGAGCGAGATCTGGGGGGACCGGACGAACTGCACGTCGACCCCTTCGAGCACGACCGTGTCGGCCTCGACCCGGCGGACGGTCACGGCCATCTGCCGGCCGAGGACCTTCTCGACAAGGTTCGGGAGCTTGGCACTCAGCTTGACGGTCGACGCCCGCACGGTCCCCAACGCGGAGGGGTTGGTGAAGTGCGCGGAAACGGACCGCCCCACGAGGTCTCCCGGGATCTCGGCCGTTCCGTTGAGCTGGAAGGCCCCGACGGCGAGCGACGGCGCGCTCAGGTTGCCGTGCACGGTCAGGGTCTGATCGACGGTGACCGCGCCGAGGACGTGCGAGGCACCTCGCAGGTCGGCTTCGACCGCATGCAGGGTGAGGGCCGCGCGGAGCTGTCCCGAACCGGCGAAGCTGCCCGCCACCTCCACCGGCCCTTCGACCTCGAGTGCGCCGTGGGAGCGGAAGGCGTTGGCCGTGAGTTTTCCTCCGATAGAGACCGTCCCTTCGGTCACCGCCTGTCCGACGTTCACATCCCCCGTCACCTTGACGGCCCCGCGGGCGGACCATTGCGCGGCGTCCACGGAGTCGCGACGGATGGTGCCCTGGTCGCGGATCTCCCCGGCGCGAGAGCGCGGTGCCGCAGCGGCGGCCGGCGCGGGTGGCGGGGACGGGACGGGGACGGATGTTGGGGGAGGAGAGGCCGCTGCCATGGGCATCCTAGCTTGGGCGCGACGGGAGCGAAGTGCGAAGTCGGCGGTGTTGGACCATGATGCAGAGGTTCTCGAAGACCGTCAGGCCTGCCGCCCGCGCCTTCGCGGCGGCCGGCGCGTTCTCGACGCCGAGCTGCATCCAAACGACCTTGTCGCCCCGCTGGATCGCTTCGTCCACGACGGGAGGGACCTGGTCGCTTCGACGGAAGACATCCACGATGTCGACCCGCACCTCCGCGGGGATCGCCGCGAGGGAGGGGTATGCCTTCTCGCCCAGGACTTCGGTGAGCATCGGATTCACGGGTACGATTCGGTAGCCCTGCGATTGGAGATACCGCGCGACCTCGTTCGAGTCCCGTTCGGGCTTGTCGGAGAGCCCGACGACCGCGATCGTCTTCGCGCGTCCGAGGACCTCGCGGAGCTCGGGGTCGGTGGCGTCCATCGGAGGGGGGACACGGGTCTCGTTCATGATGATGACGGGGGAGGAGCCGGTCGCGGCCGAAGCGATAAGTTCCACCGGTCCATGGCGGCGCATGTTCCTCGATTACGCCGGCATTCGGGTGACCCATCTCGCCAAAGCCATTCGATTCTACACGTCCGCGCTGGGCCTGGTCGAGAAACGCCGGGGGCGAATGGGCCACGGCGGGGTCTGGGTCCTTCTCGAGGACGGGGTCTCGCACCAGCAGCTCGAGCTCAACTGGTACCCGAAGGGGTCGAAGTACGCGGCGCCGTTCGCCCCGGGAGAGGGGCTCGACCATCTCGGTTTCCGGGTCGCCAATATCGAGTCCGTGGCGCGACGGCTGCGCGCGGCGGGGGCACGCAAGGTCGAGGAGATCCGGTACCGAGGAAGAGTGGAGCTCGCCTACTACGAAGGACCCGATGGGATCTGGATCGAACTGATCCTCACCGAGATGTCCTAGGAAACGACCGAGCGCCGGTCCCGGACCGGCACCGGATTAGGAAGCGCCCGACGCAGGCGCGGCCGGGTCGCCTCCGAGGTAGTGGAGCAGGCCGATCACCGCGCCCACGAACACGACGAGGTAGAGGGCGAGGAGACCCCAGACAAAGGAAATAAGGGTGAGGAAGGCGGCCGCGTCGTGGGCCCCGTGGAGGGCAGCGGGTACGACAAGGTTGCCGCCCGAGAACCGATATGTGGCCGCGAACGCGAACCCGAGCAGGAACAGGCCCGGGAAGATCAGCGGAGCGGCGGCTCCGTACGTCGTCCCGTAGTACAGGTGGACGCCGGCGAACACCACGCTGGTCCAAACCGCGGGCACCATCCAGGGACCCGACCGGTCGCGCCAGTATCCGAAGATGAACCCCCGGAAGATCGTCTCCTCGAAGGCGCCGATGACGAACGAGAACCCGACGAAGAACCAGGGGTCTCCGGTCGCCTGCTGGAGCGCGGGGTTCGGCCGGTTCAATAACTGGAGCGCGGCCGGGTCGACGATTTCGTAGACGATCGTGAGGGCGAAGATCACGAGGAGCGAGAGGAGCGTGAGCAGTCCGTAGAACCGCAGGCCGTGCCAGGTGGCCAACCCCATGCGGTGGCTCCAGTCCCGCAGCGGTCCTCCGCCCACGAGGAGGGAGAAGGCGATGATCGGAACCCCGTAGACCAGGAAGAGGTCGCCGGGAAGGTTCCCGTAGAGGACGTTGCTGGCCGGGATCTCCTCCGGAACGAAGTACTGGCTCAGGATCGCGAAGACCGTGATGAAGACGCCGAGGAAGTAACGGCCCATGGGCGCCGGGGCGCGGCCGGGTTCCGGGGTCCCCCATTCACCCGCGGCCATTTGCCTACCGTGCTCTCGGGCCGCTTATTCCCTCTTCGTAGCGAGGGGAGGGACGTCGACGGTTCTCTCGGCCGCTCGAAGGCACGCGAGCAGGTCCTCGAGGGTAGCGCGAGCGCTCGCGGCCGAACGGGCGTTGAGCCGGACCTCGATCTCGTTTCCCTCCGCCTCGACGGAGACGAAGGCGGGATTGTCCGCGCGGACGGCCTCGACGACCCGGTGGGCCGTCGTGGCATCGGGAAACGCACCGCGGAGCCGGACCGTCAGCTCGACTTCGTTCCCTTCCGAGTCGGGGGCGCCGATGGCTTCCCTCCTGCCGGCTGGGCTCCGGGTCCGCGACTGAGCGCTCCCGGTACGATCGGAGCGGTGTGGGTTCGACGTACCGATTCCGCCTGCGCTCGCTCCTTCAGGTACTTCACGATCGAGGGCCAAACCTTCCCGTCGTCCCGGGCCTTGTTCTCGAAGTTGTGCTCTCCGAGGAAACGGGTGAACGCCGCCTGGCTCACCGCGTCCCAGCCTCCGGTGAAACGACCGGTGTAGTAGCCGAGCACGCCCAGGTCGTGCTGGAGCCCGCGGGCGACGTCGCCCTCGATCACGAGGAGGGTCGCAGGGTTCTCGCGACTCAGGTTCGTCATGTCGTAGATCTGGAAGATGCGTTTCAGCTCCTCGATCGGGGACGGGTGCTCGTCCACCCGCAGGTCCACCCAGCGGTCGTTGCCTCCCATGTAGCCTCCGCCCTTCCGGACGACGTAGAGCGCGGCGGCCTGCATCCCCCTTCGGTCGCCGCCCTCGCGTTGTCCGGCGGAGAGCGCGGCGAGGAGCCGGTCGAGAATGTCCCCGCCCGTCGATTCGTAGGTGCGCGCCATCGCGCGGACGACGTCCGGTCCAAAGAGGATGTTCCCCTGACAGGCGAACCCCTCCCCCACCTCGTGGCCCGCCCAGTCCATGCACTTCGAGCCGGTAAAGGAGGCCGACCCTCCCTTCGCGTCGACCACGCCGAGTTGGCGTTCGTCCCGGCCCGAGTCGGCCTCGGTGAGGCGCCGAACGACCTCGGTGGCGGAGTGTCCTTGGCGGAGGAGGGCGAGCCCGTCCGGCCCGTAGGCCACGTTGCAAAGAGCCTGGGTCGCGATCGCTCCGACCCCGGCCTCGGCATACGGCACGACCGAGCCCACGGAGATGAATCGCGATTGCACGGCGACCCCCCAGGTGGCGGTCTCGCGTTCGAAGGCGACGATCGAGAACGTCCCGAATCGAGGAGGCGACATGGTACGGACGGAGTCCCCGTCGAATCTTAAGAGGGCGGCTTCTCCCGGTGCGTGTCGGCCCCGGTGACCCTCTCGACCTCGGAGAGGACGTCGTCGACGAGGCGGCGGCCGTTCACTCGGTCTCCGGCACGGAACGCCCGGTCCGCCGCGCGGAGACGACCGACTGCTCCCTCGACCGGGTGGCCCTGGGAACGGGCGAAGCCGAGCAGCCGCGAAGCGAGGCGAAGTCGGTTCAGGTCCCGGTCCTCTTCGGGGGAGGGGGACTCCTCAGGTGCGCCCGTGGGTAGGTAATCCACGAGGCCCCGAGGCCACTCGGTCACTTCCCCCTCGCCGCGGTGGACGCGCCGGCGACCGCCCTTCGGCGGGTCTTCGGTCACGCCGCCCTACGCTTCCTCGGGCTCGGCGGCGGCCGCGGCCGGTGCCGGTCGAACGGTCGCGCTCTTCGGCGCCGGAAGCCGTCCATGAAGGCCCGACCAGATCGCGTCGATCTGTTCGTAGAAGGCAGCGAGTCCGCCCGGTTCCGCAAGATGGGTCGCCGCGACTTCGAGCTTAGGGGTGAGTTCCGCGGTATCGATGCTGTGCGCCGCCGCCCAATCGAGGCAGCCCCGGGCGAGCGCGAGCTGCTCTTCGGCCGTCTTGCGGGCCTTTTTCGCATCCTTCTCTGGGGGCGGAAGGGCGTGGTCGGGGTTCCAGTGCGGGGGCATGGGGGCGAAGATGAAGACCCGCAGCGAACGGAACGGCTCGGGGATGATGGGCCAACGCGGTTCGGCGAACCGAACCGATAGGCGGTCGAGCGAGGTGAGAGCGGCCGCGAAATCGCCCTGGGCGAACGCGGCCTCGGCCTTCTCGAACGGTCCGGTCAGGTCGGGGCTCGGAGCCCCTTTCCACATGTCGAGGAGCAGCGTGACCCGCATCGGGACCAGTCGGCGGAGCGCGACCTTCTCGGGGGGTTCGGGGACCACCGTGGCCGCGGGAACCTCGGGGGTCGTTTTGGGGGGGCTATTCGGAGCTCCGGGCATGATGGATCGCGAACGAGGGAGTTCAGAGGAACGCCTCGAACTCCTTCGTCACCTCGGGGTACTTCTCGTGGACCGCCTTCAAGATGTTGTGGACGCTCAATTTCTCGAGCTTGAAGTCCTGGAGCGCCTCGATGACCTTGTCGAACGTCTCGTCGCTCAATTGGACCAGCTTCTCCTTCGCGAGCCAGTTGCGGTAGAGCTTTTCTTCGAGAAACGCGCGCCAGCCCTTCTCGTACTTCTGGAAGTACTCTTTCGTGGGCGTGCCGGCGTGCACGGCTTCCGCGGCCACGGTCCCGCAGATCTTCCCAGCGATGCAGCCGTTCGCGATACCGCCGCCCGTGAGGGGGTCGATCATCCGGGCCGCGTCCCCGACGATCATGATGCCGTCGCCCGCGGTCTGCTTGAGGGGCGCGGAGATGGAGACCCCACCGCCGACCATGTCGATCTTCTTGCCCTTCGCGTACCCGGGATGGTGGTCGATCCACCGGTCGAGGAACGTGCGGGCATCGGCCATCGCCTTCACCTGGCTCACCTGCACGCCGATCCCGACGTTGGCAAGCCCCTCCCCCTTTGGGAAGATCCACACGTACCCTCCCGGAGCAACCTTGCCGAGGTAGAAGTCGCAGTAGCGGACGTCGGAGTCGACGTTCGTCATGCGGTACTGGAGACAAGTATCCATGTCGCGCATGGCGATGTTGGTCGGGATCCCCGCCCAACGACCGACCTGGCTTTCAAAGCCGTCGGCGGCAATTGTCACGGGGGCGCGGATCTCGAACGATTCACCGAAGCGTTTCGCCTTGACGCCGACGACCTTCCCGTTCTCCTTCAGGATCGAGGTCGCGGCGGTCTTGAGGACGACGTCCACGCCCGCGTTCGCCGCGTCGATCGCGAGCTGCTTATCGAATTCGTCCCGCTCGACGACGTAGCCGACTTCGTTGCCCGCGTGCTTTTCGTTGATCTCGAAGACCGTCTCGTTCGGCGAATAGATCCGGGCGCCCTCGACCTCGACGTTGATCCAGCGGCCGGGCTTGATCCCCACGTCCGCGAGCCAGGACTTGCTCATCCCCTCGCCGCAGCGCACGGGGCTGCCGATCTCCTGGCGCTTCTCGATCATCAGGACCTTGGCGCCGCTTTTCGCCGCCCACTTCGCGGTCATGCTGCCGGCGGGGCCGGCGCCAATGACCAGGACATCGGTTTTCATGTCGGGTACGGGCATCGTAGCCTCCGAACGCTCAGCCGATCTCGATCGCGCCGACGGGGCAGGCCTTCACGCAGATCTCGCAGCGCGTGCAGACCTTCTCGTCGAAGGTGATCCGGGTTTCGTCTAGGTAGATGCAGTTGAGCGGGCAGATCCCCACGCACGCTCCGCAGTAGATGCAGAGCTGCCCCGACGACTCGATGTGGAGGTGCTTCTTGTTGGGCATCGCCCGACCTGGGTTCGCACCGGGTGGGACGATATTAAAGGCTATCCCGGACGGAAACCGGGTCGCGCCTACGCGGCTTTCGGCGCCGTCACGCGGTGGGGTTGCTCGTGCTCGGCGAGCCATCGTTCGGCGTCGATCGCGGCCATGCATCCGGTGCCCGCCGCGCTCACGGCTTGCCGGTAGCGACGGTCGTGAACATCCCCCGCCGCGAAGACCCCCTCTACGTTGGTGCGGGTCTCGTGCTCGACCTTGACGTAGCCCTCCTTGTCGAGGTCCAGGACCCCGCGGAAGACGTCGGTGGCCGGAACATGGCCGATGGCGACGAACAGGCCGCCCACCTTGAGCTCGTGAACGGCCCCGGTCTTCAGGTTCTTCACCCGGAGCCCCTCGACCGTTTCCTTTCCCAAGACCTCTTCGACCGCCGAGTCGAGGAGGAAGGAGATCTTCGGGTGATTTCGGGCGCGTCCGAGCATGATCGTGCTCGCCCGGAACTTGTCGCGCCGGTGGATGATCGTGACGTGGGTCGCAAAATTCGTGAGGAAGAGCGACTCCTCCATCGCGGTGTCGCCGCCGCCGACGACGGCGAGCTCCTTTCCCTTGAAGAAGAACCCGTCGCAGGTGGCGCAGGCCGAAACGCCGTGCCCCTTGAGGCGGTTCTCGTTGGGAAGGTCGAGCCATCGCGCGTTCGCGCCGGTCGCGACGATCACGGCGTCCGCCCGCACGGTGCCGTTCGTGCCGGTCTCGAGGACGAACGGGCGATGCGAGAAATCGACCCGGGTCACGTTGTCGTCCACGAACTCCGCTCCGAATCGGGCGGCCTGACGTCGCATCCGGTCGACGAGCTCGGGGCCCTGGATCCCTTCGGGGAAACCGGGGTAGTTCTCGACGTCCGTGGTGATGAGGAGCTGGCCTCCGGCGGGGACCCCGGTGATCACGAGCGGTTTCAATTCGGCGCGTGCCGCATAGAGGGCGGCGGTGAGCCCGGCGGGGCCGCTGCCCACGATCGCGACCTTCACCGCGCGGCGTTCCCCGGCCATCGATAGACCACGTTCGGAGGGGGTTAAAGCCACAACGCCTACGGTTTCGCCGGCTTCCCGGAGTTACCCCGACCGGCGGTGTCGAGCCCCGCGTAGGCGGATTGGAAAAAAAGGAGCGGCGGGGCGTCCCGGCCGAACTTTAGGTCCACGACCTCACCGAGGAAGAGGACGTGGTCGTACGCGGGAATGCGGGACATCATCCGGCATTCGAGCGTAGCGAGGGTGCCGTCGAGCAGGGCGAGGCCTGTCGACCCGCGATGGACGGCGACCTGGGCGAACTTCTCCGCGGGAGAGTTCGGGAGGGCGAACCGCTCGCTCAGCGCGCGCTGGTCCGCCGCCAGGAAATTGACCGCGAAGAGTCCCGTGCGCTCGATCACCGGGGTCGTGTCGGAGTCCTCGGTGAGACTCACGAGGACGGAGGGCGGGGCGAGGGAGACGGAGAGGAACGCGTTCACGGTGAGACCGGCGTCGAGTGGCCCGTCGCGCGCCGTGACGACCGAGACTCCGGTCGCCCAGCGGGCCATCACGTTTCGGAACTCGGACCCGTCGACCTTCGGCGGAGAGGATGAGGTCTTCATTCGTCCCGCCACTTGAACAGCCGGATGGCGAGAAGGAACACCACGATCGAGCCGATGAGCACGACCAAGAGGTCGGTGAACGCCCGCGCGGTGTTCGAGAAGAGCATCACCTGGTTCATGCCGTCGATCACGTAGTAGAGCGGCAGGATGCGGGCGAACGCCTGCAGGCCCGGCGGCATGCTCGAAACCTGGAAGAACGTCCCCGAGAGGAACATCATCGGGAACGTGATGATGTTGCCGATCAGCGCCGCACTCTCGGGGGTCTTCGCCACCGACCCGGCCAACATTCCGAGGGAGACGAAGAAGAACGGGCCGACGATCAAGAACGGAATCATTCCGGCCGTGAGCGTGACGTGGGCCCCGAAGAGGAAGATCCCCGCGCCGATCATGATGGCGCTCGTCACGAACGTCAACGCGACGTACCAGAGGATCCTTGAGGTCAACCACTCGGCCCGGGTCAGCGGAGTGAGCGAGAGCTCCCGGAAGATCCCGTCCTTCCGGTAGGAGGAAGCGATGTCCACCATCGAGAACATCGGGCTCGTCAGGATCGCGAATCCGATGAGGCCGGGGATGAGGTAGTCGATGTACGTGTACACCTGGCTCCCGACGTTATGATTGGAGTAGCCGACCGTCTGCAGGCACGACCTGCCGCAGTTGAATCCGTCGACGACCCCCCGGAGAGCGCCCAGGACCGCGCCCGCGGTCGAGGCGTCCTCGGGATTCGTGTAGACGGTGAGGTTCACCGGCGTATGGTTGAGGTAATCGTTCTGGAACCCCGCCGGGATCACCATGCCGGCCGAATCGCCGTTCTGTCCGAGGTAGGAAGAGAGGTTCTGGGCGCCGACCGAGACGACCTGGACCTTGACGACCGTGGTGTTGTTGAGCGCCGAGAGGAACGCCACGCTCACCGGGGTGAACCCGCCGCCCGGAGCGTGGTCGTCGTTGACGACGATGAGGGTCGCCGTGGTGGTGGCCGCGCCGGAGAAGATCAGCCCGAACAGCGAGATGAGGATGATCGGAAAGATGAGCGAGAAGAAGAGGGCTACCGGATTCCGGAAGTAGGTTCGAGCGACGATCTGGAAATCGGCGCCGACATTGCGCATCCTCATGGAGCGGCCCCCGTTTTGAGCGCCCCTTCGTCCATCTGACCGACCAGGCGGACGAAGACGTCCTCCAAGGTGTCGTTCGTTGTCGTGAACGAACTCCAGGGGAGTCCGCTGGCTTCGATGGCGGTCAGGATCTTGAGGGCGTCCCCTTTGTCGTTCAGGGTCACCGATACTTTGCCGTCCTCCTCGACCGCGGAGGCGCCGAGGTTCATTCGGAGGTACGTCGCGAGCGCCGGGCTCCCCTCCACGGTCATGCGCGCGGGCCTCCCGTGCGCCCGGATGATCTCCGCCGGGCTACCGGCAGCGATGATCTTGCCGTGGTGAATGATCGCCACCTGGTCGGCGAGCATCTCCGCCTCCTCGAGGTAATGCGTCGTCAGGAAGACCGTGCGGCCCTCGTGTTTCAGTTTTCGGATCACCGCCCAGATCGCCCGGCGGGCGGTCGGGTCGAGGCCGGTGGTCGGCTCGTCCAGGAAGCAGATCTCGGGGTCGTTCGTGAGCGCGAGGGCGAGGCCGAACTTTTGCTTCTGCCCGCCCGAGAGGGTATCGTATCGGGAGTTGGCCTTGTCCGAGAGCTCGACCTGTTGGAGGAGAGCGCCCGGGTCGGCCTTCGTTCCGAAAAGGGCACGATAGTACACGATCGCCTCCTTCGGCGTGATCTTCTCGAAGAACCGGAAATCCTGCGGGATGACCCCGATGCGACGGTGGAGCTCCGTGCCGTCGGTCCACGGGTCGAGGCCCAGGACCTTCACCTCACCGTCGGTGCGGCGGCGCAAGCCCTCGAGGATCTCGGTGGTCGTCGTCTTGCCGGCCCCGTTCGGTCCGAGGAAGGAAAAGACGGTGCCCGGTGCCACAGAGAATCCGATTCCGTCGACCGCCGCGAGGGTCCCGTATCGCTTGACGAGGCCGTCCACCTCAATCGCTGAGGGCATCAGTCCGTCCTGTGTCCGAAGAATAAGAAGGCTCTGGCCAACGGTCCCGGCTGTCGACGATTTAGGTTGTTGAGGGGTGGGCAGGCAGGTCGACCGAGCCTCCGGGAGGCACGACCGCGTTCCCTGCGCGCAAGCTCACCTGGAGGGGCTGGGCTCCGGACCAGGAGATTCGCGTTCGCTTCGGCGTCCAATCCAGCGCTGCGACTCCCGAGCCGACCCTCAGCTGTTCGAGCGATGCCGAATCCCAGTCGAGCGGGAAGCAGGGGGCGACCTCGAGGCGCGGTACACGTGCGTCGACCGAGAGTCCCCAGAGGCGCTCGAAAAGAGTCGTCAGGAACGGTGCGACGCTGAAACCCAGCAGAAAGCAGGAGTCGAACGCCTCCGGCCGGTCGCCCCGGTAGCACTCGTTGGCCCATCCTCCCTCGGCGTCCATCCGCTCTCCGATCGTTCTCAGATACCGCATCCCGAGCGCGGAGTCTCCCACCGCCAGTGCCGCTTCGGCGGCCCAAGCGGTGGCGATTGTCCACACCTCTCCGTCGTGGTACGATTGCGGGTCGTATCCCGGATCCTTCGCGGACAGCGTACGGACCCCCCACGGCGTAGTGAGGTCCTCCTTTGCCGCCCGCTTCACGATAGCCTCACACAGGTCGCGGTCGAGAATGCCCGAGGTCACGGCGCGCAAGGCGTTGGGTCGCAACCGGGCGACCGGTTTGCCGCCGAGACGGGAGTCGTAGAGATACCCTTCTTCGGACCAGGGATAGAACTCCCGGACCGACCGCGCGATACGGTCCGCGGCTTGCACCCAATCCCGCCCCGGTGTGGGATTCGCCCCTCGGGCTTGGAGTTCTGCGGCCGCGAGCAGGGCTTGGCGCCAGAGGACCTGGACGTCGATGGCGTGCTCCCGACGATTCACCGAATCCCAGATCGTGGTGTCGGGGGAGTCGATGCCGTACCGGACGCGACTGAGCTGCTCGGTGGCGGTGGCGATTTCCTCGGCCTCGCCTCCGTGGCGGAGCAGCCCCGTGTCCGGGTCGGTGCGGGCCTGCCCCCATCGGAGGATCCGTTCGATGACCGTCGACCACGCGGCCGCGGTCTCCGCCTTGCCGGAGTGACGAACGTACTGGGCGACGAGACCGGGATAGTAGAGGGTCGTGTCCGAAGTTCCGTAGAGAAAGATCGGTCCCGGAGAGATCTGCATCGGGAGCTCTCCCGGCTCGCCGCCGAGCATCGGCACCTCCGCGCGTAGCTGGAACCGGAACACCGAGGCGAGCGACTGTGCTACCCAGTCGAAGTCTCCCAGCCACAAAGTCGCCGGCAGCATCCACGCGAGGTCGCGGCACCAGATCGAAGAGTACCACGGGTAGCCCGCGACCAACCCCGTCAGTCCCTCACCGGGAGAGGTGTACAGTCGACGCAGAGCCGCCCGCGCAAACTCGTACGCCCGTTCGAGCGCCGGGTCGTTCGGGAACCGGAGGATCGGTGTGCTTTGTTGCCAGGTTTGATCGGCTGTGTCGATGGCCCGCGCCGCGGCGTCCGGGTCCGAAAGCGCGGTGTCGGCCGCACTCGTTGGCCCAAGGTCCCGTTCGAGTCCCCCCGAGAGGAGGAACGAGATCACCGCGGGATGGCCCGGGGTCACGGTGAGTTCGTGGTGCGAGGCAATCTGCTCGACTGGTCCCTCGAATCGTCCTCCCGCCCAGGCGGCCCGGTTCAGGAACATCCGGGAGGGAGGGAGGCTTGAGCGATAGTCGAGGGCGAACCCCCGCTGGCGTACGGTCAGTCCCCGGGATGCGGTCTCTACGTGGAACGACGTGGGGCGGATCCCTTCGACCAAGACGGGCAGTAGGAACGGTGCGAACGTGCTCACGAGGAGCAGCGACGCGGCGGGTCCTTCCGGGACCGAGAACGACAGAGTGCGAACCGCCCCCGAGGGAGAAGGGACGGCGGTGACGTCCTGAACAAACTCGAACCGACCCAGTCGATGGCGGCTGCGCCAGCGACCGGGAGCTTTCTCGACGTCCACGAGACAATCCGGTAGGGCGGTGACCCCCGACCCGGCCGAAAGGGAAAGGCGCCACGGGCCCGAGAGCCGGATCAGCTGCCCGTAGACCCCGCCCCAGTCGATCACGGCCCCTCGAGTCTCCCGAGGGAGCTCGAGGTCGCCCCGACCGTCGAGGAGGACGGCGGACGCGAGACTCGTGAGCAATACCGGCACCGTGGGCGGTGGATTCGAGGGCGAGCCGACCGAGGTTTTCACGGCGGAGCCTCATTTCGCGGGGCTTCGGTGAATTCGAACCAGACCAACGGTGGAATGGCGACATTTTGGAGTTCCAGCCGGACCGTTACCTCTCGTTCCGCGACGGGCGCAACCCGGTCGAGCCGTACCCGGGTGGGGTCGCCGGGACGAAGCTCGAGAGGCGCGGACCGGCTGATCTCGGCGGCGCTCCGCCAGAGCAGAGGTGAGCCCGTACCCACTCGTACTTGTCCCGCCGGAACCTCGACTCGGTCCACATAGAGACGCAGAGACGAGAACGCGCCGACCCGAAGCGGTGGGTTCGCGAGGGTGAACGAGAGCCCCTCGTCCCTTCGAACGAGGGACCTCGGCACGTAGACCGACTCTTCGACCGATTCCGCGACCCAGAGAAGCGCCTCGAGTGAGTGGAGGCCGAATTCCCGGCCGACCGAGAGTCCCTGCCGGACCATCGAGAGGGCGGGCCCGAGCCGGTGGTCGCTCATAGGAGGTCGAGAGTCCGGTGCGTCTTGAACGTTCGGACAGGTCCGGAAGCCTCGCGCGCCTCCGCCGACTCACGAGTTCGCCGTTGCTCGGCACGACCGGCGGTTACGCTCTTTGCAAACGCGGGCGGAGACGAAACGCTTTATTCCGTTCGACTCCCCCGAGGTCGACCCGCGGGTCCCCGAGCATGGTTCGTCCTCTTTCGGAGGCGCTGCGCGCCTCTCCGCTCCTCTTCGAGCCGGTTCCGTCGCCCGCCCGAACCCCCGCCCATCGCGTCGAGGAGCGCACGTCCGCGCTCGTCTGGTTGATCGAGACGGTTCCCCGGCTCGATGCCCTCGACATTCCCGAACTCGTGGACGAGAACCACGAAGGACAGCCCCACTACCGGTCGGGCGACCTCTCGGCGTACGCGCACGCGCTCACGGAGCGCACTGGGCGCGAGGTCATTCTGAACAAGGTCGTGGCGCACCTGGCCGATTCGAAGGCGCTCGAGCGATGGGCTCAGGAAACGGTCGAGCGCGGGATCCGGCACGCCGTCCTGGTCGGGGGCAGCAGCCGATACATCCCGTATCCGGGACCTCCGGTCGCGGAGGCGGACCGGATCTGTCGACCGATCTTCGCCGCCGCCGGGGGAGCGATCGGCAACATCGCGATCCCGCAACGGACCGGGGAAGCGCACCGGATGCTCGCCAAGACCCGGGCCGGGGCGTCGTTCTTCACCACGCAACTCTTGTTCGACGCCGAGGCGGCGCGCAAGGTCCTGCAGCAGTACGACCTGCTCTGTCGCCAGGCCTCCATCCCTCCCGCGGCCGTCCTCCTCAGCGTCGCGCCGATCGCGGACGACCAGGACGCGGAGTTCGTCCGATGGCTGGGCGCCGACCTTCCCGACTCTGCGGAACGCACCATCTTAGGTGGGGAAGAGAGCGACGCCGCCCGCCGGAGTGTTGAGATTGCGGTCTCGGTCTGGGAAGGGGTCGCGAAGATGGCCCGTGCGGAGCACCTCCAGGTTCCTATCGGCGTGAACGTCGAGCAGGTTTCGGCGCGTCACCTCGAGGTTGCCGGGACGCTCCTTCTCGAGCTCGCCCGACGGATCGACGTGCCTCCCTCGTCGTAGGTCGAACTCCCGCGCCGTTCAGCGGGAACGCGGCCGTCAGTCCACGGGGACGCCTTCCTCGAGGAACGGCAGTCCGTCCAGCTCCACGGTCGCGCCGGCAAGCGTCGTGAGGTAGGAGAAGCGGCAGGGATTGCGACCTCCGAGCGAACGATTCCCGCCCAGCAGAAGGCTCACCGACCCCATGGCAACATCGGCCACCTCGGGCGCGCGGGAGATCGCAGGGTTGACGCCGAAGGTCAATGCCCCGGGGATCTCACGACCCCGTCCTCCCCGGGCGTACTCGCGCGAGAACGCCGCACCGCCTCGGTCGAACGAATACTCGGTAAGTCGACCGTGTCGGAACGAAAATCGAGCGCCCAGCGCGACCGGAGGGTCTGCGAAGCGGTTGTAGGTTTCTCGATTCGGCTCCCAAACGCCGTCGGCGACCCCGGGAACGAGCGGAACCGCCACCACCCCCGTCGGGATCTGAGTCCACAGCCGGCCGGCGCGACGGTCCGCGCGGTCCACCCGACCATCCTCGACCACGGGGGGGGCCCGCAACACTTCGACCGTGAGGTCGGTCCCGTTCGGATGGTGAAGGTGAACCTGGCGGGCGCGATGCAGCCGTCGGACCAACCGACCGGCCGCCCGGGCGAGTCGGTCGGGGGCGACGAGACTTCCCTGGACCAGTTCCCGTTGCCACGCGTCCCGGTCCACCCCGAAGCGGGCGGCCGCCGGGGCGGTCGCCGCGGCGACCGCGATGCGCGCCGCTCGGAGCCCCGCTCGCCGCGCCGCCCTCCACCATCCCGCGCCGTGGCGACCCAGCACCGCATCCAGTTCCTCGGCCGAGAGACCCAGCAGACGGGGGAAATGCTCGGGGCCCGGGAAGTAGACGTAGGCGTCGCTCGCCTCTGCGATCGCCGCCGGAGCGCTCGGAACCGTACGCGAGCCCGACTGGGCGAGCGAGCGGAAGAACGCCGCTTCGTCCTCGACCACGAGCGTCGGCTCGCATCCGCGACGCCGGGCCTCGAGCACGAAGGCCCGGGCCCACGGGAGCGCGTGGTCCCAGGTCTCGACCGTGAGTGTCTCCCCGCGCCGCACCGCGAGGCACTGGTCCAGGACGACCTGGGCCAACCGGTCTTCCGGGCGCGAGCGCGTGGGGCGCGTCACCCTCGGCCGCCGTGGGGGTGATGATGGCCCGTCCGGCCGCCGGCGACCGACGGCGCCGTCACGAGCCATCCCCCGTCGAGGACCCCTTTCACCCCTCGCAGGTCCTCGGCGGCTTTCTCGATCTCCCGTCGCCGGCCGAGCAGCAGGACCACCTCCGCGCACGCGTCCCCTTCGAGGTGAACGTGCGAGGTCGACCGGACGTGCTCTCCCCAGCGGTGCTCGGCGGCCGTGAGGCGCTGGAGCACGTTCGGGGTGTCGTGGCGGTAGAGAAGCGCCACCACCCCGAGCGCGTCGGAGTCCGGGTCCGAGAGCGTCCGGTCGGACACTTCTTTTCGAATCAAGGCCCGGATGGCGTCCGACCGGCTCGGGCTGTTCCGCTCGCGGACCCACGCATCGAGCTGTCCCAGCAGCTCGGGTTCGAGCGAAACACCCACGCGGACGACGCGGGACGTCATTGTTCGGACACCGGAGCGGCGGGAGCTCGTTCGGGTCCGGTGGTCGGTGGCAGCCGGGGTGGGAAGCCGATCTCCTCGTAGCCCCGTCGTCGGTAGATGGCCATGGCGACGAGCCAGGTGCCGACGAAGAGGGCGATGATACCAAAGCCGACGTACTGCCAGGCGGCCTCACCGTTGACGGAGTTCAGGCTGTTCCAGAACGGGCCCGAGAGGCCGAGTTCGGCGGCCACCACGGTAAGGACCTCGAGGGTCCCGATGGCGAAGGCCACCAGCACCGAGATGATCGTGATGGTCAGATTGTAGTACACTTTTCGGATCGGCTTCAGGAACGCCCACCCGTAGGCGTAGCGCATCGCGATCCCGTCGGTGGTGTCCACGACGACCATGCCGCAGGTGAACAGGAACGGCATGAGGAGCGCGGTCCAGACCGGAACGGGGGCCAGCCCGGTCGACAGGCCCAGCGTGAGGGCGATCACGGTCACCTCGGTAGCGGTGTCGAATCCGAGCCCGAACAGAACGCCGACCGGATACATCTGCCAGGGCCGGTTGACGATTCGGAAGAGGCGGCCGAAGTAGCGGTTCATGAAACCGCGCTTGTTGAGCTGCTCTTCGAGGGCTTCCTCGGAGAGGTGCCCCGCCCGAAGTCCCTGGAAAATACGGTAGATCTCGAGGACGATGACCAGGTTGATCAGCCCGATGATCCAGAGGAACGCCCCGGAGACGATCGTGCCGAGGACCGAGCCCACTGTGGCGAACGTTCCGTAGGTATGGTTCACGAAGTCGAACGCGAAGACCAACGCGACGATCATCCCGATGACGATGGTCGAGTGGCCCAGAGAGAACCAGGTCCCGACGGTGAGGGGGCGTTGCTCCTGTTGGAGGAGCTTCCGGGTGGTGTTGTCGATCGCCGAGATATGGTCCGCGTCGACGCCGTGGCGGAGCCCCAGCGTGAAGCTCAGGACCCCGAGTGGCAGAAAGAGCGCGTAGGACTTCGAAACCACCAACAGTAGCAGGAAACCGACCGTGGTGGCGACCGCAATAACGGCGTAGACCACTACGATGAGGAACTTCTCCCGGAGGGTCAGAACCGCAGAGCGCGCCGGAGCCAACGAGCCGGGCGGCAGGGTCGAGGAAGGGGCGGGCCCGCCCATGTCCGGACCTAACCTCGGTCCCACATAACGGTTATGTCGTCTTCGGAATTCGTGCTACTGAATTTCAGTCGCACCCCGTATCTTTCGTATTTTCGGTCGGACGCGCGTCGTTCTCGGAGGCGAGGAACGACTTAGGATACGGTCTTTGTCAGCGCCCCCAACGCGGCCGTGAGGTCGTCCTCTTGCAGGAGGAAGATCGTGTCGGTGTAGCAGGAGAGCGCCTCCACGATGTTGATCTCCTGCGAGGCGAGCACGCCGGCGAGATGGCGGAGGAGTCCCGGGGTCTCCTCGATGCTCTCGGGGCTGGTGACGGCGACCTCGACCAAGTTCTTGCGGACCGAGATCAGCTGGCTCTCCCGCAACCGACGAAGGACGCGGGGCACGGAGTCCTCGTCGACGATAACGACCGTTCCGCGGGAAACCTGGATCACCCGACAGAGGAGGTTCTCGTCGAGGAGCTCTTCGACCACGTCCCCGAGACGCTGGAGGACATCCGCCCCCTGGCTCAGCGTGACCGCGGCGACCTTCGTCCGAGTCTCGATGCGGCTCTTCCGCATCACGCGATGTACCCCCGCCTCCCGGGCGCTCTCCGCCCGCCCGTGCGGGTACCGGCGGCACGCCGCCAAGACCGCGTCGGTGCCCGGCACACCGAGGTCCGCGGAGACTCGCCGAGCGATCGCCGAATAGTTGCCGATCCTCATCCGGAGGGCGTCGCCGAGCGCGGGATGCGCGTCGAGATACTCCCGGACCCTTTCCGCAACCGACTCGTCGGGCATGATTGTCTAATTTCGGACACTTTGGTCCAGAACTGTCCGGTGACGGCCACACGGTATAAATCTCTGTCTCTCGTGCGTTTCGTTCTGTGAAGCGCGCTGCCGCGAAGCCCAAGGTCGTACTCGCGTACTCGGGAGGGCTCGACACCTCGGTCGCGATCCCTTGGCTGATGGAGACGAAGGGCGCGGACGTGGTGTCGATGACCGTCGATGTCGGTCAGCCCGTCGACCTCGAGAAGGTCCGTGCGAAAGCGAAGGCTTCGGGTGCCACCGAAGCCTACGTGGCCGACGCGCGCCAGGAGTTCGCCGAGGAGTTCATCGCTCCGGCCCTTCGCGCGAACGCTCTCTACGAGGGCGTCTATCCACTGAGTACCGCGCTCGCCCGGCCGCTCATCGCTCGTCACCTGGTCGAGGTGGCGCACCGGGAGGGGGCGGAGTTTGTCGCCCATGGTTGCACCGGGAAGGGCAACGACCAGGTCCGTTTCGACCTATCGACGACCGGTCTCGCCCCCGAACTCACCGTGATCGCCCCGGCGCGCGAATGGGCCATGACCCGAGAAGACGAGATCGTCTACGCTCGCGAGCACGGCATCGTGGTCGACGCGACGAAGGCCTCGCCCTACAGCGTCGACGAGAACCTCTGGGGACGTTCTGTGGAATGCGGCATTCTCGAGGACCCGTCGGTCGAGCCACCCGAGGAGGCCTACGGATGGACCTGTGCACCTTCGGAGGCGCCGGCGAAGGCCCAGTACGTGACCATCGCGTTCGAGAAGGGGTTGCCCGTCGCGGTCAATGGCCACCGGGCTCCCCTCCACGAACTGATTGCCGGGCTCAACCGCACCGCCGGGGCGCACGGAGTTGGTCGGATCGACCATCTCGAGTCCCGAGTGGTCGGGATTAAGTCCCGGGAGGTCTACGAATGTCCGGCGGCGGTGGTGCTGATCGCCGCCCACCAGGCGCTCGAGGCCCTGATCCTCCCGCGCGACCTCCTCGATTTTAAGCGCACGGTCGAGCAGCGCTACACCCTGTTGATTTACGACGGCCTCTGGTTCACTCCCCTACGGACGTCGCTCGATGCGTTCGTCGAAGCCACCCAAGAGCGAGTGACCGGCGAGGTCACGATGAAGCTCTTCAAGGGGTCCGCCCACGTCTCGGGGCGCCGCTCCCCGCTCGCTCTCTACCAGCCCCAGCTCGCGACCTACTCCTCCGGGGATGAGTACCGCCGACAGATGGCGGAGGGGTTCATCTACGTCTGGGGGCTCCCGGCGCGAACGTGGGCCGCCGTCGGGGCCCGGGCCCGGCCGAAGGCGGTCAAGACCCCGGACCTACGGACCTGAGCGCGCCCGGTGCGCACCATTCCATGACCGATTCTTCTCCTGCGCCATCGTATGTTCGCACACCCCAGGCCGGGTTCCTGGCTTCCCTGTCGGTGGACCGATCGCTCGCGCGCTTCGACCTCGCGGGCAGCGTAGCGCACGCCGAGATGCTGGGTCACGTAGGGTTGCTCTCTCCTACCGAGACCGGCCGGCTCTGCGAGGGTCTGCGAGCAATCGGCCGGGAGATCCAGGAAGGCTCGTTCCCGTGGCGCGACGAGCTCGAGGATGTGCACACCAACTTCGAGGTTCGACTGACCGACCTCGTGGGGCCTCTCGGCGGGAAGCTCCACACCGCTCGGAGCCGCAACGACCAGATCGCCCTGGACGAGCGACTCTACCTGCGGGCCACGGTGGACCAGGTTGCCACCGCGCTCGTTCGCCTCGAAGAGCTCCTCCTCGCGAAGGCGAGCGTCGAGGCGACCGTGCCCATGCCGGGCTATACTCACCTCCAGCGGGCCCAACCGGTCACGGTGGGCCACTTCCTACTCGCCCACTTCTGGCGTTTCGACCGGGACCTCGACCGACTCTTCGCCACCGCCGAGCGCGCGAACGTGAGCCCGCTCGGGGCCGGGGCGCTGGCCGGCTCGACGCTTCCGGTCGACCCGGCGTACACGGCACAGCGACTCGGGTTCGACCGGTCCTTCGAGAACTCGATGGACGCGGTGAGCGACCGGGACCCGTTCGCCGAACTGCTGTTCGACCTCGCCCTGCTCTCGGTCCATGCGAGCGCCCTCGGGGAAGAGGTCGTGGTGTTCGCATCCAAGGAATTCGGGTTCCTCGAGCGGTCTCCGGCCCTCGGCTCGGGCAGTAGCCTCATGCCCCAGAAGCGGAACCCGGATGCCGCGGAGCTCGTGCGGGGGAAGGCCGGACGAACGATCGGCGACCTCGTGGCGCTCTTGACGACGTTGAAGGGCCTGCCGCTCGCCTACGACCGGGACCTTCAGGAGGACAAGGCTCCGGTCCTCGACGCCGTCGGAACCGTCCTCGCAGTGTTGGACGCGCTCTGCGTCGTGGTCCAAGGCATGGAGTTCGACCATGCCCGACTCCTGGCGGCCTCCCAGGACCCTGAGTTGTTCGCCACCGACATCGCGGAACGGCTCGTGGCCCAAGGGGTGCCGTTCCGAACCGCTCACGAATCGGTGAGCCAGCTGTATGCCGCCGCGTCCGGGCCGGTCAATTCCGCCTCCGTGCACGCCGGCCTTCCCCTGCTTCGTTCTCAGGATTCTGGACTTCTCGACCCGACGGCGGCCCTCGCTCGCCGCGATTCGCCCGGAGGACCGGGTCCGCAGGCGGTCGGCCGTCAGGTCGTTTCCGCCCGTGCCCGACTCGCGGCCCGGGTCGCTTCCCTCTCCTCGCTCGACCGCAAGGTCGCGCTGATCGAGGAGCTGCTCGAAGAGGAACGAAAATGACAAACTGCCCAGAGTGCGACGCGAAGGTAGAGAAACACGGCATGGTGCTCGGCGAGGTCTTCCCCTGCCCGGATTGCGGAACGGAACTCGAGGTTCTCGGGAACGCGCCGTTCTCCTTCCAACCCGCCCCGAAGGAAGCCGAGGACTGGGGTGAGTAACGGGGTCCGGCTCGGGGTCTTCTACACGATCATCCGCCCCGAGGAAAAGGCGATCCTCGCGGCGGCGGAATCGCGCGGAATCCCGGTCGTCCGGCTCGACGACGGCGTGGTGACGTTCGGCCTCGAAGCGCCCGCCGACCTACCGGATGTGGTCCTGAACCGTTCGGTATCCCACACGCGGTCGCTCTACGCGGTGCACTGCTACTCGGCCTACGGCGTTCCCACCGTGAACACCCCGGCTGTGGTGGAGCTCGCGGGCGACAAAGTGCTGTGTTCGCTGCGGCTCGCCGCACGTCACATTCCGACGCCCCGCACGGTCGTGGCGCTCTCTCCCGAAGCGGCGATGACCGCGATCGAGCAGATCGGTTATCCGGCGGTATTGAAGCCGGCCATCGGCTCCTGGGGTCGTTTGATGGCCAAGGTCGACAACGCCGAGGATGCGCTCCAGATCCTCGAGCACAAGAGCGCCCTCTCCTCGCCGATCCACTCGGTGTTCTACGTCCAGGAGTTCGTTCCGAAGCCGGACCGGGACCTTCGGGCGTTCGTGGTCGGCGGCGAGGTCGTGGCCGCCATGTACCGCAATTCGGTCGATTGGCGGACGAACGCGGCCCGAGGCGCGTCCGCCGAGGCAGCCCCGCACTCAAACGAGCTCGTGGACCTGGCGCTCCGCGCCGCCGAGGCAGTCGGAGGCGGCGTTCTGGCGGTCGACCTGATGGAATCGCCTTCCGGCCTCGTCGTGCACGAAGTCAACCCGACCCCCGAGTTCAAGACGCTCGCCGCAGCAACGGGCGTCGACATCGCCGGACGAGTGGTCGACTACGCGGTCGGGGTCGCGCGGAAATGAAGGTCGCGATCGTCGGCGGATCCGGCTATGTGGGCGGCGAACTCCTTCGCCTTCTGCTCCGTCACCCCGAGGCGGAGGTCGCCCAGGTCACCTCGGACTCGATGGCGGGCCGGCCCGTCTGGCGGGCGCATCCCAACCTTCGCAAAGCGACCTCTCTGACGTTCAGTCCCCATGACGAACTCCGTCCCGCGGACGCCACGTTCGTGGCGACGCCGCACGGCGAATCGATGGCGCGGATGCCGAGCCTCCTCGAGACCAACGAGTTCGTCGTCGACCTGGCGGCGGATTTTCGGCTCAAGGACGCGGCCCGCTACGCCGAGTACTACCCGACCGCCCACGCCCACCCCGAGCTCCTCGCGAAAAGCGTCTACGGACTCCCCGAGCTGCACCGTTCCGAACTGAAGAGCGCCCGGTTGATCGCCGTTCCCGGGTGCATCGCCACGGCCTCGATCCTCGCGTTGAAACCGCTCGTCGACCGCGGATGGGTCGAACCCCGGCCCGTCGTGATCGACGCGAAGAGCGGATCCTCGGCGAGCGGCCAGGACGCCGGGCCGGCGGGACGGCACGCGGAGCGCTCGGGCGTGATGCGGGCGTACGCCCCCGCCGGCCACCGCCACACCGCCGAGATCGAGCAGGAAACGGGCGCGCGGGTCGCTCTCTCCTGCCACGCGGTCGAGGCCGTTCGGGGGGTCCTCTCCACCGTCCATGCTTCCGTCAACCACGTGGTGGACGACAAGGAGCTCTGGCGGACGTACCGCTCCGCTTACGGCGACGAGCCGTTCGTGCGGATCGTTCACGAGTCCGACGGGATCCACCGCGAACCCGAACCGAAGATCCTTTCGGGGTCCAATTATTGCGACCTCGGGTTCGCGTCCGACCCTCATGGGGACCGAGTGGTCGCCCTTGCCGCCCTCGACAACCTGATGAAAGGGGCCGCCGGCAACGCTGTTCAGTGCTTCAACATCCGTCGCGGAATTCCGGAAACGACCGGCCTCGAGTTCCTCGGCCTGCACCCGATCTAGGACCGCTCCGTGACGCTGGTCGTGAAGGTCGGGGGCGCGGCGGGCAACTCCCTCGACCCGGTGATCTCCGACCTCGCCGGCCGGAAGGACTTCGTCCTCGTCCACGGCGGTTCGAAGGAGGTCGACCAGCTCGGAACGGCGCTCGGACAGCCCGCCGAGTACTACACGTCCCCGAGCGGCGTCGTTTCTCGCCGCAGTGACGCGGCCCACCTCGAGGTCGTGGTCCTCGCGCTCGCGGGAAAAGTCCAGACGGAGATCGTCGCCGCCTTCGGCCAGCGCGGGGTCCGGGCGCTCGGTCTCTCCGGTGTCGACGACCGTCTTCTGGTCGCCCGTCGCAAGGAAGGAACGAGGGCGGTCGTCAACGGCCGCACGGTCCACCTCACCGACGACCTCTCGGGAAGCGTCGAGAAGGTGAACGCCGATCTCCTGCGTCTCCTCCTCGAGGCTGGGATCGCACCGGTCGTGGGACCTCCGGCCATCACCGCCTTGGGCGAGGTAGTCAACGTCGACGCGGACCGGGCGGCGGCCCAGGTCGCGGTGGCCCTCGGGGCCGAGGCGCTCTTACTGCTGACGAACGTTCCGGGTCTCCTGCGCGACGCAGAGGACCCGACCTCGCTTATTCCCCGAGTCAGCCCGCAAGCGTTCGAAGAAGCGCTCGGGTTCGCCCGGGGTCGAATGCGCAAGAAGCTCCTCGCGGCGCGCGAGGCTCGCGAGGGAGGGGTACCCCACGTCGTGATCGCTCCCTCCGGGGGATTCGCTCCCGTGGAAGCCGCCCTGCGCGGGCAGGGAACGGTGTTCGAATGAGCGGCGCGGGACCGCCCGCGCCGAAGGAATTCGCGGCGTCCACTTCGAAGCGCCTCACCCTCGTCCGGGGAAGCGGCGCCCACCTCTGGGACGAGACCGGTCGCACGTACATCGACCTCGGAGCCACGCACGGGGTCGGCAACCTGGGTTCCAGCCCTCCCGAGGTGGTGCGCGCGATCGAAGCGCAGGCCAAGGAGCTGCTCTACCTGGGGAGCGGATACTCCAACCCGGTCCGCACCGCGTTCATCGACCGATTGCTCTCCTTGCTGCCGCCCTCCTTCGGAAGCGTCTTCCTCTCGAACTCGGGGACCGAGGCGGCCGAGGCCGCCCTCAAAGTCGCCCGGTCCGTCACGGGCCGCATCAAGGTCGTCGCCGCGATGCGGGGATTCCACGGACGAACGATGGGCGCCCTGAGCGCCACGTGGCGGCGAGAGCTCAAGGAGCCGTTCGAGCCGCTCGTGCCAGGGTTCGTTCACGTCCCGTTCAATGACGCCGCCGCGCTCGAGACCGCCGTCGACGAGACCACAGCGCTCGTGCTGCTCGAGCCGGTCCAGGGCGAAGGCGGGGTCCACGTCGCCTCGGAGGGATACCTGCGCGCAGCCCGGGTCGCCACCGAGCGCACCGGGGCACTGCTCGCGTTCGACGAGGTCCAGACGGGCCTCGGCCGGACCGGTCGTATGTTCGCGTTCGAGCGTTGGGGTGTCGTCCCGGACATGCTCCTGCTCGCCAAGTCGCTCGCGGGCGGTCTTCCGATCGGAGCGACCGTGGTGGCGAGCGAACTCGTTCCGCGCTTCCGAGGAAGCCACCACTCGACATTCGGAGGGAACCCATTGGCCTGCGCGGCGGGTCTCGCCGCGCTCGACCTTCTCGTGCGCGATCACCTCCCCGAACGCGCCGAACGTTTGGGGACGCGAGGACTCGCGCAGCTCGCCGCCCTCCCTCCCGAGAAAGTCCGGGAGGTTCGCGGTCTCGGCCTCATGATCGGAGTGGAGTTCCGGGAAAAGGTCGCGCCGTACCTCGCGGAACTCGAATCCCGAGGGTTCCTCGCGATCTCGGCAGGGTCGACGGTGATGCGTCTGCTGCCTCCCCTCGTGATCACCGAGGAGGACTGGAAGGCCGGCCTGACGGCGATCGCCGAGGTGGTCGCCGGTGGATGATACTCGGGTCCTGGAGCGGCTCGTCCGGAAATACAGCCCCTCCGGAAAGGAGTCGAGCGC
>Ga0209415_10002800_pt1 | contig 32658 bp, 31 predicted proteins | sample PeaSoiSIISIP2007_FD_187696 | JGI IMG/M metagenome (GOLD analysis project Ga0209415, IMG submission 187696) | Peat soil microbial communities from Weissenstadt, Germany - SII-SIP-2007 (SPAdes) (version 2) | ecosystem: Environmental > Terrestrial > Soil > Wetlands > Peat | place: Germany... | reverse complement strand
GAATTATGGCTCGTCGGTGTTTGAGGGAATCCGATGTTACGCCCCGCCTAGCGGTCCCGCTATTTTCCGCGCGCAGGAACACACCCAACGGTTGCTGGATTCGGCCAAGATTTACCGCATCGATGTTGATTTCACCCGTGACGAACTGATCTCCGGGATGGTCGAGCTGGTGAAGAACAATGGCGTGTGGCCGTGCTACATGCGCCCCATCATTCTGCGCGGATACGGCGAGGCTGGGGTCAATCCCTTTAATTCGCCGACGGAAGTTTTTATCTGTAATTATCCGTGGGGAAAATATCTCGGTAGCGATGCCGAGCAGGGCGTCGACGTGTGCGTCTCGTCGTGGACTCGCATCGCGCCCAATACGCTGCCTGCGATGGCGAAGTCAGGTGCGAATTACATGAACTCGCAGCTGATCAAGATGGAGGCCATCATCAACGGTTACGTCGAGGGCATAGCGCTTGATGCCAACGGATACGTCAGCGAGGGCTCGGGCGAGAACGTTTTCCTCGTGCGCAATGGCGTTCTACAGACAGCGCCGCTGGGCAACTCTGTGCTGCCCGGAATTACGCGTGATTCAGTTTTGCAGATCGCTCGTGAATTGGGGATCTCGGTGGTCGAGCAAGGAATCCCCCGCGAACTCCTTTACATCGCAGAGGAAGCGTTCTTGACCGGCACAGCCGCTGAGATCACGCCGATTCGCTCGGTAGACAAGATCAGCGTGGGCAAGGGCGTGGCGGGGACCGTGACCAAAGCTATTCAGAAGGAATTTTATGGCATTGTCCACGGAGAAAAAGCCGACCGGTTCGGTTGGCTAACACCGGTGCCGGTGGGCAGCAAGCAACCAGTCAGCGTGTAGGCAGCACTCAAGAGGTTCTTGATTGGGGGCGCCTAACTCAGCGCCCCTTTGGTTTTTCGGTCAAACCAACACGTAACACCCTCAAGGAGAAACTCATGGCAACTGCACAGCAAGCTCTCACACCCGAGATGGCAGCTGGTTTTCGCGAAGTCATGCTCGACGGCGTCACCCGGGAACTGGAAATCACTAAGAAAGTCATCGCCGCTATTCCTGATGCCAAAGCTCAGTACAAGCCCGATCCCAATGCGCGCACGGCATGGGAGCTCGCATGGCACCTGGCCAACAGCGATGTCCAATTCCTCGATGCAATCGCCGACCTTAAGTTCACCATGGAAACCCCTGAAGAAAAAGACAAGCCCAAGACTGTAGCCGAGCTGGTCGATTGGTACGACAAGAATTTCAAGCGTGCGGCAGCCAGGGTGAGCGCCCTGACCCCGGAACAGCTCGCCACTCCGATCGACTTCATGGGTGTGTTCAATCTTCCGGCGGTTTCCTATCTCGGGTTTCTCAACAATCACAGCATCCACCACCGTGGAGCGCTTTGTACCTATCTCCGTCCCATGGGTTCAAAATGCCCGTCAATTTACGGAGGCAGCTACGACGAGCCGTGGCAGGGATCTCCGGAAGAGACCGCTGCTTAATCATTCTTTGAAGCCTCGGAAGCCGCCCCATGGGGCGGCTTTTTCATCGCCCGGCCCAGAGTAGTTGTACAGGATATCGGTCGAAAATCCGGTCCGCGGTAATCAGGGTCATGTCCTCCAGCTGTGCTTGCGCGATCAGCAGCCGATCAAACGGGTCACGATGATGGGCAGGCAACGCGAAGACTGCCAAGGCGTGCTCGTGAGACACCGTAAGAGGACGTAGGCCCTGAGCCGCCATGCGCCGTGGAACATACAAATCCGGCGGCTCCGGAAGGTGCAGCTTGCCTGACGCTGCCTTGATGGCAACTTCCCAGGAAGTGACTGCGGACAGAAAGATTTCCTGTCTGACGTCGGCTATCACATCGTGCGCCTTGTGCGACATCCGCGACGGCTCGCCAACACTCCAGAGCCAGACGCCAGTGTCGAGCAGGTACATCACCGTTTCTTCCTTCTCTTGCGGGCTGGCGCGCTTGTTAGCGGCGCGTCATAGAACAGGGCTTCAAACGCCGGGTCAGGAGCGTCGAAATCCGCCGCGATCCAGATCTTGCCCTCATCGATGCCCATGGGCCGCGACTTCCCTTGCGGGCCAGCCGCTATCAGCTTCGCCACTGGTACGCCGGCACGGGCAATGGTGATTTCTTCTCCGCCTGCTACCCGTCGGAGGAGCCGCGAAAGGTGGGTCTTCGCTTCATGAATATTCACTTCCATAGTTTCTTGACAATAGACTAAGTCTGTGGACTAAGTCAACCCTGTGAATCTTGCCCCGATCTCGGATCACTGTGATGCCAGCCACCCCTTGCCGTGGCATCGTCTCCTAGGTTAGCCGCACCCAGCCACTGCCCAAACGCCCGCTTCCCCATTACTTAGGTCATCTTGGGTTAGATGCGGTTTGGGTTCATCATACGAATTGATCCCTGGGGACTTATCCAAATGAATATTGATGATCTACTTCGTATCGCCATGGAACGGCGCGCCTCCGACTTGCACCTGAAGGTCGGCAATTATCCTCACCTGCGCATTGATGGCGAACTTACCCCGCTTACTGACCAGCCCCGCATCAGCGCGGAAGATATGCTGACCATGGCCTTCAGTATGATGTCGGCGAGGCAAAAGCAGAAATTCAAGGAGAGCACGGAAATCGACATGGCCTATGGCGTAGCCGGACTGGGCCGCTTCCGTGTGAACGTTTTTCAGCAGCGCGGCAATGTGGGACTGGTGCTGCGCGTGATTCCCACGAAGATTCGCGCGCTCGATGAACTGTACTTGCCCAAGATCGTGGAGCAAGTCTGCGACATGCCGCGCGGCCTGATCCTCGTCACCGGCGTCACCGGCTCTGGTAAGTCCACGACTCTGGCGGCCATGGTAGACCGCATTAACTCCACTCGCGCCGAGCACATCATCACGATTGAAGACCCAATTGAATTCCTGCATCGCGACAAAAAAGGCTACGTAAACCAGCGCGAGATCGAAGTCGATACGCCCACATTCTCGGCAGCGCTACGCGCTTCTCTCCGTCAGGATCCTGACGTCATTCTGGTCGGCGAAATGCGCGACGTTGAGACGATCGGCACCGCGCTGCATGCCGCTGAAACCGGCCACATGGTGTTCTCAACCCTGCACACGCTGGACGCGGTCGAAACCATAAACCGTATTATTGCGGTGTTCCCTCCGCCGGAGCAGAAGCAGATTCGCTTGCAGCTTGCGGCTGTGCTGCGCGCCGTGATCAGCCAGCGCCTGGTTCGACGTTGCGACGGCGACGGTCGCGTGCCCGCTGTCGAAGTCATGATCAATACCGCGTACATCCGGGAATGCATCCTGGTGCCGGAAAAAACCCGCGCGGTTCGCGATGCCATCTCTGCCGGAACTTCGCAGTACGGCATGCAAACCTTCGATCAGTCTTTGTGGGATTTGTTTCAGGCAGGCCTGATCAACTACGAAACCGCACTGGAGAGCGCCTCGAACGCAGACGACTTCAAGCTGCGTATGCAGGGCATCTCTTCCACCAGCGACATCTCCAAGAACGCTATGCAACAAACCGGCTTCGGTGGCCGCTAATTTATCCTCCTGAAACACTTAAGGGCGCGCCCGAGCGCGCCCTTTCTTAATTTCGGAGGGGGCCGGAACCTAACCTCGCCTGTCAACCCCACAGTCGAACGACGGGAAGGTTCCGGCCCGGTGAAGAGCAATTGCAGCTAGGCGGCCGCATATTTCGCGTGATGACAGTCCGGAGCGCTGAGAACAAAAAGCGCGTGCTCGAATTTTGAGATCTCGAACACACGATTCAATCCAGTGCGCGTCAGCACCTCGTTGACAAAATGCGACGGATTCACCAGCTTGAGTTGAACATTGCGGTTCCGAGCCCACTGCTGCAGAGAAAGCAGGGCAGTCAAGCCACCGGCATCCAGGGTTTCCACGTCGGACAAATCAATCACCACAATGCGAACGTTTTTCTCCGAGAGAACCGCATCCCTAAGCGTGCGTATTCCGGCGCCGCGAACGATCCGCCCGACGCATCTCACAACCGTTACATCGCCCGTTCTTTCTACATCGATGGTAAGCATGACTGGCTTCCTCACTCTTTGAATATCTACGCAAATAGACGCCCGGAAGTTCCCGATGTCACCACACAGAAGGTAAAAAGTTGTAACGTAGTTAGTTAAGCAAGCTTTTCTCGCCGGAAAATGTCGAGCGAGCTAAATTGTTACTGGCTATGCCTTTTGCTCGTCCAAGAAAGACCGAGTCCGAAAACGAACTCTACGAGTACGCCGTCGGAGCGCTTGGTCGACGCATGCGTTCCGTGGCGGAATTGAAGCGTCTGCTGCGCCCCCGTGTTGAAGCGGACACCGAATACGGACAGACGCTGATAGAACTTGTTATCCGCCGCCTGAAAGATCACGGCTATCTCAATGACGCCCAATACGCGGCGGCGTATTCTTCCTTCCGCCGCGACAATGAAAAATTCGGCCGACGCCGCGTGATCACCGATCTGAAGGCCAAGGGAGTCCACGGTGAGGTCATCGAAAAAGCGGTGGGTTCCGTCTACGACGAAGTGAGTGATGAGAAACAGGCGCGCGAATATTTGAAGCGCAAGCGCCTGGTGAAACCGAAAGATCAGAAGCAGGCAGCACGGATCTTCCGCCAGCTCACCCGCGCCGGATTCACATCGAAGACGATCTTTGCCATCCTCAAAAAGTGGGAGGTGGATGAAGAAACGCTAAGCGCGTTCGAAGGCGAACTTGAGTGACGACTCAGGACCGCAAATACCGGCTCACCTAATCGATGTTGCATTTTTCCTGTCGAATGCTTCATACTTCCCAGATCATTTCCATCAAACCAAGGGAGCAATATGAAATCCAAGCTGGCAGCAATTCTTGCTGTTGCGGTACTGAGTTCGGCAGCGTTCGTGTTTGCGCAAGATGTCGTGCATGACGTCGATAAGGGTGCGAAGGACGTGGGGCACGACACCAAGGTCGCGGCGAAAGACACGGCTCATGCCACGGACAAGGCGGCAAAAGACACGGGTCACGCCACCAAGGTCGCGGCCAAGGATACAGCGAAGGGCACAGAAAAGGCAGCCGACAAAACCGGAGACGCGACCAAGACCGCGGCAACAAAGACAGGCCACGCTACCAAGGTAGCGGCCAAGGATACGGCGAAAGGCACAGAAAAAGCCGCCGACAAAACTGCTGACGCTGTGAAGTAACTCGCGTAAGGCTGGCAACCGGCGTCATCCCGACGGAGAGGTGCCCTTCGTGAGCGAAGGGCACTTGTCCAACGCTCGACCAACCCGTTGTGCCGCTTCATTCAAGCAGTCAAGTCAGGCGCAATGTCAGCGGCGGCAGCGCGAGCCCTTCGACTTCAACTTTCCAGAGATCACCACTGTCGGTCGAATGTCCCGCTGTGAGCGTTCCCGAGCTGACGATTTCGCCGGCACTCAGTGGTTCGGACGGGAAGCGACGCACCACAGCTGCGCCGAGTTCAGCCAAGCATAACGCGGGACTCCTCAAGCAGTTTCTGCCGGATCCTTCCTCCACAAACTCTCCATTCCTGAACATGCGCACCTTGAATCGCGGTAACTCGTCTACGAGCGCGGCAATCAAGTCAGGCTTCACCTGCACTTGCTCTCCGATCACGAGTGCTGCATGAAGTCCAAAAGAGGCGACGAAATCACTTGGCTGAAATTTCCATTCCGGAAAAGGACAATCAATGATTTCGAAACCCATCGCCAGCCATTCCGTGGATTCAAGCGCCGCGGTGGCATCGAGTCCTTCGGCGGTGATTGCTCGTTTCAAGCCGAAAACAATCTCGGGTTCTATTTTGAGCGAACGGCGATTCGGGAGCACCAGCATGGCGGAGTTGCTGTCGCTGTGATTTACCGTGTCTTCGTACATGTGGGCCCAAACCAGGGTTTCAAGCTTAAGCACGCGCCACATGGCCTTATTGGCATACCCAACCTTCCGGCCGACTGCTTTGTGTCCACCTGCTTCGCGGAACTGCTTGAGTGCTGCTTCAACCTCATAAGCCATGTTGAGATCGAAACCGGGTCGGTCGGAAGGAAGGACGGCCACTGTCCGACCTGTCTCATACGCGGACAGCAGTTCACGCGCCAAAGTTTCTGCGTCAGTGTGCGACATAGGTCGATTTCGCCCTCCGTTGCGCTGTTCGCCGGAACACGCCTCCGAGCGATTCGCGGTGCAGGCGTGGGACGCTCAGTATCCTAACACCAACCGTTTGCCCGCCCGGAATCTGATAAGATGCTGCGTTTCTCATTGGAGGAATTATGCGCGATTACTTCATCTTCGTTTGCCTGGCCGGGTTGACGACGCTGGCTTTAGGGCAACAACCCGCAACGCCGGCGAAGTCTGGCGAAGGTCAGCCGTTCGGTAGCGTCTCCACCGACTCGGGTCTGAACGATATGTTCCAGGCAAGAATCAAAGCAGAGTGGGAGGCCATCAAGAACAAAGATAAGAAAGCATACGGCGAATTGTTGGCAGATGACTATCAGGGGGTCGAAGTTGATAATCAAGGCGAGCGCACCAAGATCCAGGCCCTTAACGAACTGGCGAATGGGAATGTTTCGAACTATACGTTCTGGGGCTTCAAACTGATTCCGCTCGGCCCAGATGCCGCCTTCGTGATCTACGAAGTAAACTTGCAATTCCCGCCCAGATCGGTCGTGCGTTTTTCAAGGGTATACATCACCGAATTGTGGGTGAAACGCGGCGGGCAATGGAAGGAACTGCACTACCAGGAAACTCACGTCAAGTAGCTCTCCGTCTGCTCCAAAGATTGTGAGCCAACCTATGCAATAATGGTGCCATCCCATGCTATGAGAGGTGATACTTCCATGAAAAAGATCTGGGTGGTTTTGCTGATTCTGAGCAGCTCTCTCCTGGCGCAAGAGAGCAATTCCAGCGCCACAAGCCAGCCCAAGTCCAAAGATACCAAAGGACAAGTAACCGTCCAGGGCTGCGTCGGCAAATTTAGCGGCGATTACATATTGACGAAGCAGGAGCCAGCCATCACCTATGAACTTCAGGCTACTGGCAAAATCAAGCTCCGCAACTACCTGGGACAGCGGGTAGAAGTGACCGGGAGTGAGGGACCTTCGATGAGCACCAGCTCCGACGCCTTAACCAAGACGGGTTCTGCATCCTCGGTGACGATAACCATCACATCGATCAAGACTATCGCGAAGCAATGTACCGTGCACGAAGTCGCCGACAAGTAAGAACGAGCCTAGTCACACTCCGGGGGCATGGCCTCGATCTCCGATTCGGAGTCGCATGGCCTCTTTTTCTTGGCGGGCTCCAGCAACGGCGGGCGGGTATAGCGCAGAATCCACAGCCCTTCGTTGTTGGTGAGATAGATCAAGCCGTGCCCACCGTCGGGAAGGAGACTGGTGACGCCAGTAAATTCCTGAAGAGTCTTCGGATTGTGCGGATCGCTCAAATCCAGCACGCGCACGGTCTCCGTGGGATGGTTGCTGCTGGTGAGCGTAGTGGGCTTTTTGTCCGGCGTCTCAGCGATGCCAACGTCAGGGCTGACCATCTCCAGGTTGCCGGATGTCGCCAGGCTCGCCTCTGCGGTTCGTTTCAGTAGGGTCGGCTTGTCTGGCTTGCTGACGTCCACAATCATGAAGCCCTGTTTTGAAGCTTGCTGAACGTAAAGGTAATTCTTTCCGTCCTCCCTCTGCAGCAACATCTGAGTTCCCGTCGCCTGAGGAAGTGGAAGGTGTGCAATCACCGTCGCGGGAAGATCCGTTGGCTTCTTGGGAGGTTCATCTTTAGCCGACGACAACGCGACCAGAACTACGAAAACAGCAAGAAGGGTAATTCCACCTGGTAGGACGGCTCTTCGAATACTCTGCATAAGTCACACCAACTTCAGGTTTGAGCCTACTGCGTCAAACTATACCACAGGAGCTCGTCGATCCTGGGCCGAAATGAACCTCGTCCTGACTGCGGAACCCTCGATCGCATATTGGTGATCTCGGGCTCCGCGACGGACCGTTGCCCTTCTCCGCTCACTGCTGTGCGTAAACACCAATGCAACCGTTGCTGCTTTGCGAAGTACAGATTCCGCCTGCCTGCAAAGGCACAAACACATGGTTATTACTGGAGTCAACCGCGATGCTATGCGAGTTCGCGTTGGTCGTGACATTTTGAAGCCACACGTTCGTGGCAGCGTCGATCACGCCCAATACGGGGCCATTGGGCATATCTCTCGCTGCTACGTAATACCGGTTGTCGCCGGAGTTGTACCAGGTTTCATCAACGCCGCCAACGTTAGTGATGGTGGCGAGGATTGTGCCTGCACTTCCATCAATCACGTACTCATTGGGAGGGAACGCTTCGCCGTCGTGGTCCGCGCAACCCACCAGGAAGTTGTTACCCGGGCCCTGAACGATGCTAGTCGGCATGCAATTCGGCATCACGAAGGTGTTGACCACGACCGGCCCGTTTGGGTTTCCGAGCCGGGGATCGATCTCATCGACACACCCGATGTTCGTTATACCAATGCAATTTTCATTGGCCTGCAGCAGATGGCCGGTGTTGGGATTCCAGGCCTCCCCTCCCAAACCGGCTGGTGCTATGGAGCCGGCGCACGTACTTCCAGGCGTGGCTTGATTGCAAAACGCTCCCGTAGTCTGATCGATGATCGGCCCGTGGTGGCACGGGATGGTGTAAGTGGCACCGCTCGGCCTTACTCCCGCGAGGCCCGGGAGCCCTAACTGGTTATTTGCAGCGCCCCCGGAAACGCCGCTAAAGACGTGGGGGTTAGACGGATCAGGGCAGGGGAACGTGCCCGGGTTGGTGATTGGATTCACGGCGTTTTGGGTCACTGTGTCCACTGGGACGTTAGGATTGAGCCCATACGCACCCGGAGAAGTCGAGGAGGAGTTCAGTCCGCCTGCGCCGTCGTAGTAAATTTGCCCAATGATGCAGCTGGGTGGATTAAATGAAGTGCCAGCCACTCCCGGATCCAATATCGGCGATGGTTGGGGGATGGCGGTCCCTGATCCTTGGAACGGGTAGTTAACACCGTAGTCGGCCGGAGTGAACCCGGCTGCCCAGGGACCGTAAGCGAGCGTCGGGTCCAGTGGAAGGCAATGCTGCTGTGCGAGCGTCCCAGTCTTGCCTACGATATGGGACATGTCGATAAACGTGACAAACGGTAGCCCTGGATCGCCATTAATCACCGCGAGAACCTGGTGCACGGGGTCGTATGCCATTTCATCAGCACGGTCATCTCCGCAGGTCGCAGCCGAACCGGCTTCTCCATTCCAGGAAGCGACACAAGGAGCGATGCCTAGCGGACCATCATAGTCTGCGGACGTGCCAGTCGGTATGGTGGCGAGCACGGTGGGTGGGGCCGGCGGATTCGTGGTCAGGTTCATCGTGCTAAGGTCGAAGACCACGACCCCAGCATTGCCAATGGCAGTAAATAACGCCTTCCCGTCTGGGGTCACTTCCTCGCCGTCGGGTCCCGACAGCGGGTTCACACCGTTGGCACGCGAAGCGCAGCACTGGGCCCCGGGGAAACCCCCGAACTTACCATTCGCGCCAAAACCCGAGATCAGGTGAAAGGGCGCGTTCCGGCATCCGAAGCGGGTGAAATTTCCAACCACGTCAGTGGTTGGGGGTATGCTGGGATCGCATGGACTGGCCTGGTTCCCCGCGGCGGTCACGGCGTTCACCCCCTGGATCGCATTGACCGCAACGTTATTGATCGTATCCACGACCACCACGGACAGACCAATGCGGTCCGAAACGTAATCCAAGTGGGTCGCCGAATTGACCCAGCTTATGTCGAAGGAGTTGAAGGGACCGCCGGGCTCGCCGGTGGGATTGTGTTCCGGCACGGTGATGTTAACGATGTCGGCATAACCATCGGCCTTGGTCGTGCCGCACACGGGACAACCGTTCACGCCGCCACAGCCGCTCGCGATTACAAACAATGCCGTGAGAAGAACAGTAAGCAGAATTCTCGATCTCATCGCATCTCCTCCTGCAATTTTCCTTTCAGAGCAGGCTGCAACCGGCCCTGGCCTACAACCAAAACATTCACTCCGTACGTTCACGTTCAAACCATTCCTCAGAAGCGGAACTGCAACTCCTGGGTCAAGGCGAAGAAATTCTGCGGCACTTGCCCGGTGACGCTAGGCTGCTTTAGCTGATCGACGTTGACGTTGAATTGGTACTTGACCCAGTAATTCAGGTACCAGTTGATGCCAAATGTCCATTGGTAGGTGTGATAGTTATATTCCGGCACGAAGCCCGGGGTGTAGTAGTTGTAGAAGCTCTGCGCGGGCGCCTTCGCCTGAATGCCGGAAAACCGCGCCCCTAGTTCCCAAGCTCCCCACCCTCGTCCCGTTCCGCCCGGCGTATCGGGACCGAACAACGGGTGCTTCACCCGTGGCGTGCCATTTTCTGGCCGTTTTTCACCGGTCAGCAAGTAAGTGGTCGCAATGTTCCAGGCCTTGGCACCGATTCCGGGCAGAGTCTGGAAGCCCAGGCCACCAACCTGCTCAGAGCCCACACCGTCGCGCTGTTCTTGCAACTGAACATATTCGCCGCGAAGCGCGTAACCCGACTTGATGTAGGTGAATTCACCCTCGTAGCGCTGAATGGGGCCGTTAATTCTTAATTGCGGAAAGAACGTATACGTAGCGTCCGGAAGCAAACCGGTAAAGCTTTGGTCGCCGGACAGCCCTCGAGAACGGCCGTAGCTCATCGACCCTCCAAAAGCAAGTTGTCTCAACCATTCGTCCTTGGTCTTGCGCCAAGGATAAAACCGCACTCTCCCGACAAACTCTGGCTGGTTGGTGATGTTCGGCGCGACTCCGTTCCGTCCGTTGAACATTCCCGCCCAGTACTGCATAACGCCACCGTCAATGTCTCCGTGAAATGTAAGGCCAGGACTGCGGAAGGCGGTACCTACAGATGGGTAGAGAAGCGACTGCAACCCGCGTTCGACGAAATCCAGGTTGGTGGCTCCAATTCCGGTTTCCTGGGCGAAGGGCTCTTTGAACTGACCCGCCTGGAACTGGAACTCGGGCCTGATCCGTACGTTGAGATAAACATCGCGGACGATCGCCCCTGACGTCGCGTTGGCGTCGGTCAAGATCGCGTAATCGAAGTGCGACCCGTAGATGCCCTGGAAACCGAAACGTGCGCGTCGTACCACGAATGTGTCTGAAGGTGCGCCGTCGCCCTTATAAGCGCGGTAGTCGGTGTCCACGTATCCGTAGGGGCTGATACTGAACTGTCCATCGGGGCTCTTGATGTAGAAATGCTCGCCGTTCCAGCCCGCCGTCAGCGGCACATCTTTTTTGGGAGCGGCCGCGGGTTGTGCCTGATTGATCATGGCGGACTCTACCGGCTCAGGCTCAGGCTGAACCAAAACCGTGTTGACCAGATGAGCGTCGGTCGCAGCTTTTGCCGGTTGCGCACTGGGCTCGGGGGAATTAGTCGCCGCCACTGGTTTTATGCTGGCCGAACCGTCGGCGGTCTTGGCCTTTCCGTCCACCAGTTGCTGAACCATGGCCTTCAATTCGTCGATCGTCTTGCGCTGCGCCGCGACCTCGCTGCGCAGTTCATCGACCTCTTCCTTGCTTGCGTTCCCAGACGCGGACGCGCCGTTTTTGCTCGCAGGTGCCGTGCCTTGAGCGAGGACGAGCGAACATGGTGCCGTGAAAACGACCAGAAGCACGAAACACGTTGTGAGCGAGCGCATGTTTTCCTCTCCGACCATAATTTGGCAACCAACCGGCCTGGGCCCGGAACGAGCGTGCAGCCTCACACGCGGGTTGCCTCGGGGCCACAAATCACTAAACCGCCTATTCGAAAAATTGATAACTTGTATGAAAAGCGGACCAATCCGCTGGGGCGCCTGTTTACCACATTCTTAAGTTGCAAGTCAAGAAATCTTTTCGCACGCTGCTGGATGACATTAACCGCGATAACAACTTTGGAACAGAAAGGGGATGAATGAGGAGTAAACGTAATCAGTCTCCGATTCGCCAGTCTTGGAACCTGCCCGCTTGCGAGTGGCACCATACAAAACTCCCAACACCGTTCGCGTCTATCGAACGGTGCAAGACAAACGATGCCCACCTTACGTTAAGGCAGGCGCAATTTTCGGTGATCAGGATCACACTTAACAGTTCATGTCATCACTTTCTATTGTCATTCTTGATTCTCCCCCGGTCCGCGATTAATGGTTAAAGGTTATGTTCAGGACTTGGACAGTCGAGTACACTAAGTAGCTCTCCTGGATTCACCTTCGAAGGGGTCTGAGTGCCTTCTCGAATGGCCGGGTACGGTCACCGGCAAGAAGGCTTCATCCCCAGGCAGCGAAGATCAGAAGGAGTTCATCCGATGGCCACTGGCTCCGCCTCTCGTGGCATGAACTACGCACCCGCAAACTTGAATCCGCAAAACGATCTCCCTAAGGGGTTCTTCGATTTCCTGTTGCCGCTTCACAAACAATTCAGCCCTCGGCAACAGAAGCTGGTCGCAAAACGCGCGGAGGTGCTGCAGCGTTCGCATAGCGGACAGCCGCCAAACTATTTGCCGCCCTCCGAGGCCATGACATCCGACTGGCGAATCGAGCTGCCTGATTGGTGCGCCGATCAGCGCAACCAGATGACCGGCCCGGCCGACGACGCGGAGTTGACAGTAAAACTGCTGAACTCCGGATCTCCCGCAGTTATGCTCGACGTGGAAGATTCCACGGCGAACACTTGGGAGCACATCATGCTGGCGATCAAGAACACCATCGCCGCCTACAAGTACGAACTCAGTTACGACGACAAGAAGCGGAAGAAGAAAGTTACTGTTCAGCGTTCGAAAACCGTCACTTGGGTCCGGCCTCGTGGGCTGCACATCAGTCAGGGTGGAATTCTCAAGAACGAAATCATGTCCGCTTCCCTGTTCGATCTGGCGCTAATCTGGTACCAGCTCGATCCCGCGTGGTTGCCGCACAATTTCTCGGTTTACATCCCCAAGAGCGAGTCTTGTGAGGAAGCGTTCTGGTGGCGCGACCTGTTCCAGGCTCTGGCCAAACACAAAGGGTTGCCCACGGACTACATAAAGTGCATGGCGCTGGTAGAGGCGCATCCACTGGCCTATCAGATGGGGGAATTTCTTTTCAATCTCCGTGAGCACTGCCTCGGACTGAACCTGGGGCGGTGGGATTACATGGCTTCGCTGATCGATTTCATGTCAGAAGATCCCAATTGGATTTTGCCTGACCGCAACACCATTCCACACGATGTGGCATTCTTTCAGAACTTCCGTACATTGATGCCGGAGATCTGCCACAAGCACGGAGCTCATGCTATCGGCGGAATGACCGCCCTCTATCCCAGCCGCTCCGATGCGAAATTAAACGAGCGCGCTCTGAAAGTTCTCGAGGAAGACAAGAAGAACGAAGCCAAGTGCCTGATGGACGGCGCGTGGACTGGCCATCCCGATCAGAACGAGATCGCAGTTGCCCAGTTCCCGTATCCCAATCAGATTGCAAAACGGCCCCAGTTGGCGAACCCGCATCCAGACCTGCGGCCCGTACCGAAAGGCGTTGGCGAGACCACGCTTGCAGGAACCCGAGCGGCCGCGCGTACCGTGATTCGCTATCGCAACGGGGTTCTCAACGGGAAGGGCGCCAGCCTGCTCGATGGCTTCATGGAGGATCTCGCGACCGATCGCATCTATCGTTTGATGATTGCGCAGCGGGTGCGCCACAAGGTGAAAGTTTGGGGCGACGATAGCAAGGCGGTTGAGCACACTCCCGAACTAATGACTCGTATTTTTGACGAAGAGCTGTCGAAAATTCAGCGTGACTTACCGGCGGAGATTGATTCCACGGCTGCGGCTGAGACACTTCCCGAAGCGCGCCGCATCGCTGAGTCAATGATTGTGCAGGGTCACCATTCGCCCATATAACCCGAACCGACGCGCGCGGGTTGAACAAAGTGAATGTGCTGATAAGAAACTCTGATCGAACAGATCAGTACAATCAGCTTGACGGCGTTCGCTTGATCAGTGCCCACTATCAGACTGCATCGCATCTCGAACGTCACATTTCGGGCGGGGATGCTGGAGATCGTCCGCCCTACAAAATATCTGGCTATTCCTGAGTAGAAACGAGGGTTATGAGCGCAATCGAACAGCAGGCTCCCGCAATTAAATCGCTTTCTCCGTTGCAACCGCCGCGGCGTTATTTGTTCGGACCGGGGCCGAGCATGGTTCATCCGCGGGTATATGAAGCGCTGTCGAAACCGATCGTCGGGCACCTCGACCCATACTTCATTCAGGTGATGGGCGACGTTCAGCAATTGCTGAAAATGGCCTACGGAACCAAAGATGGGGCCACGCTGGTGATTTCCGGCACCGGCAGCGCGGGCATGGAAGCTGCTGTTGCGAACTTCGTCGAACCCGAAACCAAGTTGGCGGTTTTCGCTAATGGTTATTTTTCCGATCGTTTGACGGAGATGGCCAAGCGCCAGGGCGCGCATGTCGTACGCTTTGAGAAACCTTGGGGCGCAACTTTCACGGATGAGGAAGCAGTGGAATTCATCCGTCGCGAAAAGCCCAAAGTTGTCGCTTATGTTCACGCAGAGACATCGACGGGAGCGCTGCAGCCGGGCCGAGTGATCTGTGCCGCCGCTCACGATATCGGCGCCCTGGTGATTGCGGACTGTGTGACCTCACTCGGCGGAATGCAAATCGATTTCGATGGGACGGGTATCGACGTCGCTTACAGTTGCACCCAAAAAGGGCTGAGCTGTCCACCCGGCTTGTCTCCCATGGCCATGTCCTCGAGAGCTATGGGGTTCCTGCGCGAGCGCAGTACTCCAGTACGCAGTTGGTATCTTGACCTCAAGCTGATTCACGACTACTCGACCGTCTCGCACCGGTACCATCACACCGCGCCGATTTCCATGTTTTACGCTCTCCGCGAGGCTCTGCTAGTGATCGCGGAGGAAGATATCGAGAAGCGTTGGGAACGGCATCGCCGTTGCCATCGTTCTTTTGTAAAGGGCATCGAGGCCATGGGCCTGAGCCTGCACGTTCCGGAACCACACCGGATTCCGACCCTGAACACAGTGTGCGTTCCAAAAGGAATTGACGAGGGGAAAGTGCGAAAACGCCTGTTGGATGAAGCGGGCATAGAAATCGCCGGCGGTTTCGGTCCGCTTGCCGGCAAAGTCTTCCGCATTGGCGTAATGGGCCCGTTGGCTACCGAGGAGAATGTGCAGTTTTTTCTGAAAGAGTTTAGCAAGGCGCTGAAGGCCGAGGGCTACTCCTGAAGAAGCGTGCAGCTACATTCCTCTCATTTCACGAACCACGGACAAAATCGGCTCATTATCCAGGACTCGCGCCAAGGGCGACAACGAATGACTCTGAAGTCGGTTCACACACTTCTTGACGTTTTGCATTTCGCGGACAGTCACACAGCAGTGATCGTTCCCGAGCTTGGAATCCGTGTGACCTACGATTCGCTCCGTCAGCAGGTCTGGGCCATGGCAAACGCTTTGGCCTCCGTCGGCATTCGCCGCGGCGATGCTGTGGCGATCGCATTACCGAATGGATTGCCTGCGCTTGTGAGTTTTCTGGCTGCCTCCATCGCTGGAACAGCAGCCCCTTTGAACCCAGCGTACCCCTATGAGGAGTTCCTTTTTTTTCTCGGTGACACAAGTGCCCGTATTTTGCTGTGCCCTCCTGTAGGCGCGGAATTTGCGCGCAGCGCAGCCGCGGACCGCAAGATCCCAGTGTTCTCGGTGGAAATGAACGACCAGGGCAACGTTCGGTTAGCGAACGCTCCCACTGGGGCCTCGGCAACCGAACCCACGGCTGACGACATTGCCCTGGTCCTGCACACCAGCGGAAGCACGGGGCGGCCCAAGCGTGTTCCCTTGCGGCACTTCAACCTCGCGGTTTCGTCGGCGAATATCGCGAACACCTACGCTCTTTCAGAAGAAGATGTTTCACTCTGCATCATGCCGCTGTTCCACGTGCACGGGTTGATTGGCTCAACCATGGCAACTCTGCTTTCCGGGGGGACTGTAGTCGCTCCCACCAAGTTCAACGCACTTTCTTTCTGGCGGACGGTTCGAGAACATCACGTGACCTGGTATTCGGGAGTGCCCACGATGCATCAGCTTCTGCTGGCCCGCACTCATCACAAACCGGCGGAAGCTGCATCTCTGCGCTTCATCCGTTCTTGCAGTGCGCCACTCTCGCCGGGGCTTATTCACAAGATCGAGGAACTCTTTGGCGTACCCTTCGTCGAAGCTTACGGAATGACTGAAGCTGCCCACCAGATGACCTCGAATCCCTTACCCCCGCGGCATCGCAAAGCCGGCTCTGTCGGCGTGGGCACCGGGCTGCGCATCAGCATCATGGACAAGGACGGCAATCACCTCGGCACCAACCAGCGCGGCGAAGTCGCCATTCAGGGCGCCAATGTATTTCGTGGATACGAGAACAATCCCGAAGCCAACGCTCGCGCTTTTGTGAATGGATGGTTTCGTACTGGTGACGAAGGATTGCTGGACAACGACTGCTATTTGCACTTGACCGGACGAATTAAAGACATCATCATCCGTGGGGGCGAAAACATCGCTCCTCACGAAGTAGATGAGATTTTGCTGAGGCATCCGGCGGTCGCGGCAGCGGTTACATTTGGTTGCGTGCATCCCACGCTGGGTGAAGAAGTCGCCGCGGCGGTCGTCTTGCGCGAACCCGGCGGCGCCACCGAGTCTGTACTCATCAGGCATTGCCGCGAGTCGCTGGCGGAGTATAAATGTCCAACCAAGATTTATCTGGTAGAAAGTATTCCAACCACCGCGACCGGAAAAATTCGCCGGCGCGCAGTCGCTGCCGCTCTCATGGATGATCAGCGTGAATGACCAGCATGGATGATTAGCCAATGAGATTCCTGATCGCGGGGGCAGGGGCAATCGGCGCTTATATCGGCGCCCGCATGGCACAGGCTGGATTCGACGTCACCCTCTTTGCTCGTGGCCCGCACCTTCGCGCCATGCGGGAACGCGGCGTGCAGGTGAAAAGCACCGAGGGAGATTTCCTGGCACGGCCCACAATTGCCAGTTCCCTCGAAGAAGTGGGACCTGTCGACGTTGTCTTTCTTGGCGTAAAGGCGCACGGCTTGCCGCAACTGGCGCCCCAGTTGAAGCCGATATTGGGGCCAGACACCACGGTCGTCAGCACGCAGAATGGGATCCCATGGTGGTATTTCCAGGGCTTCGGTGGCGAATGGGAAGGAATGCGTCTCGAGCGCGTTGATCCCGGAGGCGTCATCTCTGCGGCCATCGAAACGCATCGGGTTGTTGGTTCCATCGTTTACTTTTCGACCGAGATTACTGCGCCGGGAGTGATTCAGCACATCGAGGGGAACCGCATTTCTCTCGGTGAGCCGGACGGAACACGCTCCGATCGCTCCCGCAAAATTGCGGATGCGCTGATCGCCTCCGGCCTGCGCTGCCCGGTCAGCGCTCGTATCCGGCACGAGATTTGGGTCAAGGTGCTGGGCAATGCTTCCTTGAATCCGGTCAGCGCACTGACGCGCGCCACAGTGGTGCAGATGGTGCGCGACCCTGGAATCTGCTCCCTGATCCGAAACATCATGCAGGAAGTGGAAGCGGTCTCTTGCAAGTTAGGCATGGAGCTGCCTGTTTCCATCGATCAACGAATTGCTGGCGCGGAAAAAGTTGGGGAGCACAAAACTTCGATGCTGCAAGATCTCGAAGCGGGCCGGCCGATGGAACTGGAAGCGCTGGTAGGCGCTGTCGTGGAACTGGGTGAGCGTGTGGGTCTTTCCATGCCCTACACGCGAACGGTCTACACCTGCACCCGGCTGTTAGCGGAATCTGTAGCTGAGCAGCGACCAAAATGAGCGACCCTCAGCCGCCCCGCATCGCTCTCGGGCAAGCTTCTATCGACTTTCTTCATCCAGACAACAAAAATACTTGCTAGGATCTTAAGGGCGGGCGTATACTCCGTTCGCTGGTCCACTTATCGGACCACTTGGAGCCAGATTGCTAGCCTCGCTCAAATCCGACTTTGAAGTAGTCCGAAAAAACAAGGTCTACGAAGAAGTCGCCCAGCAGATCGAACGTCTGATTCTGAAAAAATTACGCCCTGGCGACAAGTTGCCTTCCGAACGTGAACTCGCAGAAATGCTCAAAGTGAGCCGCAGTTCCATTCGGGACGCAATTCGGGGCCTTGAGCTCAGAGGCTTGGTTGAGCCGCGTCAGGGAGCTGGCACGATCGTTCGCGAAATCGCGGCGGAACCTTTGGCCAATCCTTTTGCCAGCGCGCTGAAGCGCCGGAAGGAAATGGTGAGCGAGCTTCTGGATTTTCGTAAGATGCTCGAACCCCCCTTGGCAGCCCGTGCCGCCACCCACGCTTCCGCCGACGAAATTTCCGAGATGGAAGAGATTCTGCAGCGCCAAGACGCAAAGCAGACCCAGGGAGAGCCCGCGGTTGCGGAGGACGCGGAATTTCACTACAGCGTTGCTCTGGCGTCGGGCAACAGCGTCGTGTTGAAAGTGCTCGACATTATCATGGACCTGCTGCGCGACACGCGGGAACGCTCTTTGCAGGTGGAAGGTCGCCCGCAAAAATCGCTGGCCGGTCACCGCCGAATTCTGGCTGCAATCAAGCGTCACGATGCGGAAGGCGCCAAGTCGGCGATGCGGCGGCACATTGAAGATGTCGAAGAAATCGTACTTGATCATTTTTGATTGAAGAAATTGTCGTGGTAAAGCTGGCCGTTCGCGATCTGCAATGCGTGGGGAAGCAAATCGCGTCGTATTGAGCACAGCAGTTACCTCTGCCAAGCGCTAAAGGCGAGCCGTAGAAACTCACCAATCTGGGGACGATCGGTTTGACTAACCTGGGAAATGACGTGAACCGCGCGGCTATCGCCGCGCACGAACCGGATCACGCGGAGAAGCCGAAAATGAAGCTCTTCGATGGAATCCCGCGCCAGGAGCCGATCGCAAATCGCACTACTCCGGAAATCGCACCGTCGTCTCCCCCGATCACCCTCACGCTGCGCGTGGCGGAGGCTCGTGTCGAGGACGTCGGCCATGCGATTGCGCGCCTTGCCCCAGCCGACCTGCTGCGCATGGGTGCGCGAGCGGGTGACGTGCTGAAGATCACCGGCGGTGCTGTCGCTGTCGCGTGCGCCGAGCTTTCCGACAAAGCACACGAAGGCATAATCCAGATCGATGGCACCTGCCGCAGTAACTGTAGCGCTGGCCTGCAAGAGCAGGTGACGGTGACGCCGATCGAGCGCCAGGAGGCGGTGTCGGTTCGCCTCTCGCCTTTGTGGGTGGGCGCTGCGCCCGCGACCATCGCACCCGAGCGGATGCTTGAGGATCTGGTGGGCGTTCCCGTCGTTGCAGGATGCGCGGTGCGTGTGCCGACGTTCGCCAAGGCGGTGAACTTCCAGGTTGTGCGCACGATTCCCTCGGGGCCAGTCGTAATCGGGAAGCGCACAGACATCCGGGTTGTAGAAGGCGAGCAGACGGCGGCCCGTGCTCCAGCGGTTTCCTACGAAGATATCGGCGGGCTAGAGCGTGAAGTCGCGCGGGTGCGCGAAATGGTCGAGCTGCCGCTGAAGTACTCGCGCATCTTCGAGCGGCTGGGAATTCTCGCGCCCAAGGGAGTGCTCTTGTATGGTCCGCCCGGCACCGGCAAAACCCTGCTTGCGCGCGCCGTGGCCGCCGAAAGCCGCGTACACTTCATTCATCTCAATGGCCCTGAGATCATGCGGAAGTTCTACGGCGAGAGCGAAGCCAAGCTCCGCGAACTCTTCGAAGAAGCAGCGCGCCACGCGCCGGCGATCCTCTTCATCGACGAGATCGACGCCGTTGCACCCAAGCGCACCGAGGTGGTTGGCGAGGTCGAAAAGCGCGTGGTGGCGCAGCTTCTCAGCTTGATGGATGGTTTTGTGGCGCGCGGCCAGGTCATCGTCATCGGTGCGACCAATATTCCCGAGGTCCTTGATCCGGCACTGCGGCGTCCGGGTCGCTTCGATCGCGAAATAGAAATCGGCGTTCCCAACACGCAAGCGCGGTTGCAAATCCTCAGGATCCACACGCGCGCCATGCCGCTCGCGCTTGACGTCGACCTTCAGGAGATCGCCGAGCATTCTCACGGGTTCGTCGGCGCCGACCTCGAAGCGCTGGGACAGGAAGTCGGCATGATTGCCTTGCGCAGGTTTCTTTCAACCGTCCCGCTCGAAACCGACGGCGCCGCTTCCACTGAACTTGGAGCGCTGCAGGTTACGCGCGACGATTTTCTCGCTGGTTTAAAGGAAGTTGAACCCAGCGCGACCCGCGAATTCTTCATTGAGAAAAGTGCTTCGACGTTTGCATCCCTCGGAGGCCTCCACGAGGTGAAGCGCTTGCTCCACGCCGTAATCGAGCACTCGCATATGCGCGACGAGATTTATGAGCAGGTTGGACTGGCTCCACCGCGGGGCATCCTGCTGACCGGACCTTCGGGCACCGGAAAGACCGCCATGGCACGAGCGCTTTCGGGTGAAATGCAAATCCCGCTCATCGCCATTGATGGCCCGCAACTGTATTCGAAGTGGTTGGGCGAATCCGAGAGGGCGCTACGCGAGGTTTTCAAAAAGGCGAGACGGGCCGCTCCCTGCATCCTGTTCTTCGACACGATTGATGCCGTGGCTCCGAAGTTCGGCGCCGATCAATTCGGTAGCGATGTCTATCAGAGGATTCTCAGCCAACTCCTACGTGAGATCGACAATTTGCGCGATGTCAAAGGAGTGATCCTGCTTGCGGCGACCAATCGTCCTGAGCGGATTGAGCCCGCGCTCTTGCGGAGCGGGCGCTTCGACTATATACTCCCGTTCGCCAAGCCGGACGTTGCAGAGCGCGCCGCCATCATGCGGCTATGCTGCCGGCGCGTGCCGCTGGCACCGGATGTCGATTTTGATGAGTTTGCTGGTCGCATGGAAGGTTTCACCGGCGCCGATATTGAAAGCCTGTGCAAGAAAGCAACGTTAACGGCGATTGCAGAATTTCAGGATGGCACTCGCGTCGCTCCTTTTGTCGTCTTGCGGAAAGATTTCCTGGCGGTTCTTGAGTCCGATCGTGGAAGTCCCAGGCAATCGAACACCGCGAACCCGCTAAGCAATGGCGCCGGGGATCTGTGCCCCGACGCATCTACTAAGTGATGAACGAGGTTTGATCATGAGTTACACCGAACTTACCGTTTGGACCCGCGGCATCATTATGGACAAAGAGGGTCGCGACATTGTCAATTCCATCTCCGCTTCCGCCCGCATCGAGGGCAAGTATGCGCAGGCGATGGAGAACTATGTCGACAATCCCGACCGCACCAACGCTCCTACGCGCAAATATTGCCGCGTGAGCGACAGCGTTCTCGAGAACGAGCTTACGTACGAAAATGACCACCCCAACATCGTCGTGCTGGTTGAGGGAACGATGGTCAAGGGCTGGGATTACATGCGCGGCATGCCTGCTGGCGGCACGCTCGTGATCAATACACACTACACGCCGGATTACATGATTCGTTTCGTGCCGGGTGCCGAGCGCCTGGCTCAACTCGTTTGTGTGGATGCGGCTCATCTGGCCGACCACAAATGGCTCTACTACCGGCTGGGCGAGCTCGGCCTCGACCGTCTTTCGACCGAGGGTGCTGCTGAGCGAAACAAGTCCATCGCGCCCGATATCGCCGCTCCGCTGATTGCAGCCGTAGTCAAGGCCACCGGCATCGTCAAGATGGAAACAATTGAGCCGATGATCGCGAACAAACACGCGTTCCATGCGGCACTCGAAGCATTGCACATCATGCCGCTGAATCCAGTAGCGGTCTAGGGAAGGATTTACATGTCGACCAAAGGCACACGCATCCCCGATTGGCTTACCGTCCCCTTCGCGGGCATCACACCGGCGCCCTCGCAGGAAAAGGGGCAGGACTTGTTCCCCACCGGGAACTGGCGTTCGATCAGGCCGGTTTACCGGGACAAGTTGCCACCTTGCAACAACGCTTGTGGGACCAACGAGAAGATCCAGGGCTATCTCGACCTGGTGAAGCGTGGCAAGTATCTGGACGCCTACGCCCTCATCAAGGAAGACATGCCCTTTCCGTCCGTCACTGGCCGCGTTTGCTATCACCCGTGTGAGCAAGCCTGCAACCGTGGGCAGTACGATGAGGCCATTTCGATTCGTGCGGTCGAGCGTTTTCTCGGCGATCTCGGGCAGGCGCTGGCACGCGATGTGGTCAAGGCCGGGAAGCCGAACGGCAAGAAAGTCGCCGTCGTCGGCTCGGGTCCCGCCGGCCACAGCGCGGCTTACCAACTTGCACGGCTCGGCTACAAGGTAACCATCCTTGAGAAATCGCCCAAGGCTGGCGGACTGAATCGCGGCGGCATTCCCGATTGGGTTCTTCCCGCGGACATCCTCGATCGCGAGATCGAACGCCTGGTCGAGCTCGGAATCACGATCAAGACGAACGTCGAAGTCGGCAAGGACGTGACCTGGGACGACTTGAAAAAGAATTATGACGCCTGTGTGCTAGCCGTGGGCCTCACCGAACCCAACAGCGTGCGAGCCGAGGGCGAGAACAAAGACGGCGTGCTTTACGGACTTCCGTTTCTTCGCGACATCGGCATGGGCACGTCGAAGGTGAAGCTAGGCGCTCGCGTGGTTGTCATCGGCGGCGGAAACACCGCGATCGATTGCGCCCGCGAAGCCCTGCGTCAAGGCGCTGTCGAAGTGACCATGATTACCGTCGAAGCCAACCCCAAAGAGATGCCGGCTGTACCTGAAGATCTGCACGACATGCTCGAAGAAGGGGTCGAACTGTTTCACGGGCGCGCTGTCACCGCGGTGCTCGGCAACGGCAAGGTCGAGGCCTTGCAATTGCATCCGGCACGCTTTTCCGGCGCCATCAACGCTTCTCCGATCACGGTAGATCGAGAAGCTCCGGCAGAGCGGTTCGCCTGCGACAACGTAATTATCGCTGTGGGACAGCGGGCGTCGCTCGCCTGGCTGCCGCAGGAGTTCAAGAACGAACGCGGCACCATCAAGATCGACCGGTTTGGACGCCTCGGCGACACGAACTTCTTCGCCGCTGGCGACATCGTGCAGTTGGGTTCAGGTCAGCCGCTGATGGTGGTCAACGCCGTAGGCGACGGAAAGCGCGTCGCCTTCAATCTGGACAAGGTGCTGCGCGGAGAGCCGTTGCAGCCGCGGACGATTCCGATCGACGTGATCGTCGATTTGAATCGCATGAACATGACGTATTTCCCTCACTTTCCGCGCGTGCAGCAGACGTTGCTGCCGCCAGCAAGCCGGCGTAAAACGCAGGACGAAGTGATTCAGTCGTTCTCTGAAGAGCAGGCGGTCGAAGAAGCCAGCCGCTGTTTCAGTTGCGGCACCTGTAACGCCTGCGACAACTGTTATCTGGTTTGTCCGGAGCCGTGCATTGCGCGTCCTGAGCGCTCAAACGGTCTCTACAAGATTCTGGTCGATTATTGCAAAGGCTGCCGTGTGTGTATTGAAGAATGTCCGACGGGCTGTCTCGAAGGCGTGCCCGAGCTCGACTTCGATACCGGCGTCGTGCGAATGGACACTGCGTTCGCAATTTCGCCCGGACTTCACGGACGGCAGGCGGTCGAGTTGAAGAATCTCGGGAACCGGCCAGCGAAGAACATTTAGAATCGGAGTAAGACATGGCAACGATGACTGAAAGAAAAAAGAAAACGGTTCGGATCAACGGCTGCGTCGCGTCGGCGCAGGCCGCCAAGTACGCCGATGTTGATGTAATTGCGGCCTACCCAATTCGTCCTTACACAGCGACGATGATGGCGCTCGCGCAAATGGTGGCCAACGGAGAGCTCGACGCCGAGTACATCGTGGCCGACAGCGAGCACTCGCAATTGAGCATCGCTCACGGCGCGGCATCCAGCGGCGCGCGTGTTTTTACCGGCAGCTCAGGTGTCGGCGTGCAGTTCGCATACGAGTTATATTCGCCGATCTCGGGCAGTCGTATGCCGGTTCAGATGATGATCGCCGACCGCACGCTCGATCCGCCCGGTGATTTCGGTTCTGAGCACACCGATGCACTGTCGACGCGCGACATGGGGTGGATCATGGGCTGGTCGTGCGATGCCCAGGAAGCATTCGACAATCACTTGATCGCCTATAGAATCGGTGAGGATCCGCGCGTGCTCTTGCCGCAAATGGTCTGCCAGGATGGTTTCTTCGTCTCTCATATCACCGGTGATGTCGATTTGCCCGACCCAGGCCAGGTAAAGGAATTCCTGCCGCCCTACAAGCATCCTTACCCCCTCGATCCGCGGCATCCAGTTTCGCATGGCCCCCAGATCATGCCCGAGCAGGGTCCGCCGCTTCAGTTGGAGCGTGCTCGCGCCATGGAAGACTCGATGGCGGTAATTGAGCAGGCGCACGAGGAGTTCGCGAAGATCTTCGGGCGACGATACGATCCCTGGGTCGAAGAGTTCATGACCGACGACGCTGAGGTGGTCTTTTTTATGCAGGGCGCCCACGCGGTCACGGCGCGCTTCGCGATTCAGCACATGCGCGAGAAAGGCCTGAAGGTCGGTCTTGTGCGGCTGCGGACCATCCGGCCATACCCGACCGACCGCGTGAAAGAGGTCCTCAGCAAGTTCAAAGTAGTCGGCGTGATCGAAACCAATATGGCTCTGGGCAGCGTGAGCAGCGGAGGCGTTCTCTATGGCGAAGCCGCTGCGGCTCTGTACGAAAGCGAAAAACGCCCGCTGGTGATCTCGTTCATGGCTGGTATGGGTGGCGAGGCCATCGTCCTGAAGGAGTTCTACTGGATGACTGAGAAAATGATGCAAGCGCAGAAACGTGGGAAGATCGAAAAGCGCACGCATTGGGTTGGATTTGAAGAGTAGCAGCGATTTGTTACCGCGACCCTGAAAAGGGTCTGCACTACATCAAGTTTGACGCAGGGCCTGGACCTGCAACTGGAGGAACCGATATGGCAACAATTGAAGTTGAACGCCAGATACTGCCGATTCTCGGCAGCCCGAATCAGGGGGCGCGTTTCTATAATCCTGAGCTGCCATCGAGTGAGCCGTTCGTTCCCGGCCATCGCACTTGTGCAGGCTGCGGGCCTTCCATCCAGTACCGGATGACGAGCAAAGCCGCGGGAGACAACACAATCCTGGTCGGACCGACCGGCTGCATGTACGTCGCGAACAGCTCCTATTTGTGCACGCCCTACAACGTGCCGTGGGCGCACACTCAGATTGGCAGCGCGGGCAGCTTCACCGCCGGAGTCGCCGCCGCCTATGAAGCCATGATCCGCAAGGGCAAATGGAAGGGCAAGTTTCCAAATATTATCTGTGAAGCGGGCGACGGCAGCGCATCCGACATCGGTCTTGCCTCCATTTCAGGCGCGCTCTATCGCAATCACGACTGCCTCATTATCTGCTACGACAACGAGCAATATGCAAACACCGGCATACAGGCGTCGTCGCGCACACCCTACGGCGGCATGACGACTTTTTCCCCGCCCGGTCCGCTGGTTCCCGAGGGCAAGAAGCTGTTTCCCAAGGACCTCGCCCGCATGATGGCGGCTGGCCATCCTCACTGTTACGTGGCAACCGCAAGCGTGGGCTACCCTATCGACTTGATGAACAAAGTGCGCAAGGGACTCAACCACAAGGGCGCTGCTTATCTGATGATCTATACCCCTTGCCAGAAGGGTTTCGTCTACGAGACCCCGCGCTCCATCGATCTGGGCCGGCTGGTTGTCGAGTGCGGACTCTACCCGATCTGGGAGTGGAACCCGGAGAAGCGCGCGTTTGATTACAGCTTCCGTCCCCAGAACATGCGGCCGGTGTCGGAGTACCTAAAGCTGCAAGGACGCTTCGGCCATCTTCACGCCGAGCACATTGCCACGCTGCAGAAGTTTGCCAATGAGCAATGGCGGATGATGGGTGTCCAGCTGCCTGAGGCACTTATTCATGCAGCAGACGCGAAAAACCTGACCAATATGGCGGCGGCAGCTGAAGCCGAGGCGGTGGCGCAAACTTTATGAACACGAAAACTAGTGCTCCCTTTCGTCCTGTCGAGTCCGAGCCGGAAGTTGAGCCAGAGGGACAGGAAAGTTATATCGTCACCGAAGGCAAGAAGCGCGGGTCTACGCGCGACGTACGGCCGGAAGCGGCGTTCAACCGCTACTACACCGTCCTGCGCGTGCACCCGGGCGACGCGATTCTCACCGACAACTGGCACACCAACGAAGTCTTGAGCCACGCGCGCAACAACTTCGAAGGACGCACCTTCGCGATGCGAACGCTGGAGGCTTGGGGCGCGATGATCGAAAACGATCGCCGCGCCTACTACACCGCCGGCGGGCGAGTGTGGGTCATGGACCTGGAGCCCTCGGAAGGCAAGAAGCCACGGCACCCTGGCGCCGGGACCGGCAAGAATTAGGGTTCGGTTGCACCGCGTCCTGCTCATCGACGATACGCCGGAGATTGCCGAACTGCTGACGTTTGCGCTGCGGGACCGCGACTACGAGGTCTTCGCCTCCGGATATACAGAGGGCGTGAACGAATTGGTGGTCGAGCAATGCGCTGATGCGCTCGTGCTCGACTGTTCTGACTTCAACATGAGCGAGTCGCTCCTCGACAGCGTGCGCCACCACCCGGACCACGTCGACCTCCCCATTGTCATCATCAGTGACACCCCCGAGGAGGCTGACGCGAGCCTTCGTTCCCGTAACGCCCGGAGAGTCCTGCTGGTCCCGAAACCGTTCACCGGATCGCAGGTCGCAAACGCACTCAATCAGTTGCTGGATGACGATACGGGGACAACGAAACAAAGATAAATATGCCGTTGTGGAGCATGGACGAGTGGCAGTACGTTGAGCGCGAGGTCGTCACCGACCCGAAAGGCAGGCGGTGGACCGTGGCACTGATGGACGTGCTGGGACAGGAGGGCGATCCAGAGATGCCGAACAAATTGCTCGAACTTCAGTATTCATCAGGCCGCTATTTTACGCTCATCTACTCGGACACCGGAGCGCTACAGCGCGAACGCGGCTACGCATCGCTGCCTGAGGCGACGGACGCTTACGGAAACCTCCTCGTGGCCGTGATCGACGGCAGCCTCGATCCGTCTCAGCCGGTATTTCGTCAGGACCTGGAAGATTGATGGCGGGTCTTTAGCGGCCGGGGTCCAGATCTCTCATCACAACGCGAAGCACTTGCCCGGCCAGCCGTGCATCCCGCTCGGAAACCGTGGTCGTGTCGTTCCCGTCGTCATCCCGATAAGTCCGTGCGACCGCTGGCAGGCGAGCGCACCCGCCGCGAATGATTCCCTTGCTCTCCGCGACCGCGAGTCTTGTCTCAAACGACCAATCGGCAACCTTCTCTGTGGGACCGTCGGCAACAGCCAGCGCACCCAGCCCCTTGTGTTCCAGAGCGTCGGTTACGATGGCCTCCAGAATTCCGCAGGAGGTGCGCAGCGCCAGGTCATAGTCCCCTTGCTCGAAGGCGTGCCGGCTATCGGCGTAGGCCTGCTCGACCACGGGCCGGAGCGTGGGGTTGTGCACGAAGTCGAAGCGGTGAGGAGCTGGCGCCTCCGACGATGCGGAAACTACCGGACCCTCGTCCTTTTGCGAGAGCGAGGCAACCGCTTGATCGAGGACGTCGAGGAGTCGTTTGACGATATCAACCGGTGACGCCCCTTCAATCGCCCTCCCGGCCTCCGATCGCATCAGGAAGGCTTCGCTAAACGACCTGGTAAGCCAATGGGCCTTGCTGCCTCCGGACAATTGATTGATCGTGATCCCGCAGTCTTCCTGCCATGCACGAGTGGCCGCAATTGCCGATTTGTCCGAGGGATCAGTGGCCAGAATGTCGCGAAGCTGACATCCCCGCCGGATCAGGCCATCGAGCTGGGACAGGTAAGTCTCAATCTGCGCTCTCAGGCGTTCATCCATAAGTCCACTCTCGCACTATTTCCGGACAGGGGCGGCTCAGGATCCGCATGTGTTCACGGCCGGCTCCGCGATGTGGCATTTGTCGTCGGCAGATCGCGATAAAAGCATCGTCGCCACGAAAATTTACAAAGCTTGACATTCCGAAGTGACGATGATAAATTCGCTGCCGCAAAGTGGTTCGATCAGCGGACCAGTTTATCACAGCGCTCTTTGAACCACAGTGTTTTGCCGGAAAGTTAGTCGGCAAACCCTGATTCTGCCGATCGGGTCGCAGGCAAAAATTGGGCTAGCCGTTTTAGCAGAATGCTGTTAAAGTCTAGCGCGCCGTCTCGGAGGTAGGTCTATGGCTGCATCTGCAGACTCTCTTATTCACCCCTCACGTATTCCCAATCGTTGGATCCAGTTAATTGCTGGCATTGTCGCGATGATGGCCATCGCGAACCTTCAGTATGCCTGGACCCTTTTCACCAAACCAATGCAGTCCCACTTGAACGTCTCGCTGGCGGCAATCCAGGGGATATTCAGTCTCTTCATCCTCCTCGAGACTTGGTTAGTCCCGTTCGAAGGATACATGGTGGACCGGATCGGACCACGCTTGATGCTGGGCGCTGGTGCCGTTCTGGTTGGCCTGAGCTGGATCTTTGCTGGTCATGCCGACACTCTGCGCAGCTTGTATTTTTGGTACTGCCTGGGCGGAGTTGGCGCTGGAATCGTTTACGGAGGAGTCATTGGGAACGCATTGAAATGGTTCCCTGACCACCGCGGTCTATGCGTGGGTCTGAGTGCCGGAGCCTACGGTATCGGAACGGCGCTGACGGTTTCCCCGATTGCCACGATGATCAAGACTTCCGGCTATCAGCACACATTGGTGTTCTGGGGAATCATCCAGGGTTCCGTGGTGCTGTTTGCCGCCCTCTTCATGGCCCGGCCGCCCGTGGGCTGGACACCTCCCAACTGGGCGCAAAAGGAAGCCAAGATCAAGCAACACGTTCGCAGTTCGGCCGTGGACATGACTCCGTGGCAAATGCTGTGCCAACCCTCCTTCTACGTCATATACCTGATGATGACGATGTTGTCGTTTGGCGGCTTGGTAGTTACGGCCCAACTTAACCCCATGGCCGTCTCCTACCACGTGGATAAAGTCGTCGTCGCTTGGGGAATGACGGCCCTGGTCATGGCGATCACTGTCGACCGCTACCTGAATGGGCTGACGCGGCCCTTCTGGGGATGGGTCTCTGACCATATCGGCCGGGAAAACACCATGTTCATCGCCTTTACCCTGGAGGCGATCGCCGTATTTGCGCTGCTCCAATTGATTAGCCGTCCAGTCTGGTTCATTGCGCTCTCGGGTTTGTGCTTCTTTGCCTGGGGCGAGATCTTTTCGTTGTTCCCATCCATCACCGGCGACCTGTTTGGAAAGACCTGGGCGACTACAAATTACGGCATCGTCTACACCGCCAAGGGAACTGGCGCGATCTTTGCCGGCTTCGGTGCCGCCTGGTTGTTTGAGAAAACCGGTTCGTGGACGAAGGTCTTCTGGGCGATGATTGCCTGCGACCTGATTGCCGCGTTTTTGGCCTTGTTCTGGCTGAAGCCGGTGGCTGCCCGCACTGTCGAGCAATCGAACACGGGTCTGTCCCAGTCAGTCAAGATGACCACGCCCGTAAAGGCGCGAGGTGTGGCGTAGCAGAACTCGCGGCAGGAATAAACACTACGAGGCTCTCTTCTCGAAGAGAGCCTCTCTCGCTTCAGGCGGGTTGCGCCGCGTGAACGCAAACCCTGTCACGCGGACGCGTGAGCTGCCATGGCCTTGACGGATGGACTCGCGTCCACCGTCGTTCCTGTGCCGGACGGGTTGATTTTGAACTGGCCCACCAAGCTGCGTAGTTGGGTAGACATCTCCACCAGTTGCTGCGATGCCTTCTGAGTATCGGTGGCTCCGCGTGTTGTGCCCTGCGCTGCTTCCGCCACACCCGCAATGTTGCTCGTGATCTCGCCGCTGCCTTGCGCCGCTTCGCTCACATTGCGCGACATCTCTTTCGTGGTCGCGCTCTGCTCCTCGACCGCCGTGGCAATCGTGCCCGAGATGTCGCTGACCTGATTGATCACCCCGCTGATCGATGCGATGGCATCCACCGCCGCTTTGGTGTCCGTCTGGATAGCCTCGATCTTGCGACTGATGTCTTCCGTGGCCTTTGCCGTCTCCTTGGCCAGTTCTTTGACTTCATTGGCCACCACGGCGAATCCTTTGCCCGCCTCGCCGGCGCGCGCCGCTTCAATGGTCGCATTGAGGGCCAGCAGATTCGTCTGCTGCGCAATTGAAGTGATGACTTTAATGACCTGACCAATCTCGCACGATGACTCGCCCAGCTTGGACACGGTGATGGTCGTGGCCTCGGCCACCTTCACCGCCGAGGTCGCCACCTTAGCCGCTTCGCTGGCGTTCTTGGCGATCTCTTTAATGCTCGCCTCCATTCCCTCGGCGCCAATGGCGACAGTCTGCAGATTCTGGCTGACAGCCTTTGCGGCTTGCGAAACCACGTCCGCCTGCGCCGAGGTCTCCTCAGAGTTTGCGGTGATCAGCTGACTGGTGGCATTTAGCTCTTCACTTGCACGAGCTACACGTTCCGCCGTTCCAGATACCTGGAAAATAATATGGTGAATCTGATCCAAAAAGGTATTGAACCACTTCGCCAGTTCGCCCAGTTCATCGTGAGTGACAATCTCCAGCCTCTTGGTCAGGTCTCCCTCACCCTCCGCCAGATCTTTAACCATGTTCAGCATGTTGCCGAGAGTCTTAGAAACGCTCCTCACCAGGGCCAACCCCCAGACCACCAACAGGGAAATTCCGACGACCACTGCGGCAAAGATTGTGGACTCAAGCCGTGCTGAGCGAACTCCAACTCCCGCCGCATCGTCGCCCAGCTTCTTGGCTACCTGGTTCTGGTAGCTGCTAATGGCCCCGAGCAGGGCCTCAAACGCCGGATTCGATTTTTCGATAATTGCCTGATGCGACTCGGCATTGTGAGCCTGCAACACTAGATCGATCACCTGCTGGTTGGCCCGAACCAGCGACAGAAATGCGGTCTTCACCGCGCCGTCGTCCCCGGCGGCCTGCTCGACTTTCGCCTGCGCTTCCTTCACCAGCGACTGGTTTTGCTGGATCAACGATTCCATCACGTCGGGATCACTCGCCTGCACCAGTTTCTGCGTTGTCCCTTGCACCCTCACCGCCAGATTCAAAAGCTCGAAGGAGCGCTGCGTCTGTTCGCGCGCCGCAGCAGCCACGCTTCGGGCCGAATCCGCGGAAACGTGGAGCAGATACGCCAATCCCAGAACCGCCGCTACCGTAATCGCGACCGATGCCGCTACCACGAAGGCCATGCGGCGAGCTATACCCTGATTTCCCATCGTTCAAACTCTCCGCTCCAGACTTTCAGCGCCAGGCGCCTGCCCATAACGCAGCTTGTCAACCCGCAAACCGAACACGATCGATCCAATCGGCTTTCCACCATCGAGCACAGGCAACCCCACCTGAATAAGCTGTTGCCCGGTGGAGTCATCCACCTTCACGGGGCCGATCCAGGTCGCCCCGGTCATCGGCACTTCATGTTTGGGCAAGCCTTTGTGCGTCCAGTGTTCGGTCTTGGCGTCGAATCCGACCTTGGAACCATCTGCTCCCGAGACAAAGACTTTCGCGATTGTGTCGTCAGCATTCTTTTTGGTTTTCAGATATTCGGACAGCGGTGTCTTTGCCGTAGTCCGCACAAAGGGATCGAGCACGGTAAGGCTGTGCCACTGCTCATTGGTCATGGTCAGTGCTTCGCCGGCGGGGGGTGTGGCATTGTGCGCCTTCACCGCGTTCACAATCTCAGGGTCGGTGCTGAACGAGGACAACTGTTTGATTTTGGCATCCAGCTTGGACTTGATCTCTGGCGGAGCTTGGCTAAAACTTGCGACCGCGCAGATGAGGACGGTCAGACAAGAGGTAAACGCGTTCTTCCATGTAGTCATCGTTTCTCCTTGATCAGGACGGCGCTTGAGCCGTGAGATGGCGTAACAATCGCTCGGCCTCAGGCCGCTTCGGCCAGATGGCACGAGGGCATGTCCTTGACAAGATGTTTATCGGCGAAATCTCAGTGGAGCTTTAGAGGCCGTGGAATGGATGGCAGGCTCGGCCTTCGGTGTAGACGAAACATCAGCAACGCCCAGGCGCGGGGTGCCCCTGGTACATGCTGCCGAACTACGCGGGCAAACGATTGCCGCGTGTTTCCACGCCGAATGGGATCAGAAGCAGTCCCAGCACAAAAGCAATCGAAGTCATCGCGACCGGAGTTCCTAGCGAGCCGAAATGCCGAACGCCCGCTCCCACCAGAAAGGTGATTCCAGCATCGCCGAATCGGGCAAACGAAGTGGAAAACGCGAATGCGCTGGCCCGGCATTCCGTGGGGTACTGCTCGGGCAGCCAAAGGGTATAGACGGAGAAGTTGGCACCGCCCAATCCCAGAAAAAAGAGACAAACGAAAAACCATGGAAGCGCAACCGCTCCAAGATAGAAGACCTTGCCGAAGGTGAGCGCGATGAACACCATCATCAGGGTAAAGAAAACCGCCAGCGCGCCGCGTCG
>Ga0209415_10002799_pt1 | contig 32663 bp, 34 predicted proteins | sample PeaSoiSIISIP2007_FD_187696 | JGI IMG/M metagenome (GOLD analysis project Ga0209415, IMG submission 187696) | Peat soil microbial communities from Weissenstadt, Germany - SII-SIP-2007 (SPAdes) (version 2) | ecosystem: Environmental > Terrestrial > Soil > Wetlands > Peat | place: Germany... | reverse complement strand
TGCAGCGCATCCGCGCTTTGCGCCGCCATCTGGCAACGCAACTCGGTTTTCTGGTTCCGTCGGTTCATATCACGGACAACATCCGGCTGAAGCCCCGTGAATATGTGGCCGAACTGCGCGGCGTGGAGGTGGCGCGATACGAGATCGCTCAGGACCGCGTGCTCGCCATCAGTTCGGACCCGCACGCCGCACCGCTAGAAGGAATCGATACGCGCGAACCGGCCTTTGGCGTTGCGGCCAAGTGGATCGAGCCGCGCATGCAGGAAAAGGCCCTCGCCTCCGGTTACGCCGTCGTGGATCAAACTTCGATCATCGCCACGCACCTGGCCGAAATTGTCCGCCAGCACGCGCACGAACTTCTCACCCGGCAGGAAACCAAACGCCTGCTCGACGCGCTTGCGGAATCACAACCCAAACTCGTCGAAGAGCTCGTGCCACGCTTGCTGTCGCTCGGGGAATTGCAAAGGGTCCTTCAGCTTTTGCTTCACGAACAAGTTTCGATCCGCGACCTTCCGGCCATTTTGGAAACTCTGCTGGATACGGCCGCCGTCAACAAGAATCCTGTTCACTTGGTGGAAGCCGTGCGCCAGGCTCTGGGACGTTCCGTTGTCACTCCACTGCTCGGCACGGACCGCAAGCTTCGCGTGCTGACCATCGATCCGGCCATGGAAGACGAGCTTTCGCGAACCATCGAGGCGCCGGCCGCGCCCGAGCGGACACCGGCGCCCGCGACACCTCTCTTGCGCCGATTGCTCGAGGGATTGCAACGCTTGGTCGGTGATCCCGCGACGGCCTCTTCAACGATTTTGCTGTGCCATAGCCCGGCTCGATTCCATTTGCGGCGTCTGCTCGAGCCGTTCCTCCCGCGCGTTGTCGTTCTTGCTCCCGCGGAAATTCCGCCGGGCGTCACCGTGCAATCCCTCGGGGTGATCCGATGAGTCCCCACGAAACGCATACCCTCGCGCCGCGCGGCTTCAAGGATGCCGGAGAGCGCGAGCGGCTTTTGCTCGAGCACTTGCCGCAAGTGAAATATATCGCCCGCCGGATTCATGACCGCCTGCCCGCGCAGGTGCCGCTGGACGACTTGATCCATGCCGGCGTCGTCGGCTTGATCGATGCCGTTGAAAAATTCGACCCCAGCAAGAATGTGCAACTCAGGTCCTACGCAAAATTCCGAATTCGCGGGGCCATCCTGGACAGCTTGCGGGAAATGGACTGGAGCCCGCGCCACTTGCGCCGCCAGGCTCGCCGGATGGAAGAGGCCCACCGCGATTTGAAACTTCGCCTTGGCCGCGTGGCTACCGAGCCGGAACTGGCCAAGGAACTCGGAATGAACCTGGAGGATTTTCAGCACTTGTTGGGGGAATTGCGCGGTCTCGATCTGGGCAGCCTGCAGGCGGAGTCCGTGGACCCGCAGGCCGAGGAAGAGGTGGTGAGCTATCGTCCCGGCGGCACGGATAAAGACCCGTTCTTCTTGTGCCTGCATGGAGAAATAAGAACGCATATCGCGAGCGCGCTCGAAGACCTGGACGAAAAGGAAAAACAAGTCGTGACGCTGTACTACCTGGAAGAACTGACGATGAAGGAAGTCGGCGCGGTTTTGGGCGTGGGCGAATCGCGGGTCTCGCAAATCCATTCGGCCGCCATGGTTCGGCTACGCGCCCGTCTCGGGGAACTGTTGCGATCCCGCGTACAGACGCCGGAAACCGTGCACGCGAGCGAATCCGGGCACGGAGGGACGGCATGGAAAAGATCCTGAACCAGGAGGAAATCGACGCCTTATTTCGCGCGACACAGAAGGGCCAGATCCAGCCCGCGGCGCACAAAGGAGCGCAAAAAAATGTTGCCAAGTTCAATCTCCGCGAGATCAGCCAGATCAACAAGGATCAGGTGCGCGCGCTTTCCACGTTGCACGAAAGTTTCGCGCGCAACATCACGAATTCGCTGGGCGCCTATTTGCGCGTGGGGTTTGATTTCAATCTGGTCTCGGTCGAGCAATTGACGTTTTCCGAAATCGTTTCCCGGATTCCGGAATTGACCTACCTGTGCTCCATGCGCATGCAGCCGATTGAGGCCGTAGGCTTGCTGCAAATGGACCTGGCGGTGGCATTTCCCATCATGGATCTGGTTCTCGGAGGGCCGGGGAGCGGCGCATTCGAACTGCGCGACTTGACCGAAATCGAAGAGCAAATTCTGGAGTCCGTCATGCGTATCCTGACGCGGGAATTGCAGTCCGCCTGGGCTCCCGTTCTCCAGGTGGATATCGAGTTCGAGCAAAGGCAACAGAGTTCACACACGCAAGTGCTGATGGGGCCGACGGAACGCTGCCTGGCTCTTAGCTTCGAAATTAAGATGCCTGACGCGCATGGAATGCTAAACGTAACCCTGCCGGCGGTTGCCTCCAATGCCTTGCTCCGAAAACTGACGGCGCAGTCGGCTTACTCCAGGAGAGGAAGCTCCGCAATGCAGGCCCGGCAAATTCAGCGGCACCTGCTCGATGGTAATTTCCATGTTGATCTGCGCCTTCCCCCGATCCCCGTGAAAGTTCGCGATCTGACGGACCTTCGTGTGGGACAAGTGCTCCCGCTGTACCAGCCGGTGGAGCAGCCCGCGGTCTTGTATGTCGCCGAGAAGGAAATGTTTGCGGTTTATCCGGTGGCTTGCGGACTGTTGCGCGGCGCTCAAATCCTGCACAGAAATTCGATAATCCCCGTCTCTCGAAAGGCGGACGCGTGACCACCGAGACGCCAGTTTCGGTCGATCCGCAGTCGGCGCAACTGCAGCGGATTTGGGTCGATTGCCTGCAAAAAGTTCTAGGCCAGGTGGCTGGATTTCCCGTCACTGTGGAGCCGTCCAGCGGAGAGGACCCCGCACCCAAGGTGCCCGCCGCGCTGGAAAAACCGCCGGCGTGCATGGTCATTACCGCTTCGAAAGCGCTCCAGGGGGACATGGCAATCGTGACATCGGAAGCGGGCGCTCTTGCCCTTGCGCAAGTGCTCGTCACCGAACAGCTGAATGCGGCGGTGCCTTTTGACAAGGATCACCGCGACGCGTTCGAGGAATTGCTTCGGCAAGTGCTCGGCCAAGTCGCCACAAGCTTGAAGCAAGCTGCGGGAGGTGAAGTCGACGTCAAACCTTCGGGAAGCGAAGTGCCGTCTTGGACGGACGCAAGCAGTCTGAAGATTCGAATTACGGGTGAGAAACTGCAGCCCATCGAATTGACCCTGATTGTCAGCCCCGAGCTGGTGAAAAGTCTGCAGTCGCATCCGGAACCCAAAGAACCTCCCGCGCAAAAAGCTCAAGCGCCCTCCGCACCTCCACCGTCACCCCCCGCGACGCCTCCGACACCTCCCTCCGCGCCAAAGGCCCAGCCGGCGCCTCCACCGCCGCCAACCCCGGCGCCGTCGGGAGGGAGCAGCTCCAATCTGGATCTGCTGCTGGATGTCAGACTTGACGCCACAATTCGCTTCGGCCAGAAACAGATGCTGCTTCGCGAAATATTGGAGCTGCACCCTGGCACCGCGATTGCCCTGGATCGCCAAGTCCAGGAGCCGGTCGAGCTGCTGGTTGGTGGGCAAGTCGTCGCGCAGGGAGAGGTCGTAATCGTGGATGGAAACTACGGGCTCCGCATCACTGAAATTCTGAGTCCGCACCAAAGGATTGAATCACTGGGGAAACAACGATGAGCCAACGACAATCCATCCCGGGATCTGCGTTATTTGCGCGGGCAGGAAACTGGTTATCCAGCGGCAGCAGTCCCATCGAGAAAGCGTTTCGCACCTGTGAGCATCCCGCCTGCCGGCAGCGGCGCATCTTCTGGCCGGCCTGGCTGCGAAAAGAAGAGGGAATCTGTCTGCAAGGCCAGTGGTATTGCAGCCCGGAATGTTTTGAACATGCCGCCAAGACCGCATTCCTGCGCCTGCTTCCGGGAGCGGACGAGATTACCAAGAGACATCATCGCATTCCGATCGGTTTACTCCTGCTTTCTCGCGGGACGATCAACGACGAACAGTTAAAACGGGCACTACTCCTGCAGCGCGAGCAGGGGGGCGGCAAAATCGGGAAAATTCTAAGGGAGATCCGGGCGGCGAGCGAGCAGGACATCACGGAGGGACTGGCGGCGCAATGGGGGTGTCCCGTATACCCTCTTGGAAAAGCGCGCGAGTTTTTGCAGTGCGCTTCGCTGCTGCCCCTGACCCTGCTGGAAGACGGGCGCATGCTGCCCGTGCATTATTTGCGGCTCCCGCAGATTCTGTACATCGCCTTTGTGGAGGGCGTGGACCGAACGGCGCTTTACGCGGTCGAGCAAATGTTGCACCTGCGGACTGTACCGTGCGTCGTTTCAGAATCCGAACTTTCAAGCGCTCTGGAGTCATTTCGTCCTCTTGCCACTGCTCCGACGGCCGTTTTCGAAAGTCCCAACGAGCCACTGGAAATGGCTCGAACGACTCGAAGCTATGCCTGGCAGCTAGGGGCCAAGGATGTGTGGGTGGCTCGATCGGGACGATTTATCTGGATTCGCATGCAGACCCCGCAAGAGAACAAAGATATTTTGTTTCAATCACTTAGCGAAGTTCAATAATGGGGCACCCGCCGGCGGGAGTAGCTTGTCTGTTCCATCTATCCCTAATGATTTCACACTCCTTGCCGATGAAAAAGGTTGCGGGCCAATCGTTAGGAGGCGGATGCAAGTTTACGAGCAGACTCGGACATCCGCGCACATTGTCGTGGAGACTGCGTCCCCAGAGCGACAAAAGCGTCGAAAAGCACGCTTGATGTCCATCCTTACCGAGGGACTTCCAACCCTCCCGAGTTATGTCCTTGAATTGAACACGCTCCTCAGCTCTTCGTCCGTGGACCTGAGGCGAGTTGGAAAAGTGATCCGCAATGATCCAAGCCTGTCCGCGCAAGTTCTTCGGTTGTGCAATTCGGCGTTGTTCAGTCTGCGGCGGCGCGTGTTGAGCATTGAAGAAGCCGCCATACTCATGGGTTCGGAGCGGCTGCGGACTCTCGTACTGACCTGTTCCATCATGGAGTTCACGGGCAAGCAGTTGCCGCGGGGTGAAGTTCAGACTTACTGGTCGCACAGCTTTATGAGTGGCATGCTCAGCGAGCGTATCGCGCGGTGGATGGAATATTCCGAGCGGGAGCAAGCGTACCTGGGCGGATTGCTCCATGACATCGGCGCGCTGCCGCTGCTCGTGGTAGCCAGGGAGGAAGGCGCGTTGAAAGGGGAGACGAAGAGCGGTCCCTGGGGCGGCTCTCTGGATTTCGAAAAAGCCTATTTCGGCATGAACCATTGCGAGGTGGGCCGCTGGATCGGCCAAGCCTGGAATTTTTTTCCCTCCTTCATCGATGTTTTCGAGAACCATCATCACCCGCAACGCAGCGTCCGCGATCCTCACCTGGTTGGAATCATTGCGGCGGCCGACCATTTTTGCGAATGTCAGAGTCTCAACCCTGTGAAAGAGGGAGAGCCGATGGAACTGGTGGAAACGGACCCATCTTTCGAGGAGCAGTTTCTTACTCTTTGTTTTCCGCGGCTGGACGCCAAGGAACGTTCGGAACTCACCGAAATGCTGGAGACCGAATACCTTCACCTGCTGCCCGTGATTGAATTCAATAGTCTGGCGGAGCCGCCGCTCGCCGGAGGGAAAGTCTAAATCGCAAGAACGGAGAAAGAGATGAAAAGACCTCGCATTCTCATTGTGGATGATTCCTCCGTAATGCGCAAAATTGTCGAGCGATCCTTGCGCCAGGCAGGATTGGAGCTAGGCGATATCGTTGAGGCCGGCAACGGGATCGAAGCGCTTGCGGCAATACGGGAAGGCGCGTTTGATCTGATCCTATCCGATATCAACATGCCGGCGATGGACGGCATCGAATTTCTTCGTCAACTGAGCACGATAGAAGGGGCCAAGGGGACGCCCGTCGTCATGGTGACCACCGAGGGTAGTGAATCTCGCGTGGTGGAGGCGCTATCCATCGGCGCGAAGGGTTACATCCGGAAGCCGTTCACACCCGACCAAATCAAAGAACGCGTGTCTCCGCTCTTGGAGGTATTGCGATGAATCCAGCGTTGGACTCCAAAGTGCAAAATGTCGTGCGTCCCGACTCCTCCTGGGGGTCGCTCCTTCAGGTCGGAGCGAAGGAAGTATTTCTGATCATGCTTCAGACCGAATTAGCCAATCTGCCAAAAGTGGAAGAGCTAACCGTCACCGGTGATGTCACGGCCATGGTGGGTCTGGCCGGGGCGCTGTGTGGAGTGATGTCGATTCGCTGTGATGAGCGCACGGCGGAGAAAATAGCGGGCCGGATGCTGGGTTCTGTCGGGGCTGTGGATCCAAAAGATGTCCCTGATGCGATCGCCGAGGTTTGCAACATGGTTGCCGGCAACTTCAAATCCAAGATTACCCAGCTGGCCGAGCATTGCATGCTCTCCGTGCCTACCGTGATTCGGGGGGACGACTACGAGATGGTCACGGTATCGGATGGCGACCAGATCACGGTTGGAATGGCGTACGATGCGTCGCCCATTTGGTTCTGTCTCGCCGTTCATAGCTAGGTCGCGTGCCTGCCCAAAACGCCCGGCAATCATTTCGTGGACCTGCACGGCAAGACTTGCCCGCTGATTTCAGATTGCTGGGCAGAATTCGCCCTTTGCAGTCGGCCCATCCGCAATTCCTTTTCTCCTTCCGAATAACCTGCGCACTTTCAGGAATTTGCCGGGCGCTGAAATTCATTGAAACTGGGCGTTCGATTGCTCCCTCCTGCCGCGGGGGAACGAAATGGACAGCGGATACTATGTGGCCTATGCGGGCTTCGCGGCCAGAATGCAGGCGCTCGACGTAGTGGCCAGCAACCTGGCCAATGCTTCGACCTCGGGTTACAAATCACAATCTCCTTTCTACAGGGCGCTCGCCGCGGCTCAGGAAGGTGAAGTTCTGAGTCCCCTCAATCAAGCGGTCAATAAATTTGGAATTCTCGGTGGAAGCCGCGTGGATGTTCGCTCAGGGTCGCTGCAGCCAACAGGCGTTGCTACCGATCTGGCGATTGAGGGCGACGGATACTTTACTGTGCAAACCATGGCGGGCATCCGCTACACGCGAAACGGCAGTTTTCAATTGAACGCTGCGCGCCAGTTGACGACGCAGGATGGCGATCTTGTCCTTGCCGAGCAGGGAACCAAGCTGGTTCCGATTACCGTGCCGACGGGCGCGGTTTCCGTGAGCCCCGACGGGACGATTTCCGTCGATGGCGCACTGGTGGCCAAGCTGCACATCGTTCAATTCGCGCCGGGGACGGAAATCGAGCCGGAAGGCAACTCGAAATACATCGCGCCGGCGGGAAGCGAGCGGACAGCGGTTGGCGAGAATGTCCGGCAAGGAATGCTCGAGTCTTCCAATATCAATCCGGTTGCAGGCGCCGTCGACTTGATCGTTTTGCAGCGCCAGGCCGACATGATGAGCCGGGCGCTATCTGTCTTGAATACGGATTTCAACCGTCCGGCCACACTGGATGTTCCACGCGTTTAGCGTTTAGGAGGATCAGAGAAATGATTCGAGCCTTGTACACGGCCGCCAGCGGCATGCTGGCCCAGCAAATGAATCTCGACAACATTGCGAACAACCTCGCCAACGCTTCAACAACCGGATTTCATAACCGGCGGCTACAGTTCCAGGACCTCATTTATCAAAACACGGTTGTTCCAGGATCGGCTGCCACGCAGCAGACAACACTTCCAGCGGGATTGCAAGTTGGGCTCGGTGTGCGTCCTGCCTCATCCGAAATCATCCAGACCGAGGGAAATTTCGATGCCACCGGGAATCCTCTGGACCTTGCGATTCAAGGGAATGGATTTTTTCAAGTGACATTACCGACTGGAGATTTGGCCTACACGCGATCAGGGGCGTTTCATTTGGACCAAAACGGAAATGTGGTGGACGAGCAAGGCGACTCCCTCACGCCGAACATTACGATTCCATCCAACGCGCTGTCGATTACCGTTGGCACGGATGGAACTGTCAGTGTCACGCTTCCTGCGCAGATACAGGCGCAGCAAGTTGGCGCCATTCAGCTTGCCACCTTTGCGAATCCCGGCGGGCTCAACAGCGTCGGCCAGAATTTATTTCAGCCGACCACCGCTTCCGGCGACGCCATTCTTGGCACTCCCGGGGGATCGGACGGAGTTGGAAGCATCCAGCAGGGAAACCTCGAGGAATCGAACGTCAGCGTGGTGTCGGAGTTCGTCAACATGATCATCGCGCAGCGTTCGTATGAAGCGAACTCGCGCGTGATTCGCGCGGCGGACGAAATGTTCCAGACCGTGAATGGCTTGACGCAATAAGAGGGAGCCGCTGATGAAACTGAAAATTAGGATTGTGCTCTTAGGAATTGCAATCTTCACTGCCGCTTGCTGTGGAATTTCCACGAATGCCATGCGCATCCCGCGCATCGAGCTATTGCGTGAGGCGCGCGTCACGGGAGCGGGCGTCCTTCTTTCCGACCTTCTTCCAATCGGTGCAGGAACATCTCTTCGCGCGCGAGCCGGGAAAATTTCCCTCGGAGCGGCCCCCCAGCCTGGCAACACACGCGTCCTGGAACGGAGCGGAATTTTAGGAAACATCGGCGCAAGTCAGGATGTCGCCGCGGAAATCTCCGTCCCTGAGCGAATCGTGGTTTCCCGCGATGCGCGCCCCATCACCGTGCAGGAAGTGTTCGCGGCGATCCGAACCGCGATGGATCGCAGCGGAATGTCCGCAGCGGCGAATTTGCACCCTGATGACATTCTGCTCCAGGCGCAGGTTCTCGTTGGGCCCGGGGACGCGGGGTTGGAGGTTCTCAGCTCCGACTTCGACGCGGGCCTCAAGCGAGCGCGTTTCTTGCTCTGGCCGTCGCATGATCCGAAAGTGCTGCCATTTTTTGTGGCCGCGCGTATTTCGGGAATTTCGCCCCTGGCTGGCCTCGCTGCTTTAAGGGAACGGAGCCGCACGGGGAACAAGCCTGGCTTGCTTGCGGCTCCGGCACGGAGCGCGAAAGCGGAGATCCTTGTATCTCCGGGCGAGCAGGCGACTCTCATCCTGCATTCCGATGCGTTGCGAATGATTGCGGAGGTCATTCCATTGGAGCGAGGAACGATGGGGCAGCAGGTTCACGTACGCGTGGTAGACACAGGGAAAATATTCACCGCGCAGGTGGACGGCCGCGCGCACCTCGAATTGAACTTTTAGAGTGGAGCTATCGCATGAGTTTCAAATGGAAATATCCGCAAATCACGTGCCCGCGCATATTGGCGATCCTCGTTTTCTACCTCTTCGCGCCGCACGCCTTACATGCGCAGTTTAATTTCCTCAAGAAAAACGCGAAGCCCACCGAAGTCCAAAATTCGTTAAGCGATTACTTGAAACGCGTCCATGCCCTTGAAGCCGTGCCGCCGCGCACGACCGGCAGCTTGTGGTTTCCCTCCGCGCCCATGACGGAGACGGCCAGCGATTACAAGGCGCGCCACATGGGAGACTTGCTGATCATCCGCGTGGTGGATAATTTCTCCGCGACCGCAAACGGCACGGGTTCGCAGCAGCGCGCCTTCAACGCGTCCTCTGGTATCAGCGCCTTTTTCGGAAATCTCCAAGCCACGAACAGGTTGCAGAATTTATTTTCTCCCACGTCGGCGGAGACTCTGAGCGGCAAGGGGGCCTCCACATTGGCCTCGACGTTGTCGCTGAATTTTGCCGGGCGTGTTGTGGAAGCGCTTCCCAACGGCGTCCTCGTTGTGGAGGCGGTGCGCGATCTGACCGTGGGGAACGACCATCAGATCATCGTGCTTCATGGACTCGTGCGGCCTGGAGACATCGCCTCGGACGGTTCGGTTCTCTCGTCCTCCGTCTCTAATCTGGAGGCGGAGATTCGCGGCAAGGGCCTCGTCGCGGACTCGATTCGACAACCGAACGTGGTCATTCGCACCTTGCTGAAGATTCTGAATTTCTAAGGGGAATCATGCTCTTGCGGCGAAAAATTGTTCTTCTGATCTTGCTGGCTCTCGCGCGACCCGCGTCCATTTTGCAAGCCGATGAAGTAAAAGTTCAAACGGCGCACTTGAAGGACATCACCACCGTCGAGGGCGTCCGCGACAATATGCTGATGGGCTACGGACTTGTCGCCGGGCTCAATGGAACCGGCGACCGCCAGCAGACGATTTTCTCTACACAAACTCTCGCCAGCATGCTGCAAAAAATGGGGGTAACCGTCGGAGCGCCCGCAACCATGCTGGTGCATAACATCGCCGCCGTTTTCGTCACGGCCACTCTTCCGCCGTTTGCCCAGCCCGGCATGCGCATCGATGCCACGGTTTCCTCCATTGGAGATGCGAAGAGTCTGGAAGGCGGGACGTTGATACTGACTTCGCTGTACGGTCCGGACGGGCAAGTCTACGGCATCGCGCAGGGAGGGCTTGTGCTCGGGGGATACAGTGCGGGTGGGCGCGCGAACACGAAAGTGGTGAATCATCCGACGGTCGGGAGGATCGTCGGCGGCGCCCTGATCGAGCGCGACACGTCCGTGAATTTGCGCGACGTCACTTCCGTGTCCTTGTTGCTGCACAACCCGGATTACGCCACGGCGCGAGGGATTGCTTCTGCCGTCAATAAGGAACTCAGCAACAATTCCGCGCGCGCCGTCGATAGCCGCCGCGTGGAAATCTCGGGAATCGAAAAGAGCCCCGATGCGGTGCCGCTCTTGCTCGCGCGTATTGAGGAACTTCAGGTGCAATACTCGACACCCGCAAAAGTGATCGTGAACGAGCGAACCGGAACGGTGGTGATGGGCGCAGACGTGACGCTTGGCCCGTGTTCGATCCTTCATGGAAATCTGGCCATCGAAGTGGTCACGCGACTGCAAGTTTCCCAGCCGCAGGCGCTGGCGCAAGGCCAAACCGCGGTTGTGCCGGAGACCACCGTAAAGGCCCAGGAAGGTCCGGCGCAGGCAATTCATTTGGAAGAGGGAGCCACCGTGGACGAATTGATCCGCGGCCTGCAATCCATTGGCGCGACGGCAAGGGACATCGTGGCGATCCTGCAAGCGATCAAGGCTGCGGGCGCTTTGCAGGCCGATCTGGAGATCTTGTGATGCCTCTAGCGGGCGCAGTCTCAGACGCACTTGCCTCGCTGAACGTGTCCATGCCGCGACCGCAGTCGACGAGTTCGGGAAACTCCGATTCCCCCGAACTCTCGAAACTGCGCAAGGCGGCTGGAGAATTTGAGTCGATCCTATTGGCATCGCTCTGGAAATCCATGAAGGAGACGTTTTCCGATCCCGATGAGGACGCAGACCCAACATTAAAGAGTTTTGATGATTGGGGCATACAGGCCATGGCGAGCGCAGTGGGGAATTCGGGGGGGCTTGGCATTAAGAATATGATATTAAAGTACTTAGAGCCGACGCTGTCTGAGGGTGGCCACGGGGCAACGCCCACACAATGAAATAAGAACTTTGGATTCAATGAATTACGAGAGCAAGGACCCGACTGGCAGGCGGCATGCTACTAAAGGTGTGCGCTGATATGCCGATCATATAAGTGTAGGCTGAATGTCCGGTGCAAGTAAGAGTCCTCTTATTCGCGGCCGAACGGATTTCCCTATAGCACGGCAGGGGGTCCCGGCGGGAGGAAAAAGAGATGAGAATTGATCCACAAAATCCAGCTGCTGGAACTTCGGGGACGAATAGCGTCGATAGCGCCCAGTCCGGACAGGTCAAGAGCTCACAGAGGCCCGTTTCGGCTGAACCAAACGACACGGTTCAATTATCGTCCGGCCAAGCTACGGTCCGGCAACTCGTTTCGCAGCTTGACCAGATTCCGGATATACGCCAAGAGCAGGTCAGCGCGCTCAGCTCCGCGATTGGGTCCGGAAAGTACAACCCGAGCAACGCTCAAGTGGCCGAGGCTCTTGCCGCTCAAACGTTCGGAATCAGCGAGCAGGCATAGCCGTCGCGGAGTAAGAATCCATGGCGGAGATAACACCTCCTCGCATCGAATCGATTTCCGACCCCAATTCCGGGCCACCGGACCAGCCGGCCCCGAAGGCGCGCGCAAAAGCAGCTGCCGCAGGGAAGCCAGCCCCGCCTCATGTTCCCGAAGTCAGCGCTCCCGAAGAGGAAGACAAACACGAACTGGACGAAATGGCGTAGCCTGTGAGCCCTGAAATCGAAACCTATCTGGCGTTGCTCGAAAGACGCCTGTCTCTGTTGCGCCTGCTGGCGCAAGAATTCGTGGATTGCCGCAAGGAATTTGTGGCGCTCGATCTGGACGGAATGTACCGGCGAATCTCCGAGCAGGAAGAGCTGTGCCGGCAAATTCAACGGCTTCATCCGGCCATCCACGCGCTGCAACAAACCTGCGCGCTGCAACTTGGATTGGGAAGTCGTGACGGGGCCGGGACGCCGGAAAATGCGGAGTGGGCAGAACGCCTTTCTCGCGTGATGCAGGAGATCGGAAAGGCGCAGGCGGAGGTTGGGCGGCTGAACCAGATTCACGCGGCGTACCTGCGCCGCTCGAGAAGGACGATCAACGTTCTTATGAATTTTATCGGGAGGTATGCGATGACGTACGCGCGTCCGGCCGAACCCATCCCGCCTGTAGGGGCGGCAGTGGAGAAAAGCTGAACCTATGGGCAGCCTTTTCGCAACTCTCGGAATTACTCTTGGCGCGATGGAGGCCGATCGTGGAGCGGTCGAAATCACGAGCAACAATATAGCCAACGTCAACACAACGGGGTATTCACGCGAGCAGGTCAATCTGTCCGAAAACGCCCCTGTTGAGATCGGAAACATATTATTTGGAACAGGCGTTACTCTGGGGCAGACGACCAGCGTACGTGACAACTTGCTGGAGCAGAGGCTCGATCAGGAAAATCAGTCGGCGAGCCAGCTAAACTCCTTTCTCGGGGCCATGAGCCAGGTCCAGTCTCTTTTTAATGAGACAGCCGGATCGGGGCTTCAATCGCCGCTTTCGGCATTTTTCAACAGCTTGACGCAGCTTTCGACCGATCCGAGTAACTCGTCATACCGGGAAGGCGTATTGACCGCGGGACAGAACCTCGCTTCGGCTCTTCGGCAAGATTCCTCGAATCTCCAGGCCCTGCAAGGGAACACCGATCTCTCCGTGGTTCAATCCGTGAATCAGGTGAACCAACTCACGCAGCAAATCGCCTCGCTCAACGTGCAGGTCAGCGGCCTCGAGAGCATCGGCAAGGACCCCGGCGCATTTCTCGATCAGCGAACGCAACTCGTGCGCCAGCTTTCGGGGCTGATCGACATCTCGGAAACGAGCGCGGGGAACGGCAGCTTGACGATCGCCACCACCAGCGGGGCGGTTCTCGTGGACGGCAGCCAAAGTTTCGAATTGTCCACCCAGGTGAATCCGAACACCACCTATCATGACGTCTTTTCCAATGGCGTGGACATTACTCCGAATATAACGGGCGGAAGTCTAGGCGGCTCGATTCAGGCGCGCGACCAAGCCATTCCCGGCGTCCTCAACCAGCTCGACACGCTGGGCTATAACCTGGAAACTTCCTTCAACACGCAGAGCCGCGCTGGATTTGACGCGAATGGAACTGCCGGCGTGAATTTCTTCACCCAACCCGCCAGCGCAGCCGGCGCGGCTTCTTCCATTGCCGTGGCCATCAGCGATCCTAATCTGGTCGCCGCAAGTTCCGACGGCACCGTCGGAAGCAATGGGAACGCGTTGGCACTCGCAAATTTGCAGAATCAGGCGATCGTGAGCGGGCAAACCCCCATCAATTATTACTCGAATCTGGTCTTCCAGGTTGGCAACCAGGTTTCTCAGGCGCAATCCGAACAGACGGCCGTGGGCCTGGTGCAGCAACAACTGACGGACCAGCGCGGGGCAGTCTCGGGTGTTTCCCTCGACGAGGAAGCCGTAAACCTGATCCGATACCAGAGCGCGTATGAAGCTTCGGCAAACGTGGTCAACGTCGTCAATCAGCTCTTGACGACGACGATCAACATGACGCAATAGGATGATGCCCACATGAGCGTACGTATCAATCCCGATCCGGCTCCCGATTTACTCGCTGCGATCGCCCTGAACCGGCAGGCTCAGAGCACCGCTCTGCAACAGATCTCCACGGGCCGGATCGTGAACCGGCTATCCGACAATCCCGCGGCCGCGTCCCAGGATGTTCTAAATCACGTGCAAAGCAATCAGGACGACCAGTTCTTGCAGAACAACAGCTTCCTGCAGTCACAGGCGGCGTCGACCGATTCCACGCTGAGTTCCGTGGTAACCGCTGTGACGCAGGCCATTTCGCTGGGGGTCGAAGGCGCGAACGGAACTCTTTCGGATGCGAACCGGCAGGCCGTCGCCGAGCAAGTTTCGGGAATTCGGGATCAAGTGCTCGGTCTTGCGAACCAGACCTTTCAAGGAAACTATCTTTTCGCCGGGACAGCAACGTCCACGCAGCCGTTCGTGCTCGATGCCACGCAACCTGACGGCGTGAAATACAATGGCAACACCAATGTGAACTCGATCCAAATTTCATCCGGGCAATCTATCCAAATCAATCTGCCGGGAAGCCAGATCTTTACGAACCCCGCGGGAGATGTTCTAGGCGCGCTCAATGGACTAATCACAGCCCTGCAGACCAATACCGGGCTTCCCGCCGCCAATACGAACCTGGATCAAGCCTTCACAGAGTTCACCACCCAGCGCGTTTTTTACGGGAATGCGCTGAAGCAGTTGCAATCCTCGCAGACGTCTCTCAACAGCGATAAGCTTCAGCTCGCCACACAGGAAAACACCCTGGTCGGAGTGGACCTGGCGACATCGATCACCAACCTGGAACAGGCCAGCACCGCGACCAATGCGATTCTCAGCGCGACGAACCAGATCCTATCCACTTTGAATTTATTGAATTATCTGAAGTAATTGCCGCTCATGAAGCTGGCACACTGCGAATCGACTGTAGAGTCTGTATGAGAATTCGGTTTTTGTTCATGTAGCGCCCGCCTTCAGACGGGCATCTGCCACGGCGGACCGTGCCCCTACAAATGCAAGATCACTACAGTGCAGTGACATTCATGGAATTTGCGATGGATCTTCCGTGGATTTGTGGGAAACTTCGGACGGGCTTTTAGGGATCACTGATCAAGTGGTTTGACTGTAGGCGTTGACCCATCCTTGCAACCCATACAGATGATGCCTGGCATTTTCCAATTGAAGCTTGCGAGCGAGCATGATGCAGCGCACGTTCTCCAGGGCGGCTTGCAGCGCGCGAAGATTCTTGACGTATTCAGCAACTTCGTTTCGCAGATCGGCGTCGAGAGTTTCGCTGCGAGATGCGTCCCCGATTTCGGGAGAGAGAGTGGAGAGGCGTAGCGATAATGTTTTCAAATCACCGTCGGTGACCGTGCCGGTCCCTATGGCCAGATGCTCAACCTTCCGCAAGAAGTCGCGGAGTTCCTGGTTCGCGATAAGGAATCGTTCATGTTTTTGTTTATCCATCACGCACTCCATTGAAGCTGAGGTGTATCGACGTCATCGCTTGCAGGACTGGCAGCGTCCGCGGCCGCCGGGTCGCCAGGCTGATCCGGCGCCGGCGCCTGTATCTGGCCAGCGTGTGACTCCTGCTCCGCCTGGCTCCATGCTTGGCGAACCCCGCCAAAAAGTTCGATCAGTTCTTCGATGGGTTGGGGCGCGGCCTTGAAGTTTGCCTGCACGATCAATCCGCGGGTTAAGTGGTAGAACCGATCCAGATTTTTCGCGGCATCTCCGCCGCGCTCATGATCCAGCACGCCTTGCAATTGCGCGATGACCAGCAGGGCATGATTGAGCTCGAGGACGCGAGTTTCGACATCTCCGGCTTGCAGCGCCGCCAGGGCCCTCACGAAGTCGCGCAGGATGGTGTCATAGAGCGCCACCACCCCGGCGACCGGAGATGCGCCGCGAGCGGAGGCCTGGTGGTAACTCAAGGTTGGATCATAATTCGTCATGCGATACTCGCGAGTTGCTGGCTCAGTTGCTCTTGCAGGAGCGGCAGTTCCTGGAGTGTGGTGTTGACCTGCGCATAAACCGCCGTGAGATTTTGCGCCTGGACCGCTATAGACGCTTGCAGGTCCGAGATATGATTTGTCAAATCGAGCGACGATTGCGATAGTCCCTGCGCGTCCAGTCCCAACGTTCCGGTGGCCGAGTCCGTCACATTGCTCAGCACGGTATTGAGGTTTGCCGCGAAGCCGGTCGAGGGCGTCTGCATGAAGCTCTGCACGCCCGAAAAGTTTGAAGATAGGGCCGTAGCCAGCGCTCCGGAATCAACGCTGAGTGTGCCGTCGTTATTGACATTGATGCCGAGGTTGGTCAGATTCACGGCCCCGCCGCTTCCGGCTGTCGAGTAGGTGATGGCATTGAGCAACGTTTGTTGAGCATCACGCAGTGAATTATCGGCTTCCAGAGATCCGCCCACGGTTCCGCCGGGACCTACTTGGAATTGCGCATTGATGGCGGTAATCGCGGTGTTATAGCTGGAAACGAACTGATTGATGGCCGTGGTGATACTGGAAGTATCGGGCGCCACCGTCAATGTGACAGGCCCGTTGGTAGTAGGTCCCGCCAGGTTCAGCGCCACTCCGTTGATCACGTTATTTACCGTGTTTGTGGTGGAGCTAATCGGGACCCCGTCAACTGATAGGACTGCGTTCAATCCCGGCACCGCCTGCGTAAAGCTGACGGCGGAATTGTCGGTCCGGTGCAGGCTCCCGGTGAAGGTCAGATTGCCGGGAGCGCCCGAGGCTCCGCTGACAACGGCCAGCCGTGCGCCATTCGCATCATTGATGACGCTGGCTCTGGCCTGGACCACCTGATTGAAGTTGATTGCCGTGGTATTGGGGAGATGCAGGTTGCCGGTGATGGATAGGTTGCCGGGACTTCCCGCGGCGTTGAGAATGGAGAGATGCGCGCCATTTGCATCATTGACGACACTTGCGTGCACTAATGAAGTTTGATTGTTAATGGCATCGGCTATGCCGGTCAGCGTGTTGTTTGTGGAATTTACAGCAATGGTTGCGACCGGGGCGCCGCCAGCCAAAATCGAAATCGTGTCGCCAGTGGCCAGCGGAGTGCTGCCCGTCGGTACAGTATCCGAGGTGTACGAAGTTGCCTGACTGTTGATCGCTGCGGCAATTTGGCCCAGGGTGTTATTGGTGGAATCCACCGTCACGGACGCGATCTGTGTGCCGCCGGCCGAAATCGAAATCGTGTCGCCGGTGGCCAGCGGAGTGGCGCTCGTGCCTACATCATCGGAGTAAAGCGATGAAGTGGTCGCCAAAGAAGTGATCGCAATGGTGTGCGCCCCTGGGACCGAAGAGGAGGATGCGGTTGCCGTGACCGCGGTTGGGTCGGTGGAACTTGTAATCTCGGAGCTGAGTATCCCAAGTGGATCGCTCAGCGCGCTTGCCGCCGATTGCAGTGCGGTCAGATTTGCCGTGATCGCCGACAACGCCGAACTTTCGTTGTTCACGGCAGCCTGCTGGGCTTGCAGGCTGGTTATGTTGGCGGTGTCGGGAGCGAGCGCAAGCTGCACGAACGAGTTGACATCAATGCCTTGCCCGAGGCCCGTATTGTTTCCCGAGGTGGAATTTGTGCTTAACCCGGTATTCGTGCCGAGACCCGTAACTTGAGATGATATGGAGCTAGCCACTTGAATTCCTCTCTATCCCTGAATGCATCGAAGCGCGGAGTTACTGTGCTTTTCAATTTCTGCCGCCTTCAATAATTCGCAATCTCCGTGCGAAAAGGCGGGGCTCGAAGAGCCCCGCCCTTTGCGTGTTTTGCTCTCTCGATCCGGTTAGCGGAGCAGCGTGAGGATGCTCTGCTGTGCCGAATTCGCCTGGGCCAGGGCCGAGATGCCGGACTGGTTCAGGATGGTGAATCGCGAGAGGTTGGCGACCACCGACGGGATATCCGCGGCGCGGATGCCATCTTCGGCAGCGGTCAGGTTCTGAACTTGGTTGCTGATGACGTTGCTGGCGGATTGCAGCCGGTTGATGTTTGCGCCGAGAGTGCCGCGCAGACCTGCAACGTTTGCGACAGCCGTATTGATCAAGCCGAGTGTCGCTTGGGCATCCGCGGCAGTCAGAAGGACGTTGGTCAGGTTCGGATGGGTTGTAGTTGCAGCCGCGCCACCCGTGGTCGCCGTGAGAGCCACGTTGCCACTGAGGGTGCCAGTGTCAGTTAGGGTGGCGCCGTTGCCGCCAACACCGGGTGTGATGGCAAAGATAGCCACATCGGTGCCGCTCGCCACCGCCGTAAACGTGGCGTTGGCTGAGCCTGTGGACCCATAGTCGACTCCTGAGGTGCCACCAGAAAAGTTGATGGCATTGGCCAGGTTCACAGCATCGGCAGTCGCGGATCCGGTTTCTTGGACGATCTGCGCACCCGCCGTGCCAGTGGCGCCGGCGGCAGCGGCCTGAAACGTATAAGTGGTACCGCCCACCGTGACTATTTCGCCCGCAGCCGGCCCAGTGCCGCTGAAGTCGATATGCCCCACAGCCGAAGTCGCCGCAACCGTCTGGTTAACCGTGCCGGCTACCAAGCCCAGGGAAGCAGAGGACAACGCCTGCGTGCCCACGCTGATCGTGCTGTTGCTGGCGCCGTCACTGATGAATATGCTGGTCGGAGTGTTGGTGAATACCGCCGTGCCGTTGTAGTTGGTCTTGGCTCCGATGCGGTCGATTTCCGCCGTGATCTGAGAGTACTCAGCCTGAATCGCGGTGCGCTGCGTATTCGACACCGTGCCGTTGGAAGCCTCCGTGGCCAGCGTGACGGCGCGATTGAGAAGTTGAGTGACCTGGGCGAGCGAGCCATCGGCCACCTGAAGAGAACCGACACCGCTGTTGGCGTTTTGCGCCGATTGCGTCAAGGCCGTGACGTTGGCGTGCAATCCGTCTGCGATAGCCAAGCCTGCCGCGTCGTCCGCGCCGGAATTGATTCGCGAACCAGAAGACAATTGGAACAGGGTCTTATTCAGGTTTGCTTGTGTAACCGACAACTGGTTTTGCGCCGTGAGTGAAGCGATGTTGTTAAGAATACTGATTGCCATATGTTTGGGCTCCTTAGAAGTGATTCCGTTTTCCGTTTTGGAGCACTTGGCCCCGGGACTGGTTAGCTCCGGAACTTACTTGGCTCGCTTTCGGTCTTCGGATCGGGGTTTCTTCCTCCACTTGTCCTATCGGCATGAAGTTCCCGAGCTTTAATTGCGCGGCGCCTTGCATTGCTAGGGCAGTTGATCTTTTGTGAACAGGGAGTACTGCCGGGAATGAACGCGCACCCACGCGCATTTCACACGAACATATCAATATCAAGAGTAGGACAGGCTTCAGCCTGTCTGGTTTTGATTGTCTCGTGCCCCAAACGAAAGACGGGCTTCGCAGGTTGCGGAATAAGTCAGTGAGCGATCGGTTTTCGTAGCACAGCCACTCCTGACTGTGGGGTTTTTCCGGCGCTTAAAAAAGGCACACAGCCAGGAGTGGCTGTGCTACCCGGAATGCGCATTTTTCAGTGCGGATGAAAAACAAAAATAGTTCTATTGCGAGTGGTTGGATCAAACCCGTGGGGGCCTGACGCGCGTTCTCGGCAGGTGCGATGTGCAAATTTCGGATTACGGGATTTGTAGCATGACAATCATGAGGAAATGTGTGGACCGCGAAAACCGGTTTTGTTTCCATCTCAACCCATCACCCGATTCGCCGATGTGTAAGTCGGAAAGCGAAAAAGGCGAAAGGGTGTGCCGTAACGGAACAAGAGCCGCCTCAGTGAAATCATGATTCCACTCACACGCCTCAACGGTCTGACATTGGTCGTCAATTCGGACCTGATCAAACTTATCGAAAACACTCCGGATACCGTTATTTCACTGGTGAATGGTGAAAAGATCGTCGTTCGTGAAACCAGTGAACAAATTCTAGAAAAGATCGTGCAATTTCGCCGGCGCGTATTGGACGGGCTGGAGATGAACTCCTCTGGGAGGACCTCTCCGAGAGCGGGATCCGCCGACCCCACCCCGAAGGAAGTTCCCCCTGAGGAACGGTAAGCAATGGATATAGGCACCATCATCGGCTTATTGGTTGCCGCGGGAGCGATTCTGCTCGGCCTGATTTTGGAGGGGGGCCAGATCGGCCAGATTTTGCAGCCGACCGCGGCGCTGATCGTGTTCGGCGGAACTTTCGGCGCCATCATGGTCCAATTTCCCGTCGGCGTCGTGCTTGCGGCGTTCCGCAGTCTGGTGACAATTTTCTTTGTTCCCAAATCCGATCCCCGAGGAATCATCCAGGAGATTGTCACCATCGCGCACAAAGCCCGCAGGGAAGGAATCGTTTCGCTCGACAAGGATTTGGATAGGATTCAGAACACGTTTATGAGGAAGGCGTTGATGCTCGCCGTGGATGGAACCGAGCCCGGAGAATTGCGAAAGATGATGGAACTGGAAATGGAGAAGCAGGGGGAACACGAGGAAAATATTCCCAGAGTGTTTGAATCCGCCGGCGGATTTTCCCCGACGATTGGGATCATCGGAGCCATCCTCGGACTGATCCAAGTTATGCAGCATCTGGACAATATCGATGAGGTGGGAAAGGGAATTGCAGTGGCTTTTGTGGCCACGGTTTACGGTGTTGGAGCCGCGAATTTGGTCCTGCTTCCCGCAGCCGGAAAACTGAAAATCCGCATTCGTGATCAGCAGATCATTCGGGAAATGATGCTGGAAGGCGTGGTTTCCATTTTGGAGGGCATGAATCCGCGGATGATCGAGACCAAGCTGGTCAGCTTCCTCGCGGAGATGCCGGAACAAGAGAAGGAAAGAGAAGAGGTGCAAGTATGAAAAGGAAACCGCAAGAGCACGTGAACCACGAACGCTGGCTGGTTTCGTATGCGGATTTCATCACCCTGTTGTTCGCATTCTTCGTGGTGTTGTATTCCTCTTCGCAAGTGGACAAACGCAAGGCCGGCCGCCTGGCGCTGGCTATCCAGGTGGCGTTCCAGGAACTCGGCGTGTTTCAAACCTCCAACACAAAAATTCCTATAAAGGATGAGGATCAAATCCCCTTTGAAAATGTGCAGATCGTCGAAAATATTAACAAAGACACGGACTTGAAGCGATTCGTCAATCCCATGAAGGGTGTCGTGTCCAGTGCAGGTGAGGCAGTGTCGTTGCAGGAGGCCCAGGAAGCGATCCAGAAGGCACTCAATCCGGAAATTCAGCGGCACGAAGTCACCATGTCCATGCGCCGGGAGGGGTTAGTTGTGAGCTTGAAAGAGATAGGATTTTTCGATAGTGGGTCGGCCACCATTCGCCCGACTTCTCTGGATGCGATCTCGCGACTCGCCGGAGTTCTCAAACAGAGGCCGGAGAATCTTCGTATCGAGGGGCATACCGACAACGTCCCCATTCACACCGCTCGATTTTCCTCGAATTGGGAACTTTCCACCACGCGGGCCACGGACCTCATTCAGCTTCTGATTACAAATTATGGGCTTCCGCCAAGCCACCTTTCCGCCGCAGGGTACGGCGAGTTCCATCCCGTCGCCAGTAATGGCACACCCGAAGGCCGCGCCCAGAACCGGCGCCTCGACGTCGTCATTCTGGCGCCCTTTCTACCCGTGGCCCAGTCGCAGGAGAATGAGAAACGGGAAGTACCCGCGCCTGCAACTGTGCCGAATCCGTCCGTGGTCCACCCGTAACTTGCGCCCGATTCATTCAAGAGTTGCGCAACTTGGCCGATGAACTGGTTGAATTTTCATGCCCCGGGTGCGGTTGCCGGAATGGTCCGCAATGGATCACTCACGGATCACCACCCGGTCAAGAAGGCACCCAGGTCAAAACCCGTCGACCACGATTGGACGGCCCTCATGTCAAATGAAACCACTCTCCTGAAGGACGAAGCGGTTGTCGCGGAGAGCCTGTCGGACCCGGCTTGGATTCGCATCCGCGATTTGATCTACCAGGTATCCGGAATTTACCAGGCGGAGAACAAATTCTACCTTCTCGTCAGCCGGGCAACCCGAAGGATGAAGGTCGTCGGAGCGCGAACTCCACGCGAGTATCTGGATTTTTTGACCGCTCGCCCGAATCGCGATTCGGAAATGAGGAACCTGCTCAATGAAATCACCATCGGCGAGACGTGCCTTTTCCGGAGTCTGCCCCAGATCGACGCCCTTCGCAAAGTCGTGATTCCCTCGCTGGCCGAAGCCAAAAAGAAAATGGCGTTCACGAAGCTCCGCTTCTGGAGCGCCGGCTGCTCCACGGGCGAAGAGTCGTACACGCTCGCCATGATCCTGCTCGAAGAAACGCAAGGCTCGTTGAAGGGTTGGACGTTCGAGGTCATGGCCACGGACCTGAACGACCGCTCGGTCGCGAAGGCGCAGGAAGGCGTCTACAACGATTACGCCGTGCGGAACGTTCCGCCCGAGTTCATGAAAAAATATTTCACCAAGGTGGGATCGGATTTTCACGTGGCGGATACGGTGAAAACCCACATCACCTTCTCGCGGTTGAACATGCTGGATGACAGCAAAATGCTTTTCATGCGCGGGCTCGACGTTATCTTCTGCTGCAACGTCCTGATCTATTTTGACGGGAAATCCAAAACTCGGACGATCCAGCATTTCTACAACGCGCTGATGCCCAACGGTTATTTCTTTCTCGGCCATTCCGAATCGCTGTTTGGGATCAGCGAAAAATTTCGTTTGGTCCACTTCCCCGGCGCCACGGCGTATTGGAAGTCAGGCGAACCCACATCGAAGGCAGGGACTCCATGAAAACCGAAACCCTTGACCGTTTGCGTTCGCGAATCGTGAAGATCGACTCCATGCCGGCGATTCCCGTGATCCTGCGCCCCTTGCTGCGCTGCCTGGACCAGCCGGCCGAGCAGGTCGACATGGACCGAATCGTGGAACTCGTCTCCTATGACAAATCCATCGCCGCTCAATGTATTCGCATGGCCAATTCCGCCCTGTTCATGCGCAGCATGCCCGCCGAGACGGTCCGCTCGGCCGTAATGAGCCTGGGCATGTGGCGGGTCCGCGATTTGCTCTTTTCGAATTCGCTTTCGAAAGTCATTCCCGCGAACCGCTGGGTCGTCGATCCCGCCGTGTTCTGGCGGCATTCCCTCGGTGTCGCGCTCGTCTGCCGCAAGTTCGCGGAAATGATCGAGTACCCGGACCCGGAGAAGGCTTACTTGGCGGGTCTGCTGCACGATATCGGCGTGCTCGTGAATTGCATGGTCGCGCCGGAGGAATTCCGCGCCGCGATGGAAAAAGCGACGCACGAACAAATTCCCTTGGATGAAGCCGAGCAGGCCACGCTCGGCTTTACGCATAGCGACTCGGGCCGCATCCTTGCCGAGGCCTGGAAAATTCCCTCCGATATCGCCGACGCAATCGAACTTCATCATCAGATCGGTGATCCGGAACGCGGCGGGCCGCTCGTCGCGCTCGTCCATCTCAGCGACTTGCTTTGCCGGATGCGCGATTTGGGCTACGGCTACTACGAGCCCCGCCAGGTCGATTTCGCCAGTGAGCCGGGGTGGCTGTATCTAATCTTGAAATTTCCGAGCATGGCCGAAATCGATTTGGCGCGCTTCACCTTCTCCCTCGATGAATACGCCAAGGAGGTCAGCGACCTCGTGGCTACCGTCTTTGCAGGCTGATTCGCATTTCGAAATGCCTGCGAAACCGGGCTGCAATTCCGCGTTGACATCAGGATTTCCCGGGAATAAATTCGTTTCGTCAAGGCTTGCCTGTTAAATCGGCGGGCCCGGTAGGATTCCCCCCTTCCCGCCGCAGGAATCGAATCGCCAATTTTCCAACAAGGGGATCTGTGTCATCAGATTCTTCCGTGGTCGAAACCATACAGGCTTCCGGCAAGGCCTCGCAGGCACGAGGAAAAGAGAAGGCCCGCAAAAAGTCTGTCGAGCCAGTCCGCGCGTCGAAAGATTTGAAGCGCCCCAAATTGGCGCAGGCTCAGGAACATCGAGCCTCGCAACAAGCCAGCAAAATGGAAGCGATCGGCCAGTTGGCCGGCGGCATCGCTCACGATTTCAACAACCTCCTGACCGTGATTCTGGGGCACAGCGAGTTCTTGCTGAAGCGCGACGAACCGCGAGAGCGCTCCCGGCAGCGGATCGAAGAAATCCGAAAGGCAGCGGAGCGCGGGGCGTGGCTTACGAGTCAGCTCTTGGCTTATAGCCGGAACCAAATACTTGAACCGGCGGTCGTGCAAATGAATTCTGTTCTGGAAGATATGGACGGCATTCTGCGTTGCGTGCTCGGCGAGGACATCGCCCTCGACTTGGTCATGGATTCCAATCTCGGCTGGACCAGGGTGGATCCCGGAAAGTTGCAACAGATCGTGCTGAACCTGGCGGGAAATGCGCGCGACGCCATGCCGCAAGGAGGCCGCCTGCGCCTGGAGACGCTCAACGTATCCGTAAATTCGCAAACTCCGGCACCGCAGCCGTTTGTTGCTCCCGGGGAGTACGTCGCCCTCGTGGTTCGGGATACAGGAATTGGCATGGACGAGCAGACTCGCGCGCGCGTTTTCGAGCCCTTCTTCACTACCAAAGAAAAAGGGAAGGGGACAGGTCTCGGCCTCGCCACCGTGTATGGAATCGTGAAGCAAAGTGGCGGATACATCTGGGTGGAAAGCGAAATCGGCGCCGGGAGCGTGTTTCAAACGCTTTTGCCGCGTGTGGCGCAACCGGATGATCCCCATCTGGTTCAAGAAGTTCTCGATTTCACTTCCGGCGGCGAAACCATACTTTTAGTCGAAGACGACCCTGCCGTGAGGCGGATGGCCGCGGAAGTTTTGCTCGGCGCTGGCTACCATGTTTTGCCGGCGCCTAGCGGCGCGGACGCATTGCGCATTGCAGCCAAGCACAAAGGGCGATTGGATTTGCTCCTCACCGACGTCGTCATGCCCGGCATGACGGGTCCGGAACTCGCCCGTCAATTCATCGTTCAGTTTCCCCGCATTCGGACCCTCTACATGTCCGGATACCCGGACGACGCCATCGAAAAGCACGGCGTTCGCGGAAGAACGGTGCGAGTCTTGCAGAAGCCGTTCACGCATGAAAGCCTGGCGCAGAGCGTCCGCGAAGCCCTCGGGCCGGTTCGCCCGCAATCTGAAAGCCGAGATTGACTCTGAATTCATCGGAAAATATCGCTGAACTATTCCACTACCTTTTGAACCCGGCCCGCGCAGCCCACAGCAGCCAGGCTACTTCTTCTTTGTGTCAGCTATGGCGGGCCTGCTCACTTGCTTGTCGAATTCCGCCTGTTCCGAGGGTGAGCAGAGCATCTCCCGGAGATCGAAATCGGCTGGTTGCAACCGCAGAGGGAACTTATCGAGGGCGATCCACGGTTTTATATACATCGCTGGATCGATGATCGTCAGGGTGAGCTCCAGGATGTCGTGGCTTACGCGGTGGAACCGTTCTTCCACTCGCAAGTTGCTGCTATGCGGACGGCCGACATTATCGATCCAGGTCCTTTCATCGAGACCAACCGTCTGGATGACGAACGTGGTGTCGTCCTCCCACTTGCCGATGGAGTACCCGTACCATCGCGGCTCTGAAATGTCCTCGGGAGGAAACTTTCGCCCGTCCATCCAGATGCTTCGAAATGTCCGATCATTTTGATAGAAGATCAGCACCTGCTTTTCAGTTTGAACGATCTGGAGCGCCCTCAGGTTGAAGAGTTCTATGCGTGGAAACCCGATTGGATCACAGATATCAAACGGATCGTTATTGAGTGCAATGGGAACTTCTGTGGTTCCAAATCCCGGCTTATTGGCTTTGAACGCTTTCTCCCCCAATGGAGTGAACGGCAAAATGTGCTTCCCGTCCGATGGGTATTCCTTCGCACCCATGAATTGGACTCCGTCCCGCCATCCTGCGGCTGGTTCCCAAATTCCGGACAGGTCGTGGCGAGGAGCTGGGGCTGCCTTCTGATCTTTCGGCGGTGCGGGCACCTCCTTGTACCAGCCGTCGATATGCTTTTCCCGGTTTTGATCCACCGGCACAGCGCCTGGATCGGGCGCAGGAAACGGCGTCCGCGGAGCATTTTGGGCGCGCGAAGGCAGTGAAAATGTCGATGCTGCAAGGACAATCGTTGGGACCACGAAGCGGCTGAACATATCGGAAATCCTTTTCTTCATCGCGCGGCCGCCCAGGCGAACGGCTCCTCAGTCTACCCGCGTAACCACTTGCCGTTGGCGAGCATGACCCGCTGGATACGTCCGACTGGCGCGCCATTGTCCGGTGTGATCATGACAACCGTGACCTCATCCCCGGGCTTGAATGTCTGCTTGTTTATGCCAAAGTTGATGAGGCTGGACGGAGCACTCCACTCCACAACCCAATTGACTACCTTTCCTTCGTCATCTTTTACATCCATCTTCAGAAGAGTGTGAGGATTGAGCCAAACCCATTCCGTCACGGTTCCCTTTACAGTGAGTTGTTTCGCATTGCCGTACGACGCGTTTCCATGGTGTGCGAACAGCGGAGCGGAAACCGCTAAAAGACCAATCATCACGAGGGAACTCACCCCAAGACTATTTTTCATGGCTTCCCTCCGATTTTCTGCTCGGACGACCGTGAGTTTCTACGGGCTGGCTGGAAATATACTCTTTGACTGGCTCTACAGGTAATATATTTCTTAAAGTCTCTTGAACCAGTCCCGGCAGCGCTTATTTTAGATTGCCCCTCCATCGGCCGCAAATGCTCCGCATTCCCGGCGGCGCCGGTGTTGGGTTCCGCCCGAAAATTGTAAGCGTCCCGGCCCGTGCGCCGTCCGTGGACCGCACATCCCTCCACAGTCGTGGTTGACTTCCTGCCGTGCTGCTCTTGTAATGGATAACGCGAAACTATGAATTCCCTCTGCAGAATGGGTTTGTGAGCGGCTCCGGAACAGCGGTCGCCAGCCGCTTCGCCTCGAAGCGCTCTTCGTTTCTCGTGGCCTCCGGAATCTTCCTGAGCCGCATCGCGGGACTCATTCGCGATCGCGTCTTTGCCCATTATTTCGGAAATTCCGACGCCGCGGATGCGTTCAAAGCGGCCTTCCGCATTCCCAATGCGCTGCAAAATTTGTTTGGCGAAGGTGTCCTCTCTGCCTCCTTCATTCCTGTTTACGCCGCGCTGCTCGCGCGCGATGAGGATGAGGAAGCCCGCCGCACCGCCGGAGCCGTGGCAGCCTTGCTCGCGCTCAGCACTTCCATGCTCGTCTTGTTTGGCGTCTTGGCGACTCCTTTTCTGATCGACGCGATCGCGCCGGGATTCAGCGGCGAAAAGCGCGAATTGACGATTCGGATTGTGCGCATCCTGTTTCCCGGGGCGGGGCTTTTCGTTTTTTCCGCGTGGTGCCTCGGAATCTTGAACAGTCACCGGCGATTTTTTCTTTCCTATACGGCGCCGGTGATTTGGAACGCGGCGATGATCGCCACGCTCTGGGGATTCGGCGCGCGATACGCGCAGTTTCCGCTCGCTATCGTTTTGTCGTGGGGATCGGTCGTGGGCGCGGCGCTGATGGTGGCGATCCAGCTGCCCGTTGTGCTGCGGCTTTTGAAAGGTTTGCACCTGTCGTTCGCTTTTCATCTCGAAAATGTCCGCACGGTCGTGCGCAATTTCTTTCCCGTGTTCATCAGCAGGGGAGTCGTGCAGATCAGCGCCTACGTGGATGCGCTGCTCGCAAGCTTGCTGCCGACGGGCGCAGTCGCTGCGCTGGCCTACGCGCAAACGTTGTACACACTGCCGGTGAGCCTGTTCGGGATGTCGGTATCGGCGGCGGAACTTCCGGCCATGTCGGGCGCCGTGGGTGCGGAGTCCGAAGTCGCCGAAGTGTTGCGAGCGCGCCTCAATGCGGGACTGCGGCAAATTGCATTTCTTGTGATTCCATCGGTTGCGGCTTTTCTCGTGTTGGGCGATGTGATTGTGGCAGCGATCTACCAGTCCGGCCGGTTCACCCACGCGGACGCAAACTATGTTTGGGGAATATTGGCGGGATCGACGGTGGGATTGCTGGCGTCCACTCTCGGGCGTCTCTATTCGTCAACTTACTATGCGCTGAAGGATACGCGCACGCCCTTGAACTACGCCGTAATCCGGGTCGTCTTAACCACCGTGCTTGGATACCTTTCGGCGATCCCGCTGCCGCACGCTTTGGGGATTGACTCGCGTTGGGGCGTCGCCGGGCTCACGATTTCAGCGGGCATTTCTTCCTGGGTGGAGTTCGCGCTGTTGCGCCGAACTTTGAATCGGAGAATTGGCGCGACGGGACTCCCCCCTGCGTATCTTGCGAAAGGCTGGTGTGCCGCGCTGGTGGCAGCAGGGATAGGCCGCGCCCTGCTACTCGCGGCCGGTCACCGCAACCCGATCCTACTTGCAATCGTAGTCCTGGGCCCTTACGGCCTCGCCTATTTTGCCGGAGCCGCGGTTCTCGGCCTCCCCGAAGTTCGCGCCATTCTTGGAATGTTTTCCCGGATGCGCGCTCGGTATTAATTTAACCGACTCAATATTTACCTGGCTGATTTTTCTTGAGCTGCCGCTTCTTCCGTCGGTTTCCGCGCGGGAGAATCCGGCGGGGCGGCGCGCAGATATTGCGCGGGCCAGCTGATCTTTTGTTTCAGTTCGCGCGCGGCTCGCAGAGGCCAGTAGGGATCGCGCAGGAATTCGCGCGCCATGAAAACCAGGTCAGCCTGATTTTTGGCAAGGATATCGGCGACCTGTTCCTTCGTCTCGATCAATCCGACAGTGGCAGTCGGAATGTTCGCGTCGCGGCGGATGCGTTCGGCGAACGGGACCTGAAAGCAGGGGCCGGCAATAATTTTCTGATCCACGGCGAGTCCCGCGGAGGAGCAATCCACCAGGTCCACGCCCAGAGGCTTGAGTTGCTTCGCAAGTTCCACGGATTGGTCCAGGTCCCAGCCGCCTTCTTTCCAATCCGTGGCGGAGATTCGAATGAAAAGAGGAAGATTTTCCGGCCATACCTTCCGGACAGTGGTAACGATTTCCCGTCCGATCCGGGTCCGGTTTTCGAACGATCCGCCGTACTCGTCAGTCCGGAAATTGCTGAGCGGGGAAAAGAATTCGTGGGCCAGATAGCCATGCGCCGCATGAATCTCCAGGACCAGGTAGCCCGCTTCTCGCGCGCGGCGCGCGGCCTGCGCGAATGCGTCCACGATGGCCCGGATCTCCTCTTTCGTTAGGGCTCGGGGCATGGGGTAGGTTTCCGAGAAAGCGGCCGCGCTCGGCGCCACCGGCACCCAGCCGCCATCTTCGACCGAAACTTTGCTGGAGCCTTCCCATGGCCTCTGCGTGCTGGCTTTGCGCCCCGCATGGGCAATCTGCATGCCCGGAACGGTCCCCTGGCTCTTCAGAAATCGAACAATGCGCGAAAGAAACTCCACGTGCGCGTCCTTATAAATTCCGAGGTCCTCAGCGGTGATCCGGCCTTCGGCGGTGACTGCGGATGCCTCCGCAAAGACCAAGCCGGCGCCGCCGGCCGCGCGGCTGCCCAGGTGCACGAGATGCCAGTCGTTCGCGAATCCATCCTGGCTGGAATATTGGCACATGGGGGAAACGACGATGCGATTTTGCAGGGTGACTCCGCGAATCTGTAGTGGATCAAATATTTGGGCCATGTTCTCCTCTTGAGATTACCGTTATGGTACGGCTCAGTTCGGACCTGCGAGACTTCAAACTGTATTGCAACTCGCGCTATGGGATGCTTCTTAATCCCGGTCCGGTGCAGCGGGATATTGTACAGTCTGACAGCGCTCCTCGTCTGGATTTTGTGAGGCCTGTCACCTCATCATCGAGATGTGCTGCCTGAGGACGACGTGAAAACGGAAACTTTTGTTCGCCGTTCTCGAATTGACGCTCCTGCCGCGAAAGTGTATGAGTGGCACGCTTGGCCGGGTGCGCTGGAGCGGCTCACGCCGCCCGGGGAACATGTGAAAGTGATTGAGAAAACCGGCGGAATCGAACGCGGCGCGCGCGTTGTTCTCCAGTTCGGGAGATGGCCCTTCCGGCGGCGATGGATCGCGGAGCATCAGGACTACGAAGCCGGCCGTTATTTTTCGGATGTCCAGATTTCAGGCCCGTTTGCATACTGGAAACATACGCACACATTCGAGCCGGACGGACCTTCCGCCTGCTTTCTCGAGGACCGCGTGGAATATGCTCTTCCGTTCGGCGTTCTGGGGCGATGGTTTGCGGGACGGTACGTGCGCCGAAAGCTTACCAAGCTATTTGAATATCGCCACGAAGTTACGGCTCGCGAGGTGTAGTGGCACAGGCTTCAGCCTGTGGGGATTCGTCCTTGTTAGGACCAAACCCCACTGGCAAAAGTCTGCGCCACTCGTTGCACTTCAATCGGTTTCCTGCGTGACGATGTGAACATCCACTGCGGGCGCGTCGCGCAAAAAGCGGTGGATGGCGGTCATGTACAAATACTTCCTCCACCCTTCGACCGCGGAACGGCCGAAGATGACCTGCGTCACATGCTTCTCGCGAACGAACTCCGCTGTTGCGGATGACACGTCCTTGCCCGTCAATTTCACGACCTTTGCGCCCAGGCTTTCCGAAAATTGAATGTTGGCGTTGAGCGAATTTTTGTCCCGCTCCGATGTATCGTGGCCGATGTCCACATAGATGGCGTACAGTTCGGCGTCCATGCGGCGCGCCATGCGGGCGGCGCGCGCGATCAAATATTGCGCTCGGGGATTCGAGCTGAAGCACACCGCGAGTCTTTCCCGCACCGGCCACGGATCGTGGATGTCCTTCTGCTCCATGTAGGTTTCCAGGCTGCGGTCCACCTGCTCCGCCACCTGGCGCAGAGCAAGCTCACGGAGGGCGATGAGATTTCCCCTGCGGAAAAAATTTTTCAGAGCCTGGTCGACTTTTTCGGTGTGATAGACCTCGCCGCGCTTCATCCGGTTCTGCAGCGCTTCCGGCGTCAAGTCGACCATGACGATTTCATTGGCGTGTTCCAACACCCAGTCCGGGACCGTTTCGCGGATTTTGATTCCGGTGATCGCGCCGACGGTGGGGGCGATGCTTTCGAGGTGCTGCACGTTGACGGTCGAGAGGACTTCCAATTTTGCCTCGACGAGGTCCAGCACGTCCTCGTACCGTTTCCGGTGTTTGCTCCCGGGAATATTGGTATGCGCCAATTCGTCGACCAGAACCACGCGAGGTTTTCTAGCCTTGATGGCGTCGGGGTCCATCTCCTCGAAGATCGTGCCCTTGTATTCGATTTTCCGCCGGGGGACCTGCTCGAGCTGGGAGGCCAGCTCGGCGATGCCTTTTCTTCCATGCGTTTCAACGAAGCCGATGACGACGTCCTCTCCGCGGCTTCGCCGCCGGATGGCTTCGCTCAGCATGCTGAAGGTCTTGCCCACGCCCGGGGCGTAGCCGAGGAAGAGCTTCAGGATTCCCTCGGTGCGCTCCTTCGGGGAGACCTCTTCCAGCCATTCTTCGGGTGTTTTTGTCATCACAGATATTCTCGTTCATTCCGCCCTGGAAATGCTAGGCTAGAATCGGCCTGTGACCAAAAATCTGCCCACTACCCTCGCCCGATATGCGGCCGCGCTGGCTGCGGTTCTAGCCATTACGTATTTCTACCGGCATACGCACCGGTTCAACGTAACCACCGTGGCGTTCACGTATTTGCTTGCCATCCTCGGAGTCTCGACTCTGTGGGGACTTTCGGTTTCCGTTTTCATGTCACTGGCTGCGACGCTGGCCTACAACTATTTTTTCCTGCCGCCCGTGGGGACACTTACGATAGCGGACCCGCAGAATTGGGTCGCGCTTGTGACGTTCCTGGCGACTTCGGTCCTGGCCAGCGACCTCTCCACGCGCGCGCGCAACCAGGCCGCGGAAGCGAACCGCCGGCGCCACGAAGTGGAGCGTCTCTACAAATTCAGCCAGCGACTGCTAAGCGCCGGGAATCCCATCGAATTGTTGAACGCCATCCCGCGCCAGATTGTGGAAACATTCGAGGTGGGAGCGGCGGCGCTGTTTCTCTCCGACAAGCAAAAGGTCTACCGCTCGGGTATGAATATGCCGCAGCTCGATGCAGGTTTTCTGAAAGCGGTTGTCGCGCGCGAAGAGCTTCAGATCGATGCCGAGCACAGCGTCTGCTTTGCTCCGCTGCGCCTCGGCTCGCGGATTCTTGGCAGCATGGGGATTTCGGGGCCAGTCCTTTCGCGCGAGTCTTTAGAGGCCATGGGCACGCTGATCGCGGTCGCTATCGAGCGGGCCCACGCCATCGAAATGGTGGGGAAGACCGAAGCGGCCCGCGAGGGCGAACGCCTGAAATCGGCCCTCCTGGACGCGATTACGCACGATTTCCGCACCCCTCTCACCTCCATGAAGGCTTCGGTCACCACGCTGCTTTCCCCGGCCAAGCTTGACGGGGGCCAGCGGGACGAACTGCTCCACATTATCGATGAAGAGTGCGACCGGCTGAACCGTCTCGTCGGAGAAGCCGCCGAGATGGCGCGTCTGGAAGCCGGCGAAGTCAAACTTCAGCTCGAACCCGTTCGCGCGGACGATTTGATTGCGGGCGCGCTCGATGTCTGCAAGGGGGTCCTGGG
>Ga0209415_10002798_pt1 | contig 32666 bp, 28 predicted proteins | sample PeaSoiSIISIP2007_FD_187696 | JGI IMG/M metagenome (GOLD analysis project Ga0209415, IMG submission 187696) | Peat soil microbial communities from Weissenstadt, Germany - SII-SIP-2007 (SPAdes) (version 2) | ecosystem: Environmental > Terrestrial > Soil > Wetlands > Peat | place: Germany... | reverse complement strand
GAGCAAGAGGTAGAGGGGGCGGATCTGGATTTTCCCCGTCCGGCTCCACGCTCGGTCGGCGTATAGGAACGCGCCGACGGCAAGCAGGAACGGGAGGAGCGTGTACGGCTTCAGGAGCGCAATCGCGAGGCCGCCGAGCAAGGCGAGGGGCACGTAGCCGAAGCGCCGACGCCGGAGGACGCGGTGCGTGGAGATGCCGAGGATCCCAAACGCGCCGAGCACGATGGCCTCCTTCGCGAACGCGGCTCCCCAGAACACGACCGACGGAACGAGCATCAGACCGAGCAGCGCGGCGGTCCGGTCTCCCGGTTCGAGCTCGTCCTTCGCGACGGCGTACCAGCAGAGCTGTCCGAACCACGAGAAGAAGCTCGTGAGCAGGCTGAGCGCGAGCAGCGACGGCCCGACCAGGAAGACGCCGAACCCCGCGATGGCCGCCATCGTCCCGCTGCCCGAGCCCTGCCCGAACAACTCGACAGGGATGTCCGAATCGAGGTGAAGCAGGAGCCTGATGAGCTCCGGAGCGAATCGCGGAAAGTCGTAATCGAGCAGCTTTGCGAGCGAGGCGCCCTCCTCCACATACGAGCCGCTGTCGCTGTACCCGTAATAGAACGTGTGGAGCGCCCACTGCCCCAACGCTCCCACCACGTGAAAGGCGAAGGCGAGCATTGCGTAACGCGCTTCCACGCGGTCGAGGCGCAAGCAGATGAGGAAGGCGACGCCGGCGCCGAACGCGATAATGAGAAGCGACCCGAAGTCCATCGTGGGTTCGTAAGGGGCCGTCCCGTCGACGCCGCCTCAGCGTTTGGTGCGGCGCGCACGCTAGCATTCGAAGGCGGACCGGACCATCGAATCAGCCGCGTCGCGTGGTATCGTCCCGGCGGTCCGCATGCGTGTCCTGTACGTGGTCAACGTCATGGGGCGCGGCGGTGCCGAGATCCAGCTCCGGGATGCGGCCGTGTCGCTCGCTCGCCGCGGCCACGCGGTGGGGGTCGTCTCGATGATGCCGTTTCTCGACTTCGAGCCCTGGCTCCGCGAGGCTGGGGTGGAGACGTTCACGCTGGGCGTGACGGCGCCCGAGCGCATGGCGGCCGCCGTCGTGCGGTATGCGCGGATTCTGCGGTCGTTCAGGCCGGACGTGGTCCACGCGCACCTCTACGTGGCCGCCATGTTCGTGCGGATGAGCCGGCTGCTGCCGCACGCGTGGCGCGGCACGTCGCACGTGATCGTGTGCAGCTCGCACGCGCAGGTGGAACGACCGACACGGCGCTACCTCGCGTACCGGCTCACGAACCGTCTCGGTGACGCGTGGACGGGTGCGTCTCGCGAGGGGATCGCGATTCACGAGAGGAGCGGCGCGATTCCGCCGGGGACAGGGCTCTGGGCCCCCAATGGGATCGACGTGTCGGGGTATGCACGAGACGCCCGGGCGCGGACGGAGACGCGGGCCGAGCTCGGCGTCGGCGATGCCTTCGTCTGGCTTGCGCTCGGCTCGTTCCGCGATGAGACGAAGGACTTCGCGACGATGTTTCGAGCGTTCGCGCGCGTCGCGGGCACGAGCCTTCTCGTCATCGGCGGCGAAGGAAGGCTGCTCGAGGAGAAGCGGGCGCTTGCGGCGACGCTGGGCATCGGGACGCGCGTGCGGTTCCTGGGTCTGCGTACGGACGTGAAGCGCCTCCTCCAGGCGGCGGACGCTTATGTTCTCTCGTCGCAGAGCGAAGCGATGCCCATCGGGCTTCTCGAGGCCGCCGCGAGCGCGCGGGCGATCGTGACGACGGACGTAGGGGAGGCGAGGTCGATCGTTCTCGACGGTCGGACGGGCTACGTGGTCCCGCCGCGCGACCCGTCTCGCCTTGCGGACGCGATGGCGCGACTCGAAGCGCTCGATCCGGCGACGCGCTTGGCGATGGGAGGGGCCGGCCGCGCGCACGTTGCCGCGGAGTTCGACCTCGAACGGGTCGTCGACCGGTGGGAGGCGCTCTACCGGAGGCTGCTGTCCGCGAGGGGCGTCGACGCCGGCTAGCCTCGCGCGCGGCGTTCGCGCGTGGGCCTCCGTGGTAGCCTCCGCGTGGCTCGGCTGCCCGAGATTGATGGACGTCACGACCGATGTGTGGAATCGCAGGCTTCTCGTCTCTCTCTTTCCCCGATCCGGTGGCGGTTGCGCGGAAGATGTGCGAGGCGATTCGGCATCGCGGGCCGGACGGCGGCGGCGTCACGAGCTTCGAGGACACGACGCTCGGCATGGTTCGCCTGGCGATCGTCGACATCCAGGGTGGCCAGCAGCCGATGCTCTCGGACGACGGCCTGGTCGCGCTCGTCTACAACGGCGAGGTCTACAACGCCGTCGCGCTGCGCGCGGAGCTCGTCGCCCAGGGGGTGACGTTCCGCACCAGGAGTGACACCGAGGTCATCCTTCGCCTCTACGAGCGCGACCCCCGCTGCGTGGAGGAGCACCTCGTCGGGATGTGGGCGTTCGCGATCCACGATCGGCGAAGGAAGAGGCTCGTCCTCAGCCGAGACCGCTTCGGCGTGAAGCCGCTGTTCGTGGCCGATGACGGCAAGGCCGTGGCGTTCGCGTCGGACCTCCGCGCGCTCGCTCCGCTCAGGCCAAAGCTTGCGCGGCTCTTCGAGCTCGATCGCGGCGCGGCGCACGCGATGCTCTCGTGGGCGTACGTTCCGAACCTCGACACGATCTACGGAGGGGTAAAGCGGCTCGCCCCGGGCCACCGGCTGGAGGTCGATCTCCGGAGCGGCGAGCGGCGGACGACGCGGTACTGGAGCCTCCGACCCTCGGAGGACGCGTCCCGCGTGCGGAGCCTCGGTGAGGCGTGCGAGCTCGTGGCGCCCGCGATTCGGCGCGCGGTGCTGGAGAACCTCGAGAGCGATGTCCCCGTCGCGTCCTTCCTCAGCGGCGGGATTGACTCGTCCCTCGTCGCGGCGGCCGCGGCGGAGGTATCGACGCAGCCCGTCGAGCTCTTCACGATCGGATTTCGCGAGCCTCGTTTCGACGAGTCACCGTTCGCGAGGGAGACCGCCCGTCGCCTCGGCATGAGCTGTCACGTCGAGTACTTCGACGAGTCCACCGCGCGCGCGTCGCTTCACGAGGCGCTCGCCGCGTACGACGAACCCTTCGGTGACTCGTCCAGCCTCGCGACGTACCTTCTCTGTCGCGTGGTCGGGCGGACGCACAAGGTTGCGCTCGGCGGCGATGGCGGCGACGAAATCTTCGCCGGCTACGCGAAGCACCGCATCATCGGGCTCCGTGAGGCGACCGAGCGCTCGCCGCGCCTTCGGGAGCTGGCCGCGGCGGCGCTGGCCGCGCTCCCCGTGCGGACGGACCGCACCAGCGCGTACACCAATGCGCTTCGGGTGGCACGGCGCACGGCGCGTGCTCTCGCGGGGGACGACGCGACGGCCTTCATGACCCTGTCGCAGGTCGCGTCGCTCGAGAGGTCGGCGCCGCTGGTCGTCGAGCGCGCGGATCCACGCCGCTTCGAGGAGCCGCTGCTGCGCCTCTTCCGCGACACGCCGGGCTCTCAGCTGAGCCGGACCCTCGTCGGCGATCTCGCGAACGCCCTCCCGAACGACATGCTGACCAAGGTCGATCGCGCGAGCATGGCGCGCCACCTGGAGGCGCGCGTTCCGCTGCTCGACCACCGCCTCGCCGAGATCGGTCTCGGTCTCCCGCAGCGCTTCACGCTCGGCGGGAAGGGGAAACGTGTGCTGCGTGAGCTCCACGAGCGGAGGTTCGGGCGGGCGCTCGCGCGCCGGAAGAAGATGGGTTTCGGCGTACCGGTCGAGGCGTGGATGCGCGGCCCGCTCGAGGCGGAGTGCGCGCGCGTCTTCAGTCGCCCGGCCCTCGAGCGGCACGGCGTGCTCTCAGGCCTCACGCTAGGGGACGACGGCTGGAAAACGTGGCGCGCGAAGGACCCTCAGGTGCTCTGGCACTGCTTCGCGCTCGCCGTCTGGTGCGAGAACAATCTCACCTAGCCTCAGTAGTTGTCCGAATCGCCCATCGCGATGCGCCAGCGCGCGAGCGTCCACGCCTCCTCCGGAAGCGTGAACCCTCCGAGCGTCCGACCGCCGAAGTAGACGAGAGGCTCCTTCGGCACGAACCCCAGCTTTTCGAGGACCCCGAACGCCGGGTCGTCCAGCGACATCCAGGTGCGCACCATCCCGTAGCGTCCGGGGGCGGTGGCCAAGAGCGAGCTCAGCACGTCGCCCAGCGCATCGGGGCGTTTCCCGTAAAGGGCGTCGACGATCTCGAGCGCGAGCCCCCCCGGCGCCGCGTACTCCTTCGTCACGACGAACGCATCGCGCCCTCCGCCGAGACCGTGGAAACGGTATCGCGCCGCTGGATTCTCGGCGTACCTCCAGCGCATGTACGCCGCGTCGCGCGCGCTCGGCCAGATGCGTGCATCGAGCGAGTCCTCGAAGAGGCGCGTGACGTCGTCGCTGATCACGACCTCTGACGGCTCGGCTCCGCCGCGCGTGGCTTGCGCGTCGATCGGCCGGGTCATGGTCACGACGACACCGACGTTGCGCCAGCCGAGCTTCGTGACGAAGGAGTAGTGCGAGTTGACGTTTGGCAGGCCCCAGATCATCTGGGCGCCGGCCGCCGCCATCTCGGCGTAGAGGTGCTCGGCAAGCTTAGGGAAGACCCCCTGTCCGCGGTAGGCGGGGTGCGTCATCGTCGTCATCGACTGCGCGCCGAGCCGCTCGCCGTCCGCGTAGACACGCATCGCAGACGCCGCGTAGTGCCCCGCGAGTCGGTCGCCATCCCACAGTAATGTGACCATCGGCGGGCCGAACGGGTTCTGGAGGAAGCGCCAGCGGTAGAACTCCGGCGAGAGCGCGCGCCCGAACACCTCGCTGAACAGCGCGAGGACGGCCGCGAGCTCGCGCTCGTTCGTCGCGTCTAGCGAGCGGAGTTGCAACGCCTCACCGGCTTTCGCGCAGGACTTGGAAGGCCTCCGCCCACCCGGTCGCCGATAGAGCGCCGTACACGCGCCCCTGCGCCTCGATGGCCTCGGGGGAGCGTGGATGGGGAAAGGGGCGTACTTCGATGTCGTACGCGCGCAGCCCACGCACCTTGTGCTCGAGGAAGGCGAGCGCGCCGAAGTAGACGTTGGGTACGAACGAAGGCGCCACGCCGCCGAAATTCGTGACGCCGAGGACGTCGTACGCGTAGACCGCGCGGATCGGGTGGCGCGCGTCGGGACGACACGCGACGAGAGAGGCTTCGTGCACGATTCGATGGTCGCGATTGAGGTCGTGGGCATGGTGGGTGAACACGACGTCGGGAGAGATGGCGCGGACGACATCCTCGAGGAAGCGGTTGACGCGGACGAGCGGGACCGTGTCGAGCTGCATGTCGGGCAGGTTGCCGAAGTGCAGCGTTCCTCCACCGAGCACGTCGAGCGCGACGCGTGCCTGATTCTGCTTGAGCTCGATCAGGTCGGGTCTGTCCGGGTACTGCGACGTGCACCCCTCCGTCACGATCGCGACGTGCACGTCGGCCCCTTCGTGCGCGAGGCGTGCCATGGTCGCTCCGGCGCCGAGGACCTCGTCGTCCGGATGCGCGGCGATCACGAGCACGCGCTTCATGGGGTACGACCGTTCCGCGGGCGCCGCACCCTCGCGGGGACTCCGTACGCGACCACGTCGTCCGGAATGGGCCGGTTGACCACGGCCCCCGCGCCGACGACCGTGCGCGCCCCGACGAAGATGTCATCGACGACCACCGCGTGAGCGCCCAGGTGGGACTCCGCGCCGAGCCTGGACCCGCCCGCCAGCGTCGCTCCGGGCGACACGTGGGCGAAATCGCCGACCTCGACGTTGTGCTCTACGATGGCGCCGGTGTTCACGATACAGCCGTTGCCGATGCGCGCCTCCGCGTTCACGATCGCTCCCGCGAGGACGACGCTGGCCACTCCGACGGTCGCGGACGGGGCGATGATGGCGCTCGGATGGATGACGGAGCTGACGACGAGCCCCAACGCGATGCAGCGTTCGTACGACGCGCGGCGCGCGGCATTGTCGCCGATGCCGAGCGCGATCTCGAGAGGGCGATCGCGCCCTAGCTGGCGGACCCCGTCGAGACCGACGACCGGGAGCCCCCACACCGTAGTGCCGTGCCTTGCGCTATCGTCGTCGACGAACCCGAGGAGCTCATGATGTGCGGCGCGCAACGCATCGGCCACCACGCGCCCGTGACCCCCCGTCGCGTAGACCACGACCGGCACCTCGGGCGCTGACATGATGACGAGTCTATCCGAAGGTCGGTGAGAATTGGCGACGAAGCTCGTCTACGTGGTGACGCACGGCGTGACGGCGAACCTGCTTCTCCGGGGGCAGCTCCGGTTCCTGCGCGCACGCGGATACGACATCACCGTGGTCGCATCTCCTGGGGCCGACCTCGACGCGGTCAGGGAGCGTGAAGGGGTTCGCACGATCGGCGTGGAGATGTCGAGGGATGTGCGCCTGCAGGAGGGACCTGCTGCGCTGGTGGACCTCGTCCGCGCGTTTCGAGCTCTGCGGCCCGACATCGTGAACGCAAGCACGGCCAAGGCGGGCTTGCTCGGGATGCTTGCGGCGCGCGCCGTGGGCGTCCGGCGCCGCGTCTACCTGGTCCGCGGGCTCCGGCGAGAGGGGACGACCGGCCTCACGTGGCAGGCGCTGACCGCGGCAGAGCACCTCGCGGCGCGATGCTCGACGCACGTCGTGTGCGTGAGCGAGAGCCTGCGCGCCGCGTACGTTCAGGGCGGGTTCGCCCGTCTCGAGAAGACGGCGGTCATCCCCTCGAACGGGGTGGACCCATCGCGCTTCCTCGAGCGCGCGCGCACGCGCGAGCGCGCGGCCTTGCTCCGGGCCGAGCTCGGGATCCCGCCCGGCGCGGTCGTGGCAGGCTTCGTGGGTCGCCTCGTGGCGGACAAGGGGATCGCCGACCTCCTCGTCGGGATGGATGCGGCCTGGCGGCAAGCTCCGGATCTACGACTGCTCCTCGTGGGGGGAGATCTGGCGGGGGACACGCTGCCCTCGGCGCTTTCGGCACGGCTCGACCAGTCGCGCATCGTCCGTGTCGGCACGGTGTCGGACCCAGCGCCTTACTACGCGGCGATGGATTTTCTCGTCTTTCCGTCGATGAGAGAGGGGCTCCCGAACGTGCCGCTGGAAGCGGGGTCGTGCGAGCTCCCGGCGATTGGGTACCGGTCCACTGGCGTGGTGGACGCGATCGCCGACGGGGTCACCGGCGTCATCGTCGATCGAGGACATTCCGCCGCGCTGGGCGAGGCGATCGTCACGTTCGCCCGCGACGCGGAGCTCCGCCACTCGATGGGGAAGGCCGCGCGCGTGCGCGTTCTCGAGCGCTTCACGCACGAGCGCGTGTGGGACGCGTGGGCCCGCTATTTGGACGGGCTCATGGCCGTCGACGCGCCGTGACCCGCGCGTGCCGCTCGCGGATGGCGGTACGCGAACCACCTCGACTCGAGCATCCAGGCAAGCGATTGCCCGAGCGCGAGAGGCCAGCGGACGGGGTCATCGGAGGCCGCGCGCGCGAGAACACGGACGGGGAGCGAGAACGAGTCGGACTCCGCGAAGAGCCGGCGCGCGAGCGACGTGTAGCGGCGGCGTGCAGGTGCGTCGCCGCCGAGGAGCGCGCGGACTCGCCGCCACGTCGTGTGGTTGCGCACGTCCGCCATCCAGTCTGCGACGACCCACGCGGGACCGACCGTCCGCGCTTCCCGGACGCGCGCGACGAAGGTGCGCACGTCGAATGAAGGCGCGTCGACGACGCGGGCGACGTCGTCGAGGGCCCACGGCATCGCCAGGTCAATCTTGTCTTTGAAGACGTTGAGGGTCAGCAGGAGCGCGTGGTCATGGATCTCGGGGACCCAGAACCCGCGTGGGTCGTGCGTGGCCCGCGCGAACGCCTGCTCGACCGAGAGCGCCGATACGCCGGGTGGGCCGAGGTCGCACTCGACGTCGACCGCGACGCCGTCGACGTCGAGGACGAGATTGCGGTAGGTCCAGACGCGCCGGATCACGCTCCAGCGCTCTCGCGCGGCGAGGTCGGCGACGGCCGAGAAATCGCGCGGCCTGACGCGGAGGTCGATGTCGGAGAGCGGCCGGCCGTCGGGGCTCTCGTAGAGCCATCGCGAGGTGACGACGCCCTTGACGGCAAGGACGTCGAGGCGTGCTTTTCCCATGGCCGCCGCCACGCGATCGAGCGTGCGCTGCGCCGCCGTCGATCGTGCCCAGATCGAGCGGGGGTCGTGAGGGGCACGTCGGGACGCGATGACGTCGGTCATCGCGACGCGTCGGGCTCGCGTGCGCTCCAGGGGGCTTGCCACGGTGAACGTTTAGCCCGCGACCTAGAGCCGTGCCACGGGAATGCGGCGTTGACGGGCCGTCGGGACCCCGGTCATAAGAGCAGAAGATGCGAGCGTACCCACGGATGAAGCGCGCACTGGACGTCGCCGTCTCGGCGACGGCGCTCCTCGCAGCGGCTCCCGTGATGGCGGCTGCAGCGCTGGGCGTCCGCGCGACGATGGGGTCGCCGGTGTTCTTTCGCCAGATGCGTCCTGGCCTCGGCTCGCGTCCGTTCAACCTGGTGAAGTTCCGGACGATGAGCGTCGCGCGCAACGCTCAAGGTGCCGTCCTACCGGATGCCGCGCGTCTGACGCCCCTCGGCAGCTTTCTGCGCAGAATGTCGATCGACGAGCTCCCGCAGCTCTGGAACGTGCTCCGCGGCGAAATGAGCCTCGTCGGGCCGCGCCCGCTCCTCATGCAGTACCTCGCGCGGTACTCGCCGGCGCAGGCGCGGCGTCATGAGGTCGTTCCGGGGATCACCGGGTGGACGCAGGTCCACGGGCGTAACGCGCTCACCTGGGACGAGAAGTTCGCCCTCGACCTCTGGTACGTCGACCACCGCAGCATGCTCCTCGACCTTCGCATTCTCGCCATGACCGTCCTGCGTGTCCTCAAACCCCAGGGCGTTTCGAGCGAAGGCCACGCGACGATGCCTGAGTTCATGGGGAACGCGGCGAGCCGCGGCGAAAGGTCCGACACCGCCTCGTAACGTGCGCCGCGTCGCGACCGTGGTACGACATCGCTCGTCACGCCGCCCCGCGGCGGGACCCCTCGCTCCGCCATGCCTCGCATCTACCTTTCTCCCCCGCATATGGGTCCGGACGAGCGCGGGCTGCTGCTCGACGCCTTCGACTCGAACTGGGTCGCCCCGCTCGGCCCCCACGTCGACGCGTTCGAGCGGGAGCTCGCGTCGTTCATCGGCATCGGTCACGCCGCGGCGCTCTCGAGCGGCACCGCCGCGCTCCACCTCGCGCTCCTGCTCGTCGGCGTGAAGCCCGGCGACACCGTCCTGACCTCGACGCTCACCTTCGCGGCGACGGCGAACGCGATCACGTACGCCGGCGCGACTCCGGTCTTCATCGACGCGGATGAGACGACGTGGAACATGAGCCCAGCCCTGCTCGCCGAGGAGCTCGAGTCGGCCGTCGCTCAGGGAAAGCGCCCCGCCGCGGTCCTCGTCGTCGACCTCTACGGCCAGTGTGCGGACTGGGATCCCATCGCCGCCGCATGCGCACGTCACGGCGTTCCACTCATCGAGGACGCGGCGGAGGCGCTCGGGGCCACGTACCGGGGTCGCGCCGCCGGAACGTTCGGCGACGTGGCCGCCTTCTCGTTCAATGGGAACAAGATCATCACGACCGCCGGGGGTGGGATGCTGGTCAGCCAGCGGGGGGATCTCGTCGAGCGGGCCCGGTTCCTGGCGACGCAGGCGCGGGACCCGGCGCCCCACTACGAGCACAGCACGATCGGGTACAACTACCGCCTCAGCAATCTTCTCGCGGCGGTCGGGCGCGGACAGCTTCGAGTGCTGGGGGAGCGCGTCCGTCAGAGGCGCGCGATCCGCGCGCGCTATCGCGCTGCGCTGGCCGACACGCCCGGCATCGCGTTCCCGACCGAGGCCGCGTACGGCGAATCGAATGCCTGGCTGACCTGCATCCATGTTGACGCAAACGAGTTCGGGGCGACTCCCGCGGGGATCCGCAAGCACCTGGAAGCCCGCGATATCGAAAGCCGACCGCTCTGGAAGCCGATGCATCTTCAGCCCGTTTTCCGGCATTGCCGGGTCGTAGGGGGCACCGTGGCAGCCGGATTGTTCGCGACGGGCCTGTGTCTACCGAGTGGGTCAAGTTTGACCCCCGCCGATCTCCAACTCGTTGTAGAAACGCTGAAATCGACGCCGCGCGACCAACCGCGGGCGCGTTGAGGGGTTGCGGGTATCCTGACGGTCTTCGAATAAGCTGCTCTGCACGCGCAACGGTTCTTCCAGGCGATTCCATATGCGAAGCCGAATCCTCAACCGCACCGCTCAGCTCGGGATCGATGCGTTCGTCATCGCGCTCGCCTACGCGACGGCCTACCTCCTCCGCTTCGAAGGCAGCATCCCGGCCCTGATGCTACGGACGCTCGGCTGGACGCTCCCGTACGTCGTTGCCCTCTACTACGGCGCGATGGTCACGTTCGGCGTCCACCGCCTCGCTTGGCGCTACATCGGTCTGCGCGACATGCGGCGGATCGCGCTCGCCGTCGGGAGCAGCACGCTGGTGCTCGTCGTCTCGCGGTTCGTCGCCGCGCAGTGGGTGCACGCTCCGGGCGACCCCGCATCACGCGCGGTCATCCCCATCGGCGTCACGCTGAGCACCGCTGCGTTCGCCTTCCTCGGGATCATCGGGGTCCGGGTCGCGCGCCGCATGCTGGCGGAGCGCGACGAGAGCTCGAGCCGCGTCCGCAACGAGGTCGAGCCCGTCCGGACGATGCTGATTGGCGCCGGCCGCGCGGGGGTCCTCGTTGCGAAGGAGATGGTCTCGCGCCCCGATCTCGGCCTCGTCCCCGTCGGGTTCCTCGACGACGACCCGGTGAAGGTCGGCACCGTGATGCAGGGGATCCCCGTCCTCGGAACACCCGACGATCTCGCGCGTCTCTGCGCCAACCACGGTGCACAGCAAGCGCTCATCACGATCGCCACTGCCCCGGGCGGCGCCATCCGGCGCATCACGAAGCTCTGCGAAGCCGCGGGCGTCCCCGTGAAGATCATCCCCGGGCTGTTCGAGATCGTCGGCGGCACCGTGAACCTGTCGCGCATTCGCGAGGTGGCGATCGAGGACCTCCTCGGTCGCGAGCCTGTCCAGCTCGACGAGGAAGCGATCGACCGCGTCGTGAAGGGGCGCACGGTGCTCGTGACAGGGGCAGGCGGGAGCATCGGATCCGAGCTCTGCCGGCAGATCGGCCGCTTCGGGCCCGCGTCGCTCGTGCTCGTCGAGCACTCCGAGAACGGGCTCTTCTACATCGACCGGGAGCTTCGGGCGCTCTTCCCGACGCTCGACATTCGCATTCACCTCGCCGACATCCGCGAGAAGTCGCGCATCGACGCCATCCTCCGCCAGAAGCGGCCGGACGTGATCTTCCACGCCGCCGCGCACAAGCACGTGCCGATGATGGAGGCGAACCCGACGGAGGCGATCAAGAACAACATCCTGGGCACGAAGGCGCTCGCGGAGCTCGCCGACGAGCACGGCGTGTCCGAGTTCGTGATGATCTCGACCGACAAGGCCGTCAACCCCACGTCGGTCATGGGTGCGAGCAAGCGCGCCGCCGAGATCTTCGTCCAGGCGCTCTCCCAGCGAAGCCGTACGCGGTTCGTCGCCGTTCGCTTCGGAAACGTCCTCGGCTCGGCGGGGAGCGTCGTGCCGATCTTCAAGGAGCAGATTGCGCGCGGCGGCCCCGTCACGATCACCGACCCGGAGATGAAGCGTTACTTCATGACGATCCCAGAAGCCTGCCAGCTCGTAGTGCAGGCGGGGGCGATGGGTCGGGGCGGGGAAATCTTCGTCCTCGACATGGGGCAGCCGGTGAAGATTCTCGACCTCGCGCGTGACCTCATCGCGCTCTCCGGGCTTCGTGTAGGGGAAGACATCGAGATCACGGTCACGGGAACGCGACCGGGCGAGAAGCTCTTCGAGGAGCTCGCGCTCGAGGAGGAGGGGGCCGAGCGGACGCGGCATCCGAAGGTGTTCATCGGGCGCATCAAGCCGCATCCATGGGAGTCGGTCGTCGACTTCGTCCGAGAGCTCGAGGCGGTCCCGCAGTCCGTCGAGCCTCGCGACGTGCGCGCCCTGCTCAAGCGGCTCATCCCCGAATACACGCCGGCCGCCGCCTGCCCGCCGTCTCTCGCCCCGGATCCGGCCGCGGCCGACTCTGCGAGGCCTGCCGACATGACGCGCTCCGCGCCGCCGCCCGCCGCGACCGCCGGGGTTGGCTCGCTCCGCGCTTCCCAGGCATAATCCGTCCCGGGAGCGTACCCCGTGAAGCTTTCTCGGCTGCCTGTCGTCGTCTGCCTCGGCGTGCTCGGGAACGGCGCGGCGTGCGGCGGCGCGTCGAGCGTGCCGGCTGGCGCCGATGCGGGCCTCCCGCTCACGTCACAGCTGCCGTTTGACGCCGGGCGTGACGTCGTTCTGAAGCCCGTGTACGTGCCTGCGCCCCCCGTCCCGCCGCCGTCGCACGCGCCGCCCCAGGGCCCGTACCCCATCGTCCTGATGCACGGGATGGGGGGCTTCAATACGCTCGCGAATCTCCCGCTCACCGTCAGCTACTTCAACGGAGTGCAGGCCGACCTCAAGGCTCACGGAGAGAGCGAGGTGTTCGTGACGATCGCGCCCCCCTACGACACGAGCGAGAACCGCGCGAAGGCGATCGCGCCGCAGCTCGACAGCATCCTCAAGCAGACGGGCGCGGCGAAGCTCAATCTCATCGGCCACAGCCAGGGAGGCATGGACGCTCGCGTCCTCGTGAGCCCCGCGGGCATGGGCTACGGCAACCGCGTCGCTTCCGTCACGACCATCGCGACGCCCCACCTCGGGACGAAGGTCGCCGATCTCGGGCTGGGGCTCATCTCCGGCCCGGCGAGCGGCGTCGAGAGCACTGTCGCCAATGCGTTCGTCGACCTTCTCGAGAAGGGGGTCTACTCCGTTCAGAGCAGCCCGAACCTCGACGCGCAAGCGACCGAGCTCACGACGAGCTACATGACGGGCGTCTTCAACCCGAAATACACCGATGCAGCGGGCGTCGTGTACGCGAGCTATGCGGGCCGGACGAACCTGGAGACCGGCAACGGCGACTGCGACGACGCGGTCTACGCGAACCAGCCGAGCGCGCTCGACATCGCGCAGCCAGAGCTCTCGCCGACGGCGTCGTACCTCTGGACGGAGGGCGAGACGAGCGATGGCCTCGTCCCGGTCAACAGCGCGAAGTGGGGGACGTTCATGGAGTGTGTCCCCGCGGACCATCTGAAGGAATGCGGGATGCTCTTGCAGAACGGACCGGACCCGGTGTCGGGGTTCGACCACCTCGTCTTCTTCCGTGCGGTCGTGGCTCGCCTGCGGGCAGAGGGTCTCTAGCCGAACCGTCCTCGACGCTTCGCGCGATCTTTGCTCTCATGCCGCCCCACATGCGTACGTCCCTGGGTCTGATCTTCGGTTGCGCTCTCGCCATATCCACCGGGTGCGACAACGGTGCGGTCTCCGCGCCACTCCCGCTCTACGAGGGGGGCACGTTCGACACGGGGACGTTCGTCGTCACACCGGGGGTCGACGCGGCCGGCGACGGCGCTCGCCTCGACGGGAGCCGCGACTCCGCGGCCGACGGAAGAAGGGTGGGCGACGCGAGCCACGACGTCACGGTGCACTCGGACGCGAGCGCCGATGCCGCGAAGGACGTGACCCCCGACGCCGCGAAGGACGTGGCTCCGGACGCGAGCCCCGACGCGGCGACCGACGCGAGCCCCGACGCGGCGACCGACGCGCACGGTCTAGCCGACTCCGCCGCACACGGTTAGCCGGCTATCGCCGGCGTGCCGGTCGCGGGGGCGGCGGGGTGGCGTGGAGCGGATCGTCCGGCCACGAGTGACTCGGGTACTTCCGCGCGAGCTCTCTCCTCACGGCCGCGTAGTGGCGGCTCCAGAAGCCTGCGAGGTCCGTCGTGACCTGGACGGCCCGGCCGTTCGGCGCGAGGAGGTGAAGGACGAGGGGGACGCGACCGTCGGCGACCCGGGGCGTCTCGGCCATGCCGTAGAAGTCCTGGAGCCGTAATTCGGCCCACGGCGGCTTGCCGCTCTCGTACTCGATGCGAAGGGAACGCCCGCCCGGAAGCTGGACGCGCTCGGGCGCGATCGTGCGGAGGCGCGCGGACGTACCGGCGGGGTACGACCCCTCGACGGCGTCGAGCAACGAAGCCGTGCGCAGCTCACGGAACGAGGCGCGTCCCTCGCAGAGCCCCGCGAGAGCGCGAGTGAGATCCTCGTCCGTGGGCGACGCGAACGCGGTCACGTGCTCCGCCGCGAAGCGCGCGCGCGCCACCCAGCGCGCGACGGCGCCGTCCGGATCGAAGGTGCGCCAGCCGGCCTCGCACGCCACCTTGGCGAGCACGCGTGAGACCTCGGCGGGATCGGTCGCGCCCGGCGATTCGCTGAGCACGAGCCCGCCCCACGTCATCCTCGAGCGTCCGATGACGCGCTCCGCACCCGCATCCCAGGTCACCGCATCGTCTTCGACGATCTGCTCCGGGGCGAGATCGATGAGCCACTCCGGCTCGATCGCGCTCGCGAGGCGCACCTGCACCTTGCCTCGGCCCATCTCCGCGTCGACCGCGACCAGCCAGGGCGCATCGCGGACGACGCTCGCCTCCGAGAGCTCGGCCGTGCCTCCGAACGCGAGCGCCAGCGCCCGCCCTTTGCCGCGGCGCGCGACCCGGTCCGGATAGCCGCACAGGATGGCTCGAAGCAGCGCCGTGTCGGCCTCGTCCACAGTGAGCTCGCGCCGCGTTCCCCGGCGTGCGCGCAGTGAGTCGGCAGCGCGCATCACGGCGCGCGTCTTTCCCGCGTCGAGCTCGAGCGCTCGGAGGATGGAGTCCGAGAAACCCGACGCCTCCGCCTCGTGGAAGAGCGCGACGATGGCCAGGAGGTCCGACGGCTCCGTCGCCGCGTCGCGCGCGCGCGGCGCCGTCGAACCGAGTCGCGCGCGCAGATCGAGTCGGAGGTCACGTTCTCCGAGCAGCGCCGCCACGACGGCGCCGTCCTCGCCGACGTCGAGCGCCTCCGCTTCGAGGAGCACGCGAGCCTGCCGAGGGTGGAGCGGAAGCCGAGCCATCCGCGCGCCCAGCTCCGTGACATCCCCGTTCCTGTCCAGCGCGCCGAGCTGTCCCAGGAGCGTTCTCGCCGCATGCAAGGCGGCAGGCGACGGCGGCTCGAACCACTCGACGTCGAGCGCGCGGCCCACGGCGAGCTCCAGGTACGTCTGCGCGAGGTCGAGCCGTGCGATCTCGGGGGTGTCTTGCGCGGGTCGCGTCAGGAAATCGGCCCGAGTAAAGAGTCGCACGCAGCGCCCCTCGCGGGTGCGTCCGGCGCGCCCCGCGCGCTGCGTGGCCGACGCGCGGCTGATCTTCTCCACGGTCAGCGTCGGGAGCCCAGACCACGGGAGCTGCTCGGCGACGCGCGCGAGCCCGCTGTCGACGACCGATCCGACCCCGTCGATCGTCACGGACGACTCAGCGACGTTCGTCGCGAGGATGACCTTGCGCTTCGCGCTCGGTCCAACGGCGCGGTCTTGCTCGGCCGGCGCGAGGTCACCGTGCAGCGGGAGGAGGACGGCTCCGTGCGCTTCTGCGATGCGCTCGCACGCCTCGCGAGCCTTTCGAATCTCCGAGGCTCCAGGTACGAAGACGAGCACGTGTCCGTCGGGTGCCTCCTGGAGCGACGAACGCACGGCGCTCGCGATCCGCGATGCGAGGGGCCGGTCGTCTTCTGCCGGAGCATGCTCGATCGCGACGTCGAACTCGCGCCCCTCGGATCGCACTACGGCGGCGCCGAGGTAGTCGGCGACGGGGAGCACCGCGAGGGTCGCGGACATGACGACCACCCGAAGCTCGGGGCGGAGCGTCTTCCGCAGGCGATGCACGAGGGCGAGCGCCACGTCCCCGTGCAGGTGGCGCTCGTGGAACTCGTCGAGGATCACCGCGTCGACACCCCTTAGCGTCGGGTCGCTCACGAGGCGGCGCGTGAGCACCCCCTCCGTGACGAACCGGATCCGCGTCCGGGCGCTCGAGACGTCTTCGAATCGCACCTGGTAGCCCACGACGTCGCCGATGCGCTCGCCGCGCTCCTCCGCTACGCGCCGCGCCGCCATCCTCGTCGCCAGCCGTCGAGGCTCGAGGACGATGATTTCGCCGCTCCCGCCGAGACCCGCGAGGAGCGCGCCCGGGACGCGCGTGGTCTTACCCGCTCCGGGCGGTGCCTCGAGCACCACGGCCCCGCGCTCGCGGACCAGCCGGACCAGCTCCGGGAGCACGGCATCGATCGGGAGCGGTCGCACGCGCTCACCTTTACGCGAAAAAAGCGCCGGGGGATGGCACACTCGGGAGTCCATGCACTTCGACCGAGACGTGCCGCTCGCTCCGTTGACGACCCTCCGTCTGGGTGGCTCCGCGGCGCGCGTCGCCGTCGTCGAACGCGAATCGGATCTCGTCGCGGCCTTCTCGGAGGCTGCGGCTTTGGGCGCTCCTGTGTTCGTTCTCGGCGGTGGGAGCAACCTCGTCGTCGCGGACGAGGGCTGGAACGGGCTCGTCGTTCGGATGGCGACGTGCGGGGCGCGTACCGTCGTCGAGGGCGGTCGCGCCCGCGTCACGGTCGCCGCCGGCGAGCGATGGGACGCGTTCGTCGATCGCGCCGTCGCGGACGGCCTGACCGGGATCGAATGCCTGGCTGGAATCCCTGGGCTCGTCGGCGCGACGCCGATCCAGAACGTCGGGGCCTACGGTCAGGAGGTGAAGGACACCGTCTCTGGCGTACGCGCGTACGATCGCGAGACGCGCGCCTTCGTCGACCTCACGCCCGCCGAGTGCGCGTTCGGGTACCGGACGAGCCGCCTCAAGACCACCGGTCGCTACGTGGTCACGGAGGTGACGTTCACGTTCGCCGTCTCCCGCGAAAGCGCTCCCATCCGTTACCCGGAGCTCGCGCGCGCCCTCGGCGTCGGGGAAGGCGAGACGGCCCCCCTCGATCGAGTGCGTGACACCGTCGTCGCCCTCCGCCGCGGGAAGGGGATGGTGCTCGATCCGCTCGACCCCGACACCCTCAGCGCGGGCTCGTTCTTCGTGAACCCCGTCGTGGATGCCGCGGGGCTCACGCGAGTCGAAGCGCGTGCGAGGATCCTGGGCGCGAAAGAAGTGCCGCGCTACGCGGCGGGGAAGGGGCTCTTCAAGGTGCCCGCGGCGTGGTTGATCGAGCGGGCTGGCTTCGCGCGGGGGTACGGCGGCGGTCGCGTCGGCATCTCGGGCAAGCACACGCTGGCCCTCGTCCATCGGGGTGGCGGGACGACGCGAGAGCTGCTCGAGCTCGCGCGCGAGATCCAGCGCGGCGTGACGGAGGCGTTCGGCGTTCACCTGGAGCCCGAGCCGGTGATGCTGGGCTGCGCGCTGTGACGGACGTTCCCGGGCGGCGCCGCGCGCGCGTCACGGCACCATCAACCCCTGATACGTGATGACGATGACGGTGAACGTCAGCGCGTGCACGAGGACGCGGACGACGCGCTCGGGTGACGTCCTCGCCGCGCCGTACGCGAGGAAGCCGAGCAGGGTGCCGGCGTACGCGACCGTCCAGCAGCGCCAGAAGTAGCCCGCGTGCGCGCTCCAGATCACGGTCGCCGGATTGGCCTCGGGGAACATGTGAGCCTGGATGATCCGGAGGATCCCGTAGAGCGCGACCGCGCTCACGCACGCCGCGACGAAGCCGAGCACGACCCGCCCCGGGGTCTGGTCGAGGAACCGCCGCGCTTCGCCGTCGCTCGCGTTCACGAGAGCACCTTCGCTTGCGCGGAGCGCTCCCTGTAGGCGCGCACGCGGGGACACTCCGGGTCCGGCCCGTGGAGGCCGTCGACGAACAGCGAGACCGCCTTGCACCCGCCCTTGCACACGGGAGCCAGAGCACAGGAGGCGCACGGCTCCGGTGCCGACGAGGAGAACGCGCGCCACCGCGCGAGGTCAGGGTCTTCCTCGTGCCCGTGGACGAGGCCGCGTGCAGAGAGCGACGTGCTCGCGACGAAGCTGCACGGCGCCACCTTGCCGTCCACCTTCACCGACGCGAGCGCTTGCCCCCCTTCGCAACCGAAGATGCCCGCGCGCAAGAGCGCGTCGGCCGATGCATAAAGCGCGGGATCTCCCGAGAAGAACGGGACCATCGAGCAGTCGACGCGGATGGAGAATCCGGACGCCGCGTGCTCGAGCGAGAGCGCGCGCAGGGTGGAGCCAAGCTCCCGCCCTTGCTCGGGTGAAAGTCGGCGCGCGAGGTAGTCGAGCGCGGCGGCGCGGCCGGCAGGCTTGTAGCGGAGGAGCTGGGCCTCGGATGCCCCGAGAGCGCGCGCTCGACGGAGCGTCTCGGGGAGGGCGTCGAGCGTCGAACGAGTCAGAACGACGTTGATGCCCGCGCGAATCCCTGCGTCCGCGAGGAGGCGGATGGCGGCCTCCGCCGCACGCGCTCCGTCGAACCCTCGCACCGCGGCATACTCTGCCGCGCCGCCGTCGTAGCTCACGTTCACCTGGGCGAAGCCTCGCAGGCGCTCCACCTTGGCGGTCGACAGGCCGAGGCCGCTGGTCGTGAGAACGGGGGTCAACCCACGCACCCTCGCCGCGTCCGCGAGGGCTCCGAGGTCCTCCCGCGTCGTGGGCTCGCCGCCGCCGAACGCGACGGTCATGACGCCCGCGTCGCGCAGCGCATCGAGGCGCTCGAGCATCACGCTCTCGGGCGGCTCGAGGCCGTCGGCGCGCGCGTCGAGGTAGCACCCCTCGCAACCGGCCGCGCATCTCTGGGTCACCGCGAGGTGGACCTCCAGCGGAGCCGTGACCGGGGCTTCGTCCGCCCACATGCCGCCGCCGTCGAGGCCGAGCGCGCGCACGCCGTCACGGTCGAGCGCAACGACGGCCGGGGGGTCTTCGACCTTGACCCAGGCGCCGAAAGGCTCGAACCGGAGCTTCATCGCGTCTCTGCCGACTTGCGGCTCCCGGCGTCGGCCTCCGGTGCGCCCTCCTTCGAGCGCGCGGCCTTGCCGATCACCTCGACCGGCTCGCGGCCGAGCGCGCCGACGACGGCGGCGAACACCGCGCCTCCGAGCAGCGCCGTGACGAACAGCGTGTCCACGACACTTCCGATGCTCGAGCAATTGGCGCCGTGTCCGAGTCGGACCGCGCGAATCGAGCGCGGATCGACGGGTGAACGGCTCGGGTCGCGCATGGCCTCACGCACGTCTCTACCACTTTTCCCCGGTTTGGCGCGGCGTCCGGACCGAAGGTTGCCGCCCGTTGCCATGCGGTCTATCCGGCGGTCCGGGTCATGGCCTTCAACAGTCTGCCCTTCATTTTCGTCTTCCTGCCGCTGGTGATGGCCGGCTGGCGGCTCCTGCGCCCACGCCACAACGCGCTGATCTTCATGATCCTCGCGAGCTACACGTTCTACGCCTTCGCAGCGGGCTGGCTGGCGCTCCTGATGCTCGTCAGCACGACGGTCGACTTCACGGTCGGCATCCTGCTCGACCGCGAGACGCGACCCGGCCGGAGGAAAGCCATCCTCCTGCTCTCCCTCGCGTTCAACCTCGGGCTCCTCTCGTTCTTCAAGTACACGAACTTCTTCCTCGCGACCGTGAACGACGTCGCGGGTCACACCGTTCTCTCGCGCACGCTGCACATCGTCCTGCCCGCGGGCATCAGCTTCTACACGTTCCAGTCGATGGGTTACTCCATCGACGTCTACCGAAGGGACCTCGCCCCGTCCCGGTCATTCATCGAATTCGCGGCCTTCGTCAGCCTGTTCCCGCAGCTCATCGCGGGGCCGATCGTCCGGCCGAAGGTGCTCCTGCCGCAGCTCGCGGCTCCGGGCCCGGTCGACGATTCGCGCGTGACGAACGGGCTCATGCTGTTCACGTGCGGCCTCTTGAAGAAGGTGCTCGTCGCCGACCGTCTCGCTTACTACGCCGACCCGATCTTGAACTCGCCGAAACGCTACGGAAGCGTCGATCTCTGGTTGTCGATGGTCGCGTTCGCGCTGCAGATCTACTTCGACTTCAGCGGGTATACCGACATGGCGCGGGGGCTCGGCCGGATGCTCGGGGTGGAGCTCACCGTCAACTTCGACTCGCCGTACCACGCCGATTCGCCGAGCGACTTCTGGAAGCGGTGGCACATCAGCCTGTCCACGTGGCTCCGCGACTACCTGTACATCCCGCTCGGTGGCAACCGGAAGGGGGAGGGGCGGACCCACCTGAATCTGATGATCACGATGCTCCTCGGCGGGCTGTGGCACGGCGCCGGGTGGAACTTCATCATCTGGGGCGGCTTCCACGGCCTCCTCCTCCTCGTCTTCCATCGCCTCGAGACGCCGTGGATGGCCTTGCCGCGCGCGGCTCGCCGCGTCGTCATGCTGTTCCTCGTCCTCGTCTCGTGGATTCCCTTCCGCATGCACACGGTCGAGGACCTCGGCGCGTTCCTTCACCACGCGACGTTCCGGCCCGAGCTTCCGTCGGCGCCGCTCGCGCTCTGGGGCTTCGTCTTGCTCGGCGTGGGCGTCGCCGCGCTCCCGAAGAACTCCAACGCCATAGACTGGAACCTCCGCTGGCGCGAGACCATCGCGCTCGCCGTGCTCGCGGTCGTCGCCATCCTCCACCTCAACCTGTCGTCGAAGTTCATCTACTTCGCGTTCTGAACGCTCGCCATGCCGCCGCAATCCCGCCTTGAGAGGAGGAAGCTCGTCGTGTTCGCGGCGCTGGTCACCTCCTCGCTCGCGCTCATCCTCGCGGCGAACGTCGCGATCCGCGATCGCACGTCGGGCTTCTCCGAAGGCGCCGGTACGCCGCGCCGGGCCGCGCTGGAGCGACTGCACGCCAACCCGTCGAAGTGCGCGATGACGATGCGCGCGGGGCCCGACAGCGAGCGCCTGATGCGTCACGTCAACGCGGGCCTGATCCCCGGAGTGGACGTGCTCGAGGTCGGGCAGAGCGACTCGGACCACATGTCGCAGACCTTCTTCAGGGACGACGTGCGATTTCACAACGGGTTCATCTCGGGCGGGCACTACGTGCAGCAGTACGAGGTGTTCGACGAGATCACCGCGGTGCACGGTGCGCCGAAGCTCGTGCTGCTCGACGTACGGTCGGGCTTCCTCCTCATCCCGGGGCCGGAGCCGCTCTGGGACTGGCCCCCGCCCGGTGACCCGATGTGGTGGGGGTCCCCGCTGTTCCACCTGGGCAAGGGCAAGCCGCCGCCCTGGTACAGGGACATCCCGAGCTTGCTCAGCCTCGCGCAGACCGAGCTCACGCTCTCATGGTTCGCCCACCAGCTCCCGCAGCGGCGCGCCGCCCCCGCCTCGGGCGACACCGAGTCGGACACCGGCGCCGAGTTCCGGTGCGTCGCGGTGACCCAGAAGTCCAACATGTATCGCTGGCTCGACGACGGGAGCCGTGTCTACGCGGGGGAGCTCGGCGGCGTCCTTGCCCCGCAGCGCCCCGTCCAGCTCTCGGAGGCCGCTGGCGATCGCCGCATCAACGAGGCTCGGCTCGTGGGGCTCGAGCTCATCATCCAGAAGATCCTCGCCGCGGGGACGACGATCATCATGTACTCGCCGCCGCTGCACCCGGTCGTCTTCGACGACAAGAAGCAGGCGGCGATCGTCCGCGCGGCGGACCAGCGGTTCAAGCAGCTCGCCGACAAGTACGCGCTCGATTACTGCGACTTCGCGGACGGTGCGGCGGCGCTCGGGTGCGTCGACGGAGACTTTTACGACGAGCACCACATCTCGCGGCACTGCAACCAGCGCATCGTTCGAGCGCTCGCGCTCGAGTGCGCGCCGCGCGCCGGCGCGAAGCTGAAGGAGCTGCTCAAGCCCGAGACGCTGCGGTGAGTGCGACGGTCGTCGGCTGCATGCCGCGCGGATGGCCTCGACTGCCTCTCGGGGCAGTCCTCGGGTGGACGCGCCGGTTCCATCGTCGTCGGCCGCGGACCGTCGGGCTCACCGACACGTCCTAGAGCCCGAATCCCTGGAGGTAGATCGGGTCCATGTGATCGAGCAGGAGGAACGCGGCGGCGAAGATTCCCGCGAAACCCATCAGCGCGCGGACGACGCGGGCTGGCGGCGCGGGTGAGCCTCCGGCGCTCCAGGCTCGGCCGAGCATCACGATCGCGAACGTGAGCGGGAACATCGCCGCGAAGGGGTAGGGGCTCGACTGCTCGTAGCGCGACGCGAGGTAGCCCGCAGCGCCCGTCGCGAAGAGCGAGAACGCGAGCGCCATCGGGGCGAGGCGGCGCACTGCGCGGAAGACTCGCTCGCGGCCGCGCCGGACGGCCGCGAACGTCGCGAAACCCGCGAGCGCCACAAGGTCCGTCACCGCGACGATTCGAAGCGGCCGGCGGCGGATGAGGCGCGTGATGTTGCGCTCCGCGGTCGGCTCGAGGAGCCGCGCGTAGCGCCGCGTGAATGCGAGCGCGCTGGAGAGGTCGTCTTTCGCGACGTACGCGCGGACGAGCTCGCTCGCGGCGGCGCGCGAGGTCAGGACGTCGGCCTTCGGGTCGTCGACGACGAGCCGGAACAGCGGCAGCGCGTCGTCGCGCCGTCCGAGCCTGCCGAGGTACGCCTCCGCGGCAAGCATCCGAGCCTCGACGCGCACCTTCCCAGGCGGAAACGTGGCGGCGTCGCGGACGAGCGAGTCGATGGCCGCCGCGTCGTTGGCCAGCGCCGGAGATCTCCTCACGGTCTCGAGCCGCACGAGCGGCGCGAAATCCCCTTCGGCGTGCGTACGCAGCTCGTTCGCGCGGTTGTTCGCGCGAGGAGTGTAGCGGCTCGACGGAAAGCGCGCGGCGGACGCCCGATAGCGGGCGAGCGCGCGCGCGAAGTCTTGGCGCTGGTCGTCCATCTCCGCGAGGAGGTAGAGCGCCTCCGCCGCGGCACGATCATCGGAGCCCGCGGCGGCGCTCTCGAAGTGGGCGCGCGCACCGTCGAGGTCCGGCGGGTTGGCGTCTCGCGCCGCCAATCCTGCCGCGAGCTCCTCGGGCCCGCCGTCGGCGCTCGCGGCGCGTGCGAGGACCACCACGGCGAGGCATGCGACGAAGGCGCCGATCAGGCAGCGGGCCAGACGAGGCGCGAGGGGTCTCACGAGGAACTGGACGATCCCACGTCAGCGGCGCCGGTGTCCATGGCGGAGCCGCGTCCCTCGCGGCCGGACGTGGCCACATCGAGCACGCTGGTGTAACACCGGAGGCGCCATGCGGCGAAAGGTCCCGCGCCTCGCGCTCGCTCTCGCGGTGCTCTCGACGCTGCCGGGCTGCCGCGGTTGCAAGAACGAGCATCCGTTCGTCCCGTACCGCATCGACGACGGAGGCGGCGGCGCGACCGCTTCGAGCGAGGCCTCCGCCGTGAGCTCCGCCGCTCTCGCCAGCGCGCTCATGCCGCAGCCGGCAGTGGTTGCCCCTCCGCACGCGACGAGCTGGACGCTCGGGACGATGTTGCTCGCGGCTCCAGCAGGCGCCACGTTTCGCCAGGGGCTCACGTGGGACGTCGACGGCGACGGCCACGACGACGCGCTCGTCCTCGTCGAGACCGTCGAGGAATCGGTGCGCGAGGAGCTCCTCTTCTTTCGCGGGTCGGCGGAAGGTGCGCCGTCGGCGGTTCGCGTCCCCCTCGTTTCAGGACCCCCTCCGCTCCTCGACCCGCGCTGCGAGCGCGTGGAGCTCCTCCGCCGCGTCGGAAAGCGCTCGGCGGCCGTCGAGATCGGCCAGACCTGCCCGAAGCCCGTCGCGAGCGTTGGTCCGGATCGCGCCGTGGCGCTCGTCGCGTGGTCCGGCGCGCTGCGGCCGCGCGTCTCGTTCGAGGTCGACGATCCCCCGGATGCGCCGACGCTCGCGTTCGACCTCGACGGGGCGGACGTCGACGGCGACGGTCTCGACGACGTCACGCTGCGCGTCGCGCTGTCCGGCGGCGGGCCGCCGTTCGAGCCGGTGAAGCCGGTTCACGCGACGTTCCGCTGGTTCGACCGTCCCGCCGGGATGAGTCGCGACCCCGGCGAGCCGGAGAAGTCGTTCCACACGATCGCGGCGGCGGCGCTCCCTCGGGCGGCGAAACCGAAGGACGCGGCGTCGGCGCTCGAGCTTGCAGCGGCGGGGCGATTCCTGTTCCAGGCCGTCTGCTCGGAGTCGACGGGCCGTCGCGTCGCGCCGTCGCCTGGCACGAGCCCTCTTGTTTGCGACGCCGGCCGCTCGCTCGAGGAGCTCGGGCTCGCCGAGACCCGTGCCGAGGTCACCCTCGCGGACACGCTCCGGGCGATCGCCGCTCTCGATGCAGCCGAACGTCCGCCCGCGGCTCGCTCGCCCGCGAGGGTCTCCGAGGCGGTGGGGTGGATCACGGCGATGGCGCCTGCCGTCCAGGCCACCCAGATGCGCGCCGTCAGCGCGGTGCCGTTCGTGGGCCCCGAAGGGGCATCGTGGGGGGCGCTACGGTTCGAGCCTTCGGGCAACCTCCTCGTTCGTACGCCGGTCGGGGTCGTTCGCGTCGATCCCGTCCACGGCGACGAGACGGACGCGACCGGCGTTGCAGCGTGGGGGACCAAGGTCCTCGCGCCCGACGGCAAGATGCGGTTGGATGGGGCCTTCGTGTCCTGCAGAAGCCTCGCCCTCCAGGCGACCCTCGCGACTTCCGTCGGGGGAGACGCCGCGTCCGTCGCGCTCCCGGTGCCGAGCCCGGTCGTGGCCCGCTGCGGAGCCGGGGATCGCGAGCCTGTCGCGACCTTGCCCGTCGCGTGGGGGCCAGACGGGCTGGAGCTCGTCGTCCAGGGTGAGCCGGTGCTCATCGTCCCGTCGGGCGAGAAGGCCTCCCCGCTCAGCCAGCCACTTGCCCAGCCGGTGAACCCCGGAGCGCCGCGGTCGCCCGATGGAACCGTCCTCGTCGTGCCGACCTCGCAAGGCATCGTCGTCCGCGGCCAGAGGACGCGCCTCTTTCGCGCGAAGGAGCTCGAGCACGGCTACGGCGAGCTCCGAGACTGCACCGTGAGCGACGACGGCGCCCGCGTCGCGTGCGTGCGCGGAGGGGTCGCCTTCGTGGGACTATGGCCGCCGTCGTGAGTGCGCGCGCCGCGCTCGTCGTCGTGATGGGCGCGATCGCCGTCCCGTCTTCCGTCCGCGCGTCGGGGAGCGACGCCCCCATCCGGACGTCCATCCTCTGCGAGGCGCCGCCGGGGCCGGGGAGGTTTCGGTGCGACGTCGAGGTTCGAGCGACCGAAGGGCAGCTCTCGTGGGCGGACGTCGAAGTGGCCCGGGTCGACGACTTCATCCTCCCCCTCCGCGGGCGGCTCGGTCCGCGCGACGCCTCCGCTCACGACCCCGACATCTACCGCTGGAGCCTCGGGTTTGTCGCGCGCGATCGAGGCGCCGGCGCCATCACGGTGCGCGTTCGTGCTGTGCTCTGCCACGACGACGCGTGCGCGCCCGTCCAGCGCGAGGTCTCGGGCCGGGTCGTCGTGGGGCGCTGAGCCGCCGGAAACTTGGCACCGTTTCCGCGGCTTGGTACCCCGGAGAGGATGCTCCTCCCCGGTCGCCTTCGCCAAACAACGCTCGGCGACCTCCTCGGCACGCTCCACCGAGCGCGCGTGAACGGCACTCTGGAGCTCGCCGAAGAGCTCGGCCGGACCCACAGGATCCACATCGCCGACGGGCTCGTCGTCGCCGTCGAGTTCGACGGCGCGGCCGCGACCCTGGCCGAGGTGCTCCGCACGTCCGGCGACGTCGACGACGGGACCCTCCGCCGCTCTCTCCTGCGCGCGATCACGTCCAAACGCCTGCACGGCGAGGTTCTCGTCCAGGATTTTCGCCTCGCCGAGACCGTCATCGACGCGGCCGTCCGCCGGCAGATGACCTGGCGCCTGTCCCGGATCGAGCAGCTGCCCGACGCGCGCGTCCACTTCCGGGTCACCCTCCGCCCGCCGCGCGGCGCCGTCGTCCGATCGCCGCTCCCCGCCAGCGCCTTCCTCGCTGGGCGCCGTCGCTTCCGCGACCGCGGAGCCCCCTCCCCCTCGCCCCGGTCGGCACATCGCACACTGCCCGCGCAGCACGACGCGCCCAGCTCCGCGTTCCGGGTCCTCGGCGTCGCCCCCGGCGCCGACGCGACCGAGATCAAGCGCGCGTACCGGCGGCTCGCGAGGACCTACCACCCCGACCTCCATCCGGAGGCGAGCGAGCCGGAACGGCAAGCCCTGGCCGAGCAGTTCAGCGCGCTCACGCTCGCATACCGCTCGCTCGTCGCGTAGCACTGCGGGACCGTGGGGTACGTGAACCCGCGGGGGGCGATGCGGTCTCCGGCGGCGCCTAGGACACCGCCGGTCAGTGCGCCTGCGAGAGCTGCGAGAGCTCGAGCCGGGCCTCGGGGACGAAGTGCGAGTCAGGGAAGCGGCGAATGAGCTGCCGCCACGCGGTCTTCGCGTCGTTCCAGGCTTGCAGGTCGGTCTGGCAGCGGGCGAGGTTGTAGAGCGCGTCGTCCTCGAGCTCCTTGTCGGGCGACGACTCGAGGAGCTGCGTCAGGATCGCCACGGCGTCGCGCTGGCGAGAGAGGTGCCGGTAGGCCTCGGCGAGGCCGAGCTTGGCGTCGGGCGCGACGGCGCTGTCGTCCTTCACGCGGAGCGAGTCTTCGAACGCGGTCGCGGCTTCCTGCCACCTCTGGAGCCGCGACTTGTCCTGCCCGAGCAAGAACTCCTCGCGCGCGAGCTCGGTTCGCGCGCGCACCGAGGCGTCGGCGAAGAAGGCGAGCTCGGTCTTCGTGAGTGGCTCGTTCTTGAGCCCCTCGAAGCCGTCGATGACGTCCACGCGCTTGTTTTGCCTCACCAGCTCGTAGAACGCCTGCGCCTTCGCCTCGGCGCGCGCGGCCGACTCCTCGCGTTTCTCGAGCTCGCGGTTCTCCTTCCTCAGCCGCTCGTTCTCGGCCGTCTTCTGCTGCGTCTCCGCCGTCACCGAGTCGACCCGCGCGTCCCACGCGAACTTCAGCGCCGTGAAGACGACCAGCACGAACACGATGTACGCCGTCGCGCTGTTCCACGACAGCCGCTGCTCGTAGCTCTGCTGCCGCTTGGCGATCGATTTCAGGTCCGCCGAGAGCGCGTTCGTGAGGTTGTTCGTCTTGATGACGAGCCCGCGCGACTCGATGATCTCGCGCTTGATCTCCGCCAGCTCCTCGTCCACCTCGCGCATCGCCCGCGGCAGGCTAGTACAACCGGGAGCCTCCGAGCGCCGCGATCCGCGCCCGTCCGGCGCGCCCTGGCTTGCCGCGCCGGCTCGCCCCGTGCTACCTCGTCGCCCTCCGCATGCAGACCACCGACATCCGCAAGGGCCTCAAGATCCAGATCGACGGCGTCCCGTTCGCCATCGTCGAGCACCAGTTCGTCAAGCCGGGCAAGGGCCAGTCGTTCACGCGTTGCCGGGTGAAGAACCTCGCGACCGGCGCCGTCATCGAGCGCACGTGGAAGAGCGGTGAGGCCGTGGAGCTGGCGGACGTCGAGGAGCGCAAGATGACGTTCTCGTGGGCCGAGGCCGACTCCTTCGTCTTCATGGACACGAGCACGGGTGACCAGATTCATGTCGAGCGCGACAAGGTCGGCGACGAGGCGCGCTTCCTCGGCGAGGGGCTCGACTGCGAGGTCACGCTCTTCAACGGGAACGCGATCGGCGTCGAGCTCCCCGCGAACGTCATCATGCAGGTCACCTCGAGCGAGCCCGGCATCAAGGGCGACACCGCGAGCGGCGCCACGAAGCCGGCGACCCTGTCGACCGGCGCGGTCGTCAACGTCCCCCTCTTCATCAAGGAGGGGGAGTGGGTGAAGATCGATACGCGAAACGGCAGCTACCTCGAGCGCGTCAACAAGTAGCGCGTCAGAGGCACGACAGGACGCGCTGATCCACGAGCGCGCACAGGGCGCGCAGCGTCTCGCCTGGCTCGAACGGCGCGCTCGCGACGATCTCTCCCCAGGTCGCGCGCCCGTCGACGCACGCGAGGACGAACTCCTGCAAGTGATCGAGATCGAGCGTCGACACCTCCAGCCGCCCCGCCACGAGGTGCGGCACGAAGGGCTCGAGCTCTTCGTTCGCGCGGTAGGCCCCCTCCCAGTCGCCGACGGCGAGGCGGTAGAGGAGCTCGTCCATCGACGTGTGGAGGTGGATCCGCGCGACGACGACGCGCGCGTCCTCCGGAGCCTCCCGTGTGTCTCTGGGGGGCGGCAGGGTCGGGCACTCCGAGGCCGCCAGGATCGTCCCGCTCGCGAGGTCGACGGGGCGCTCACCCGAGTCTCGTCGAGGCGGCACTTCTCCACTCCGATCCTGGGCGCTAGCGGCGAACGAACTGCGTGCTTCCATGATTCACGCTCCTTGCCTCGTCATCAGCCTGTCGAACCGGAGCAAGACGCGCGCCGACGGTCGAGCCTTCCCAATTTCGCATCGAAAAGATGCAGGCGTCCCCGTGACCGTTCACGGATGGACTGTGCGGAAAGTGACGTGTGTTTCCGTCGCGCTGGATTCTTTCGGTCGAGTCGGATTTTTGTGGGCGCGTGTCAGCCACCCTCTCCCAATCGTGCTATGGCCTCTCCGCCCGCACTCGATGACGCTCCCCTCCACTGTCGCTGCCCTCGCCGTCCTCGCGCTCGTCGCCGCTTCTGGCTGCAGAACGACGCCCGGCGGCTCGTCGGACGACCCTGGCTCGGGCGCGAGCACCTCCCCGGCCGGCGCCCGCGACCAGCGCACGGCTCACCCGCGGTTCGTTCCGGCCCCACCGGGAGACGTCCCCGCCATCGTCCAGAAGGAGGTCGCGCGTGCCCGCTCCGAAGGGCGACGGCTGGTCGTGTACGAAGGCGCAAGTTGGTGCGAACCGTGCCAACATTTTCACGCCGCGGTGGCACAGGGGGACCTCGACGCGGCGTTCCCGTCGCTCACCCTCCTCGAGTTCGACGCCGACCGCGATCGCGATCGGCTCATCGCCGCGGGGTATGGGTCACCATACATTCCGCTCTTCGCGCTCCCGGGCAAGGATGGGCGCGCGGCCGGACCAAAGGCGGCGGGCGGCATCAAAGGGGACGGCGTGGTTCCTTACCTGACGAAGAAGCTCGACGAGCTGCTCTCGCAGGGGTCCTAACTTAGCCCCGGGGTCGCGCCATCGAGCTCTACGGCAACACGACCGGCCTCTCTCCGTCCGCGGTCAAGACGCTGGAGCGCATCTATCGGCGGCGCGTCCCCGTCACGCAGGTGACGACGCCGGAGCTCACCCAGGCGCTCGCTCAGGCCTCGCACGAGACCGGTTGCCAGGTCGGCGCGCTCGTCCACCGGTCGGGGCAAGTCGACTACGTCATCGTTGGCGACGCCGGCCGCCTCATGCTCCCGGACATCGGGCGGCTGCGGGCCGCGGAGGGGCGCTTCCGCGGGCTCCGCCTCGTCCACACACACGTCCGTGGCGAGCCGCTCACGCGCGACGACCACGTCGACCTCGTGCGCCTCCGCCTCGATCTCGTCGCGGCGCTCCAGCTCGCGCCGTCGGGGGAGCCGCGTTCGATCATGTGCGCGTACAACGTCCCCACCGAGCGCGAAGGGGATCCGCCCTATCGCGAGGTCGGCCCGACGCCCGTGGCCCGTCTCGTCCTCGACGTGGGCGAGTTGATGGCCTCCCTCGAGGCCGAGTTCGCGCGCCAGGGGCGGGCCCGCGCCGTCAAGGCCAAGGACGGCCGCGCGATCCTCATCCACGTCGCCGACAAGTCGCAGCCGCGTGCGGTCGAGCACGCGAACGAGAGCCTCCGCGAGCTTCGCGAGCTCGCGCGGACCGCGGGCACCGAGGTCGTCGACGTCGTGCTCCAAGGGCGCGACCACATCGACCCGAAGTTCGTCATGGGACGCGGGAAGCTCGACGACGTCATCGTCCTCGCGATGCAGCGCGGCGCCGAGACGCTCATCTTCGATCGCGACCTCACCCCCGCGCAGGGCTCTTCGCTCTCGAAGCGAAGCGATCTCAAGGTCATCGACCGCACGCAGCTCATCCTCGACATCTTTGCTCAGCGCGCGGAGGGACGAGACGGCAAGCTCCAGGTCGAGCTCGCGCAGCTCAAGTACAGCCTCCCGCGGCTCGGTCTCAAGGACGACGCCCTCTCGCGCCTCACGGGCGGCATCGGCGGTCGAGGCCCCGGCGAGACGAAGCTCGAGATCGGGCGACGGCGCGCCAAGGAGCGCGTGAGCCACCTCGAGGCCCAGCTCAAGAAGCTCGCCAAGCAGCGCGAGCAGCGCCGGAAGAAGCGCGGGCGGGGAGGGGTGCCGACCGTCGCGATCGTGGGCTACACGAACGCGGGGAAGAGCACGCTCCTCAACACGCTGACCGGCGCGGACGTGCTCACGGAGGACAAGCTCTTCGCGACGCTCGACACGCGCTCGCGCCACGTGCGGGTTGGGTGGGCGGGGTACGGCGGACGCGAGGTCGTGTTGACCGACACGGTCGGCTTCATCCGCGACCTGCCGAAGGATCTGTTCGCCGCGTTCCGCGCGACATTCGAGGAAGCCGCCGACGCGGATCTCCTGCTCCACGTGATCGACGCGAGCGACCCCGCGGCGGAGACCCACGCGAAGACGACGCTCGCGCTCCTCGAACAGCTCGACCTCGCCGAAATCGCGAGGATCACCGTCTACAACAAGGCCGACCTCCTCGAGCGCGGCGAGGGGGCGCTGCTCGTCCGCGGCTCCCCGGACACCGTCCTCGTGAGCGCGACCCATCGCGAGTCCACGCGCGGGCTTGTCGACCTCATCGCGGCCAAGCTCGCGTCACGCTGGGACGAGAGCGCGAGCGTGCCGCGTTCGCTAGAGGCGACGGAGATCCCGGAGCCTGAGCCAGAGCCGGAGCACGGCGCCGAGCAAAGCACGCTCGACGAGATGCTCGCGGCCTCGGGGCATCGGCGTCGCAGGGTGCGGAGCGTCGGCTGACGCGCCGTGCCGGCAAGCACGGAGCGGCCGACTCCGCGGGGCGCGCGGCGCGCCCTCCGTGCTAGCAACAGCGCATGAGCCTCCCCCGCCCCGTCCGCGCTCCTCGTGGCAGCCAGCTCACCTGCAAAGGCTGGGTCCAGGAAGCGGCCCTCCGCATGCTCCACAACAACCTCGACGCCGAGGTCGCCGAGCGTCCCGACGACCTCGTCGTCTACGGCGGGACGGGGAAGGCCGCGCGCTCGTGGGACGCGTTCGATGTGCTCGTCCGTGAGCTGCGTGAGCTCGAGTCGGACCAGACGCTGCTCGTGCAATCGGGGAAGGCCGTCGGGCGCTTCCGCACCCACCCCGACGCGCCGCGCGTGCTCATCGCGAACTCGAACCTCGTGCCCGCGTGGGCGACGTGGGACGAGTTCCGTCGCCTCGAGAAGCTCGGCCTCACGATGTACGGCCAGATGACCGCCGGCTCGTGGATCTACATCGGCACGCAAGGCATTCTCCAGGGGACGTACGAGACGTTCGTCGCCGCGCGCGAGGCGGCGAGGAAGCGCGGCAAGACGGGGCAGCTGTCGGTGCTGACGGCGGGGCTCGGCGGAATGGGTGGGGCGCAACCGCTCGCCGCGACGATGGCCGGGATGAGCTGCCTCGCGGTCGAGGTCGATCCCGCGCGCATCGAGAAGCGCCTCGCGACGCGCTACGTCGACGAGCGGATCGACGACCTCGACGCCGCGCTCGCGAGGCTTGCCGAGGCCGCGAGGTCCGAGCGTCCGGTGAGCATCGCCCTCTGCGCCAACGCGGCGGAGATCTACCCCGAGCTCCTCCGGCGCGAGATCATCCCCGACCTCGTGACCGAGCAGACGAGCGCGCACGATCCCTTGAACGGGTACATCCCGAACGGCTTCACGCTCGAAGAGGCTGCCGAGCTCCGCGCGGAGGACGCGGAGGGCTACGTCGCGCGCGCGAAAGCGAGCATGGCAGAGGAGCTCCTCGCGATGCTCGGGTTCCAGGAGGCGGGGGCCGAGGTCTTCGACTACGGCAACAACATTCGCGCGGGGGCGAGGGATGCCGGGGTCGAGAACGCGTTCGACGTCGTGGGCTTCGTGCCGAAGTACATCCGGCCTCTCTTCTGCGTCGGGAAGGGGCCGTTCCGCTGGGTCGCGCTCAGCGGTGATCCGGCCGACATCGCGGCGACCGACGACGCCGTCCTCGCGGCCGTCCCCGACGACGCAGACCTCCGGCGATGGATCACGCTCGCGCGCGAGCGGGTGCAGTTCCAGGGCCTGCCGTCGCGCATCTGCTGGCTCGGCTACGGCGCGCGCGCGAAGGTCGGGCGCGCGTTCAACGACCTCGTGCGGAGCGGGAAGGTCAAGGCCCCGATCGTCATCGGGCGTGACCACCTCGACTGTGGCTCCGTCGCCTCGCCGAACCGCGAAACCGAGGCGATGAAGGACGGGTCCGACGCGATCGCCGACTGGGCCATCCTGAACGCGCTGGTGAACACGGCCGCGGGAGCGAGCTGGGTGAGCTTCCACCACGGGGGCGGAGTCGGCATCGGCATGTCGCTCCACGCGGGG
>Ga0209415_10002797_pt1 | contig 32684 bp, 31 predicted proteins | sample PeaSoiSIISIP2007_FD_187696 | JGI IMG/M metagenome (GOLD analysis project Ga0209415, IMG submission 187696) | Peat soil microbial communities from Weissenstadt, Germany - SII-SIP-2007 (SPAdes) (version 2) | ecosystem: Environmental > Terrestrial > Soil > Wetlands > Peat | place: Germany... | reverse complement strand
TCCGCCGAGAGGTTCTTCGTGACCATGATGTTCGGAAAGAGGCTCGCGAAGTCGAACTCGTCCACGTGGTCGTGGACGCCGACCGGTGGGAGGAAGATCACCCCGCCGCGGTCGGCGGCGACCAGATGGTCGGCGCGCCGGAACCCCTCGGGCCGGTTCTTCTTCCAGGGAACGTGCGCCCCGAGCTCGAGCGCGTGCGCCATCTCCATCGCGGTGAAGCACGTTCCCGGTGACTGACGGACGACCGTCGCGAGCGAGAGGCGCGAGAGGCGGGCCGCGTCGACGAGACCGGCGATCTCCGCGTCGTCGTAGAGGAACGAATTCTCCCGGTCGACGTGGAACCGTCCGGGGAGCGGGTACGACGCGGACCGGTAGAGCACCCGACCGTACGACTCGAACGAACGGGCCGGGCGGCTCGGTCGGAACGGCACGCGCTCGCGCCCGAGCGGGAACTCTTCGGGCGAGAGACCGCACGCCGCGGCGCGTCGGTAGAGCCACGGGAGGTCGAACGAGTCGCCGCCCTCCGTGAGGAGAACGTCCGGGTCGCTGCGCGCGAGCTCGTCCACGAGCGCCCGCAGGACTTCCTCCTCGGGGCCTTCGATCGTCGCGTCGCCGAGACGGACCGCTCCGATGCGCCCGTCCGGGGGTGGGATGCGGCCCCGACGCTCCCCGGCGAGATGGACCTCGAGCCGGGCGACGCGCAGGGGCGGGGACGCGTAGTCGATCGTCTCGGGAGGCTCGGTCGCCCGGAGCGACGGCGCCCGGCCGGTCACGGGAGCGAACGGGTAGAGCTCGTGCGCGAGGTGGTAGAGCTGCGGAGGGCCCAGGTCGACGTCGTAGAGCGAGAACCGCTCGTATCCTCCGAGCGCATCGACGCCCGCGGCGAGGGTACGGCGCACCGGGTTTCGCTGGGGAACGACCGAGAGGACGGGGCGGTTCCGGCGGTCGAAGAGCGACGGACGCCCGGAACCGAGCGTGACCGAGTGGACGTCGGGGTGGTCCCGGAGACGGCGGGCGAGGAGGGAGAGGTCGGGCCGCGTTCCAGCGACGAGGAAGGGAGGACGGTACTCGACCGCGGTCCGTCGCACGCGACCGGTCCGCCGCTCCTTCACCCAGAGGACGACCGAACGGCCGTCGTCGCTCTCGGTGATGTCGAGGAGCCAGCCGTCCGGTTTCGACGTCGGCGTCGCCGCCGCCATCGTCAACGACGAGCGGTCGGCGCCGCTGTCTCGGCCCGGACCCGGACCGCGAGGTCGGTGAGGACGGAGAGGAGGATCGATTCGAGGAGGTCCGGGCTTCCGACGTACGTCGCCTGCGCGACGTAGCGACGAGCTCCCGTCCGGACCATCTCGAACGCGGCGCGCTCCTCCGGGTTCGTGAGCAGCCGGGCGAACTCGTCCCAGCGTTTCATCCGTTCCTCGAGCGCCTGGCGGTAGGTCGGGGCGGTACGTCCCACGCGATCACCTCCTCGGCGAACTCTCCGCCGAACGCTTCCATGCCGGTCTGCCCGGCCGGGCGCGGTACGAGGGCGACCCGGGCATCGTCCCTCAGCGCGCGCAGCCGAAGGGTCCCGGGACCCCGGGCGAACGTGACGAGGTCGGACCAGGGCGGTCCTTCGTCGGCGAGCGCGCGGAACCGCCCGAACCCGTCCGGGTCGAGCGTGAGCAGGAGCGGTACGCGGACCTCGCGAGCGAGCACGGCGAGGGTCCGCGCGACGTGGCCGAGGAGCGCGGAGCGCTCCTCGTCGGGAATCTCTACGTCCGCGAAGAGGGTCGGCAGGCTATGCCCGACGAGCAGGGTCGGCCGGTGGCGGCGGACCTCCCGAGCCCATCCCTCCACGAGAGCGACCATCTGGTAGGCGGTGAACGCCCGGGCGAGTCGGATCCGGCGCAGCGTCTCGGTCGCATCGACTCCGAACGCACGGCCGAGCTCGCCGATGCGGTACGGATGGAACCGGTTCGCTCCCTCGAGGAGCGAGATCCGGCCCCGGGCGAGCGCGCTGCCGGCGTACAGGAGCTCGAGGACCGGCTCGACCGCGACGGACGGGCCGGTCCAGACGGTCGCCTCGCCGGGCGCGAACCGACGCGCGAGCCAGGGAAAGAGCGCCGGCTCCGAGGGAAGGAGGGGAACAACGCGGGTCCGCCGAGGGTGCGGGGCGAGCTTCGGGCGGGCCGGCGGGGAGGACGGGAACGGCGACCTTGGCTCGGGCCGGAAGGTCTCCTCGATGAGGAGGTCCTCCGGTGCGAGCGCGGGCTCGGTAAGGAGTGCGTCGACCATGATCGATCGATCCAGGAAAACATTCGCCGGGCCGCTCTAAAGCGGCGGCTCGGGAGGCGTTGAAACGGACCCGAGAACGAGGGGTTTCATGAATGTTCGCGACCCGGGGGGGACACTAGGCTTATCGGACACGCTCGACGTGGTCTCTGACCGAGGCGTACGTGTCGTCCCCCTCGCTCTCCACCACGACAGAGGCTGCCCCGCCCGCGGACCCGGGACGGAGGAACGAAGCGGCCCCTCGACGCTCACGCTCGCCAGGCCGGATAAGGCGCTACGTGGCAGTCGTCGTCGTCCTCGCGATCGCCGTGCTGTTGGTCGCGGTCTTCGTTGTGCCCCTCCTGACGAGGTCCACCGGGTCGAGCCCCGGAGCAACAGGGACCGACCTCACCTACTCCGGGGCCCGACCGGTCGCGGACGGCGCGGCGTCGCACTTCGAGGGGGGCGGTTGGACCCTACTGTTGGCGACCGGCCTCGTCTCACCCGTGTCCGAATCCTTCCCGCTGAACACGACGGCGCTCACTAGCATCGGCTGCGCGTTCACACCGGCAGTCGTTCTGACCAGCCTCACCGTGCCAGGGGACACCGGCAACCGATCGTCGGGCGCCTCCCCCGCCTGGGAATTTGGCTACTCAAATTCCCAAGATACGATTGCGCTCGTCTCGGTCATCGAGGGCCAGGGGACCGTCCTCGGGACCGTGACCGGTTTCACTTGTGCCCTGGCCGCCCAAGAGGTCACCCCCGTCCCGGGGAACGTCATGGACAGCTCCCGAGCGGTGGAGGCCGTGGCGGCCGAAGTGCAGGTCTTCCTTTCGGCCCACGCGAACGCCTCCGCGGACTACGCGCTCCTCGGAGCGCACGCGGCCGGGGGCCACCGCCTGGGACCCGAATGGTCGATCCTCTACAGCACGTGTCCGCTGAGCTCGTCCGCGTCGGGAACCGGGGCCGAGTTCAATGCCACCGTGAACGCCACGTCCGGAGCGATAGTCAATACGGCCACGAGCCCGGACGCCTCCTGTTCCTCAGGGACCTCGGTCCTCACCATTCGGAACGCGGCCGCCTCGGAATCTCCGTTGGCCACCGCAATGTCCCCTGTCTCCGCGATGCGCGGCGTGTGTCGTGGGTAAGGTGCGGCGCCGCGGGAAGAATGTTCACCCCGGACCCCGGAACGTAAGAGGGCCACCGGCGGCCCCGAACACCTACTTCCGCAGTCCGCTACGCGTCAAGGCGTCCGCGACGCAGCGGAGGAGCGAGGCCGAGCTCCTCGGAAAGGGTGCGGCAGTTCACCGCCGCGTCGCCCCGGAAATGGTTGTTGAAGAACCCGTAGACGGTAGCCACCTTCTCGGTCAAGGATCGCACCCGAGGCACCCACTCGGCGAGCTCGGCCGCGGAGTACGTGTAATCGTACCAGAGCGGGCTCCCGTGTCCGTGCCAGCGGATGTAGGCGAACGGCGCGGTCACCTCGAGCGCGGCCGGAAGGTGCGGGCCGTCCACGGTGACATGGGCCAACCCGAACTCCCGCAGTAGCTCCACCGATTCCGGAACGAGCCAGGAGCGCTCGCGGAATTCCACCGCGACCGGTAGGTCCCGGGGGAGCGTCTCGTAAAAGCGGCGGACGGTCGTGAGCTCGAACGGCAACGACGGGGGGAGCTGCAGGAGCGCCGCCGCGAATTTCCCGGCGTCCCGGATCGGCTTCAGGACCGCGAGGAACCGGGCGAGCTCCTCCTCCGTACGGACGAGCCTCAGGTCGTGGGTGATCGTCTGCGGGAACTTCGCGGCGAAGCGGAAACCGGCCGGAGTGCGCTTGACCCACGACGCCGCCACCGAGGGGGGAGGGAGACGGTAGAACGTCGAGTTCACCTCCACGATCGGGAAGAGGCCGGCGTAGTACCGGAGCTTGTCGCTCGCTCCGCGGGGTGGGTAAACGCGGCCCGCCCACTCCGGGTAATCCCAGCCGCTCGTCCCGAGCAGGATGTCGCTCATCCGAGTTCTTGCCGGACCCGACGCCCTCCCGGCCGGTAAAGATTGCGCCTCAGTGGAATCCGGCACCGGTCGGCAGGATTCAGCGTACGCGAAGGGTTATGGTGCGGACCCGGATTCTACGTTCGCCCATGTACCCGATCAGCTTCGTACGGGAATCGGCGGATGCGCTGCGGGCCGGGCTGGCGGCGCGAGGTCTCGACCCCGGGCAGGTCGACCGTCTGCTGGCGCTCGACCAGGAGCGACGAGCGCTCGGCGAGGAGGGGAACCGCCTTCGCGCCGAGCGGAATCGCGGGGCCCGGAAAGGTGCCGAAACGACGAAGACCTCCGCCGTCACCGATGACCCCGAACGGGTCCGGCTCGGCGAGCTTCGCGACCGTATCCACGAGCTCGAGACGCGAGCGGACTCGCTCGATGAGGAGGTCCGGCAGCGACTCCTGCTCCTTCCCCAGATCCCGCACGCGAGCGTCCCCCCAGGGAAGGAAGCGGCCGACAACGTGGAGGTGGGGCGCTTCGAACCCCGCCGACCGGCGCCCGCGGCTCCCCGACCGCATTACGAGGTCGGTCACGACCTGAACTTGCTCGACGAGGAACGGGGAGTGAAGGTCGCGGGCGAAGGGTTCTACGTGCTCTGGGGCGACCTCGCCCGCCTCGAGTACGCTCTCATTCGCTTTATGCGGGAGCTGCACCGTTCTCGCGGCTACCTCGAAGTCGCCCCGCCGATCCTCGTGCGAACCGAATCGATGGTCGGTACCGGCCAACTCCCCAAATTCGCCGACGACTCCTATCAAGTGAAACCCGACGACCTCTGGCTCGTGCCGACCGCCGAAGTGCCGGTCACGAATCTCTTCCGGGACGAGGTCCTGCTCGCGGAGGACCTACCGATCAAGCTGTTCTCGTACACTCCGTGCTTCCGTCGGGAGGCGGGGAGCCACGGGGTGGAGACGCGCGGGATCGCTCGGGTCCACCAGTTTGACAAGGTCGAGCTCGTCCAATTCACCACGCCCGAGTCCTCGTACGACGCGCTCGAGGAACTGCGGACCGAGGCCGAAGAGGTCCTTCGTCGACTCGACCTACCGTTCCGTACCGTGAGCCTGTGCGCGGGCGACCTCTCGGAGAAGGCGGCGAAGTGCTACGACCTCGAGCTCTGGGCGCCCGGAGGCAAGCGATGGCTCGAGGTGAGTTCCGTCTCGAACTTCGAGGCATACCAGGCGGTCCGCGCAAACATCCGGTGGCGCCGTCACCAATCCTCTCGCCCCGAGCCGGTCCACACCCTCAACGGCTCGGGAACCGCTCTTCCCCGACTGGTGGTCGCCATTCTCGAGAACTATCAGACCGATGACGGGCGCGTCGAGATCCCCGAAGCGATCCGAGAAGAGATGGGCGGAGCCCGCTACCTTGAGGCGAATCCGTTCGTGGGCGAGCGGGAACTCGCGCGGGGACGACATCCTCGTCATGCGCCCAAGGGTAGCAAATCTGCGCCCGCGAAACCCTAATAGGCCGTCTCGCTCGGGCGAGCGGAGAGGCCGCGGTGGTCCAGGTAGACATCGACATCGCGAAGTGCACCGGCTGCGCTCACTGCCGGGACGTGTGCCCGGTCAACGTCTTCGAGCTGCGTCCCCGCGACCAGCTGCCCGATGTCGTCGACGACCCGACGATCGGGGCGAAATTCCAGTTCCGGGGCGAGAAGTCCCTCGCGGTCAACGGTCCGGAATGCATCGTGTGCGAGGCGTGCCTCTTCGAGTGCGAAGGCGAATGCATTCTCATCACCGACGACGAGAATCACGTGCACTTCTCGGTCTACAAGTAGCCCGATCGACTTTTCCCCTCCTTCCCCCGTCTTGCATCCCCCGACCAAACCTCGTTCCTTCGGTCGGAGGGCCGCCGTCAGTCGCGTGCCGGCAGCCGTTAAATAGCCCGGAACCCCGCCGACGCTACCGTGCCCGAGACGACGAAAGAACCGGGGCGTACCGTCGTAGTTGGGGAGCGCGAGCTTGCGATCGGCTTCCGTTTGATCGGCCTGAAGGACGTCATCGAAGTCACACCCGAGAACTCGGTCGCTGAGTTCCAGCGGGCGATGGGCGGAGGGTTCACCCTCGTCATCGCGACACAGTCGATCCGGGCCCGACTCTCGGACGCGCAACGAACGGCCGCCGACGCGTCCTTAGCACCGCTCGTCGTCTTCGTTCCGACCCCGAGCGGAGAGTTCGAGGTGGAGAGCATCGAGGCGCTCGCGAAGCGAGTCCTCGGCGTCACGCTCTCGGTCGCAGGCTAGCGGAGGAAGGAAGATGGCAGGATCCGTCGCGCGGGTATCCGGTCCGGTCGTCATCGCCGAAGGGCTTGTGGACGCGAAGATGTACGACGTCGTCCGCGTCGGTTCTCTCGGCCTCGTGGGAGAGATCATCCGGCTCGTGGGCGGGACGGCGACGGTCCAAGTCTACGAGGACACGACCGGCATCCGCCCGGGCGACCCGGTCGAAACCACCGGACAGGCGCTCAGCGTCGAGCTCGGACCCGGGCTCCTCAAGTCGATCTACGACGGCGTCCAACGTCCGCTCGACGTCATTCAGAAGAGCGTGGGGGACTTCATCACGCGTGGAACCTTCGCTCCCGCCCTCGACGAAAAGGCCGTCTGGGAGTTCACCGCCACCGCGAAGGTCGGCAGCGAGGTAACGCCCGGAGCCATTCTCGGTACGGTCCAAGAAACCCAGCTCATCTTGCACAAGATCCTCGTTCCACCCGGGGTCAGCGGGACCCTCACCGACCTCAGGAGCGGAAAGTACACGATCCGCGACCGGATCGGTTCGTTGAAGACCAGTGCGGGCACAGTTCCCCTCACTCTGACCCACAAGTGGGTTGTCCGGATTCCGCGCCCGGTCGCGCAGAAACTCCCTCCCGACATCCCGCTCATCACCGGTCAGCGCGTCATCGATAGCTTTTACCCGGTGGCTAAAGGCGGGACCGCATGCGTACCTGGACCGTTCGGCTCCGGGAAGTGCCTTTCGGGTGACACTCCGGTCCTCTTGGGGACAGGGGAGATTGTGAACATCGAGGAGCTGTACAGCAGGGCACGGCGCTCCGGGAACGTCGTGGTCGATGGTGTCGAGGAATGGGTCAAGCTCCGCCGCCCAGTCGAGTTCTGTTCCCTAGTTGGCAGTGCCCTGGTTCGTAGTAAATCATGGCTGGCTTACAAGGGGAAGAGCGACACACTCGTGCGAGTACGCACGCGCTCGGGAAAGTCCGTTCGCGTCACTCCGGTGCACCGGCTCTTCACATTCGGACCAGATGGATCGATGCGCGAGACCGCGGCACGGGATCTCAAAACGGGCGATTACTTGGCCTCGATTCGAAAGACCCCAATCTATCCAAGTCCGCGGCAACTCCACATTACACTTCCGGAAGTCAAGCCTTACGGCAAGCCGATTCGTATTCCGACGGTCATGTCGCCGGAGTTCGGGGAGTTTCTGGGGCTGTTCGTCTCTGAAGGAAGCGTGAACCACGGGCGGACGGTCGTGTTCACGAACTCCGATGAGGCTCTCATCGATAGGTACCTCGAGCTCACAAGAGAGCTCTTCGGTGTCGAAGGCAAGGTCGATCGTCGGCCGGGGGCCTGCCCCTATGTGCGCATCTCGAGAAAGTCCCTAGTGGATCTTCTCGATCGACTCGGTACCGGCAGGAGTTCCGGCGAAAAGCGGATTCCCGGCGCGGTGCTGTCGTCGGACAGCGACTCGCTCGCCGCGTTCCTCCGAGGCTACTACCTTGGCGATGGAAGCTTTTCCAGATCGGAGGCTGAGTTCTTCACGAAAAGCCGGGGACTCCAGGTAGACCTGGCATATGCGCTCTCCCGTTTCGGCATTACCTGCTCTCTCGCTCCCAAACGCGTCAATGGGACCGAATACTTCCGGGTCTTTGTGCATGGGGCCATCAATCTCTCGAAGCTGACAGACGCAATCGGATCCGACACGGAGAAGCTGGCTAAGATTACACGCTATGTTAGCGGAACGAAAATCCCGTACCCCGGAAACGACTTAGTTCCAGTAGCACCCGCCACTATCGAGAGACTTTACCGGGAACACTTCAGCTACTCGCAGCTGCTTGAGAGGGGCATCCAAATAAACAACTACGTCGGAAACGAGGAACGAATGGGCGCCACCATGTTCTCTCGGTTCATGGACGGGTACGGAGTCCTGGGATCGTTGGACGCATTGGAGCCAGTGGCCTCGCGTTTACGCGACCTACTGGAGTGGCTCTACTGCGATGAGGTCGTCGAAGTCGTTGAGGAGAAGGGCCCCTTCGACGTCTACGACTTTTCCTTGCCTGAATACGGCAGCAACTTCGTAGGGGGCTACGGGGGGATCCTGCTCCATAACACCGTGATTCAGCAGCAGCTCGCTAAGTGGGCCGACTCGGAGATCGTCGTCTACGTCGGGTGCGGCGAGCGCGGCAACGAGATGACCGAAGTGCTCGCTACGTTCCCAAAACTCCAAGACCCGAAGTCGGGGCGCCCGCTCATGGAGCGGACCATCCTCATCGCGAACACCTCGAACATGCCGGTCGCCGCCCGAGAAGCGAGCGTCTACACCGGGATCACGATCGCGGAGTACTACCGGGACATGGGCTACGACGTAGCGCTCATGGCCGATTCGACCAGTCGCTGGGCCGAGGCGATGCGCGAAATCTCGGGACGCCTCGAGGAGATGCCCGGGGAGGAGGGCTACCCAGCGTACCTCGGTCGTCGTATCGCAGAGTTCTACGAGCGCGCGGGCCGCGTCGTCACCCTCTCGCCCGAGGGCCGGACCGGCTCGGTCACGGTCGTGGGCGCGGTCTCGCCGCCCGGTGGAGATACCTCCGAGCCCGTCAGCCAGAACACCCTGCGTGTCGTGCGGGTTTTCTGGGCGCTCGATGCCACCCTCGCCTCGCGCCGGCACTTCCCGTCCGTCAACTGGCTCCAGAGCTACTCGCTCTACACCGACGACCTAGAACCGTGGTACGCTTCCTCGCTGTCGAAGGACTTCACGGCGCTTCGCCGGAAGGCCGTCGAGACGTTGCAGAAAGAGTCCGAGCTTCAGGAGATCGTTCAACTTGTCGGAGTCGACGCACTCCCCGAGCGAGAGAAGGCGGTCCTGGATGTTGCACGGATGCTTCGGGAGGACTACCTCCAGCAGAGCGCCTACGACGAGGTGGACACCTATACCTCAATCCAGAAGCAGGCCCGGATGCTTCGAATGATCCTTCGATTCGGGGACCTCGAGCAGGAGGCCATCGGCAAGGGCGCGACCGTCGCCCAGCTCCAGAAGCTTCCCGTGAGAACGAAGCTTTCGCGCATGAAGTGGATCCCGGAAGCGGAAGCCGAGAAACAATTCGGCGAACTCGAACGGGAGACCGACCTGTCGGTCGGCGCCCTCACTGCCACGGCGGGGGGGACCTGATGGCCGCGAAGGAAGCGGGCTCGGCCCGGCGGTCGGTCGACGTTCCGGTGGACTACCGAACGATCGACCGGGTCGCGGGACCGCTACTCTTCGTTCGAGACATCGCGAACGCCGCCTACGGGGAGATCGTCGAGATCCAGCTCCCGACCGGAGAGCGCCGCCAGGGCCAGGTCCTCGACTCGAGGAAAGGCCTCGCGATCGTCCAGGTCTTCGGCCCGACGATGGGCATCAACCTCGAGAAGACGAGCGTGAAGTTCCTCGGCGAGGTCGCAACGCTTCCTGTCTCGGACGAGATGCTCGGACGGGTCTTCAACGGCCTCGGCGAGCCGAAGGACGGCGGTCCGCGGATCGTGAGCGAGACCCGGCTTGAGATCGTCGGGAACGCGATGAACCCGTACTCGCGCGAAGAGCCGAGCGAGTTCATCCAGACCGGGATCTCCACGATCGATGTCAACAACACGCTCGTCCGCGGCCAGAAGCTTCCCATCTTCTCCGGGGCCGGCCTTCCGCACAACCAGATCGCCGCTCAGATCGTCCGCCAGGCGAAGCTCCGCGATTCCTCCGAGGGGTTCGCGGTCGTATTCGCCGCGATGGGCATCACGAGCGAAGAGGCGAACTTCTTCCTCAAGGAGTTCGAGTCGACCGGGGCGCTCGAGCGCGCCGTCGTCTTCTTGAACCTCTCCTCCGACCCGTCCATGGAACGGGTCGTGACGCCGCGCATGGCGCTCACCGCGGCGGAATTCCTGGCGTACGAGCGCGACCTCCACATCCTGGTCGTCCTGACGGACATGACGAACTACTGCGAGGCGTTGCGCGAGGTCGCCGCGGCCCGGGAAGAGGTGCCCGGGCGTCGGGGCTACCCCGGCTACCTCTACACCGACCTCGCGACCATCTACGAGCGGGCCGGGAAGATCCACGGTCGCAAGGGGTCGATCACGCAGCTTCCCATCCTCACGATGCCGGCGGACGACGTGACGCATCCGATCCCCGACCTCACCGGCTACATCACCGAAGGCCAGGTCTACATCAGCCGGGACCTGCAACGCCGCGGAGTCTACCCCCCGATCGACATCCTGCCGTCGCTCTCGCGCCTGATGGGCCAGGGGATCGGCAAGGGACGAACGCGCGAGGACCACCGCGGGGTCTCCGACCAGCTCTTCGCCGCCTACGCGACGGGGAAGGACCAGCGGGCCCTCTCCGCGATCGTGGGAGAGGAGGCGCTCAGCGCTACCGACCGACTCTACCTCAGGGCGGCCGACCGGTTCGAGGCCGAGTTCGTGAACCAGCGACCGGACGAGGACCGGACGATCGACGAGAGCCTTGCCATCGCATGGGACATCCTCGCCGATTTCCCGGATTCGGAGCTGAAGCGGATCCGGCCGGAATTCATCGAGAAGTACAAGCCGAAGCGAGCGGCCCCCGCCGCGTAGGCGAGCGCAAGCGACGATGCCGGCCGAGACCGTCCGACCGACCCGACTCGAACTGCTGCGCACGCGCCGCCGGATCGTGGTCGCGAAGAAGGGTCTCAACCTCCTCAAACTGAAGCGCTCCGCGCTGATCGTGGAGTTCTTCGCCCTCTCCCGCGAGGCGATGAAGTTGCGCGGGGACCTCAAGGCACGGATCGAGCGCGGATACGAATCCGTCCGGCTCGCGGAGATGATGGAGGGTCCCACCCGCCTCGAGAACATCTCGATGCTGCTGCGGGACATCGCACCGGTGGCCGTCACGACCAAGAACGTCATGGGGGTCCGGACGCCGCGGGTCGACCGCGGCGGCTACCAGCCGACCCCGACCGCCGACCTCCTCGACCTCCCCACGTCGATCGAGGAGTCGGTCCGCCGCTTCCAGGGGATCTACCAGGTCGTCCTCGACATCGCCGAGAAGGAGAACGCGCTGCGACGCCTCCTGAAGGAGATCGAGAAGACGAAGCGCCGGGCGAGCGCGATCGAGAACGTCCTCGTCCCACGCCTTCAGGGGATCGTCCGCTACATCAAGTTCCGATTCGACGAGATGGAACGCGATTCGTTCAGCATGCTCAAGACCGTCAAGCGGAAGATGGAACAGGAGGGCAGCAGTGCCAGCGCCGCCTAACGTCGCGCTTCGGCGGTTTGCCGTGGTCTGGTCGGTCAGCCTCGCGATCAAGGTCGCGGCGCTGGCCGTGCTCTTCCTCATCGTCGTGCGGTTCTGGGGAGGATTCTGACGATGGCCACCGAGACGTCCCAAGGGACGGCGCCCGCCTCGGTGGAAGCGCTGAAACGGGTGAAGGCGACCGAGACGGAGTGGGACGCGCGTCTGAAGGCGGCCCGCGAGGAGTCCGAGGTCGCTCTCCGTCGATCCCGTGAGGAGGCGGAGGCGGCGGTGAAGGCCGCGGAGACCGAGGCCGAACGCGAACGGACAGACCGAGTAGAGCACGCGCGGGTCGAGGCTGCCGGGTTGGCCGCGGCGATCGTCGCCGAAGGCCAGAAGGCCGCGGAGCTCGCCGCCCGCGGCGAAGGTCGGCGCCCCGCGGACAAGAAGGACGCGATCCTCGCCGTCGTGCTCGGGTCATTCGGGAAGGACTAACTGGGAAGGAGTCGAGCGTGGCGCTGCGGCCGGTCAAGATGGCAAAGGTCGGCCTGATAGGCCTCAAAGAGGACGAGGAGAGGACTCTCACCGTCCTCCACGACCTGCGCGTCGCCCAGGTCGAGCCGCTCTCCCCCGACGCGATGGCGGAGCTCGGCCCCGAGCGCGGACCCGAGTCGCTGCGCGCGGCGGGTGACGAAACGCTCCGATTCCGCGGCCTCCTCAGCGCGCTCCCTCGGGGAGCGGCCGGTGCTCCTCGCCGGTTCAATTCGGTCGTGGAAATCCTCGCGGCGGCCCGGACCGTCACCATCGACCCCGAGGTCGGGGAGCTGAAGCGCGAGGACGACCGCCTGGTGACCGAGCAGAAGGGAATCGTCGACACGGTCGAGCTGCTCGAGCAACTTTCGTTCTACCGCGACCGACTCGAGTACCTGGATTCCCGCAACTTCCTCACGTTCTACGGAGAGGCGCCGGCGGAGGAATACGCGGCGTTCGTGGCGGCGCTCCCGAAGGAAGCGGACGGCCAGTTGCTGGTCGGACCCTCCGCCGACACCGTGCGGTTCCTCCTCCTCCTGCGGCCCGCCGGTGCGGACGCCCTTTCCCGACTCTCGCAGGCGCGCGGAGTCCGTCTGGTCGCGGTGCCGCGCCTCCAAGGGACGGCCGCCGACGAGCTCGCCGCTTTCCGCGCACGTTCTGCCCAGATCATCGGGCGTCGCACCGAGATCGCTGCTCGTCTCGCCGCGATCTCCCGAGAATGGTATCCGCTCGTGAGCGCGATCGGCGAAGCGCTCGAGATCGAGAATCGGAAGGCCGAGGTCGTCACGAAACTCGGCGCGAGCCGCGCCGCCTTCGCGCTCGAGGCCTGGGTCCCCGAACGGGACGTCGCCCGGCTCGAGGCCGTGGTGCAGCGCGAGAGCGGTAACCGGACGTTCCTCTACCGCGTGCCGACTCAGGAGGAGCCGCCCACGATGATGTCGAACCCGCGCGGGGTCCGACGGTTCGAGTTCTTCGTCCGATTCTATTCTCTTCCTCAAGCCACCGAGTGGGACCCGACCCTCGTCTTCTCGGTGGCCTTCCCGCTCTTCTTCGGGTTCATGCTCGCCGACTGGGGCTACGGCCTCACGATCCTGCTGATCTCGCTGTGGATGATCGCCGGGTTCCCCGGAGCCCGGTTCCTCCCGAAGTTCGGCCGCAACTTCGTGAAGATGATCATGGGCCCGAAAGGGATGCAGCAACTCGCCTACGCGCTCTTACCGGGGTGCGCGCTCGCGATCGGTCTCGGCCTCTACACGGACGAGTTCTTCGGCTACCAGCTGCTCCACCAGCTCCTCGGCTACGTCGGCCCGAACCCCGCCTCGAGGACGAGCGTGCCGACGTACCTCCTCTTCGCCGGGTTCATCGGCCTCGGCATGGTCGTCTTCGGCTTCCTGATGGGCGCGCTCAAGGAGTACTTCCATCACCACCCGCGCGGCGTCATCGCCAAGTCCGGCGGGATCCTCTTCGCGTTCGGGATCGCGTTCTTCGGGCTCGCCGTCATCCACAAGGCCGACTCGATCTCCGCCGACCCGATCGTCATCCTCTGGTACGCGCTGCTCGGCGCCGGCCTCGCGATGCTGCTCCTCGGGGAGGGCATCCAGATGGGGATGATGGGTCTCATCGAGGTCGTGAGCCACATCCTGTCCTACACGCGGCTCGTCGGCATCCTGCTCGCGAGCGTCATCCTCGCGCTCGTGATCAATACGATCGGCAGCGGCCTCGTCCTCGGGGGGACGATCGTCGGGATCTTGGCGGGCGTCGTGATCATCGTCATCGGTCAATCGTTCAACGTCATTCTCGGCGTCTTCGAGCCGGGGATCCAGGGGGCGCGGCTGATCTTCGTCGAGTACTTCTCGAAATTCTATAGCGGCAACGGCAAGGTCTTCAAGCCGTTCGGCGCGCCGCGGACGCACACCGTTTCCTCCCTCGAACCGGAAGGAACGCTCCCCGCGGGACCGATCGTTCGGACCCCCTCGGAGTGAGCGAGCCCGCGGCGGGCGCGCCGTCGTTCCCCTACAGGCGCGGCGACACCAGCAGCGGGGTCAGCCGCTCGGCGCTGAGCCCGTAGAGGCGGCCGAACACGGCGCGGCGAAGGTCGCTGCGCTCGAGCTCGTTCCGCAGTAGGTAGGCGAAGATCACGCTCAGCGAGAGCGGGTACGTCCTCAAGCGTTTGAGCTCGGTCGCAGCGCGTTCGCGTTCGAGGGCGACTTCGTAACCGGTGAGGGTGCCGCCGGCCGCGAACTCCGTACCGCCTTCGCCGACCGAAGGGAATCGGGGCGCGAGGCGCTCGGCGAGGTCGGGCACGTTGCGCGCCGAGTAGAGGTCGGGGGCCTGGGCCGCCGTGAGGGAGCCGCCGTCGAGCCAACGGGTGAGCACCTCGTCCATCGCGAGAGCGTAGTCCTTGCCTTTGAGGAGCAGGAGCGCGTTGCGCACATCGATCTCGCTCTGCAGGAGTCCGCGCACCACCCACTCGTCGCCCTGGAAGAACTTGGTCTGGGCGAGCACGTTGCGGAAGTACTCCTTGTCGAGCGCGTGCAGGATCGGGAAGATGTTGTGGGTCCGCTCGAACGCCTCGAGGAACGGCAGGATCGTCGCCCCGTAGCCGTACTTCACGAGCGAAGTGACGGTCGCCTCGACCGTCGTCTGACCGAGCAGGATGCGGAAGTCGTCGAGGTTCATCGCGCCCGCGTAGAGTCCCGCGGGGATCTCCCGGCTCGAGACCAAGTGGTCCTCGGTCTCGGTCACGCTGCGCCCCTCGACCTTCGCGCTAAGGATCATCTCGATGTTCTGAATGTCCCAGCGGCCGAGATAGGCCGCCACGACCGCGCGACCGGCGAACGGCGTCGCCTCGAACGCGTGGCGGTTGCGTCGCACGAAGGTTCGGTTGATCGCGAGCTCGACCAGGCTCGCTCCGGAGTGGGTCGCCCGGACCCGGGCGATGTCGGCGGCGTACGGGGTCGTCTCGAGGACCTTCGCGAACTCGTTCGGTTCCTTCGTCGCGAGCAGCAGCGGGTAGGTCTCCTTCGGGAGGAAGGCGGTGAATTCCGGCTTCAGGCGACCGAGGGCGCTCGCGTAGGGGGAAGCGGCCATCGCGCCGCCTTAGGCCAGGATCTCGCGGACCCGGTCCTCGCGCAACCGAAGCAGTTCGTCGAACGAGAGGTTGAGGCGTCGGCTCCCGTCGGGAGTCTCGGCGACGAGGCCCCCCACGATCGGCTGCGGGGTCGGGTCGAAGCTCTTACCGGCGACCTTGGCGAGCAGGGCGGCATCTTCCGTGCGACCTGAGACGCGCAGCTGCTTTCCGAGGGAGCCGGTGGCCACGGCCACCATGCGCTTCAGCACCGTCGGGTACTCCGCGGAACGAGTGTACTCCTGAAGGAGCGCCCGGGTCTCCCCGATCGCGCTCGTGAGTCGCTCCTCCCGGGCCTCGTAGAGGAGCTTTCGAGCCTGGAGCTTCGCCCCCGCGAGACGCTGGGCGCGTTCGCGGGCGACCTCGGCCTCGGTCGCTTTAGCGCTCTCGGAGCGGAGCTCGGCGAGCCGGCGGTCCTTCTCCGCGGAGACCTTCGCGGCTTCCTCGTCCCGGCGCGCGGTCAACGCGGCCAAGTCGGCCTCACCACGACGGCGAATCTCGTCGACGAGGCTCTCGAGGCTCATGGATGCGAGCGCCGCGCCTACGAGATGACCCCGAGCAGCAGGATGATCCCGAGCACGAATCCGATGATCCAGAGCGTTTCGGGAATGACGAAGAAGAACAGCACCTGACCGAACTTCTCCGGCTTCTCCGCGATGATGCCCATGCCGGCCGCCCCGATGCCCGACTGCGCCATTCCTGTCCCGATCAGACCTCCCGCGATGGCGATGCCGGCCGCGAGCGTCGCGTAGTCGCTTGCTACCATAGGGTGACCCGGGCGGGCCGAACAAGGTCGGGTATATAACCCGAAGCCCGCGGGGCGGTGCTCCCTCTACCGGCGAGGAATCTATTCCGGTTTCGGGGGGTTGGGCGAGGCCGCTTGGGAGGGGGTTTCCTCCGCTGTTTCCGGCCGCGGAGAGCGAGCCTTCGCGCGGACCTTCTGGACGAGCGCGATCGTCGCCCCCCACGCGATGAATCCGAAAATGTACGCCGTCAGACAGACCAGGCAGAGGGCGTGGATCTCGCCGAGCTCGACGTACCCGAAGTAGAAGGAGAGGGCCACTCCGCCGGTCGTCAGGAAGAGCAGGAGGTACGGCCAGAGGGGCTCCCGGCGTCGGGACTCCGCGACCGCCGCGACGAGAAGGATGAGGACGAAGCCACCGATGCCGATGAACGAATCCGGGACCCCGAAGAGGGTCGTCTTCCCACTGTTCGCGACCGCGCTGCACGAGACGAAGGCGTTGACGGTGCAGAGCGACGCCAGCGACGCCTCGAGGGTCTCGAGTTCCGTAAAGATCGAGACGATGAGGCCGAGTCCGCCGGCGAAGTAGATGACCGACCGGAGGTCGCGGGTCCTCATCGAGGCCTAGGATATTTGGGAAAGCCGCGAGGAGACCCCGGCCTGCGTCGCCGCCGACCAGTGGTACTCGGACGTGAGCTGCGCGACGGTGTCCCCGCACGATTTCGTCAGGTAGGCCATCACCCACCAGGCCTGGTCCTGGACCGCGTTCCACGCCGCTCCGGACTCGGTAGAGACCTGGTTCATAACGCTGGTTGCGCCTCCGTTCTGTCCCCCCGCCCAGGTTTGAAGGTTCGACGGACCGATGAGCGTCGTTCCGCCGTGGATGTATTGGCCGTTGATGGCCACGAAGGGGATCGTTCCCATCGGCGCATACGCAGAGAAATACGCCTGCTGAACGCAGTTGGCCGTGCCCGGGAACGTGCCGTCGTTCCCCGAGGCGTCTTCGGCGACTTGGAACGAGACGGTCGTCGAACTTACCGAGAGACCCGCGAGGACCACCTCGGGCGTCGACGGATACACGTCGCCCGAAGCAGAGTACGAAGTGGTCGCGCCCGTCACCTGGCCGAACTCCGTGAGCGCCTTCCAGATGGCCCAGCTGCTCGCGGAGCAGTACGGGCACCAGGTGGCGCCGTAGAAGAAGATCACCGGTCGGCCACCGTCCTGCCACGGCGAGGCGCTGACCGACATCCACCCTTCGGGGTGGCTCGTCCCCGAGGAGGGGAGAATCGGGCAACCGAAGAAAAGAATCCCGCCGAGGGCGATCACTCCCGAGATCACCAGGCCGAGCACGACCCCGGTGACCAAAGCGGTCCGGTACGGCTTCGACCAGCGGGCCCCCGACGATCGGAACAGGCCGAACAAGAGAAGGAACGCCGCGACCACGAGGCCCAGGGCCAGGTAGGGGATCGCGGGCAGGACGAGGCCGACCGGCGACGGGACGAGGTAGGCGATCAGGAACCAGATGGCGAAGACCGGCACGAGCAGGTAGCCGATCCGCGGCAGCGTCCACTTTCGCTCCGACTTCTCGACGTCCTGCTTCGCTTTGGCCGCGGTGACCGGCTCCTCGTCCCGGCGGCGCGCCCGCGAACGCTGGTGGTGATAGAGGCCCCGGAGAGCGCGTCCGGGCTCCTGGACCGATTTGTCGGGATGGAATCCCACTTTCGGGTCGTCGGCGATCTGGTCCCAATCCCAGTCTTTGGACCGGAGTTCTTCCACTCGGTCCCAGTCCACCATCGAACGACGAACCGACGCACCCCTTTTCCCCTTTTGCCCCGAGGCGGCGCACCCCACCCCGGGAGACCCGGCCCCATTGACCTTTTACCCGGGACAAGGTGCGGCGGTCTGATGCGCCTCACGTTTCTCGGGACCGCAGGTTCCTGGCCCACCAAGGAGCGGTCGGCGAGCGCGATCGCGCTCGATACGGAGAAAGAGCTGCTCCTCCTGGACTGCGGCGAAGGTACGCAGCGCCAGTTCTTCCAATCGTCCGCCTCGTTCATGCGGGTCCGACGGGTCTTCCTGACCCATTTCCACGGCGACCACTTCCTCGGCCTGCCCGGTCTCATCCAGAGCATGAGCCTGAACCACCGGACCGAACCGCTCGACATCTACGGCCCGCCCGACGCCGAGGAGATGGTCGGCCGGGTCCTCAAGATGGGGTACTTCACCCTCCGCTTTCCCGTCACGGTCCATGCCTTGAGCCCCGGGTCCACGGTCGAGCTCGAGGGATACACCGTGAGCGCGGCGGCTGCGATTCACCCGGTCCCGTCGCTCGCCTATCGTGTCGAGGAGGGGCCGAAACGCGGTCGGTTCGACGGCGAGAAGGCCCGTTCGATGGGGATCCGCGGCCGAGATTTTGCCACTCTCGAGGCCGGCGACCCGGTCCGCGTCGGCTCGACGGTCGTGCACCCCGCGGACGTGATGGGACCGGCTCGTCCGGGCCGTTCGGTGGTGTATTCCGGGGACACGGCCCCCTCGGAGGAGGTCCGCCGGCTCGCCCATCGGGCGACCGTGCTCATCCACGAAGCGACGGTCGCGCAGGAACTCGAGGCCGAGGCGAACGAGTGGGGGCATTCGTCGGCTCGGCAGGCGGCCGAGCTCGCGAACGCCGCCGAGGTGTCGACCCTCTTCCTCACGCACTTCTCCGCCCGCTACAAGGAGCTTGAGCCGCTCGAGTCGGAGGCGAGAATCCTCTATCCGGGGTCCCTTGTGGCCCGAGACCTCCTCGACCACCTGATCTACCAGCCATGATCCACGCCGACCTCCTGGTCTCGGGCATCGGCGAACTCGCCACCCTGTCGAAAGGTCCCGTCCCGCGCGTGGGGGAGCAGGCCGGTGAACTCGGAACGGTTCCTGACGCCGCGTTCGCCGTCGCGGATGGCCGATTCGTCTGGGTGGGCCGCGAACGGAACGTATCGAGGAACGTTCGCCTCCGTCCCGGCGGCCGACGCTATTCGGCGCGGGGCGGAACCGTCGTCCCCGGGTTCGTCGATGCGCACACGCACGTCCTCTATGCGGGCGATCGCGCGTTCGAGCTCCCGCTCAAGGTCCGAGGATGGGGGTATGCCGCGATCGCGCGGGCCGGCGGCGGAATTTACGCGACCGTGCGAGCCACGCGCCGGGCCTCGGACGAGGAGATTCTCGCCGTCACCGGCGCCCGGCTGGAACGAATGAGCGCTTGGGGGACGACCTCGGTCGAGGTGAAATCGGGCTACGCCCTCACGGTCGAGGGCGAGCTCCGTCTTCTTCGACTCATCCCGCGACTCGCGCGTCGTACGGGTATTCGGCTCGTGCCGACGTTCCTTGGGGCGCATGCGGTCGCACCGGAGTATCGGTCCCGGTCGGATGCCTATATCGACCGGCTGATCCGGGACGCCCTTCCCCGCATTGCGCGCGAGCGACTCGCCCGCTACTGCGATGTCTTCTGCGAACCCGGATTCTTCTCCGTCCGTCAGTCCGAGCGACTGCTGCGATCGGCGCTCGCGCTCGGGCTCGGCGTCAAGGTCCACGCCGAAGAGTTCGTGCTTTCGGGCGGGGCCCGGCTCGCCGCCCGCCTTCGGGCGGTGTCGGCCGAGCACCTGCTCGCCGCGCGGCAGGAAGATCGGGCGCTTCTTGCGAAGGCCGGAGTGACGGCGGTGCTCCTACCTCTGACCGCGCTCGCGGCCGCTCCCGGAGTTCGCAGCCCGGGCCGAGAGATGGTCGACGCCGGCGTGCCGGTAGCCCTCGGGACCGACTGTTCCCCGAACTCCTGGGTCGAGTCGATGCCACTCGTGCTCGCGCATGCCGTTCACTCCGCGCATCTTTCGCCGGCGGAAGCGCTGAGCGCGGCGACGGTGAACGCCGCGCACGCGATCGGCCTCGAGGACGCGGGGACGATCGAACTGGGCCGTCTCGCCGATTTCGCGGTCTTCCCGTTCCGGTCGGTCGACCAGCTGGGATACCGGTTCGACGCGATTCCGGTGTCCGTTTTCCGTCAGGGAAACCCGATTTCTCCGCCGACACTCCGTCAGTACTTCTAAATAGGGGGCTCCTCCCTCCCCGGTCGAGGTCGCCAACATGGCGGAAAAGGTGGGCAAGGAGCAGATCAAGCGAGAGAAGGGTTACCTGTACTATCTCGGCAAGGATGGGTATCTCTGGAAGACCCCGACGAAGTTGAACAAGTCCGGCAGGAAGGGCCGTGTTGGCACGGAAAAGATCGTCCGCCAGGACGGTTACATGTACTTCCTCGACAAGAAGGGGTACGTTTCCCGCGCCAGAATGAAGAACGCCTGAACGGCGTCACCCTTTCTTGGGAACCTTCCTTCGGGGAGGTTCCCCAAACTCTTTTTTCTCATTTCGTAAGTAAGAGACCGCTTGTGCCAGCGCGATTCCAAATAGGCGGACCTCGTCGCGCTTCGCGGAGAGTTTCCCCGATGGTCTGCCGCAACGACCCCGACGACCCGCGCAAGTGCGAGCGCTGCGGCGCGTTCCTCTGGGTTGCCGAGGAGGGTCTCTATTGCGGCGATTGCGGCACCCTCATGCCGTGCACGATGCGAATCCTTCCCCCTCCACCGGAAGTTCGTCCGGTTTCGTCGGGGTCGGTCTAGGACGCTCCGACGGGCGGCCCCGAGGGCGGCGGACGGTAGTGCGTCCAGAGCGTGTAGAAGAACAACCCGAACAGGATGTCCGGTACAATTTCGACCGGCAGGAAGATCTGGGAGATGAGCCCGATCGCAGCGATCGGTAGAAGGGCGCCCAGAGCCAACAAGATGAGCGCCGACTCGTTGCCGGTTCGGCCGATCACTCGACGGACATAGAGCAACAGGAGTCCGGCGAAGAACACTTCGACCGCCATCACCGCCGGCGGCCATGCCGAGCCCGAGGCGCCCACGCCGGGGACCAGCAGCAGGATCGGGTAGAAGACGAAACCGAGCACAAAGTACCACCGGACCCCGAGACGTGGGCGCTCGCCCGTGGGCTCCAGGGACCCTTGCGGCAGAGCGCGCGTCGTCGCATAGAGGAGGATCGCCAGAACGGCCGCTGCGACGAGGAGCCCGGGCGCGGTCCGCCAGTACCCGATGCTGTAGGCGAGGGCGAAGATGTCGAGGGCGTAGATGACGAGCGCGATCGGGATCTGCCGGTTCGAGAGCAGCGAACGTCCTCGGGTCTCGGGGAGAGCGAGCCCCAGCAGGAGGATCGGAAGGCCCACGCTGTAGACGATGTGGACGCCGAGGACGCCCACCGTCCAGACCCAGTTCACTCCGTCGAACCGTCCGTACGAACCGAGCTGTCCTACTACCGATGCGTGGGGGTTGAAGAGCGTGCTGAGCGCGGTCCCCTCTTCGAGGAGGGCGTAGGCACTGCCGAGGAGAAGGATCCCCGCCCAGCCGGGTTTCCATCGAACGAACGCTTCTCGGACCAGGAGAACCCCCGGCCCGTAGAGCCCCAGGTTGAGCGCGAGAAATAGAAGGAATCCTCCCGGAGCGTAGACGAGCGCCGCGGTCGGGGTCGACCCCGAGAGGTACTCGGGGATCCCCGGCGTGAAACAGAGAAAAAGAACAACCGGGTGTCGCCGGAAGAACGCGACGATTCGAGGAAGTGGAGCCGGCCGAACTCCCTCGACCATCGAGCCGAACGGGTCGGTTCCCGTACATAGAACCGGGCCGTGGTCGGAAAACCGCAACCCGTCTTACGCAGTAACGTCCAGTGCGCTTCGGACGACGCGGTTTCCGGACGTTTCGAACTTGTGTCGGACCAAGCAAACTTATAGCGGGTCACTCTTGGCTCGCTCCCGGAGGGTTTTCACGGTGTCCCGCGCGACACCATCCGCGTCCTCGACCGTCGGCGACCGTAGTGAAACGGCCTTTCGACTGGACCGTTTCAACCACCGGCCGCGAACGGGTTAGGTTCCTGGTTGGTGTTATTACCTATCGGTCGGGCAACCCCATCCACCCTTCAGGAGTATTTTCAAATGGCAGTAGCCAAGAAGCGCGCCACGCCCGCGTCGGACGAATCGGTCGCTCGACCCGCGACCCGAATCGGACGCGAACCGATCCCCGTCCCTCGCCTCGTTCCCCGAGGCAAGACCGCGTTCGACACGGTCCAGTGGCGTACCCACGACGCCGTGATCAAGAACGCCGAAGGCAAGGTCATCTTCGAGCAGAAGGGGATCCACGCCCCGACCTCCTGGTCCGAGACGAGCGTCAACATCGCCGCGTCGAAGTACTTCCGCGTCCTGCAGGGACGGCGCGAGAACTCGATCGACGGGATGATCCGACGCGTCTGCCACTTCATGGCGGAACGCGGCCTCGACCTGGGCTACCTCGATACGCCGGACGAGGCAACGACGTTCGAGGAGAGCCTTTCGTACCTGATGGTCCAGCAGATGGCGGCCTTCAACAGCCCCGTCTGGTTCAACGTCGGGGTCCGCGAACCCCCCCAGTGCTCGGCATGCTTCATCCAGTCGATCAGCGACGATATGGATTCGATCCTCGCCCTCGCGACGAGCGAGGGTCGCCTCTTCAAGGGTGGAAGCGGTACCGGCACGAATCTCTCCCCGCTGCGCGGCAGCCACGAGAAGCTCGCCGGAGGCGGGATCGCGTCGGGCCCGGTCTCGTTCATGCGGGCCTTCGATGCCCTGGCCGGCGTCATCAAATCCGGCGGGACGACCCGTCGCGCCGCGAAGATGGTCATCCTGAACATGGACCACCCGGACGTCGTCGACTTCATCGATTGCAAGGTCCGCGAGGAGGACAAGGCCGCCGCGCTCATCCGCGAAGGCTACTCGGCCAACTTCGACGGAGTCGACCCCGACTCGGCCTACGCGTCGATCGCCTACCAGAACGCGAACCACTCCGTTCGCGTCCCGGATTCGTTCATGGAGGCGGTCATCCGCGACAAGGAGTGGAAGACGACCAATCGTACCGACCACTCGGTCGCCAACACCTACCCCGCTCGCGAGCTCTGGCGCAAGCTCGCCTACGCCGCGTGGCGGTGCGGCGACCCCGGTGTTCAGTTCGATGACGTGACGAACGACTGGCACACGTGCCCGAACACCGGACGTATCAACGCCTCGAACCCGTGCAGCGAGTACCTGTTCCTGGACGACTCCGCGTGCAATCTCGCGTCGATCAACCTGATGAAATTCCTGGACTCGAAGGGGCAGTTCGACATCGAGCTGTTCCGCCAAGCCGTCCGGACGATGATCCTCGCGATGGAGATCATCGTCGACGCCTCGAGCTACCCGACGGCTCCGATCGCGCAGAACTCGCACGACTACCGGCCCCTCGGACTCGGCTACGCGAACCTCGGCGCCCTCCTGATGCACTACGGACTCGCCTACGATTCGGACGCCGGGCGCACGCTCGCCGCCTCGGTCTCCGCGTTCCTCTCGGCCGAGGGATACCACATGTCGAGCGAGATCGCGAAGCGGGTCGGCCCGTTCACGGGATTCGACCGCAACCGCGCCCCGATGCTGCGCGTCATGGGCAAGCACGCGAAGGCGAGCGAGGAGATCCCGCACAACGACCCGCGCCTCACGGCGTTCGCCCAGGCCGCGGTCGACCGCTGGCACGACACGGTGAAAGCCGGCGAGCTCTGGGGCTACCGCAACGCGCAGATCTCGGTCATCGCGCCGACCGGCACGATCGGTCTGCTGATGGGCTGCGACACCCTCGGCCTCGAGCCCGAGCTCTCTCTCGTCAAGGTGAAGAACCTGGTCGGGGGCGGCATCCTGCGGATGGTCAACCGAACCGTCCCCGGAGGGCTCCACGCCCTCGGCTACTCGCCCGACGAGATCCGGGCCGTCACCGAGCACATCGAGAAGACCGGCACGATCGAGGGCGCCCCGGGTCTCGACACGGAGGACCTTTCTGTCTTCGACTGCGCGCTCGCTCCCGCGGGCGGTGTGCGCACGATCCTGCCCATGGGCCATCTCAAGATGCTGGGGGCGGTCCAGCCGTTCCTCTCGGGCGGAGCGTCGAAGACGATCAATCTCCCCAACGAAGCGACCATCGAGGACATCGAGAAGATCTACCTCGAGGCCTGGAAGCTCGGCATCAAGTCGGTCGCCCTCTATCGGGACGGCTGCAAGGCTTCCCAGCCGTTCGAGACGGGCAAGGGACGGGCAGGAGCTCCCGTCGGTCCGCGCGGACCGGCCCGCGAGCGCCTCCCCGACGAGCGCAAGGCGATCACCCACCACTTCTCGGTCGGCGGTCACGACGGCTACGTGACGGTCGGCCTCTACCCTGACGGCCGGCCCGGCGAGATCTTCTTCCGGGTCACGAAGGAGGGTTCGACGGTGAACGGCCTCATGGATTCGCTCGGGATCTCGATGTCGATGGCGCTGCAGCACGGGGTGCCGCTCAAGGACCTCGTGCGCAAGCTCGCCCACCTGCGATTCGAGCCCGCCGGCGCGACCAACAACCCGCGGATCCGATTCGCGAAGTCGATCCCCGACTACGTGGCGCGCTGGCTGGCGCTCGAGTTCCTGACCGAGGACGAGCGCCGCGCGATCGGGCTCGAGGGCCCGGCCGAAGGGAACGGGAACGGCCACGCTCCCGCGCCGGCCGGCGGTTCGAAGGGGACCACGGCCTCCCGCCCCACCACCGTGAAGTTCGAGACGAAGGCGCTCGATGCGTTCTCTCCGGACTACTCGGGCGGCTCGAGCGAGGACGCGCCCTCGTGCGCGGTCTGCGGCGGCATCATGGTCCGGTCGGGCACCTGCTACGCGTGCACGGTCTGCGGTTCCACGAGCGGGTGCTCGTAGGAACTCTCGGCGCAGCGTCCTTCCGGCGCTACGACGAGCGGTCGGCGCTCACGGCGGGCGCCGGTTCGCCCGCGGGCTTCGCGGCCGGTTGCGCGGCGGAGACCTCAAACCGGGTGCCGTCCGCGCGGAACCGGTAGTTCCGCAGGCCGAGCGACAGGATCAGCCCGACCAGCGCCACGACCGCGACGATCGCGAAGAGGACAGCGAACCCCGTGATCCCCGGAACGCTCGCGGTGATGGGGCCCCCGGGAGTGATCGCGACGACCGCCTGGGCGACGAAGCTCGCGGTGATGACGGCGGCGAGCACCGGACCGACCGCGCTCCCGAGGTTCCGGAACGTCTGGTTCATCCCGGTCTGGATCCCGAGCTCCTTCGGCGAGACGGAGAGAACGATGATGTTCGACATCGCGATGAGCACCGCGACGTTCCCGACGAGCGCCGGGATCGCGAACACAATAAGTTCGAGGATCGACGCGTGAAACACGAGGAGCCCCACGCCCCCGAGTCCCATCACCGCAAAGCCGGTGATCATCACGGGCTTCGGGCCTCCCCAGGCCACCCAGCGACCCCAGAGCGGTGCGAAGATGAGCATCCCGAGGGCCGAGGGGAAGGCGACCAATCCCATCTGGAACTCGTCGTAGCCGAAGCCGGGCGAGTACGGGTCCTCGACGAGGATCGTGAGGGTGACGAAGATCAGGAACATCCCGAGGCCGACGATTACCCCGTTGACGTTCGAGATCCAGATGTTCCGCTCCTTGAGCGCCTTGAACGAGACCACCGGCGTGGGGGCCCTCGGCTCCCAATAGAGGAAGAACGCGGTCGCCGCGAGCGCGATGAGGAAGAAGTCGGGAACCCCGAAGGGGACCCCGGCGAGGGTGACCGCCGAGAAGCTGGTCCAGCCCCAATAGACGCCCTCCGTGAGCCCGAACATCACCATCGCGAGCGCGACCCCGAGGCTGCTGATCCCCGGGATGTCGATCGGCTTCGGGGAAAGGTGCGGCGACTCGCGCAGGTAGAGGAAGGCGAGGATCACGACGATGATCGCGATCGGAGTGACGGTGTGGTACGTGAGCTGCCAGCCGAACGTGTAGGCAATGTATCCGCCGCCGACCAACCCGAGCGCCGCGCCGGTCGCGAACATCCCTCCGATGATCCCCTGGGCCTGTCCGACCCGGGACGCCGGGTAGACCTCGGGGAGCATCGCGAACGCGAGCGGGAACATGCCCATGCCGAGCCCCTGGAACGCCCGCACGCCGATCAGGAGGTAGATCTGGTTCGCCGTGCTCACGCCAAGAGCCGTCCCGATGTTAGGGGTGAATCCCGCGACGCTGACCGCGACGGCGTAGAGCCCCATCACGAAGATCAGCATCCGCTTCTTGCCGTACTTGTCGCCGAGCTTGCCGAAGATCGGAGTCGCGACGGTCCCGACGAGGAGGTACGCCGAGACGATCCAGACCACGGTGGTCGTCGGGGCGTTGTCGAAGAACAGGACGAACGATTTGAACGCGGGCAGGACCATCGTCTCGACGTAGGTGACCATGAGCGCCATCGCCGCGAGAACGATGATTGCGCCCCGGGCGGCGCGGGGGTCGTAGGGAGTTCCCACGGCGGTGAGGTTCCCTCCGGGAGCTCTCACGAGCCCTCCTCGTGCGAGAGTTCGGACGCGTCGAGACGCCCGTTCAGTTCCCGGAAGACACGGACCGCGGTCGCGACGTCCTCGGGGGGCAGCTCCTCGGCGGCTTCGGCCATCACTCGACCGATCCGGGCCCACACGCGCGACTCGACCTTGCGACCCTTCGGGGTCAGCGAGAGGTCGACCGCGCGACGGTCGCGCTCGGACCGGTGGCGGGTCACGAGGCCGGAGGCTTCGAGTTGATCGACGCTGGCGCACACGGTGGGAGCGGAGACCGAGAGATGCCGGGCCACGGTGCTCACGGACGCCGCGCGGAGACTCGAGACCAGATGGAGGGCCCAGAACTGTCCCATGGAGATCCCCTCGGCCTCGAGGGTGGGGTGGATGCGATGCAGGACGGACCGCATGACCTCGTGGACCGAGGCCACAAGCTCCTCGGCTTCGGGGTGCGCCGTCTCTCGGTGGGCCAAAGCGGCCGTGGCGACCATGAGGTCTCCTAACTATTAGGTCGCGTAATAATTAGATAATATAAGCATTCGGGTGCCTAGGCGAGGGCATAGCGCGCGAGCTCGACGAGGTCCGCGAATCCCGGTCTCGAGTCCTCCGGCACGGTTTTGCTTCCCCACGCCGCGACGATGGCGCCGGAAGGAAAGCTCGGGTCTCGGCCCGCCTCCGCCGCTCCCACGGCGGTAGGCGGCCCGCGGCGGTCGATCTCGAGCAGGAGCACGAGGGCACCTACGGGGCCCGAGTCCACCGCGACCCGGACGCGTTTCCCGCGACCCGAGACCTCGACCCGGGCCTCCTCGTCATGGAGGTGCGCGATCCGAACGTTCCGAGCCGGGGAGCTCTTCGCATGGGCCGGAACTGGCCGCCAGCGGATCTTCACGCCGGCCGAGCGGTAGCGCGCGAGCAGGCCCGGGTCGATCGAGAGAATTCCGGAGGAAGTGCTCACGCTACCACCCTCCGCCCCCGCCAGAGAAGGCAGTCCGGTCGCACCGAGCACGGACCACAGACCGAGATATCTCGTTCCTTCGGGCAATCTCCCGAGATTCCCGTGTGACAGAGCACGAAGTCGTACTTTGTCGGGTCGAGCGGGTCGATCCGGCGCAGGGCTTCGCTCACTTCTTCGACGGCGTCCCACGAGCGAGTGCGCCGGCCGGTAAGTCCGAGGTGATAGGCGATCCAATGAACATGCTGGTCCAGCGGGACCCGAAGCTCCCCGGTCGGGACGCGGCGCCAAACGCCGAGGTCCGGGTACCGGTCCCGGACCATCCAGCGGACGAAGAGTGTGAGGCGCTTGCACGGACTGCCCGCGGCGTCGCGAGGGCTCGGGAAGAGGGCTCGATACCCGCGGGGAGGCGGGCCTATGGACGGTCGGACGGCCTCCCCTCGAAGGACTCGGGAAAGCTCGTCCAACCCGCCCGCGAAACCGCCGGTCGAGAGTCCGTCCACGAACGCGGTTTCGAGCGAAGGGTGGCGGCGGTAGTACCGTTCGAGGATGCTGGCCAGGAAGTCGAGCTGGTCTCCCCGGATCCACCGATGTCGGAACGGCGCCAGACGGCGGGCCCTCTCCCGGGCGTGGCCGGGGGTGACGAGCCAGCGAACGTCCCCGCCCGCGAGCTCGGCCAGTCGGGCAATCGCTCCGCGGATGGCCGTAGTGTTGCCGATCGCGAGCGTCGAGGCGAAGATCCCCGCCACCTCCGCGCGCTGGGGGTCCCACGCGAGCGGGCGCACCTCCGAGATCGGGTCGTCCGCCAGCGACCGGTCGAAGGGGAAGCGGGCGTAGAGTTGTTCGAGATGAATCGGAAACTCCGCGCTCGGACGGTGGGTTCGCACAGCGCGACCGGACCCGGGCGCGGCATTTACCCTTCGCGCAATCGGCCGGAAACCGCTCGCCTAACAAGGCGAGACGACTGTGGCCCCCGAGCCCACCCATGGAACTCCGACCGACCATCGACCGGGAATGGCTCGAGCGCGAGGCGCTCCTCGACCCGTTCGCCCATGCCTACGCCCGCTGGGACCTGGACCACGCCCCCGATCGAGTCCGCTTCGTCTCTGCCCTGGACGGTGACCAGACGGTGGGCTACCTTCTCATCTGGCTCGGTCACCCCACGGCGACCGTCGTCCACTGGGTCGGGTCCGACCCCCGGGCGCGTTCCCTCGCCGAGGCGCTGCCGGCCCGGCCCCTGGTCGCGATCGTTCCCGAGACCTTCCAGGACGCGGTGGTCGTAGCACGAGGTCCCGCGCGACCGCTTTCGATTCTGTTGCTGGCGAGCGACCCCTCCCCCGAGACAATCGGGAGCGGGGGAGCGTCACCGTCCATCCAGGTCCGCCGCCTCGACCGACTCGACCAATCGGCGCTGGTGGCGTTCACGGCGGTGCAGACCGACCCGGTCGCGGCCGAATATCCCGCTCTCGACCCCGGCGAGGATTGGATCTGGGGAGCCTTCCACGAGGGTCGGCTGGTCGGGGCGGTCCGTGCCGCAGTCCGTCTGAGGGACGTGTGGTTCCTCGGGGGCGTCTTTGTCGACCCAGGGGTCCGTGGTCGAGGCGTCGGTCGCGCGCTCGTCGCGAGTGCGCTCGCGAGCGCCCGCGAGGCACGAGCGAAGGTCGGCCTCTATGTCCGCGAAGACCGACGTGAAGCGCGGCAGCTCTACGAAAAAATGGGATTCCGACCGATCGGACACCGCACATGGCTGGACCTCGGCGCGGGGGTTTCCCCGTGAGGAATCGGGAGCCGAGAAGCTCGCCGCGCCATCCGGGGAGACGCAGTGCATGACGTCGAATGCGGAAGCGGTCGAAATCTTTCGGACGATCGCTGATCTGCTCGACCTGTTGGGCGAGAAGTTCAAGCCCGAGGCGTACCGCCGCGCGGCGCGCTCCATCGAGAGCCTGACCGAGGACCTGGGCGCCGTCTCCGCCCGGCACGAACTTCGTTCGATCCCGGGCGTGGGCGAGGCGATCGAAGAGAAGATCGACGAGTATCTGCGAACGGGCTCGGTCTCGTACTACGAGCGGCTGAAGCGCGAGATCCCTCCCGGCCTCGTGGAGCTGATGCGTCTTCCCGGACTCGGTCCCAAGACCGCCCGTCGATTCTGGGTCGAACTGGGCATCGAAGGACCGAATGAACTCCGGGATGCGATCGCCGCGGGCCGCCTCGCCGGGGTGAAAGGCTTCGGAGAAAAGAAGATCGAGCAGATCCGCTCGGCGCTCGTGGCGGCCGCGGCGGGGCCCGGCGCGACCCGCCGGCCCATCGAGGAGGTCTACCCGGTCGCGCGCGCCCTCGTGGACGCACTTCGGACGGGGGCCGGCGCCGAACGAGTCGAGGTCGGTGGGAGCTTCCGACGGGCTCGCGAGACCGTCGGCGACCTCGACATCCTGGTCACTTCGAAAGACCCGCCGCGGGCGTTCGAAGTCTTCTCGGCCCACCCTCTCGTCGCCGAGGTCAAGATGCGAGGGGAGACCAAAGAGACGGTGCTGCTCACCGGCGGTTTCCAGGTCGACCTTCGCGTGGTGCAGCCCGAGGAGTTCGGGGCCGCGCTCCAGTACTTCACGGGCTCGAAGGACCACAACGTCCGTCTCCGGTCGCTCGCCCGGGACCGAGGTCTCAAGGTCAACGAATACGGGGTCTTCCGGGGAGACGAGCGGGTCGCCGGCGCCACCGAGGAGGACGTCTACGCGTCCCTCGGTCTCGCCTGGATCCCGCCGGAGCTCCGGGAGGACCGGGGCGAGATCGAGCTGGCCGCTCGAGGAGCGGTCCCCTCCCTGGTCGCCGAGTCCGACCTTCGAGGAGACCTGCATGTCCACCTGACTGCGGACGCTCGCCCGGACGAGGTGGACCGTATCGTGGCCGAGGCCCGGCAACGCGCCTACGCCTACATCGGAGTCGTAGTGGGAGGGGTTCGGGCCGACGGCACGGGATGGCTCCTACCGGCCGCGACCCGAGCGCGACTCTCGGAAATCCGCTCTCCGGGATTGCGCATCACGCGTGCGCTCGAAACTGGCCTGAGCGCCGTACCGAAAGAGGCCGAGTCCGCCGGAGTCGACTTCCGGATCGTGGTGCCGACCTCTCTCCCTTCCGGAGTTCCGGAATCGCAGGCCGACCCGGCTCCCGCGGCTCTCTTCGCCCACATCGGTTCCTCCGTGGCCTCGGACGCGGCAGCGGTGAAGCGTTGGGTGGAGGAGGCCCGGCGGAACGCGGCCGCCATCGAGGTCGGTCCAGGTCCAGAACGGCTCGATTCGACCGCGGCCCGACAAGCCCGCGAGTCGGGGGTCTTGCTCCATCTGCCGACGGCGTTCGGAGCCGCGGCCGACGACCCCACCCTGCGGGTGGCTCTCGGATTCGCTCGGAGAGCCGGCGCGACGCCGAAAGACGTGGCGAACGCCCGCTCTCAAAACGAGGTCAGCGACGCAGGCTCCGGCCCGAAGCGGGGCCGGAAGGGGACGTCGAATGCCCCCCCGAGATCGCCGTCCGCGAAGAAGCGGGCTGCATGAGACAGCTCGTGCACCGGTGCGCCGTCGGGGTCAGCCCGTGGCGCCAGTAGCAGTCCGCACACAGGGGACGGCCACACCCCCAACACCGCGGAGGTGTCGAGGTGGCCCCGAGCGGGTTGGAACAGCTCGAGCAGGCCCGGGCACCCCCCAGAGGACTCGTCCGCAGCGCCGGGGGTTCGGGCAGGCGAAGGGCACCGGGAAGCGGTGCGGGCGCCACGGGCCGGGCGGGTGAGGAGGGGGTCGGACGCCGGGTCGGGTTCTCGTTCACCGAGCCTGCGAGCGAGTTCCCCCTTTTTATGTCTAGGTCCAACCGGCAGGCCTTTCCGTTGGAGGGTGGGGTTCATTTACGACCAACCGGCCCCTCCCGTTCGTGTCCGGGGACCGCGCCTACCGATCCGTCTACCACCGCCCGGCCGTTTCCCCGCCGAGTCGGGTGGCGGAGACCGAGCAGAAGCGCTCGAACGCCGCGATCCCGGTCGCGCTCGTCTTCGTCGTGCTCGGGCTGTACCTGAGCCAGTTCACGGTCCTTCTCACGGCGCTGCTCGGCGTCGTCCTGTTCTTCTCGGGAACGTCCTTCCTCTCGACCCGGCTCAATCCGCTCAGCCCGCACTTCTACCTGACGCGCAAGCCGTCCTGGCTCGCGATCGGGGTCGTTTTCCTATCGGCGCTCGCGCTGTTTTGGTCCGCCTACTGGCTGCTGCTCCACCATCTCGCGCCGATCTTCCCGCGGCTGTAGTGGGCCGTCAGGCCGCGACCATTCGCTCGAGGGCGAGGCGCGCCTTGGCGGCCGTCTCGGGCGGTACCTCGATGCGGTAGCGGTCGAGCGAGAGAGAGTCCCGAACGTCCTCGAGGGAGATCTCCTTCATGTACGGACAGATCGCGCCCGCATCGATCGGAGTGAACTTCGTCGTCGGGTTCAGTTTCGCCATGCGGTGAAGGATTCCCACCTCCGTCGCGACCAGCACCTCGGGCGCGTGGGTCTCCTCGGCGAAGCGGACCATCCCGTCCGTGGAGAGGATCCGGTCGACGCTCGACATGGCTTGCGTCGCGCAACCGCACTCCGGGTGGGCGATCACCGGCGCCCCGGGATGCTCGGAGCGAGCGCGCTCCAGGTCCTCGGGCCGCAGCTTCGCGTGCACGGGGCAATCCCCCACCCACAGGTGCATCGCCCGGCCGGTCCGCCGGCGCACGTAGTCGCCGAGGAACATGTCCGGCAGGAACAGGATCTCCCGGTCCCGGGGGACCTGCTCCACGATCTTCACCGCGTTCGAGCTGGTGCAACAGACGTCCGCCTCGGCTTTCACGTCAGCGGAGGTGTTGATGTACGCGACCACCACGGCACCCGGATGGGCCTTCTTCCAGTCGCGCAGTTGCTCGGCCGTGATCGAATCGGCGAGACCGCAGCCCGCCTTCAGGTCCGGGAGCAGCACGGTGCGACTCGGGTTCAAGATCTTCGCCGTCTCCGCCATGAACCGGACGCCGGCGAAGACGATGACCGGGCGGTCGGACTCCATCGCCTTGCGCGAGAGGTAGAGCGAGTCGCCGACGAAGTCGGCGACATCCTGGACTTCGGGCCGCTGGTAGTTGTGCGCCAGCAGCACGGC